>Ga0123519_10000591_pt1 | contig 63625 bp, 58 predicted proteins | sample YelNatPaOPRAMG02_FD_87396 | JGI IMG/M metagenome (GOLD analysis project Ga0123519, IMG submission 87396) | Hot spring microbial communities from Yellowstone National Park - Yellowstone National Park OP-RAMG-02 (version 2) | ecosystem: Environmental > Aquatic > Thermal springs > Hot (42-90C) ...
AGAAATGATGGAACACAACTTTGGAATGTTACAAACAATATTGTTATTAATGGAGGTACAATGAAAATCTGGGGAGATTACAGGTTAAGTGATTTTTATCCAGGAATTTATGGAAATATAACAAATGATGGACATGGACAAGAATGGAGAAGTGTAAATGGAAATATAACTATTGGTGCTAGTGCGACTTTGGATGGAGTGGGGTTGGGGTTTCCGAAAAATGTGGGGCCTGCTGTTGGTAGCCATGGTGGTGTTGGATATAGTGGAGCTACAGTAAAAGTTTATGGAAATGCAACTGCTCCGACAAGTTTAGGAAGCGGTGGTTGGTGGGATACTTTTTGGAATGCAGGAGGTTCTGCAATAAAGTTGCATGGTAAGGATTTTATTTTAATAAATGGAGGTATTAATATGTCTGGTAATACTTATGCTTATAGAACCGGAGCAGGAGGATCTATATGGTTAAAAGCAGATAATATATCTGGAAGCGGAGTATTAAGAGCAGATGGTGGATATGCAACTGAGAATGATGTAGGTGGTGGTGGAAGAATTAGATTAGAATATGGTAGTTTAATGAGTTTAAGTGGCAGAATTTCAGTTTCAGGAGAAGAAGGAGTGAGAAATTTTGGTAATCAAGGAACTCTAACATTCACAAACAACACATGGCCTGGAAATTGGACATTAACAGGAAATATTGGACTTCTTGGAGGAGATTTTGGTGAAGGTCCTGTTATAAATGTTTTAGGTAATTTTAATACAAATAATTATAATATAACTATTTATGGGGATTGTTTTTATAGTACAACAAATCCTTCGAGTTGTTATAATAAAACTGCTGATGGAAGAGGTGTTTGGATAAATGCATCTGGAAATATAAATATAAGTTCAGGAAGTATTTTGAATGGTGTGACATTGGGTTTTCCTGAAAATACTGGTCCTGGTTACGGAGGTTATGGTGGAAAAGGAGGGGGATATAGTAGTAAAGTTTATGGAAATGAAACAGCGCCTGTAAGTTTAGGTTCAGGAACTTGTTGGTATAGGAGGGGAGCGAGTGCAATTAAACTTGAATCTTTTAAGAATATTTATGCTAATGGAAAATTCCATTTTTATGGAGAAAGTGGAGATGTTTCCTATTGTGGAAGTTCTGGTGGAAGTATTTGGTTAAAAGCAGAGAATATATCCGGAAGTGGAAATTTAAATGTTAGTGGGGGTAGTACTAATCGAGCCGATGGAGGAGCTAGTGCTGGAGGTGGAGGAAGGATTGCATTAACTTCATATGGAATAATTAACTTTACAGGTATTATTGAAAATCTTGGTGGACTAGATGGTTATTATCGTTATTCAGGTTCAGGCGGAACCATCTACATCAACGCCTCGCAAGTTTATCTAACAGGAGCTACGATATCTGTTGCAGGTTATAATGGAACAAGAGGAGGAGCTGATTGGGGACAAAGAATTAACATATCTGCGAATTATATGAAGCTTTCAGGATTTTATAATGCATCGAGAGTAAATAAAAGTGATAGCAGTGTTTATGATGGGAGTATAACTATTAATTACACTGATTGTTCTTCTGAAATTTCATATGGAATTTATGATCCTCATCCTCCTATAGTTCAAACAAGTTGCTCAGAAATATCAAGATGTAAAGAATTAAATGAGTCTAATTCAATTTACACTTTAATAAACAATGTTACAAGTAATGGAACTTGCTTTAATATAACTGCAAATAATGTTACATTGGATTGCAAAGGTTATATGATTAATTATTCAATAACTTCTTCAGGTTATGGAGTTTATAGTGATAGGAATTGGACTAGTGTGAGGGGGTGTGCTATAACTTCTCCTACTAATTATAACACTTTTCCTATTTATTTTTATAGAGTTTATAACAGTACTATAGATAGAAATAGAATATTTAGAGCTGGTAATGATAATCTTGGTTTTATTTATTTATATGGAAGTTCTTTTAATAATATTAGTAATAATAACATTTCTCAAACAAGTGGCTCTTATGCTGATGGAATGCGTATAGAATCATCCAATAATAACTTAATTTTTGGTAATAACATATCTACTGGCTATGCTGCAGGAATTCGAGTTTCAGCTTCTTCGAACAATAATACTATATTTAATAATTTTATATCAGGAAATGGAATTAGAGCAATTCTTCTTTATAATGTTTTATACAATAATGTTTCTTCAAATAATATATCCCAAGCAGGATATAGAGGTTTTGAGATAAGAGGAGATGATTTTGCATGGTGGGCTTTACCTTATAATAGTTCCTATGCTGAACTTTATTTTACATCAAATATTATTAATAATGATAATTTTGTTAATGGAAAAAGTGTTAATGTAAGCTATAATCTTAAAGATGTTGTTTATGATGGTCTTAATTATTTTGATTATGGAGAAGTAATTTTTATTAATTCAACTAATTTTACACTTTCAAATTCTAATTTTTCTAGGAATGGTGTTGGAATTTTTGCATCAAAAAATTCTAATTTTAGAAATAACAATCTTATTAATATTACAGGAGGATATTCATATCATCTTATAAATTCTTATATAATAAATTTTTCTTCGAATTATATTAATACTACTAGTACTGGTTCATATTATAAAACTGCTTTTTACATTTATAATTCATCTAATAATACTTTTTATAATGATACTATTATATTAATGAGATCTGACAATTCTCCTTCTGGTTTTGATTTTTATAGATCAAAATCTAATTTAGTGGATAAAGCTAGGATAGAATCCGCAATCAGTGGTATTGTTTTTGAAAGTTATTCTTCAAATAATACTATTAAAAATACTTTTATTAACTCAACTACAGGATCTAATTATGGTATTTATTTGACTTATCTTAAAAGTAATGATGTAAATAGAGTTTATGATAGTATTATTATTCTTTCAGGAAGCTCTAATAGTGTTTATACTTATGTCGGAGGTGGAGGAATTTTAGAATTTTTGAATGTTAGTTTTAATAAATCTGCTGTTAGTTGTTATAATTCCCTTTTTATTAATAAATATTACTTCGATGTGAATGTTACAAATACATCTGCGATAGGTTTGGAAAATGCGAATGTTACAGCGTATTATAACAATGGAACAAGAGTTTTCAGTGAATTGACTAATGCAAATGGCATGATTGTTACACAGAATGTTACTGAGTATTATCAAAATTATACAGGAATTTATTATTTAACACCTTATAATTTAAGAACATTTAAAACAGGTTATCAAAATAACAACAGAAGTGTTAATTTTACTTCTAACATAGTTGTTAATGTTACTTTAAATTCAACTTCTGAAAGCGGGATTTATGCTTCAAGCACAGGATTTGTTACAGGAAAAATTTATGTTAATTACAATGAGAATGTTTCTTTAAATTTAACTTTACCAACGAGCTTTTATTCAGGTTATTATTCTTTGGACAAAGTCTGGGCAAGTGTTTTAAGAAGCAATGGTTCAAGTATTAATTTGAGTATGAGTAATGTTTCTGCAGAGAAGTTTAATGCAACTTATGTTAATACAGGTTTGTTAGGAGATTATAGAGTTACTTATTATGCTAATACAACAACAGGTGAGATGTTGTTTAATGATGTGAAATCTAATTTTTCTATACAAAATACTTCAATAATAATCAATGCACCTTTAAATGTAAACACAACAGATGTTGTTAATGTAAATGGTTTAATAAGAAGATGGAATGGAACTAATTATTGGAACATTGCTAATAATCTTTTCTTAATGAAGTTGAACAATGTTACAGTTTCCTCAAATAATTATAATGGAAATTCAAGTTTCTTGTTAGGAAAAGGTTACAATGTTAATATTAGCAATGTTGTTAGATTGAATTTAACAAACATAGGAAGTCCTTTAAGTTATTATGATGATTATACAGGTTTGCAATATCAAACAGATGCTTATGAGTATAATGAAAGTTGTGTTGCGCATGATAGTTCAAGAGGTGTTATTTTTTCATGGAACCACTTTTCATCAGGATGTACAATAGGCAATCTAACTTATAAATTCACAAGTTTGACAAATTTCTATAATTTAAGTGTTTATATAATAACAGGAAGTTCTGAAACAGGTGGGGGTGCTAATAGCTCTATTTGGTATAGCACAAATGGTGTTTCATGGTCTGTGCTAAACTCAACAAAATCTCAGAACACAAAAATAAGCGCTAATAGAAATGTTAATAGCAGAGAGTTCTATATAAGATTAATCTCTGATACACAAGGTTTAAGTTATGAAAATCCTGTAACAGAGTTTTATATAAATTACACAAGTTATGAATATCCATCAATTGGTTATTATAATTCGAGTTCTATTTATCTTCCTAATGTAACTTACACTGTTTTAAGATGGAGTCAGAATTTAAGTTCAGGAACATCAATAAAAATACAGCTAAGGGAAAGTGATGATAATTCTAGTTGGAGTTCATGGAGTGAAAATTATACAAACAACTTAAACAACGATATTTCAAGTTATACAAAGTCTTATCTTCAATATAGAGCTTGGCTTGAAACATCTAACTTAAGTTTAACACCTGTTTTGAACAACATCCAGATTTATTATTTCAATGCATCAACTAATTCAACAGGAGGTTATGATTACAACATAACTATACCAACGAATTATTTAGGACCTCAGCCTTTGGAAGTTTCAATTGTACAAAATCCTGAAACAGGAATTGTTGGAAAGAATTATACGAATATAACTGTATGGGCAAGAACAACAGTTGTCTATGGTTATGGTCATAATTTTTCTTATCCTCTTGCTAATTATTCTGTTAGAGTTAATTTTACAAGAGAGGATACAGGAGAATTAGCACAAGGAAACATCTATGTTAATGTTAGCAATTCAAGCTTTTCTTCTATGAAAAGTTGTTTGGGTGTACAACAGTGTGTTGTTTCTTGGCCAATACCTAACGAGATATCTAATGGAAATTACACAATTAACATATCAATGTCGAATCAATCAGGTTATTATATTAGTTCTAAAGCAGGATATTATGATTATTTAGAAGCAAGAAACACAACAGGAACATTATTTTCTGCTAATAGAACAATAGTTGATTTCAGTCCTGGATATGATTATAGTTTTGAATGGAATGTAACAATAAACAACACAGGAAGAGGAAGCATGAACAATGTTAAAGTTTACAAAGTTAGCCCTCCTACTAGTGAAGTTATTTTCAAGAATATAACACAGATTTCTTCATGCAACAAAGTTTATCCTAATAGTTATTGCAATGTTGTTGTTTTAATAGTTGTTGATGGAGGTTCTCCAAGCGGTTCGCATCAGATATCATGGAGAGCTAATTGGACTGATAATGATGGAAGCATAGCTGGAGGTTCTGGTTATATAGCGTATCCTTATATGTATGTAATAATTACACTAAATGCAAGTTTCTCAATTTCTAATTCAAGTGTAAACAGAACAGTGCAACATGAATCAAACGATAGCTTTTTGTTCCAAGTATCATCAACAGGAACAGATAATGTTTTAAATGTAAACATATCTTTAGTTTCAGGAAACATACCGTCCTCATGGATAAACATAAATCCTAATTTCATAGGTTTATTAGAGGTCTCACAATCCCAGAACATAAATGTTTCAATTTCTGTTCCTGCTCAAACAACTCCTGGAAATTATTCTGGAATAATAAATGTAAGTACAGCAAATGCTGGTGAGAAATCTCTGAATCTAACAATAAGTGTTCCTTCAAACAAAAGCTGGTATATCTCTCCTTCTTCTGCAAACAACTTTAGTTATAACAAAAGCTTCCAATTAAATACAGCAGGAGAAATAGGAAATTGGACAGTTTTCAATATTGGTAATGAGAATTTAACATTCAACATAACTTATTCACCAGCTGGAGCAACTGATTATACAGCATTTGGAACACTTTTGTTTGAAGAAAACTATAATTTAAGTGGTTTAATAACAAATCCAACATCTATTAGTGTAGAAAAAGGTAAAAATACAACAATAACACTTTATCAAAAAGGTTATTCTTCTCCTTTGGATGATGTTGGTGTTGTGATGAAGTTGTTTAATTTTGATGCAGTTCCAAATGAAACTTCTGTTCAAGATAGCTGGTGGATAATAGAAATGCCTCCAAATGTTACTAATATATGGTTTATTTTAGATGGTGTTTATGGAACAAAAGCTGAGATAAACAAAAACCTTACTATAAAAATAAGAGCTACAGATGATGTTGCTTTGAATTTAACAAGGACCTCTGTTAATGTTAGTTATTTTGGTGAAACAGTGACTCTAAATGCAACTGCTCTTAATGTTTTTGGAGAGTATGCTTTAGGAGCATCTGGAAGAATTATTCAAAATTACACTGTTAATTTCACTCCTATAACAACAGAAGCAGATGGTTTGCATAGTGTAAGAGCTTTGGTTTATGATACAAGTGGAAAATCTTATTTTTCAAATGCTTTTAATTTCACAGCTTATGGAAAAACTTCTTTGAATATTTCAAGGAACTTGTCTTCAATTACAATTTCAACTATTGATAAAACTCACAAATACTTGTTTTATGTTAATTATACAATAAGAAACATAGGAGAGGTTTATGCTTATTCTCCTAATTTGACTTTTAGCAAAAATAACACAATTTCAATTTATCCATATTTTTACACTTTCAATAACATGAACTATGGAACAAACTCTAGTTATGTATTCGAGTTCAATGTAACAGAGTTAACTCCTCCTGGTTCTTATAATGTGACAGCTACAATAACATGGAGAAATCCTGATAATAGTTATTCTTCAAACTCAACAACTCTAAGTGTGAATGTCCTTTCAAACAAATCTTTTAGTTATACACCGAGTTATATAAACCTGACATTACAGCCTAATGGTCAGAACTCTAGTATTTTGACAATAGAAAATACAGGTAACGATAACTTAGTTAATATGAACCTTAATTGTTATTCAGGATTGTTGTGCAGCAGTTTAACTGTTCAATACAACGAATCCAATTTTGTTGTTGAAAGAAACAACTCAAGAAAAATAAACATAACTGTTAGTGTTCCGAGTGGTGCAGCTGGTGGAGATTATTCTGGAATAATTAATATTTCAGAACAATCAATATCAAGAACAATAAACATTTATGCAAGTGTAATCAAAAATAGTTCATGGACAGCAAGTCCTACTTCAATAAATTCTACAAAAGGACTTTCACAAAGCGGAAGTTTGGAGGAAGTAATGATTTCAAATCTTGGTAATGTTGATTTTGTTTTTAGTTTAACAAGCACAAATTATTCAATAATACAACCTAATGTTTCTTCAATATCTGTTCCTAGATATTCTAACAGAAGTTTCATGATTAATTTTAGCTCACCTTCTGAAGAAGGAAGTTATTATGAGAAAATATTAATTAGTAATAGTTCAGCATCACCAACACAGATAAACGTTAGTGTTAATTTAACAGCAACAAGAGTTAATGTTAATATTCTTTATCCAAATTCAACAAATCCTATAACAGGTGTTGTGAAAAATTCAACAATAGAAATTCATGCTGTTCCTTATTATGGTGATAACATTCTAGATTCAAATGTTACATGGAGTGTTTCGATACATGGTTCTGATTGTCCTGTGTATTATTCTAGTTATTATTCAGCTGAAAGTTATTGGAATGTTACATGTTATGCTCCTGATTTAGCAGATGGAAAAACTTATAATCTAAGCGTTACAATGAACCATAATGTTTATGGAGAAATAACAAAAGTTTCAGAAAACTCTATTGTTTATCTGGATATAACACCTCCATCTCTCTATCCTGTTAGAAATAATATTGAGAAAGGAAGTTATATAAATCTACAAGTTAATGTAACAGACAACGTAGGTGTTGATTCTGTTAGTGCTTTTATAACATATCCTAATTCATCGAACACAACAAAAAGTTTGGGTTATTCAAATGGTTATTATGTTTTGAATAATTTTGTTTTGGATTATCCTGGAGAGTACTTAGTCAATTACACAGCTTCTGATACAACTGGAAACCAAAATTCAAGTTTGGATTGGTTCGAAGTTTATGACAGATATTATTGGTATGTTAAATTATTGAATTATAATTCGAGCGCTGTTCCTAATGTTAATATAAGTTTGTATAGACCTAATTCTATTATATTGTTGAGTAATAAAACAGATTCAACAGGTTCTGTAACTTTCTATGTTAATAAAAGGTATTATGATATAGAGAACAAAATTTCAGATAAAAAAATTAGTATAAAAAATGTGAATTTCTCTAATGTTACACAATCTAATATTTCACTTAATTTCCATGAAATAGATGGAGGAGATATATCAGAAGTTATAACTTTGTATAAGCCATTAACAGGAATAGCATCAAATTCAACAGGTCTTACAAATAGTGTTGAGCTTGTGTTTAATTATAGTGGTTATAATTATGATAATCCTAACAAATTGGAAATAATAAAATGCAGTTCTTGGAATTATGCAAATAGAAGCTGTAGCTCATCTTGGTCTTCTATATCTTATGTTAGAGATTCAAATTCAAAAACACTTAATGGAAACTCTTCTGATTTTGTTACTTATCTATTAGCCGAGAACCAGTGTGGTAATGGGTTGTGCCAGCTTTCATATGGAGAAACAAGTGCAAATTGTGCTTCTGATTGTATTACAATTCAACAACAACCTGCAGCAGCAGGTGGAGGAGGCGGTGGTGGAGGAGGACTTTCAGCAGGAGATATATCAAAAATAGAAGAAATAGTTAAGAGTTTCTTAGATGTAGGAGGTGTTAAATTAGAAACAACTTCTATTTATAAAGAGCTTTTCCCAGGAGAATCAACAACAGTAAGAATAAAAGTTAAAAATGCTCTAACCTCAGAGAGAATCCTTTATTTGAGTGCAGAAGGTGATATAAAACCTTTTATATTTTTTGAATCAAATATTATAAAATTAGCACCTTCTGAAGACAGGAATATTTTAATAAAAATAGTTGCTCCTAAATCAGCAGAACCTGGAAATTATGATGGAGATATAGTAATAAAATCAGGAGAAAAAGAAGGAAAGATACCAACAACAATAAGAATTTTGTCTCCTGAAGGAAAGCTTTTGGATATAAAAATACAACCTTTGGTATCTGTTGTTGCTCCTGGAGATGTTCTAAGATTACAGTTGGATTTGTTGAATTTAGGAAAAACAAAAAGAGTTGATGTTCAGTTTGATTTGCAATTGTTGGATGTTAATACAGGAGAAATAATAACAAGAACAGAAGAATCTTTTGCAGTTGAAACTTCTTTAAGTGTTGTAAAAAATTTAACGATTCCTTCTATAACTAAACCTGGAAAGTATATGGTTAAAGGAACAGCTTATTACACTAATGTTGAACAGAGTATGCAAGCAAGTTCAATTGCTTATATAACAGTTGCATATCCTGTTTTAGAAAAAAGAATTTTAGGAGTTCCTTTATGGGCATATCTTATATTATTAACTTTTATTGGATTTGTTATAGCATCTTTCTCTTATGTTAAATGGTTGGAGTATAAAAAGAAAAGATTTAAAGTTAAGGTTGATGTTTCAAAACTTCCTCAACCAGGCCCTAATTCAGCATTCATTGGAAAAATAGCTGAAACAGGTATAAGGACTTTCTTAGATTTGAACAAAATGCAAATGCACACATTAATAGCAGGAGCAACTGGAGGTGGGAAAACAGTCGCTGCTCAAGATATTGTAGAAGAGGCTTTGTTGCATAACAAAAGCGTTGTTGTGTTTGACCCTACTGCTCAATGGACAGGGTTCTTTAGAAAATGCGATGATAAAGCTATGTTAAAGAGATACAAGTATTTTGAAATGAAAGAAAATTACGCAAGATCTTTCAATGGTAGTATAAAAACAATATACGATCCTTATGAATTAATAAACATAAAGAAGTATCTTGATAGGCCTGGAGAAATAACTGTCTTCAATATAAGCAAATTAACTCCTAAAGAAATAGATGTTTTTGTTGCTAGTACTATACAACAAGTTTTCTTGTCAGAACCTGAAGAATCAAGAGAATTAAAAAGTTTAATAGTTTATGATGAGGTTCATAGGCTTCTTCCTAAATTCGGTGGAAGTGGCCAAGGTTTCATACAATTGGAGAGAGGTGCAAGAGAATTCAGAAAATGGGGAATTGGTTTAATTTTAATTTCACAAGTTTTGAGTGATTTTGTTGGTGAAATAAAAGCTAACATAGGAACAGAAATACAAATGGGAACAAGATACGAAGGAGATTTGGAGAGAGTAAATATGAAATATGGAGAAGATATTTTGAAATCGCTTGTAAAAGAACCTATAGGAACAGGAATGATTGTAAACCCAGAGTTTAATTCAGGAAAACCTTACTTTGTTTCATTTAGACCTTTGCTTCATAGCACAAAGAGGCTTTCAAATGAAGAATTGAAGAAATACGAACAATATTTCGATGAAATAGAAGATTTGGATTACCAGATTGGAGAATTGAAGAAGTTAGGAGTTGATGTTTTGGATGTAGAATTAGAAATAAAATTAGCAAGAGGAAAAATTAAAGAAGGCCAGTTTACAATGGCTGATATGTATTTGGAAAGTTTGAGACCTTCAATTGAAGAACACTGGAAAAAGATAGGAAAGAAACCAGTGCATTTGGTAAGAGAAAAAATAAAGAAAGAGGAAATATTAGCAGGAATATCAGAAGCTAAGAAAGAAAGAGAAAAATTCGAAAAAGAGAATCCAAAGAAAGAAGTTAATTTTGACCAGGAAATAAACAATTTGAAAAAATTAATAAATGACAAAAAAGCAAGAGGAATTAACACAACTTTCATAGAACAAAAGTTAGCTAATTTACAAGAAAGATTAAAACCTTTCAAAGGAAAAATATTAGAAAAAGATGCACGAGATTTAAAAGAAGAAATAAATGGTTTAAAAAATGAGATAGAAAAACTTTAATTATAAATAAAATTTATAAATAATAAACAATAAGTATAGAAGATGTTTGGCTTTTTGAAAAAAAAGGATGATGAAGCTCCTCCTGATGTTGGGAAAGAGGATATCTATGAAGCTGAGAAAGCTGGTGAAAAAATAGAAGCGACTGAACAAAATTTTGAAGGAGTTAATGAAGAAAGCAGTGAAAACGAGAACGAGGAGAGTGAAAGTGAAGCTGAAGTTAGAGAAAGCTATGAAGATGAAAAGCCTAAAGAAAAATCTAAGAAAAAATCAAAAAAATATAAAAAAGATTTTCAAGATATTAATTTAAAAGAAATTACAGATTTAGAGTTTGAAAAAATAAATGCTAAAATAGAGGTTTTTAATTCTTTAATTAAAGGATTCAACGAAAGGTTTTCTAATATAAATCAGCAATTAGGAGAGTTAAGAGGAATGGTTTTAGAAAATGAAAAAGCAATAACAAGGTCTACACAGGAAGCTGCTAAAGCTGTTGATATTGTAAAAGAGGTCAAACCAGAAAAGCTGAGAATGGATTATAGTAAAGTTGAAACAAAAGTTAATCTTCTTTCAGAAAAACTTGAGGCAACCAAGCAGTACATAGAAAGTTTTGTAGAAGAAGTTAAAGATTTAAAAAGAAAAACAGAACTTTTTATTGGTTCAGAATCTTTAATGAAACTAAACGAAGATACTAAAAAAGATTTGATTGAATTAAAAAAATTAGGCGAGAAAGTAAAAATAAATGCTGATAAATCCGAAGAAATTTTTGTTGAACTTAAAAAAAGTTTTACAGAGTACCAAAAAATTAACGAAATAGTTAATAACTTGGATATGTCTTATTCTGGTTTAAAAAAAGAAGTTGAGAAATTAAGAATAGATCATAGCAATATTGTAAAATTCGATGATTTTGAGGATTATAAGAAAAAAGTTAACAAAAGGTTTTTGCAGAACGAAATGCATACATCAGAGATGGATAGAGTTGTAGAAGAAAACGAGAAAATCAAGGATATGGTTGAAACAATACTTTTAATGGAAAAGAAAAATGAGAAAGATATAGAAAATATAGCTTTTAGTTTAGGAGAAAAAGATATTAAAAAAGTTAGCGAGTATGATGAAAAAATCTCGATGATTCTTGATTTGATGGAAAGGATTACAAACGAAATAAACAAATTAAAAATTGCAATAAATTTCAAAGAGAAAAAGTTTAATGAAAAAAAATTTGAAAATGATCTTTTAAAAGAAAAATCAGAAATGAATTTTTATAATCCTGAGTCAGATTTTGAAATTAATACAGAGGCAGATATAGAGGATATTCTTCTTAGAGGAGAGGCGCTTTTAAAAATAGGAGATGTTGCTGGTGCTAAAAATCTTTATAAAAAACTTAGGGATTTGTATGTGAAAAACAAAGACTCTTTTGGTAAAGAGGTTTATGAAAAAATTTTGAATTTTTATAATTCTATTTTGAGGTTTTCTTAGGTTTTTAAATTTCTCCTAACCTTTCTTCTATTTTTTTTATTTTTTCTTTAAATTTCTTTTCTTCTATGCTCTCTTTTTCTTTTTGTTCTTTAGGTTTTTTTGATATGAAGTTTGTGAAGAAATCCATTATTTTGAATTTTTTGTAAATCATGTATGCTATTATTGTTAGGATTATTATTAATACTAAAACAAGTATCCAGGTTATTATCCAGTATTTTGTTCCTATTATTAGTATAGGCTTTTCTTTTATTTTTTCGTTTACATCATCTATACAAATATCAGCTTCTTTGATGTTGTTGCTTGCTTCTATGAATTCTTCTTTCTCTATATTAGAAGGAATTCTATTTACTATTTCTTCGCATTTTTTTAGTTCATTTATTAGTTTTTCTTCTTTTGTTTTTGCTTTTGTGTCAGAAATCCTTTCTCTAAGTCTTTCAACTTCTTTTTTTAAATAGTCTATTAAAGTTAAAACAATTATCTTTCCTGGTTCTTTTTTTGTTAATTCTTCTGTTCTAACTATGTAATTGAAATCTTGTTCACCAATGAAATCTCTTATTAAAAATTTTATTGAGAATTTTTGGGTTTTTCCAGGTTTTAAAGAATCTATTTTTTCTGGTTTTATTGTATAAAAGTTTTTGTCGATTCCTTCTAATTCAAGAACTATGTTTTTTAAATCTGTTTTTCCTGTGTTGTTTATTTCCAAATAAACAGTTTTTTCTATATTTTTTGTTAAATAAATTGTTTTTTGAAAATTTATTATTTGAAAATCAGGTTTTTCTTTTAAGCTTATTCCTCCTCCGCCTCCTCCAGATGGCGGTGCAGGACAAATTCCACAATCAGAAGGGCAGGAAGAGCACGATTCTCCGTTGCTACATATCCCATCTCCACAAAACGGAGCTCCTTCTAGTGTTGTGTTAAAAATTTTGTAAGCACCAGCTGTTTCTGTTGATGAATACCTGCCTAAAAAAGTTATTTTCACTTGTCCAAGATAAGTTGTGGATGGGCTGTAATATTTTGTTAAAACTTCTTTTGCTTGGACTGCGAATGTTTCTCCTCCTGAATCTAAGACTTCATTCGTATCTGTCCTTGTTAAATTCCAGCTTAAAATTAAATCAGAAGAAACAGATCCTTTGTTCTCAACAACTACGGATATGTTCATGTTGTAGATGCTTGAATTTATTATTGTTATATCTCTAACATCAAACAAAGGATTGACTAATTTCCAAAATTGTGTTGCTATGTAATCTTGGTTGTTTTTTGTTGCGTTTACTATGGTTTTCCATTGTCCAGCTGTTTGTGTTGATGGAACAGAATAAGTATGATTGTATACTCCTGTTTGTTTAAAATTCATTGATGTTGGTCCTTGTATTAAGTTATCTAAAGGATCGTATATAGAAATTTTTATGCTATCTGGATTAGTTGGTATTCCGTTTAAACTAAAGTAGGCTTCTGCATAGTAGTTGTCTCCTCCTTCAACTTCTGGATAACCTGAAAGTGTTACAAAATAAACAGAAGCATTCCCACTTCCTCCTCCGCCTCCTGCAGAAGACGAGTTAACAGCTATGTTAAAGTTTGAACTTTTCCATGAATTAGAGTAATAGTCTGTGTATGTTATGTTTAAGGTGTAGGTTGTTTCTGTTATTGGCACAGACAAAAACCAGGTTGCTGTTTTTGTTTCATTTGCATTGAAATTTCCTAAATATGTGTTTTGAGGATAATCTGAAAGAAAAGTGAAACCAGAAGGAGTGTTCAAATATGCATAAACTGCTCTAAGAGGATCGGATGCATTTAGCTGTCCTGTTATTTTTATTAGATGGTAAGGCATTGCAGTTGATGGAGCAGTTTCCATTTGCGTTGTTGCATTGGGTTTTCTTATTGTAAAACTTTGCCATTCCATACTATCATTTAAATTTCCTAAAGTGTCGTTAGCATAGGTTTTGAATTTGTAATTTCCTACTGATCCTGCAGTCCAACTAACCCTGTACACTATTTGTGAAATATTTGTCATTGTTAGATTTGTTTGTGATGTTGAATTAATGGATACCCATACTCTTTGTATATTTGGATCAGAAACATTTGCATAAAAATAAATAGTTTCTCCTGAACTTATGTCATTATCGCTGAGCCATTGAGCAGTTATATTAGGTGGTGTGTTGTCAATTATACTTCTTACATAAAAATAAGAATCAGATGTGTCATTTCCTATAGAATAAGAATCGTTTAGTACTATTGTTAAATAATAAGTTCCGTAGACTCCTGTAGAATCCCATGAATAAGAGCAGTTGTTAGTTGTTTTTGTGTTTGAATCAGGATCTGTGCAATAGTTTGTTAAGTTTAAACTTGAGTTTATTAAATAGGTTGTGGAATTAGGGGTTTCTCCGTAATAGATGTTTGCTATTAAAAAGTCAGAGTCATTATCCGATACATTGAATTTTATTATGTAATTTCCTAAACTTTGGTTTATTGTTTCTCCTCCGTTTGGTTGAATAACTTTTGCTATTGGAATGTGGTTCATGTAAAAATAACTTTGTTCTATTGTGCAGTTGTTGCTTCCACTATCACAAACTCCAACATAAAAAGGAGTTGTTTTGTTGTCTGATGCTAAAACAGTGTATGTACAGGAGGATGGTCCTGAGTTTTGGTAATCTACACTGCAAAAAGTTTTTTGAGAACATCCAGAAATGTTTATGTTAGAGGAATTGCAAACAAAAACTTTTGCAGGATTTCCTTCTAGATCAGTCCAGTTTATTGTGAAATTTACATTCTGACCTACTTGTTTTGGATTTGTTGGAGAAGAATCAGTTGATATCCCATCTATTTCTGGTGGTGCATTTAAAGTGTATTCTACTATTATTTTTGGTCTGTGGATTTGGGTTTCTGCTGTTGATGAAGAAAACTCTGTGTAATTTCCTGGTGTAGAGTCATTGGATATTAAAATTATTCCATAATTGGGATAACTTCCGTTAATCCATCCTCTTGCTGCGTTTGTTACACTAAAGTTATAGTATATTCCAGAAATGTTTGAGATAGTTTTGTAATCTAAAAGTTCTGAATAATCTCCTCCAGGAGTGTTCCAGGATGTTGATGAGTTTAGTGATGTCCAGTTTGTTTCGAACTCGTTCCAATAAGATGAAACTCTATACACTTTAACAGTTATATTAGAATTTCCTAGGCTGTTGTTAACATAGAGTTGGATTTTTGCACTTATTATAGTGTTTTCAGAACTTATATTGGAAAGGTTAAAAAATATTAAACCTCTGTGTTCAGGACCAGAAAGTATTTTTCCTACTCTTATTATGTTTGAAGAACCGAAGTTTGCACCGCTGTTTTCTCTTATGTAACTATCGTTTATTGTTGAACCGTCCTGTGGTGATTCGTAAATCTCGCTTTTTAAAGTTTTGAATAAAAGAAACGATACAATCAATATTATTAAAATAATTAAAAACTCTCTTTTTTTAAACATAAATTAATATATACTTTTTGGTTTTAAAATCTTATTATGTTATTTTTATTGGTTTAGTATTTTAATATTATTAACATAAACTTTCTTCTTTTCTTGGGTCTGTCCAGTCTTCTGGATGTTGGACAAAGGCTCCTGTTATAGGTTTCATTGTTATTAGTGTTTTGTTTATACATTCTATCTCGTAATCCTGACAGAAATTCGAACTGTTGCATATGGCCCTTGTATAAGAGTAGTGTAGTTGTTCTTGGTTCTCGATGTTCTGGTTTTTTATTGATAAGCCTATGAAAGTTTTAGGTGAAAGAAAAAAACCAATAATTAAAATTCCTAAAATTATTAAAACAATTATTGTGTATAACAATCTTTTGTTCATTTTTGGTTTTTAAGATTTGTTTTCAGAGTTTTCTGTGTTCTGATTTTTTGAATAACAATTTTTGTTAAAACAAAAGATCCAGGGTTTTTTACCTTTTTTTATTGAGATTAATTTTGGCCAACCGCAGTTTTCACAATTTTGGTCTGATTTTTTTATTAAAGCTTTTGCTGGAAGAGGATAGGTTTGTTTGCATTCTGGATAATTAGAACATCCTACAAAGTAACTTTTGAAGTTCTGTGAAAATTTTATTGAGAGCTTTCCTTTTTTACAACTTGGACATTCTATTTCTAAATTGTTGTTTTCTCTTTCTTTTTTAATATAACTATCGTTAGCCTCTATAAGTTTTTCTCCTATTTCTTTTTCATTTTTTTTAAAATCTTCTGAGATTTTTGTTAGAGTTTCTTTTGCTTTTTCTATTACAACTTTTTCTTTTTTTTCTAAATCTTTTTTTGAGCTTCTTATATTTTCCATATTTTTTTCCATTTCTCTTGTAAGGTTTTCATCTATAATTATAGGAGAGTATTTTTCCATGCTTTCTATTAGTTTCATTCCTAAAGTTGTTGCTTGTATAGACCTCCCTTGAATGTAGTTTCTTTCGTACAAAGTTTCTATTATCATTGCACGTGTTGCTTTTGTTCCTAAATTTTTTTTCTCTAATTCTAGTATTATAGAGGCTGGAGAGTATCTTTTTGGTGGTTGGGTCATTTTTTCTTCTATTCTTATTTTTTCTATTTCAACTTCTCCATTAAAATCTTCGATTTCTTTTTCAGATGCTTTTGCTGGATAAACATTCATCCATCCAGGTTCCAATATCTTCATGCCTTTCTGAGAGAATTTTAAATTTTCTATCTCTACTTCTATTTTTTTGTTTTCTATTTCAGCATCTTTGCAGAAACATGAAATGAATCTTTTGACTATTAAATTATAAACTTTTTCGTCATTTCCCTCTAATTTTTTGTTTATTCCAGTTGGAATTATTGCTGGATGTGCAGGATCTGATTTTTTTCCTTCGATAGGTTTCTCTCTTACAACGAATTCTGTTTCTTTAAATTTTTTTGATAGCTGTTCTAAAATTTTTTTTGTGTCTATAGTTGAAGGAATTTTTTGGCTTGAAGTTCTTGGATAAGAGATTAGTCCATCTAAATAAAGTCTTTGGACTATCTGCATAGTTTGAGAAGGTGTTATTGAAAAGAAGTGGTAGACTTCTGTTTGTAGAGTTGTTAGATCGAATGGTGGTGGAGGAAGAATCTTTTCTTTCTTTTTAATTGTTTTTGCTATTGTTTTTTTTCCTTCTAAATTCTTAAATTTTTCTAGATCTTCTTTTTTAATTACATCTTTTGTGTGTTTAAGTTCAAGTTTGTTTTTTCCGTCGTTTATTGTTATAAAAACTTGCCAATATGGAGTTGGTTTAAAATTCATTATTTCTCTTTCTCTTTCTACTATTAATTTTAGTGCTGGGCCCTGCACTCTTCCTATTGACATTATTCTGAATCTGCCTATTTTTTTTATAGAGTTCATAAGTGCTCTTGAAAGATTTATTCCATACAACCAGTCTATAAAATGTCTTGTTTCTCCTGCAATAGCCTGCCCCCATTCGAGAGTTGGTAGGACATTTTCAAAAGAATCTTGAATTTCTTTCGCTGTTAAAGAAGAAAATTTCATTCTTTTTGCATCTTCTTTCTTTGCTATAAATCTTATTATGTTTAAACCTATAACCTCCCCTTCTATATCGAAGTCAGTTGCTATTATAATCTCTGAAGCGTTTTGAACTAGCTTTTTTATCAACATGAAATATTTTTTTGTGAAGTCCTCTTTTTTAATTTCAAAATTAGGATACCATTTTATATCGAATATAGGATAGTCTGAACTTTTTTTTGATTGAGAGAGTGTGAAAAGATGGCCTATTGCACAAGACACTATAATTTTTTTGTTGTTTCTTTCTAATTCGTAATAAGAAATACCAAAGTTTTTATTTTTTTTTTCTTTACCTTCTGCTAATGCAGATGCGATTTTCGAGGCTGCTTGAGGTTTCTCTGTTATAATCAAAACATAACTTTCCTTTGATTTATCTTTTTTTTCTTTTTTTATTTTTTTCTTGGATTGCTTTTCTATTATCTCGATTTTTTCTAATGGAGGTGGTTGTTTTACTTCTATCTCAAAAGTTTTTTTTACATTTTCAGGATTGAAAACTTGGAATTCTTTTTGCTCTAAGGATTGTTCTGATATTTTTTTTCTTGACATAACTATAAAGATTTTAAAATGTTTAAAAATGTTTTTAGAATTATAGCTCTATAATTTTTCCTTTCCTTCCTATGTTGTAGACTTTTGTTTTTCCTATTCTTTCGAATATCCCTTCTGCTTCGTGAATGTGGCCTGATAAAAATATGTCTGGTTTAAATGTTTCTATTGCTTTTCTTATTGCTTTGCTTCCAGGAAATCCTGAAAATTCTGCTTTCGATCCTGCTGGATGTATATGACTAACGAGAATTATTTTTTCTAAATTTTTTTTCTTTATTTTTTCAAATTCTTTTTTTAATTTTTCAAAAGTTTTTTTTTCATCTAAGGATAGTTGCCAATCAGGACTTCCTATTCCAAAGATTCCGATGTTTCCGTATGTAACATAATGATCTCCTATATTTTTTATTCCGTATAGTTTTGTAAGGAAATCTATGGTTTCTGATGAATCCCAATTTCCTGGAACTAAAATAACTTTTTTGTTTTTTTCTATAAATGGTTTTAACAAATTTTCTGTTTCTACTATTCCTGTTATGTCTCCTGTTAATATAACCAGATCTACGTTTTCTCTTTCTGCTTTTTGAGCGAGTTTTTTAGTTAAGCTTGAATCTCCGTGTATATCTCCTGCAGCAAGTATCCTAAATTTTTTTTTCATAGCGAAAAATCATCGAAAAAATTTATTTAATTTATTCAAATGTTATTTTTCTGGAGTTTAGGTATTTTGATCTCTTTGAATTTTGTGTATTTCCAGAGAGATTTAGGGATTTTTATTGAGCCATCTTTTTTTTGATGGTTTTCTATTAGAGCAACAAGTGCTCTTGAATTAGCTAGTGCTGTGTTGTTTAGTGTGTGGGCAAAATAATTCCCTCTTGGTCCTTTTATTTTTATGTTTAGTCTTCTCGCTTGAGCTTCTTCCATATTTGTTAAAGAACCCACTTCAAAATATTTTTTCTGACGAGGAGACCATGCTTCTACATCGCAAGATTTCGCTTTTAAATCTCCCAAATCTCCAGAACAGCATTCCAAGACTCTTGTAGGTATTTCTAACATTTTAAAAATGTTTATTGTGTGGTTTAGCATTTCTTCATAAAATTTATAGGAATCTTGTGGTTCGCAGATTACAACCATTTCTTGTTTATAGAACTGGTGAACTCTATATACTCCTTTTTCGTCTATTCCATGAGCTCCTATTTCTTTTCTGAAACATGGAGAGAAAGCTGTTAATTTTCTCGGTAATGACCTCTTTTCTAAAACTTTGTCCATGAACATTCCAATTAAGGAGTGTTCAGAGGTTCCTATTAAATACAAGTCTTCTCCTTCTATTTTGTACATCATGTTTTCAATTTCACTAAAAGACATGACTCCATCAACAACTCTTTTTCTTATCATTATAGGAGGTTCTATATATTCGTAATTTTGTTTTATCATATAATCCCTTGCTAGATTTATAAGAGCTGCTGAGAGCTGTGCAATTTTTCCTTTAAGGAAATAGAATCCTTTTCCTGAAATTTGCCTAGCTGTGTCAAAATCAGCACCATCTAATTTTTCGAGTAACTCTGCATGATTTAAAATTTCGTATTTAGGTGTTAGTGGTTTTCCTATTTTTTTTATCTCAACATTTTGTGTTGAATCTTTTCCAATAGGGACTGTGTGATGAATTATGTTTGGAATTTTGTACATAATGTTCCTAATTTCGTTTTCGAGGTTCTTTGTTTTTTCTTCTATTTTTGATATTTCTTCTGGAATTTGTTTAGCCCTTTGGATTAATTCTGATGCTAATTTTTCGTTTTTTTGTTTTTTTGCTTCGTTTATTTCTTTAGAAATTTCGTTTCTTTTTTTTCTTAATTCATCAAGTTGAAACTTCAGTTTTCTCCACTCTTCATCTTTTTGTTTTACTTCATCAACAAGCACCAATTTTTCATTTTGGAATTTTTTTCTTATGTTTTCTTTTACTAATTCTGGTTTTTCTCTTATAAGTTTTATATCGATCATAGGATTAAAACAAAAAAAGAATATTTAAGTATTTTGGATTTTGATTTTTTATTCTCTTTAATTTGGTTATTTTTAATTAGGTTTTAAGTTTGTAGAATTTAAAAATAAGTTCTTTTTTAGTGATTAAAATAATTCGTTACTTTAGAAATATATAAAAATTTTATTACTGATTGGTTAATTTTTTTAATAGAAAACTTTATAAGGCAATATATTAGTTTAATATATAGTTTTGAATTACACGCAAACTTAAAATATAAACAAAAATGAAAGATAATTTCGATATTTTTTTTAGAAGAAAACCAGCTTTAATGTTGGTTGCTTTGAGAAAAATGTCTAAGGTGAGGTATGGTTCTGTTCTTGCAAAAGAAGTTGATTGTACTTATTCTCATGCTGTTAAAATATTACAGACTTTAGAAAGTTTGGGTTTGGTTAATTTTCAGAAAAAAGGTAGAATAAAACTTATAGAATTAACAAAAAAAGGAGAAGAGATATCTGAATATATAGATAATATAAGGAGAAAGTTGTGATTTTCAGGTTTGTTAAGTTTTGATTTTTTGTAAATCAATGGATTTTTTGTTAACAAATTTTCTTGAATTTAATTTATTATATTTTAACAAGAATTTAAGATTTTAAGCATGCGAATTGAAAGATTTAATGAATAAACTTCTTATTTTAATTTGTTATTAAACTATATTTTAAATAATATAATAATATATGCGATTATCTGAAGTTTCACGAAGTGAAATTTGGGGATTTTTCGCAGGAAAATCTCAGATAATCGCTGTTAGGTCTCTTTTTCTGAAAGAAAAAGTCGAGAATTGCGAAGCAATTCGGAGAAGTCGTGAAGAACCGAAAGCTTTATATACTTAATAGTGATAACACAAATAGGAGGAATAAAATGTCACAAGAAATGAAATATATAAGTCAAAGAGATTTAGAAAATCTTCCTGATGTTGTCAAAGCAGGAACCTCACTTGGAGTTGGTGGATTTTATACAACTAGAGATATGTTAAGAGAAAGATTTTTAGAAACATCAAAACTTCATGAATTAATAAAAAAAGTTGGTAGATTTTATACAACTAGAGAATTTTATACAACTAGAGATATGTTAAGAGAAAGATTTTTAGAAACATCAAAACTTCATGAATTAATAGAAAAGTATCTAAAATAGATTTTCTTATTATTTTTTTTGGTTCTGAACGATTGGACTTAACTACTATTAAGAGAAGTTCTTGCGTAGATGGAAAAAGTAAAATAAATTTTAAGGTAAGAATTGTTTTACCTGTGATATCTTAAATGATATCTTCTACAAACAGGATTTGAATTAATTTCATCTCCTTTTATAGTATAAGACCCATAACTAGCATGAATAGTTACTTCTTCTAAATTGGGCCTTACTTCTATACTGGTAGTTCTTGGACCTCCAAAAAGAGTATCAACGAGGGAACCTCTTAAAATTGTATCGATTGAAAGTATTTTTCCTTTTTGTGTTATCATAGAAATATAAGGAAGTACTAGTATTTAAATATTTCAGTTTATTTACTACTTAATAGATATGACATCTACCCTAAAAGAAAGACACTCTTTTATGAAACAATAATTAAATATAAATTAAATACAAAATTGTTTTTGGTTATCTATGTTTTGTTACTCCTACTTTTCTGCAATATTTTTCAACTGGGCATTTTGAACAAATAGGTGATATAGGTTTGCATATTGTTCTTCCGAATAGAACAAAAATTCCATTGAATTCAAACCAATATTTTTTTGGAAGTATTTTTTCTAGTTCTTTTTCTGTTTGTTCTGGTGTTTTTGTTTTCAACCATCCTAACCTGTTTGGTATTCTATGGCAATGGGTGTCTATTGGTAGAGTTGCTTGATTAAAAGCAAAATTCAAAACAATGTTTGCTGTTTTTGGGCCTATTCCTTTTATTGATAAAAGGTCTTCTCTGTTGTCTGGAACTTTTCCTCCGAATCTTTTTATTAGTTCTTTGGAAACACTTTTTAAAGTTAGAGCTTTTTTGTGGTAATGTCCAGAGGAGTACAAAATTCCTTCTAATCTTTTTAAAGGAATTAGGGATAATTTTTCTGGTGTGTTTGCTATGTTTAATAGTTCTTCTGAAATTTTTTTTGTTGTTTCATCCTTTGCTCTTAGGGATATCAAACATGATACAAGTATTTTAAAAGGATCTTTTTCTTCTGATAACCTTAACCTATTTAGAGTGGTTCTTTCTGTATAGTTATATTCTTTTTCTAGAATTTTCATTACTCTATCTATAACAAAAGAAGGTACCATTTCATTATTTGTTTTTTTTCCTATATAAATTTTATTAGTTGATGGGAGTTGGTTGATAAAATAAGTTTTAAGAAGTTTTTATATAACAGAATTCATGGTTCCGAGGGGATTTGAACCCCCGACAACCGGATTAAGAGTCCGGTGCTCTAACCAGGCTGAGCTACGGAACCTATAAATCAAATTTTTTTAAATTTAAATATTTGTTGAAAATTGGTTCAGTGTAGTTAAAAGGTTATGAATATCGATTTTATGAATATTTTAGTATTCTATTTGAATGAAACGAAAAATCTTAATCTAGCAAATAATATCTTAATTGTATATTTAAATAATCATATTAAAACTAAATACTTTTAAATTAAATCATTCAAATCCTAAAATATTTTTATTAAGAATATTTTGTTACAATTATAAATTATCACATTTTAAGATAAAACAACCGAAAATTATTTGTAGTTACATGAACCAGTCTTAAATTGAATATAGTGTCATTTTAAAATGATAAAAAACAAAAGATTTATATAGAGGTTATTTTTATTTTTTTTAGGTGAAATACAAAATGGATGTGTTTCAGAAAAATATAATAAGGTCTTTTAAGAATGTGAAAAGGGATATTGATGATTTAAGGAGTCAGATAACTGAGATAAAAAGATCTATAGAATCTTTAAAAGAAAAAGTTGAATTAAAAAAAGTATCTAAAAAAAAGTAATTTTTTATTCTTCTGATATATTGTTTAATATCTCTGGGATTTCTTCGAGAAATTGTTTCAGCAAGATTTTTTCTGAATTTCCAGGATTTTTCCTTGCTATTTCAAATGCTTTTCCTGCAGCAGCTATCATAGCAACTTTTGTTTTTTCATCTCTTACTCTTTCTTGATCTATGTAATCTGTTATATGCTGAAAAACTTCTTCGGGTATTGCAGTTGGATTCTTTTTTTTGTAAGAAAATACTTCAGAAGCTACTGAAATCATTTTTAATTGGATTTCCATTTTATATTATTGTTTTGTCCATTATTTAAATGTTTTTCTTTGCAATCTTAAGTGATAAATTTTTTATTGTTTGCAGAACTCTCTTTAATAAATCTATGAATATTTAATAAATTAGTTTAAATATATTTTGAATTTATTGATATTCTCTCCAGGTATATTTGCATTTTGTGCAACGAAAAAATTTTGTTTCTGCTTCATCTCCTGCTCTTGTTTGTGATGTCCAGAACCAGGCTTCTTTGTTTCCACATTTAGGACAAAGAGAATTTATTATAGGATGGATATCAGTTTCTTCACTTGATACTACTCCTATTTCTGGTTTTGTGTCGATTCTCTCAGAAACCTCTATTTTTATTTTTGATTTTGATTTGTAATTGCATCTTGCGCATTTGTATTCACCGTTTTTTTCTGTCAGCACACACCCGCATTTTGGACAAAATTCCATATTTTTTTATCGATCTACTATTTAAAAATGTTTCTATATTTGGTTCTTGCACAATTAAGGGAATAATTAGGAAACAATATAAACTAAGTCTTAATTAAAATCAAAATAAAGATATTAAAAATGTAAACTATTAAAAAAGCTGTTTAAAGATTTTTATAAACTATAACTGAAAATTTTGTTTATTATATCACTAAAAATTATTTTTGGCCATCCTAAGTATGGAAGTTTAAAAACAGCTTTTCCTATTATTTGATCTTCTTTTATTGAAGTTTCATCAGTTTTATAGACATTATTGTAGAGAGTTAATTGTTTTTCATTATGATCTCCTTTTGTTTGTATAGTGTTGTTTTCTATTGATACTATTCTATGAATTATCGGTCTTGGAGCAGTTGATTCTTTGTTTGGCTTAAATATTATTATGTCTCCTATTTTTGGCTTGAATCTTCCATAGACTATTATTACATCTCCTTTTCTAAAGCCGTTTTTTAAAGGGAATTTTGAAAAATTTTCTTTTGAAATGCCTCTTTCTTCATACCATGAACCGCAAATTTCCCAATATTCATCAAAATTTTTGTGTTCTATGTTTTCTTGTGAATACTCTTGGCCACATAGAGTCCACCTGCCATAACTATCTTTAACTATTTGATGATCCATGCTAGATGATTCTACTCCTGCTAAAGGTAATCTTGTTCCTGTTATTAAATACAAAACAGGGAAAAAAACGAATTTCACTAATAAGAAAATAAAAATTAGAGCAACAATCCAGCTTAATAAAGAATCAGAATCCCAAACCCATCTCCAAAATTTTTTTATTTTTTCGAATATTTCAAGCTTCATATTTAAAATTAGTAAACATGGTTTTTAAAGCTAATTAAAGAATTTTTGAATTTTCAATTAGAAATTTTTAAAGATAAAACGTCCCGGAGAGGACTCGAACCTCTGACCCTTCGGTTAACAGCCGAATGCTCTACCAGCTGAGCTACCGGGACAACTTTCATTAGGGTTAAGTTAAGATCTATAATTTTTATGAAACAGTATATTTAAAACTAATGATTTCGTGATTTAAACTCCTTTTAATAAGGATTCTATTCATTTTATTTTGAAATTCTATAAATTATTCTGTTTTAAAAAAATGTATAAAAAAGAAAAGATTTTATAATATTTGTTTTTGTTTATTTTATGTTTTTAGATTACGATATAACTGAAAGTTGGTTTTATATGAATTGTGGTTATAAAAAAACTTTAGAGTATTATTCAGATTTGATTAGCTATGGTTGGGAATTCAGGTTTAACATACCTGATTTAGAAAAATTTTTTAAAAAAATTTATAAAGAAGCTGAAGTTTCTGGCATAGAGGTTTTTATTGGTACTCTAGCTTTTGATGTTAATGGAGAAAAAATGTTGAATAGTAGGCCTGTTTTTATTAGAAAAAAATAAAATATCAATTTTTTTCGTTTTTTAATTCGTTTATTATTTTCTCTGGTGGTTTTAATCTTCTTTTTTTCCTTTCTTTTTCTAACCTCGCGTATACGTTGCCTTGTTTTGCTCCTTTTATTAGAGATTCTATCGCTATTATTGCATCGTTTATTTTTTCGTAATCTCCTATTATTCCTACTTGGTTGTCATGCAAAGAAATAGCACATTCGCTAAGGTTTTCTATATTAGATATTGTTTTTCCATAGGTGCCTATTATTCTTGCTTTAATTTCTTTAAGATTCTTTCTTTTTGTTAAATTTCTTATGTTGATAATATTAAGATTCGTTTCTTCATTTTTTAGTTCAAGAGCAACTCCTATTGGAAAACCTAAATTTATAGCTTGAAAAACTTTTAAAGCAAGGTATTCGTTTTCAGGTTCTCCTTCTATAAAAAAAAATTTTCCTTTGTTTTTTATTTTAATAGAAAGTTCTTTTTCTAATTTTTTTTTGTTTTGTAAAATTTTTTTTAAATTTTCTGAATATATCTCCTGCATTTTAAAATTCTAGTTGTACGTCTTTTAAGATTCCTTTTCTTTTTAACCATCCTATTTCAGCAGGAGTGTATTTGAAAAGTATGTCTCCTTTTTTATCACCTTGGAATTCCCATGGTTCTACAATTACTACATCACCAGGTCTTATCCAGAGAGATCTTCTTAAAGACCCTGGAATCCTGCAATTTCTTTCTTTTTCATCTAAGCATTTAACTATCATTCTATTAGATCCAACTCTCTGTTGCACAATTCCTATTACTTCTCTTCCTTGTGGTATTCTTGTTCTTATTATTTCTTTTTGTTGTTGGTTTTTTTCTTTTTCTTTCATTTTTTTATATTATGTAATTTTATATTATGTTTATATTATGCAATATCTAGTTTATAAATTTGATTTTTTTGATTCTTGCAATTGAAGAAATAATCAGGAAACCTAAAAGGTAAAATACAATTGCAGAGATAAAAAATATCAACACTTAGTTTCAATAAATTTTTGTTATTTTCTGTTTTAATAATTTATTTTTATATTGCTAAATAATATGTATATTAGAGTGTTAATCAACTTTTAAATAGAATTTTTCTTTCAAATAGAATTTTAAATAAAAATAGCAAAGGTTTTAAAGTTAGAATTTTTAAAATTAATATTGATCTAAAATGGTTGTTAATAAAAAATCTAAAAGTTCAAAAAATTTGAGGTTAATAAAAGATAAACAAAAAAGAAGCGAAAGAGTTTCTACAGGTATAGAATATTTAGACAAATTAATAGAGGGAGGTTTTGAAAAAAATTCTACTAATCTTGTAATAGGAGATACAGGTTCTGGAAAAACTATTTTTGGAGTTCAGTTTTTGTTGGAAGGCATAAAGAAAAAAGAAAAAGGTCTGTTTATAACTTTTGAAGAAACAAAAAAAGAGTTTTACGAAAACATGAAAAATCTTGGTTTTGATTTGGAAAAATTAAAAGAGGATTTTTATTTTTTAGAGTATTCTCCAGAAAAAGTTAAAACAATGATAGAAGAAGGAGGGGGTGCTATAGAGACATTAATAATAGATAAAAAAATAAAAAGAGTTGTTATAGATAGCATGAATTCTTTTGGTTTGTTATTTCAAAATGATTTAGAAAAAAAAGAAGCTTTAATATCTTTGTTTAGAATGCTGAAAAAATGGGATTGTACTGTTTTGCTTATCTATGGAAAAAGCGAGGAGAGCAAAGGAGATTACGATATAATAGAATTAGAATCAGATTCAATAATAGATTTACATTATGTTAGAGAAGGAAAAGAAAGGAAAAGATATATGGAAATTATAAAGATGAGAGGTACTAAGCATCCTTTTAAAATGTACTATTTCGTTGTAGAAAAAGGTGGAATAAAAATTATTAAAGAAAAAGATTAATTTAAATCAGTTTTTTATAACTAAGCATTTTTATTAGATTAGTCCTTCTAGAAATCTTTTTAATAAAATCCTTGAACCAAAAAAGGTTATTATACTTAAAATAAAAATTGCTGGAAAATATTTCAAACCTTCTTTTTCACTTCCTTTTGTTATTAGGCCTAAAACAAAAGATGAAAGAAGATCTATGACAACTATAAAAAATATTGAAAAATATTTTATGAATTCTAATGAAACGTTTATTTTTGATAAAGTGAAAGGCATAGTTACAGAAGTTTCTACTTTTGGAATTCCTGATAACAATTTTGTTAACATCTCTACTAAGATATTTGAAAGAGAAAATAAAGATGGAGCGAATATAGAGACTATTAAAAATATAAAAACAACATACATAATAACATTTGTGTAGGCTTTTTTTTCTATGAGTTCTCTTTCTCTTAATCTTGTTGAAGTTTCTTGAAGCAAAATAGCTATATCCCCGCCTGCTTTTATTCCTGCGATTATCAAGAGTATTGTTTTTTTAATTTTTTCAGATCCAATTCTTTTTGATAAATCTAGAAAGGAGGCCTCTATATTTTTACTAGTTGCTATATCTTTTGCTGTTTTTAATATTTCTTCATCTAATGGAGAAAATTCTGGTCTAGAACTCAACATCAATGCTCTGTCTATTGTCATTCCTGCTCTTAAATTACTTGACATCAATTGTAAAAAATCTGGAAAAACTGATTCTATTTTTCTTATCCTTCCTGTTTCTTTAAAACTTTTTTTTATTTTGATGTATGCAAAAAACAAAAATACTATAGAGAAAAACGCTGCTATAGATAAAAGTATATTTTTTTTCAGTATTAAAAAAATGGAGTTTACCAGCAATCCTAATATTATCGCTATTAGAAAATTTTGTTTTGTGTAAATTTCGTCTTTCATCTTTACAAAAGATTTGGTCTTCGAGATTTAATTAATCCTAAAAACATGATTTGAAAAAAAACATCAAAAACGAACAAAGTGAGGAATAGCAAAATCGTCATATTTTTTTCTAAGTTAATCATAGAAGATATTATTGTAAGGAATGTTACTGATAACGAAGGTATTATTACTCCTATTAACATATAAAGAACAACCAATGGATTTAACTTACTACTATAACTCTGTATTTGTATTAATTGTTCTTCGCTGAGATTTTTTATACTATCTTTTATTACAACCACCATATCGCTTCCTGCATTCATTCCGTTACTTATCTGCCATAGAGTTCTTCTAAAGAATAAAGAAGGATTTTGATTTCCTAATTCGTTTAATACTTCTGCTTCAGGTTCTCCAGCGTTTATCTTTTTTGTAGCTTTTTTGAATTCTTCGCTTAAAGCACCGTAATCTCCTTCTGCTATATTCGTAAGAATATCGAACAAAGGAATTCCAGAATTCAGCTGTACTAAGATGTCTTCTAAAGCTGGAAGAAGGTTTTTTTCTATTTCTCTTTGTTTTCTTAAAATAATCATTTTTGGATAAGAAATCTGGATATAAAAAACAAAAGCTGAAGATATAATTGAGAGGATTAAACCATAGATAAAAAAGTTTTTTACTTTTAGGATCATAAACAAAATATTTAGAGAGATTATTAAAAAAATGAGATTTATTAAAAAACTTCTTAAACATATTCCTATATACTCTTCACGAGTTAAAGGTAGTCCTAAGCTTTTTATATAACTTCCTAATTCTGAATTTTTTTTGTGTCCTATTTTTGAAGAAAAGAAATTTGATTTTGATTTTAAAGTATTTAAACTTAAAAATGTAAAAGGAATTTTGAATTTCATATTTTATTCTAGAATTTTTTTGAGGTTGTTCTCAGAGATGTATTTGAGAAGGTTCTCTTTTTCTGAATAATATAGGTTCATTACTTTGCCAAAATTTTTTAGATCCCTTATTTTATTTTTTATAAGCCATGACAAAATTTTCTTTTTTTCTTCTAGATCTTCTTCAAGCTCTTTTTCTGTCATTCCGGTGTTTCTAATTATTGTTTCAAAAAATTTTGATACAACGCTATGCTTTACTATTTTGTCTTCTTCAGGAACCCATCTGTATAATATTTTTGGGAATACTTTATTTTCGTTAGATTCGAATTCTGCTATTTGGAGAACTCTTCTTATTCCTCTTCTTCTATCCCTGAACATTACAACATTCAGATTTACTGCTTTAAGAAGGTTTGGAGGTATATTTAATGGAGGATTGGTTAGTCTTGATATTGTTTCTGCTGCAGAATCTGCGTGAAGAGTTGCATAAACAGAGTGGCCAGTGTGCATTGCTTCAAACAAAACCATTGCTTCTTCTTGTCTTCTCATTTCTCCTAAGATTATCCTATCAGGTCTCATTCTTAAAGAATTAACAAGTAGATCTAACATGTTTACTTCTCCCTTTCCTTCTGGATTTGGAATCCTTGTAACTAAGGGAGTCCAATATAAAAAATCAGGAAGCATTATCTCTCTTGTGTCTTCAACACTTATTATTCTGTGGTTTGGAGGTATAAATGGCATTAGTGCATTTAACAAAACAGTTTTTCCAGAAGCTGTTCCACCTGAAATTAATATGTTCATTTCGTATTCTATTGCTAACCATAATATAGAAGAAGTTTCAAAGTCGCATGTTTTGTTTTCTATTAAGTCAATTATTGTATAAGGGTCTCTTGAAAATTTTCTTATTGTTATGGTGTTACCTTTTGTGCTGATCGGATAAAGAATTGAATTAACTCTATCTCCTGAAATAAGATGAGCATCAAGTAATGGTGTTAGAACTGTTATTTGTCTTCCAGCCCTCCTAGCTATTATGTTAGAGTAATTAGCTATTTCATCTTCTTTTGGAATAATTAAATTAGTTATTAACCAACCATATCTTTTGTGATATACTCTTATTGGTTCTTTAGAATTAGGTATAACTATTTCTTCTAAATTAAGATCATTAACTAAAAATTCTATTTCTCCTAAGCCAAGCATATCCTGCATTAATTTTCCTACTAGAAACTCTTCCATATCTTTGTTTAAAGTTGGGAGTCTAGATTCTATTAATTTTTTCGCTTCTTCCATAAACCTTTTCTTTATGTTAATAAAAGAATTCGGATCCAAAATTTCTTTCATACCTATTGTTGTAGTGCTTATCAATTGGTTTCTTATTTCGTTTAAGAATACTGCTGTTGCTGTTTTTATTTCAGGAGTTTCCAAATTATAAACTATTTTTGAAAATTCTTTTTTAATTTCTACTTTTACTTCTATGTTATCTATTTTTATGTTATAAGATTCTAAAATGTTCTTTTCTTTGATATCCTTTTTTATTTTTTCTTTAGGTTTCATATCATGAAATTATTTTAAATTTCCAAGGAGTTTTTTGTGAATTTTTTCTAAGTTGTAAACTAGGCTTATTTAATTTTGATTATAAGTTCTCCGAACGGGTTGTATTCTATTGAAATCAATTCTCCAGATTCTAAAATCTTGCACCATTCCATTGCTATTTCTTTTGAAACATTAAAAGCATTTGGTATTAAGGAAAATGGTATCTCTTTTTTTTCTTGAATTATTTCATACAACAAATCAAGATCTGTTTTATTTTTTTCTGGTGTTTTGTTTATTTTAATTTGTATATTTTTTTTGCTTTTTTTTATTTGGAGTATAATGTAAATTATAACAAACATTAGAATTATCCATTGCGCTAATAAAAATAATTTCATGTTTGAAGAAAGAGAGTAATAAACTTCTGATAGATTTTCTCTTATTGAAAATCCTGTAGTTTTAAAACTTATTATTTTCGGATTTTTATAGATCAAAAAACCTAAATTAATCAAAACAATTATCATAAATACCAAAAATAATTTTATAAACAAGAAATTTCCTCTTTTTGATTCCATATATAATTAGATTTAGAGGATTTTATAAATTTATTGTTCTATATTAATCCTATTGCAAAAATCTAGGATTTCAGAAATGCGGATTGAAAGATTTAGTGAATAACCTTTTTATTTGTTATTAAACTATATTTTTTATGAAACTATAATTAAATATAAATTAAATACAAAATTGTTTTTGAAATTAGTTTTATTTATTAAGAGTTAGTTTTTTTTGTTTAAGAAAATGAATAAGTAATATTTATTAACACAGGATGTTTAGATATGAAAAAGAGAATGAAAACTTTAAAATTTAAAAAATCTCAAATAAGTCTGGAATACACAATCATTTTAGGATTCGTTATGTTTGTTTTAATATTTGTTTTAGGAATAGCTTTTTTTTATAGTAATACAATAAAAGACAGGATTAAGGTTTCGCAAATCGAAAATTTTGCAAATAAAATAATACTAAATGCAGAAAACGTTTTTTATTATGGAGAACCTTCTAAATCAACGATATACGTTTATTTGCCAGAAGGTGTTAAAGAAATCACAATAAATGGAAAAAATTTGATAATAAGTTTGCAGCTTTCATCTGGAATAGAAAGAAGCGCGTTTTCAAGCAACGTTCCAATTGAAGGAAATATTTCAGTTTCTTCTGGTATTAAAAAAATAGTTATTCTAGCAGAAGGAAACAAAACAAAAATAAATTCAGTTTAAAATGTTTTTTAGAAATTTTGTAATTAAAAATTTGAGGTCTCAAAGTTCAATTGAGTTCATAGTTTTAGTTACAGCTGTTATTTTTTTCTTTAGTCTTTTTTTTGTTGCTGTAAATGAAAAAATTTCAGAAAGAGTTAAAGAAAAAAAAATTTTTGAATTCGAGAAATTGGCATTGTTTGTGCAAAATGAAATTAATTTGGCTTCGAAATCTCCAGATGGTTATTTTAGGGAATTCAAAATACCTGAAGATTTAGAAGGAGAAAAATATGAAATAAATCTAACTAAAGGTTCTGTTTATGTTAGAAGTTTAAATAAAAGATATGGCATAGCCTTAGAAATACCTCTTGTTTATGGTGAAATAAAAAAAGGTAACAATCTTATTAAAAAAGAGAACGGAAGCGTTTTTATAAATCCTTAAATTTGTTTTATGTTGTATAAAAAAAATAAAAAATCTCAGGCATGGGAAATAGATCTTGTTATAGCTGTAAGCATATTTCTTATAGGTGTTCTTGTTTTTTTTATATATTCTATAAATCAATCAGTTGAATCTTTAGAAAAATTGGATATAATTTTTTATAAAGGAAAAAATGTCATGGATAATATTCTTTCAGAGGGATCTCCAAAAGACTGGAATAAGGATAATGTTATAAGAATAGGTATATTGGATAATGGGAAGATAAATGAAACAAAACTTGAGAGATTCTATAATCTTACACAGGAAAATTATTTTAGAACAAAAATTATCTTTAACACAGAATACGATTATTATTTTTTCTTTAAAAATTTAACAATAGGTTCTTCTGCTATTGAAGGAATAGGCAAACCAAATACAAATCTTAGTAATATTAATGCAGAAAATTTGGTTAAAATATCGAGAGTAACTATTTATAAAAATGAACCAAAACAAGTCTATCTTTATGTATGGGAAGAATGAAGTAAAAAAAGGTGTTTTTTTTAGTTTAGATGCTTTGATAGCTTTAATAATAATTCTAATTACAATGATAATTGTTTATCCTAATATAGAGAATTTTAAATCCGAGAATCGTGTTCATAGCGATATAACCAATGTTTTATCTAATCTTAAAATCGGAGAAACAAACAACACTTTTGTTAAAAATTTGATTTATGAAAATAAAATCAGCGATTTGAACAAATCTGTTTTGGAGCAAATAGGAGAATTCTATGTAGAAAACATTACTCTTGCGAAGGATTTGGCCAGTTCTGTTTTGTCAGATATAGAATCAAAAGAAAATTTTGGTTTGTGGTATGGAAACACTCCTATTTTTTTAAAAAATCTTTCTAGTTTTGAAAATGCGAAAAATGTTAGAGTAGATAAACAGATAATAAGTGGAATAAAAGAAGGTAGTAGTGTAAAAGGTTATTCTGGACGTGCATTTTTATCAAGTGATTTCCAAACAAAATATTTTTATTTTGGAGGTTATTCTGGTGATGGTAACATTTCTATTAAAATTGATTATTTTGGTGATTTGGAAGATGTAAAAATGGAGATTGCTGTAAATAAAGATTTTGATATTTATATAAATGATCTCTTCTCTGGACATTACACAAATTCTAGTTCTCAGTTCATTCCTGCAAAATACGATTTAAATGCTTATAGAACGAATTTTCATTCTGGTGAAAACATTTTAAAAATTAGTGAAAAAGATTTATTCATTGCAGGAGGTTATATAAAAATATCATATTCTAATGTGAGTGCTTTTAATGATGTTAAAAGATATTATTTTCCAGGAGTAGAAGGAATAATAAACATTTATGATGGTTTTTATATACCTGGAAATTTAAATGAAATGAATATTCTTTTGCATTACAATAGCAATTATTCTGTTTTTTTGAACATTGGTAATGTTACAGTTTTTAATGAAAGTTCTGCAGGAATTGGTGAAACATCGAGGTATCTGAATAATACTGAACTATCCTCTAAATTAAATTATTCTTCTATGACTAAAAAGACAATTCCTCTGAGAATTGGATTGAATGAATTAAAATCCGTAGGTGAAAAAGGTAATGCTGATGTTATAATAATCACAGATATAAGTGGAAGTATGGAATATAGATTGAATTCTGATTCTATAGGTATAGCTAGGAACTGTTCTGATCCTCAATTGTACGATTCTAGTACAAAAAGAATATCTATTGCTAAATGTTTAGACAAAATGGTTGTAGATATAATCCTTAATGTATCAGGAAATAGAGTTGGTTTGTCAGCATTTTATGGAGATAATTCTTATCCTTATAAAGGAAGGGTTTATGAAGAAGGATTAACTAATAATTCTCAGTATTTGAAAAGCAAGATAGATCAGTATGTTCCTCAAGATGGAACACCTATATGTGCAGCTATTAATGATGCTTACAAAATTTTAAGTGAGCAAAGTAATCCAAATAGAACAAAATTTGTTATAGTAATGTCTGATGGTATACCAACACATACATGCGCATCTTCTGGTTGTGAAGGAACAAGAACAGGCCTACAATCAGATGAGGCATTGTGGCTTGGTTATGGTGCAGGTTGTTATGGAGGTTCTGATGATTGCAATGTTAATGATTGTAATTGTGCAAGCCAAAATGCTAATTGGTCTTCATGCAGGTTGCATAATGGATTAAATGCCACTGTTTATTCTGTAGGTTTTGGTCCTGTATCTTCTTGTAATATGGCTAATAAAACTCTAAAAAACATTGCTAATTGCGGTAATGGTAAATATTATTCTAGTGATAATGCGACTTTGTTAGAAGATTTTTATAGATTAATATCCTATGAAATTCTAGAATTAAGTTATTCTGAACAGATTTCAAAAGCTTCTTCTGGTTTGTTTACAAAAATTTATCCAGATTCCTATATAGAGTTTAATTATACTTCTGAGCAGAGACCTTACGGTCTTTTGGTATCTTTAGAAAAAAAATTTTCAGATAAATATTCTGGGACATTCGATGTTCCTTCTGATTCTAGGATAGCGAATGCTAAAGTGGTTTCTTATTCAGGACCAAGATGGACAAAAGAGATAAAAATAAATAATGTAACTTTTTACAATCTTAGTTTATATGGAAGAAACTATAAAGAATTGGGAGATCCTTATAATATTGCAATTCCAGAATCCCTAATACAAAATTTAAATAACATAACTTTGATTACTGGGATTAGTCCTGAAAATTCTTCAGAGGGTTCTGAAAACAATAAAATAATTTATACTTTAGTTAAAAATTTCAGTTCTTATTCTTCTATACAAGCTCATGCTAGTGGTTGTTCTTGGGAGATAGAGTTCGAAGATAACACTAATTATACATTGAAAATTCCAAAAAATTATTCTGGCCAGAGTTTGTGTTATTACAAAGAGGGTAAGCAGGAAATTGGTGATGAGAACGATGCTATAAATATTGCTGTTTTAAATCTATTTAGATCTCTTGATTCTGATTCTAATGGAAAAATCGATATAAAAATTAATGAGCAGAACTTAGGAGTTAATTCTTATGAAATTGTAGGAGTTCCTTATAGTTGGTCAACTAAAGTTGAAATAAGAACATGGGACTAAAAATTAAAAATAAAAAAGGAATTTTTTTTACTTTATTAGTTATAGTTTTGTTATCTTTTTTTGTACTTAGTTATACTTTTTATTCTATTTCAGGAAATATTAAGAATATTAATAACAGAATAGAAACTATGAATAATTTTATCTTTTCTATGGAAAAAGATTTGTCTAGGAAACTTTATATTTTTGGATTTAGAGAGATACTTTTATTAGAAAACAAAATAATTGAAAATAATCTTCCTATTTCTAATGTTTCTGTTGCTTTTGAAGAAGCTTTTTTTAATGGAACTTTTAATGGTGTAAAGGAGGAAATTCTTGTTGGTACTACTTTTGAAGATATGAAAAATTCTATAAATGAAAATGCTAAAACTATGAACATGGTTGTTGATTTTTATCCTAAAAAATTTGTTGTTAAACAAGAAGATCCATGGAATGTTAAGATTATTTTTGATGTTAATCTTGTAATTAGAGATGAGGGAAATCTTGCTTTTTGGAACAAAACAGAGAGTATAATTTCGTATATATCTATAGAAAACTTTGAGGATCCTCTTTATGTTTTGAATACAAATGGACTTGTTGGAAATAAAATAAACAAAACAATTTATAATCCTTTAGTTAATGAAAATGATGTTTCTAATCTCTCACTTCATTTAGAAAAATCTTATTATGTTGCTTCTGTTTATGGTCCAAGTTTTTTGGATAGGCTGGAAGGAAAAAAGAGTTCTAATGAAAATGGAATAGAATCTCTAGTTTACCTTCCTAAATTGTATTCCCAAGGACTTCCTATCTATGAAAAATCTGCTGTTGATTATATTTATTTTTCTTCTGAAAATCCAGAATCTTTTAATGTTCCTGGAATGCCACAATGGTTTAGATTAGATGAACTCCATTTGAATTTTTATAACATAACACTCTCTCCTAGTTAAATTAATCAATAGAATAATTCTTTTAATATTGGATTATATAATGTTCTTTACATTAATAATAGATTCGCAGTTGCTATTTTTTTATTCCAAGCTGGTTTACAGAAACTTAAACCTATTTATAACCTTTTACAATAACAACTCCTTTCTTCAGAAACACAAATTCCTTCTGGACATGTGCCTGTACAAACTCCATAATCTTTAAAATAGAATCCACAAGGTTTTGAATTTAAATCTTCAGGAAGTTTTTTTTCGTTATTTTCGTTCGAAGTTATTTCTGTGTTTGTTTCAGAGGTTGTTTTTCCTGAATCTTTTCCTAAACTTTTATTTGAAGTTGTATTTTCTTTTGATAAATTCTTTTCTTGAGAATCCTGATTTAAGTTTTTTTCAGTTTGTTCTTCGAAATTTTTTGAAGCTTCAAAATTTTTTGTTAATTTGTAATATAAAAAAGAGGATGTAATTACAAAAAATAGGATTATTAATAGTATGTAAAGATATTTGTTCATCTATATTTATGGTAAAAAAAGGTTTTAAATATTGCTATATTTGGTTTATAAAATTTAGAGTTTTTCATGATACAAGAATCCTCTTTTTTATTTTAATTTTTATTTGTTAAATTATTATGAAATATAGCTTTTAAGATTTTTAGTTATTAGATTTTGTTTATAATTCTATTTTAAAAGCATGTTATTTTAGCTAGATTGAATGTTTTTTAAATTTTTCAATATAATGTTTAATATTTTCTTTTTGTTCAATAGTCAATTCGTTCATAGTAATAGGTTATTTGTTTGTCTTTATAAAATCTCCTTTCCATTGGCGAGCCCAGAAACTTGCGTATAACATATGCGATTAAGAGAAGTTTGGCGTTAGGAAAATTTGGGTCGAGGCTCTGCAAGAGCCGAGCCTGTTAATCGCTGTTAGGCGTCCTGAACGAAGTGAAAGTCCGCAGGGCGTGGCAAAATTACGAAGTAATTTTGAGTTCAGAATTCGGGCGTTCTTGTGCGCACTATTTGTTAGGATTGTAATCTGTTCTGTATCCTGGATTTGTTTTTGGCCTATATTTGTTTGGATATTGAATATCTGTTTTTACTGCGTGTGATATTTTCTTGAAGAATTTGAAAACATCATACGGGTTTTCTATATTTCTCAAAGTATAAGGTTTTTGTACAGGGCCATGTCTTCCATATGTAATAGACCCTGCTGTGGAAATTAAAATACTACCTGAATTTCCACCACCAAATAATTTATCAAATAAACCTACATTAACTTCGGCATTTGTTATCTGGTCAAAATCTACCATCTCGAAGTCTCTACCAATTAAACCTTTCTGAAACAATACTCGTTTATTTGTAATTGCATAATACACATGCTTGTAGACAAGAATTTGATAAATTGGAATGCCAAAAACTAATATAATTCCAATCCAAAAATGTGGCAATAAAAATATTCCCCAACCAAAAAGACCACCCTGTGCTATGTTAATTGAGGCAATTACGATAAAAGGAATTAAGAAAACAATCCAGAACAATCCGAAGATTATTGTGATTATAGAACCCCCAAGTAGAAATGGCCAGAATTTTGGTTTTCCCTCCCAAAATACTTTTTCGTTTTGGTCTAATACTTTTTCAAGTTCTCTCATATTATTTACATTAATTATAGCATATTTATAAATCAATCTTTTTTGTGCGCCATCCGTTAGGGGTGGGTGGTCTGGGGAATGCCGAATTCTGAATTACACCTAACAACTATTAAGCGAGACTTTATATATTTTTGAATTATAATGACAATAATTATTCTGTATTACCTACTTTTTCGTCAAAAGCTTTCATGATTTTCATAAAAAATTATGAAATCGAAGTTCTTAAATTTATTAATGCCAGATTAGCTTTTTGCGCTAAGATGGATGTAGCTAAATTTACAGCTCAATTAAGAGTTAATTATTTATATATTCAAATACGATTCTTTTTATGCTATATTTAATAGGTATCGGGTTAAACGAGAAAAGTATTAGTTTGGAAGGTTTAGATGCATTAAAAAAATGTAAGGATGTTTATTTGGATAGCTACACAAGTTGTTTACCTTATGAAATTAAGAAATTAGAAAAGGTTATCTCTAAAAAAATATTTTTAGTTGATAGGAATTTTTTAGAGTCAAACAGACTGATTGAAGAAGCGAGAAAAAAAAATGTTGCTTTGTTAGTCTATGGAGATCTGTTTTTTGCAACAACGCATGTTTCCCTTCTTTTAAATGCTGATAAAAACAGAATCAAAATAAAGATGATTCACTCTTTTTCTGTTTTCGATGCTATTTCTGAAACAGGTTTGCAGTCATACAAGTTTGGAAAAATTTCTAGTATACCAAAATGGGAAAAAAATTTTGAACCATGTTCTTTTGTTGATTACATTCATGAGAACTTTTTAATTAAAGCGCACTCCCTTATTTTAATAGATCCAAAATTGAATTTTGTGGAATCTTTAAATCAATTAAAGATAGCTATGGAAAAGAAATTAAAAATAAATAAAGATTTAAAATTAGTCGTATGTTCAAAATTAACTACACCAGATTCTAAAATCTATTATGGTTTCATGGAGGACCTTATTAAAAAATCAAAAGAAATAGAGCATCCATTTTGTTTAATAATACCATCTGAGTTACATTTTGTGGAAGAAGAATTCCTTAAAAAGTTTGAGGTATAACTTTTTTTGTAATGCATTTCAAGAGTGTTTCAAGCCAGTTGGAATGTTCATAACAAAAAATTGATACAGATTACCAATAATAGTGCAGAGAATTAAAGAGATTATAAAGCTTTGTTGAAAATCTATAATGCCTAAGCTGTAAGTGTAATGGAATAAACAGAGAAAGAAAAAGAATTAATTTTTGAGCCAATAACTCCTTTTAACTTTGCAATGCAGCGAAATAGAAAACTTTTTAAACGCATTTTAAGTTTATAAATAATGGCAGATAAAACAGAGAACAAAGAAGAGACAAATTATAGTGATCATAGTAATGAGAAAATTTCAAGAAATAACTGGAAAATTTTGAGTTTTTTTTTGTCTTTAGTTATAATAGGTTTGTTAGTTTTTATTTCTTATGGTAGAATAACAGGAAAAGTTGTATCTGAAAGTTATGCTAAAGATAAACTAATGGATTTTGTGAAATCCCGTGGAATAAATGATGCTAAAATTTTAGAGAGTAATGAAAAGAGTGGTTTGTACGAAATAGTCTTGTCTATACAAGGTCAAGAAATACCTCTGTATATGACTAAAGATGGAAAATATATAACTCAAATATTGATACCAACTGATATGAAAAATATAGAACCTGTTAATAATCCACAAACTCCAAAAGAGGTTCCTAAATCAGACAAACCTAAAGTAGAGTTGTTTGTTATGACTTACTGTCCTTATGGAACACAAGCTGAAAAAGGATTGATACCTGTTATTAAAACATTAGGAAACAAAATCGATGCAAAAATAAGATTTGTACATTATTTTATGCATGGAGATAAAGAAGAAAAAGAAACCTATAATCAGGTTTGTATAAGAGAAGAACAAAGTTCTAAGTTTTTAAGTTATTTAGAATGTTTCTTGGAGGATGGGAACAGCGAAAGATGCATAACAAAAGTTGGTATTGATAAAACAAAATTAGAAAATTGTTTAAAAACTAAATCAAAGGATTATTATGAAAAAGATAAAGAATTGAGTGAAAAATATGGTGTACAAGGAAGTCCTACTTTGATTTTAAATGGAGTTGAAGTTAATTCTGCTAGAGATTCAAACAGTTTTTTGAATACTGTATGTTCTTCTTTCAATACAAAGCCTTCAGAATGTTCTAAGCAATTATCAAACCAATCTCCTAGTCCTGGATTTGGTTATTCTGTTTCTACAACTAGTTCTCAGGCCTCTTGTGGTAGTTAGATTTAAACATGAAAATTTCAGATTTAAAACCAAAACAAAATAATGTTGATGTTGAAGGATTAATAAAATCAATTGGAGAGATAAAAAGTTTTGTTAAATTCGGTAGAGAAATAAGAGTTGCTAATGCTGTTTTAGAAGATGAATCTGGTTTTATAAAACTTACATTATGGAATGAAGATATAAAAAAATTTAAAGAGGGTGATAAAATAAAAATAACTAATGGTTTTGTTAACGAATTCATGGGAGAGATACAATTAACAGCTGGAAAATTTGGTAAGATTGAGAAAATATTAATTGAAGAAGAGAAACAAGAAGAATATTTTTAGATCTTTTTAAATATTTTTATTCATTAAAATTTTTTTAAGATTCTTTTCATAGCTTGGTTTTAACTTGAGAATGAGGTCCTATTAATTTTATGAATATCCTATACATTTTTCTTTTATTATTCCTTTTTTACATTTTGGACAACTAGTTCCAACAAGTTCAAGTAGTGTTTTAACACTAGTAGATATACATCTGGGACATTTTCTTTCATCTTTTTCGATATCTGCTTCAAACTGATGCAAACAATCCAGACATAAACAATGGGAATTAAAACCAACTCTTTCTGCTATTAATTCTTCTGAAGCATTGTATCCTAACACTTCATAAATTTTAGAGTACTCTTCTGGGTGAGGGCAGATTATTCTTTTTCCATTGTTATCCTCAACATACATGTATCCTCCCCAACCAACTGGAAAGGAAAGATCACATTTGTTGCATTTGTATTTGTTTATTGGAGGCATTTTTCTATATAATAATTTTTATATTTTTGTTTTTTTAATTTATCTCATCATTACTTCTAGTTTTTTAGGGTCTTTTCTCATTTCTTTTACTATGGATGCAGGACCTATTATTGTTAGAGAATCTTGCTGTCCTATTAAAGTTTTTGCTAAACCGAATCTTAATTTATCAAAGAAATTTCTATCTTCAGAATTTTGAGATATCACTTCTAGTTCTACTCCCTTAAAACCTTTTATATTTCCTATCATAATCATAGTATCTTCTATTAATCTGGTTTCTTCTTCTGGTTTAAGTCTTCCTTGTAAAATTAAGACTTTGTTATCCAATATTATTTTTAAAAGTTTTTTAATTCTTTCTAAAGAATCTAATTTTGCTATTTCTGAATATGGCATGAAATGTAAAGTTAGTCCTCTTATTTTTTTGTTTTTTTTAGTCATTTTAATATATTTGTTATTGGTTTAGAATATATAACTATGATATTTATCCTCCTTTTTATCCGACTTTTCATTTTTGCATATATATTTATTTAAGTAAGTTTTTAAACCTTTTTTGCTAATCTGAACAAAGATTCGTAAAACTCTTCCATGTTGGTTCCTTCTTTTGCAGATATACCAACAACTTCGTATTCTGGAAAAGCTGCTTCTATTTTTTTAACATCAGCTTTTGCTAAATCTATTTTATTTGCTACGATTAGTACGGGTATATCTCTAACTAAAAGGTTACCTATTATTGTAATGTTTACTTGCGAATAAGGATTTTGTGTTGCATCTAAAACAACAACTACAGCATTAACATCATCTAGCCATTTTATTGATTCTATGACTCCTTGCGTAGCTTCTTTAGCTCTTTTTTGAGCCTCTTTTTTCTTTAATTTAAATTTCAGAAAATCTTCGTAATCTATTTTTGTAGCTATGCCTGGAGTGTCTATCAATTTAAATTTCAATATTTTGTTTTTGTTTTTTATTTCAACCTCTTCTTTAAATTGAACATGCCTTGTTTCATGAGGGATTTTGCTTACTTTTCCTATTTCTTCTCCAGTCCAATCTTTAGAAATTCTGTTTGCTAAGGAAGTTTTTCCTACATTTGGAGGACCGTAGAATCCTAAAACAATTTTTTTTCTTTTTCTAAAAATAAAATTTAAGATTCTCTTTGTAAAATTTTTTAAAATTTTTATTGGCATATTTAAATATTAAATTTAGATTGTTTTTTTCTTTTTTCTATTTCTTTTTTAACTTTTCTATTCTCTAACATTTTGAATATAGGAATCTCCCACATTCCTGTTCTTTGACCTTTCAGTTTTCTCCAGGCATATTCTAATTGCTCTTTTTTCCAATTATAACTTTCAAGCTTTTTAAAAATTTCTTTTTTGCTCAAACCTTGATTTGTTGAGATATACATGAAATTTATTAAATTGTACAGTTGATTTTTGTTCTGGAATAGACTTGATTCATAATACTTCTTATACCATTCCTGCAATATTATGTAAACTACGAAGGCTATAAAAAAAAGCATTGATAAGAATAGTATGGTTAATTTCCATGGCTTACAATCATTCCTGCAATTTTTGTAATCTTCTCCTCTATCTTTTTCGCATATCTTGTTGTTATTACAAACACCTGTTATACTAACTATACTCAAATCGCTTAAAGATGGAGATATAAAAAAAGGTAAGTTGTTTATTTCTATTTTTTCTGGGTATAAAAATTCTATTGTTTTTGGATCAGAAAAATCTTCGAATTTTATCGCAGTGTATCTGTCTTCTATAGTCTCTGTATCAAAATTTCCGTTGAATTTAATATTGTTTTGTTCTTTTTTAATAATCAAAAAAAGTTTGTCTATCTTGTTTTTTGGAGTTATTGTAATTTTTATTACTGAGAAATAAAATTTTGGATATAACTCGTTGTAATATTCTATAGCATAATTCTTAAATTCAAAATTAGTTTCTAGATTATTTTTTATCCAATTGTTTATAGCAGAAGGATATTTTTCTAAAGATTCGTTTGTTCGCATTTGTTCTAAAATGCTTAAAGAATTAACATCTATCTGGTTTTCTGTTTGAACTAGGCGAGATTGTCTTAAAGAATTTATCAAAGAAAATTTTTTTGGAATTTTTAGATTTAATAAATCTGTCATAACTTTTGTGTATTCATCATTTGTAAAAGCATCTTGGTAATCCTGGTTTAATTTGTTTAATTGAGAGTTTAAACCTGTTATATCTATTATTTTGTTATCACCTTTTATTTCATTTATTAGCCACAAAGGTAATTTGTCTATTTCTGAACTAACATTGGTTAAAAGTTTTCTGTAATCCCTTATGGTCTTTTCTATTGATTCTCGAGGAGGTTCTACTGTTATGTTCATTGTTTTGACAACTCCTATCGAGCCTCTTGTTACATTCACTTTTAGTATATAGCTTCCAGGATTTGTGTAGGTATGCTTTACATAATTTGTTTTTGTAATTTTCTCGCTACTCCCATCTCCAAAATCCCAAAAATAATCAAAATTGGAAACATTACCTTCTATTAAAACTACAAATCTATTTGGTACTAATGCAGGAACTTTTGTTGGAAGGATTGCTATTATGTTCATTCCTCTGATCACTTTAGCAATTTCTCTAAATATTCTTTGGTCTTTAAACTTTAGTTCTAGGGTTATATTAGTAATATTTCTTGATGTTGGTAATGATGGTAATTTGAAATTTGCTCTTTCTAAATTTAGCAGCACAAAATTTGTTGAGATTTTAAGTTTGGATTCTGAAAGCTCATAAAAACTATTTTTCGTTTGTTGTAGTCCATGAACTTTATATTTAAAATTTAGATTATTTATAACTAAATTTTGATTTATGCCAGAATAAATTCTTATTGGTATCAAGCATCCGTTTGAGCAGTTGTTGTTATATTTATTAGTTATGTAGTTGTTTATGTAGTCCTTTAAGATCACATTTTCTCCTAACAATTCTTGGTTAAAGTTTAGTTTAGTTATAGAATCATATTTTAAAGGTTTTGCAAAAATTTCAAAATCATGGGAGTTTGTTGGCGTATCTTCAACAGTATAACCGCATGGTTCGTGATCTTCGTAATTTATTTTGTAGTTATTACCATTTAAGTTTAGTGGTTTTATGCAAACTTCTGTTTCTGAAAAAGTTGGAAATTCGTTATCAAGTTCTACCTTACATTTTATTTCTCCTCCGGAATTTGTTGATATTTCACACTCTTTATCAGCAATAGAAACAACAAAATTCGCATTTCCGCTTCCATTAACTATTGCTCCAATATAAAATCCTCTAACAGGAGGGATTTTTATTTTTTCACAATACAAAGTGTTTTCTATTAAATCGGTTTGATTTTTGTAGTTTGACTCAAAACAACCAAATGGTTTTTCTATAAAGCAAAAATCATTCGAGACTACCTTGTGTTTAAATTCTAAGAACCCATCATCCAGCAGATCTATTTTTATTGGATTTATGCAAGATTTTCCTGCATTTGTTGATATGTTAAAGGATAAGTCATCAACATCTTCTATTTCTCCTGTTATTTCTATCCCTATTATCTTAGTTTTTCTTTCTTCTAAACTAAAACTTTTTTCATTTGCAGAATTTCCAATTTTTAAATAATTTTTCCCACAATCAATTGGAAAACAAGTGTAGTCTATGTTATTTTTTTCTAAAAAATCTTTTAATTTTATTTCATAGTTTAATATAGTAAACAAAGAATTTTCTTCTTCATTTTGAAAACTTAGGTTTATCCAACCTCTTAAATTTTCTCCTTGATTATAATTTAGCTCTATTTCATAAGATTTGTTTCCAATTGCAAATTCTGCTTTTGCTAAGTTTATGTTTATTAAAATTATAAAAAGTAAAATTAAAAGCATGTTCATTTCTGTTTTAAATTTTTTTTTCATTTTTGATTAGTTTTAGATAACTATTATCTCAAGAGCTTTTTTTGTTTAAAAAAAAGTAAATTGTTATTAAAGAAAAAATGCTTAAAATTAAATTAAAAAATCCGAAAAAATCTAATTTTGCTAATGATTCACAAGGAACAGATATTTGTTTAGCTTCACATTCTCCAGGTGGAACTGGAGCATTTAATGGTTCAGGATTCCCTTGGAAATTAAAAATAGTAACTCCGTTTGTTTCGCATAAATCATCTGTTGAAGTTAAAGTCCAAGAGCATTTCCACTCTGGTACTGCTGGTTCGTTTATATCGTTGCATTCTCTTATATCTTCTCTTACTGCTCTACATTCAGAAGAAGTTCTGTTCCAAGAACATCTACAAACGTATTCACTCCAACAAACTCTGTTACCTAAATCAGTTACACTTGTGGTATCTATTCCACAACTTTCTCCTAAAAATTCTATACTTGTTTGGGCTATTTCTGGAGTATAACCATTGCACTGCGCTTCGTCTTTGTAATCCCAGCAATAATTAACAGTTGTTGGTGTACATTTGTATACAGGGGTTCCAGAACTTGTCAGTTCTGTTGGATCTTGCAAACATTGATAACCTAATGGGCAACACATTGACTGATTTTCTGGCCATGTATTTTGAGGATCCAAAGAATAACAATTTTCCATTGTATCGTAATATTGAATTGGAGTTGATCTTGCATCTATCCAAGTTACTCCATCAGAGCTACATTGAATTTTTCCACTAGAACTGATAATTGAAGAAGATTCGTCAGAAATTGTATCAGCATAAGCACTAATGATTAATAAATTAAATACAAAAAATAAAACAAAAAATGATTTTTTCATTTTAATATGTGTAGCTAACTCTTAAATTTACAGTGTGTTCTCCAGCTTCTAAAAATAATTTTTGGAAAGGAATATTATTTGTATGTTCAGTATCAACTACTCCATCGAAAGTCCATTGAAATGTTAATCTGCTGGAGTCTGCTAACACGTAACACCACAAAGATTTTGTGGTTTCTTTAGTATCTGTTATCTGATAACAATTGTTTGTTCCAGCGGAAGATTCACAAGATGCTCTTGTTATAGTGCAATTTGCAACATGGCTGCTTGTTGCATTAATTAAAAAGTATCCAACATTTCTTAAAGGTTCGTAACATTTTGGACTATCTATAATTGCAAAAATGTTTAATCCTTCTTTATAAACATAAATTCTTGAGCAATTAAATGATCTCTGATCTCTTAATTTTTCTTTGACATATAGGTTAACAATTTTTGTTCCTGAATTTCTATAAGAATGTGTTGAATTACAATTTGTTTCTGATAAACAATCAGTAAGATTTGTAATTTCACCATCACCGTAACTCCAGCTTACATTTAAATCATCATCTATATCATAACTTATCTGTTCAAAATCTATATTGTTTGTTTGAGTTCCTTCTAAGATGTATTTACTATCATAAGCTGGTTTTATTAAATATGTTCTAGGTATTTCGTTTTCGTATTCAACAACTTCTAAATCTCCGTTAGGTTTGTTATGCGAGCTTATACTCTCTTTTCTTCCATTTTTCTCAAATTCTGCTACAAAATAAAAATTTCCTGTTTCTGTTATCTGCCATACAGTATAACCACTTGTTGAGGATTGTGCGATTTTTCTGTCGAACCAGTTTAAAGGATTCCAGCTTAATTCTCCTTGCTTCCATATTGAATAGTTTATTTCTTTGTTTCCAAACTCTCCTTCACTAACAAACAATTTTACACTATCACTAACATTTGCTATGTTTATTGGAGTTCCTAGCATATTTGCCCAATAAGCAACTTCTGTTGAAGGCAGTTGTTGGATTTTATGTTTACAACATATTTTTATTGGGTATTCTTGATAACTGTTATTGGATAAGTGTGCGTTAGTCTGGCTTGAAATTTTTAAAATAGCCTTTTCATCAGAATTACAATTTTCGTTATTTAAAGTGTTTACTGGTCTGCATTCCAAATCACCATAGCATACAGGAATACTATAAACTTGTGATTGTGTTAAAGAAGCATGGGCATTCGTTGTGCTTGATAACCAAACTATTGGATTGTTGTTGTTATCACAGTTATGATAATTGTTTCCATTATATTGACTTCCGAATAAATCAGAATAACATACATCGTAATTGTAGTTAGAATCGTTCCATAATGCTCCATGAGCATTTTTCCAATCAAATAACTTCATTATTATTTGATTTTGAGGACAAGCTGCATTTATATTTTTAAAATTAACTAAGATCAAAAATAAAAGGATTACAATAATGAAGCCACCTTTTTTCATAATATTTTTATGGAAATTAAGTTTATAAATGTTTTTTTGTGAATCAGGCTCTGTTGAAAAAGTCCCATAGGCAAAAGTTAATCTACCTAGTGAACTATATTAATTCTAGGTGAATCAACATGAAAAAAGAGGGATTTTCAACAGAGCCTTTGCGAATCAGTAATATACTTAAATGAAAAATAGTTGAGTGAAAATGCTTCAACAAAACTAAGAAAAATAGATAGAAAATTTATAAATTTATCCTTTCATAACAGCTAATGGTTTTAATTTTGCCACTAAGTTTCCAATTCCAACTTCATGACTAACTTTAACAACTTCATCTATGTTTTTATAAACTTCTGGTGCTTCTTCTACAATTCCTTTAAAACTTCCAGCTTCAATTTCAATACCTTTTAAATTCAATTCTTTTTTTACTTGTTCTGCTGAAATTTCTTTTCTTGCTGAAGTTCTTGATTCTATCCTTCCTGCTCCATGTGCAGTAGAAGCAAAAGAAATCTCTTCTGCTTTTTTGGTTCCTACTAAGACATAAGAAGCAGTTCCCATGCTTCCTGGAAGTAGAACTGGTTGTCCAACTTTTCTATATTCTTCTGGTAATTCTGCTCTGCCTGGACCGAAACTTCTAGTTGCTCCTTTTCTAAGGACTAAAACTTCTTTTTCTTTTCCTTCTATAATATGTTTTTCAAATTTTGCAATGTTGTGGCAAACATCATACACAACTTTTGCTTCAAATTTTGGAAAATAGGATTTTAGATTTTCTCTAATTAAATGGGTTATAAGCTGTTTGTTTGCAAAAGCAAAATTAGCTGAACAAGCCATTGCAGATAAATATTTTTTTCCAATTTCTGATTTAATTGGAGCATTAACTAGTTCTCTGTCTTCTTTAGGCCATCCGTATTTTTTTTCCATTAACTTTATGTAATCGCTTGCTACCTGATGCCCTAAACCTCTTGAACCGCAATGTATCATTATAGTTATGTCTCCTTTTTTTAAATTAAATATTTCAGCTACATTTTCATCAAAAACATGTTCAACTATATCTATTTCTAAAAAATGATTTCCAGCACCAAGACTTCCAAGTTGTGTTATTCCTCTTTCTTTTGCTCTTTGTGAAACATCATTAGGATTTCCAAAAGGAATTCTTCCTTGTTCTTCTGTTTTTAAAAAATCTTCTTTTGTTCCATAACCATTTTTTACAGCCCATTGTGCACCATCTTTTAATATTTCGTCTAATATTTTGTTTGATATTTTTATTTTTGTGCCTTTTCCTACTCCAGAAGGTATTTTTTTAAATAAAGAACTGATTATCTCTCTTTTTCCTATTTTTTCAATATCCATTAGTGTTAAATTTGTTTTTAACAATCTAACAGAACAATTTATATCATAACCAACTCCTCCTGGAGAGATAACTCCTTCATTTACATCAAAAGCAGCAACCCCTCCAATAGGAAAACCATAACCTTGATGACAATCTGGCATTGCTATACTTGCTTTTAGAATTCCAGGGAGAGTTGCAACATTTCTTATTTGTTCTATTGCTTTATCTTTTTTTATATCTTTAAGTAAGCTTTCGCTTGCAAAAACAACTCCAGGAACTCTCATATTTTTTTCTTTAGGAATTTCCCAGATAAAATCAGAAATCTTTTTTATTTCCATTGTTTTTATAAATAGTTTTGGTTTATAATCTTAACTAATAATTCTATAAATTTTAAATTTTTTTCTTTTACATAAATTTATAAATTATTAATAACTATAAAATCACATTTTGTAATGTTGAATCCTTTCTTATAATAAAATTCCAATTTTTTTCTACAATAATCTTTTGATTTCTTTTTATAAGGCATATTTGGATATTTTGTTATTGTAAATTTTTATTAACTCTAATTTGATAGAAAAATTAGTTTAAAACTAATTTTATTTAATTAGTTTATTTTTGATTTGTAATTAGTTCAGAGAATTTAAACTTTTTATTTTAGTTAAAATTTTAAACAATTTTATTTTTCGTAAATAACAGAACATATGCGATTAAGAGAAGTTTTGCCTTCGGCAAAATTTGGGAAAATTCAGCAGGAATTTTCCTCTTAATCGCTGTTAGGCGTCCTGAACGAAGTGAGAGCCTGCAAGGCGTGGCAAAATTTCTGAAAGAAATTTTGAGTTCAGAATTCGGCGGTGGCGGGATGCCACGATTTTTTAATAAAATAAAGAGGGGTTGCTTTTAGTATAATTTTGCCAAAGGCACAATATGTCCGAAGAACATGGCAGGGGCTTTTGTTTTTGCTTCTTTTTCTGAAAAAGAAGGTGTTCAAGAAGGGGCGTCGTTTCCAGAAGATTTATAAATATGTATAAATATATTTATTTATTGAGGGGTTAAAATGGGTAACGGAAAAAGAACTATTACATTAAGCGTTGATTGTAAAACTTACGAAGAGTATAAAAACATATGCGATCAGAAGGGTTTGATTGTCTCAAAGCAATTTGAGAACTTTATGGTGAAAGAAATCAAAAAAGAGGGTAAGAAAAATGTCAGATAAATCATTATGGACGAAAGAACAGGAAATAGACTTTTTTACAAAGTCATTAGAAGTTGCTTCACCTGAACAATTATTTTATGTAACAAAAGATAAAAAATATTATGCTTATTGGCCAAAAAACTACAAGGGAGCTAAAACTACTTTACAAAGTAGAAATGCTTTCATCGGAGCGTACACAGAAAAATGGACACTGGAAATTCTAAAGGATATCGCCAAAGAATTAAATGCTTATGCTGTTAGAAATGTAGTTTGTGAAGAATTGGAACTTACAAAAGGGTCGCCTGCTGATGTCGCAATCTGCAAAACTGATTCAGTTATTCAAAAGCCGGAAAATATACTTGCAATTTTTGAAGTTAAAATGTCGGTTGTTTGGAATTGGGAACTAGTTAAAAGCAATTCTAAATTTACTTTGAAATGTCTTGGGGATTTTAAAACACATCAAGGTAATCCAGGATTATTACGTTCCGATAGTATGCTTAAAGCAATTGGTAAAAGCATAACTATAAGAATTTCCTCTTTAGAGTCTGCAAAAATCCCAATAATTGTTTTAGGTAATACCCCTGTAATGAAAAGCTATTATTCCAAAGTTGATAATCTGAAAAATTATGGAATAATACAGGGCTTCTGGTCGTTAAATCCTGCACCATTAGACAACAACGGCGAGAATGTAAAAGCAACAAAGAAAAAAGGATTCTTGCGTTTTGATTCTTATTCTGATTTTAAAACACAACTTTTGGCTTTACTTAAAGAAGATATGATGTTTTTCGCAGGTATGAAGCCAAAGAAAGAATTAGGCAAACTCATAGAGATAGCAAACAAAGAGGATACCTACGAGAAGAAGGGCGAAAAATTCCTAAATTTATTGAGGGAGACAAATGGTAGATAGAAAAAACGGCACGGAAACTAGTAAGTTTGGCTCTCCAGGCAGAATGAACCATGATTCATCTAAATTTTATAATAGCCGACTTTATGAAGGGCTGCCAACAGAAAAAGATAAAGTTATTTTTGTAGAAAATAAAATCGATGAAAAAAATATAAATCGAGTGTTTTGTAAATCCAGCGAAAAAATGGAAGAATTACCTGACAATAGTGTTCATCTTATGGTTACTTCTCCACCTTACAATGTTGGTAAAGAATATGATGAAAACTTATCGCTAAGCGAATACAGAGAATTTCTAAAAAGTGTATGGAAAGAAGTTTATCGTGTTCTTGTTCCTGGCGGAAGAGCCTGCATAAATATAGCCAATTTAGGAAGAAAACCCTACATTCCACTTCATTCTTTTATAATTGAGGATATGCAGAAACTTGGTTTTTTGATGAGAGGAGAAATCATTTGGAATAAAGCATCAACAGCGAGCCCCTCTACTGCGTGGGGCAGCTGGCTATCTGCAAAAAATCCTGTTTTAAGGGATATTCACGAATATATTTTAATTTTCTCAAAAGAGTCATTTTCAAGAGCCAATCACGACGATCAACCAGCCACAATGACAAGAGATGAATTTTTAGAACTGACAAAAAGCGTCTGGACTTTTGGAGCTGAATCTGCCAAAAGAGTAGGGCATCCTGCCCCATTTCCTGTTGAGCTTCCATTAAGATGCATAAAACTCTACACTTTTGAAAATGACATTGTTCTTGACCCATTTATTGGAAGTGGAACTACGGCTATTGCGGCGTTGATGTCTAATCGCCGATTTGTCGGATACGACATAGATAAAAATTATGTAAAAATTGCAGAGAAAAGAATAAATGAAGTTTTGAGTCAGAAAAAGCAAAAGAAAATTACAGAGGCTTTAAAAAATGTCTAAGAAAGGACAAACCGAAATTCAGACTATTATTGGAAGTATTATTTCCATATTTTTCTTGATAGTTTTTATTTCAGCTATGATTCCTGTATTCCAATCTATTACTGGTGCAGACGAAAAACAAGCAGAAATTAACAAATTGACCACTGAAAATACAGCACTAAAACAACAATTAGCAAATAAAGAAGTAGAATTATCACAATTAAGAGCAATATTAGAATCGCTGAATTCTACTATTGGAGAGAAAGATACAATAATTTCAAATCTCACAGGCCAGATTACAGAGAAAGAAAAACAAATTCAAGACTTATCCCAAGAATTAGCGGGGTATAAAGAAAAAGAATATTTACCTACAATAAACAACAATTATTACAGCATTTTAAATTATGTTGAGAGAATAGAGAACAAGTTTTATACTATAAATCTGGCTATAAGTTTAATTTCTCTGACTTTGTTTGGCATGGTTATTAAAATGTTTGGGCTTGATGTAACGATAAAATTATTGTGGAAAAAATTAAGAAAGAAGAAAACAGAAGAACCAAAGACTTAAAGACGCCCCCTCGTTTCCGTTCGTAAAAGCCCCTGCCCGTTTCGTCAGAAAAATTTTTGAGTGTAGCTAAGCTAAACCGCTTAACCAGTGTTAGGCTTTGTTTGCGGAGCAAATTGCGTTCGTTTTTTCGTTGGAAGGTTAAGCGAAGGATTTTTCAGTTTCGTAAGCAACCCCTCTCAATGTAGGGGCGGGTGGTCGGGGGACTGCCGAATTCTGGATTACGCCTAACATTAAACGGAATATTTAAATATGCAGAGTTATTTAAAAGAGAAGATGAGTTTGAATACGCTGTTAACTAAGACAGAAATCAGAGGCAAAGAAGAAAGTGTTTTTGGAATTTATTTTTCTAGTAGTATTGATGTTATATTCCCTCCAGAAGGTTATGCAAACTCTCAAAAAAGGCAAATAGAATTAAGATTATCTATATCGGAATTAGAAGACTCTGATAATCCAAAAAATGAAATCTTGCCTTTAACAGTATGGTTAATAGAAAAAGTAGAAAACATGAGATACGAGGATATCTATTATTTTACTCATGATAATAGGCTTATAAGTCATGGTTGGAGACATTCAAGAAAAAGTTGTTTATCATCAGGTTATCAGTTTTTAAATCAAGAATTCGAATTTGATAGAGATATGCAAAAATTGCAACATTATGGTTATTTTATTCAAGAGTTGTTGAGTAAAGAAAAATTAGACTGGAGATTAAACGAACATCCTACTGTTATAGCTTTAAAAAGAAACGAGATATGGAAATTGCCTTTGCATTAGTAAACTAATTTAATCTTAAAAGCTTAATTAAAGTTAAATTTTTATAATATTTGTTTATAATATTAATAAAATTTAATAAAATGAAAGTTTCAAAAATAAAAAATAAAGAAAATTTTTTAAAAAAAAATTTTAAGTCTGCTTTAAGCTATATTAAAAAAAATTCTTTTTATGTTAATCTTTCTATTTTTTTCTTTTTAATTTTTATTCTTGTTGGATTTTTTTATCCCTCAATTTTAGAAAAAGAAATTAAAGAAACTATAGAAAAAATTGTAGAGAAGAGTTCAAATTTAGATTTTTATGGACTGTTTCTTTTTATAACTGGGAATAACATAAAAACAGCATTTTTAGGATTGTTTTTGGGAATTTTTTTTGGTGTTTATCCTGCCATAATCTTGTTTTTTAATGCCTACCTTATAGGATTCGTTTTAAACAAGTTGTTTTTATCTAATGAAATACTTTCTTTATGGAAATTAATTCCTCATGGTATTTTCGAAATTCCTGCTTTTATCATAAGCGTTTCTATTGGTTTAAGGTTAGGGGTTTTGCTATTTGAAACAAAAAGAAAATTTAAGAGTTTAATTGCACTGGGTTTGTTTTTTTTAATTTTTATTTTGTCTTTAAATTTTGTTTTTTCTGTTCTCTTTTTATTAAAAAATCCTTATTTGTTAAATAATATTAATGCTTTAACTAAAGATTCTATAAAAATTTTTTATGAATCTTTGTTTGAGGATAATCTTTTATCTTTGTTATTTTTTATAATAATAATGCTATGTTTTGTTTTTAGTTTTAGATTATCTGTTAATGTTTTAACTTTAGAAGACAAAAAAATAATATCTGAAAATATGGAGAATTCTATAAAAGTTTTTATATTTTTTATATTACCTCTTTTGTTAATTGCTGGTTTAATTGAAAGTTTATTGATAATTTTTTTAAGATAAATTATTAATCCAGTTGTTTAATCTTGTTTGTTTTCTGTAATTTTTTAAAATAACAGAATTTTCAGTAAATATAGAAACATCTGTTTTAAGTCTTGAGTTTATATTTTCAAGAGCCTCTTTTATATTAGAAAATTTTTCTGGTTTCTTTAAAAAAGCATCTCTGCAAATTTCTCTTAATATTCCGACTCCTAATGGAGTGTGATATTCTTCTCTTATTTCTCTAAAAAAAATAGCGCTCGCTTGTCTTTTAATTCTCTCTAAGTATTCGCATAATGCAAGGCGGTTAGCATAGTAAGCTCCACTAACTTCTTTAGCATAATCTTTTCTTCCATAAAAAAATTCGTAATCGTGCATTATTGAAATTTTTTTGAATTTATCTAAAAAAGATTCTTTTCTTTCTGCTTCTATAACCTCGAATGAAAATTTTTCTGGTAGCAAGAGAATCTCGTAATGATTTCCCCAAGATTCTCCGCTAAAAACTAGAATGTCGTTTATTTCTTTATAAAAACGAATTTTTTTAAGCAAATCTTTTGAGATTAGATCATCAACTGCTGTTATTGACCATCTAGTTGGTACTAATTTTCTTTGTGTTTTTAATCCCAACAAACCAACAGAAAGAATTCTTGATATGTTGGAAACTTTTATTCCAGAGTAATAGAGTTCTTTAATAGAATCGTTTGCTTTGCAATCTTTGTCATTTATTAAATTATCTATTTTAGGTGTTACTTTAAGGTTTTCTTCTACTCTGGCAAATTCTAGGGGAGCAGGATTACCTATCAATGGAAGATTCTTATCTGTATAAAATTTATAAGCTGGAGGTTTTTTTAAAAAAAATTCTATAGAAACTGGTTTGTAAGAAATTGAAATCTCTTGTATGAGTTTTAAAAGATAATTTTTTGGATATATTTCTTTGTTGATTGATCTTATTTTTGAAATTTGTGTCTTGAATCTTCCGTAAACCAATTTGGTTCTTTTTGATAGTATTTGGTCTATAGAAAATTTTTTTTTAAACCATACTTCTGGCATTGAAAAATCTTCTATATCCTTGGAGAGAAAGTTCGATGAAAGAATACCTGCATTTATATTTGGATAGTTGTGTCTTCCAATGAAAATTTCTGGAAGAGTGTTTCCAACAAAATGCGTTTTTATTTTTATATTTTCTTCGGAATTATTAATTTCTTTATCACAAGAATTCATCTGAAAAAGGTTATAAGATTTAATTCTTCAAATCACTTATACCTAACATAAGGAATAGTATTCCTATCAAAATAATAAACCACAAAACTCCTCCTTTAAAGAATTCCCATGCAGCTTTTCCGAAATTCCAAAATTCTCCGAACCTAGGACTGTAACTCCAGACTAGTACAGATATTATTATTAAGATTAATCCAACTAAAATTTCTAACCATTTGTTCATATTATAAAATAAATAATGGTATTTATAAATTTTTGTTTTTTAAAAAATATTTTTTTTATTGGTTTTTTTAAGAAACCGATTATGAAATAGCAATTATAGAATATAATTTATAATAACTTTAACATACAATGAAATTATCTTCTAATAAAATTTGTTTGAGTATAGTTGGATTAAAAAGTACATTGAAGAGAAAAAACTCATTGCGAAAATTTAATATCATAAATTTTTTATAAACTTTAATAAATTTTTTATTAATAAAATTTACATTATCAAATTATCTTTGATTAATTTAGTGTGATTAATAAAATTTGGATTAAAAGATTAATTTTAAATAAACAAAATTTTTAATAATAAAATGGTAATTATGAAATGTGGTTTGGAGATTCATCAACAATTAGATAGTCATAAATTGTTTTGCAAGTGTCCTAGTATTTTAAGAAACGATACACCTGATTTTGAAATAAAAAGAAAATTACATGCTGTGCGTGGAGAAAGTGGAGAGGTTGATGTTGCTGCAGAATTCGAGACTTCTTTAGATAAAGAGTTTATTTATCAAGGATACTACGATACTACGTGTTTAGTTGAAATAGACGAATCTCCTCCTTTAGAGATAAATAAAGAGGCATTGGAAATAGCTTTACATATCTGCATTCATTTGAACTGCGAGATAATTCCAATAACTCAAATAATGAGAAAGATAGTTATTGATGGAAGTAACACAACTGGTTTTCAAAGAACAGTTTTGATAGGTAGAAATGGTTTTGTTGAAACAAAATCTGGGAAAGTTAGAATAGCTACTGTTATGTTAGAAGAAGACGCTGCTAGAATAATAGAAAAAAATTATGAAAATGAAAACAAAAAAGAGGTTGTGTTTAGAGTCGATAGGTTGGGCATACCTTTAGTAGAAATTGCTACAGAAGCTGATATAAAATCTCCAGAACAATGTAAAGAAGTTGCTTTGTTAATAGGCGATATTTTAAGAAGCTGTAAAGTAAAAAGAGGTATTGGGACAATCAGGCAAGATATTAATATAAGCATAACAGGACATCCAAGAGTGGAGATTAAAGGGTTTCAGGATGTTAAAATGTTCATTCCTGTAATTGAAAATGAAATTAAGAGGCAAGAAGAAAATTTAAAGAAATTCTCTAGTGAAGAATTAAAAAGTGAAGTTAGGTGCGCAAATCCGGATGGAACTACTAATTTTTTGAGGCCTATGCCAGGTTCTGCTAGAATGTATCCTGAAACAGATCTTCCTTTGCTTTATATAACTAGGGATGTGATAAACAAAGCAAAAAAAACTCTTCCAAAATTAAGAAGTGATGTAAGAGTAGAGTTAGAAAGAAGAGGCCTTTCTAAAGAGATGATAAAGTTGTTGAACAATGAAGAGAAAATAAAAAATTTTGAGGCTTTATTAAAAATATTAAACGATCCTAATTTTGTAGCAAAGGTTTTGTTCATATTTCCAAAAGAGATAGCTAGTCATAGAAAAATTTCAGAATCTGATGTTAATGAAATATTAAACATCGATATGATAGAAATCATTGTAGATTATGTTTCAAAAGGAAAAATTAAAAAAGAAGAAACAAAACAAGTTATGGAAAGAATTGTAGATGGAGAAAAATTAGAAGATGCTATCAAATCAAAAATAGAGGTTCATGATTTAGAATCTGAAATAGCAAAAATAATAAAAGAAAAACCTGGGTTGGGCTTTGGAGCATATATGGGATTAATAATGGAAAAGTTTAATAAAAGAGTTTCTGGAAAAGAAGCAAGCGAAATCTTAAAAAAATTATTAAAATAGTTCTCTAATTTTTTAGATTTTTATAGTGCTGTTATGCAAAATGAACTTTTTAGACTATAATTTTTTCTAAGAATTATTTTAAAACAGTTTAAAAATTTATTGAATAATAAAACAGGAAAAATAACTCTTTATATTTTTTAGTACATTTGGGTTAATTGCAGTTTTTGCAATTAATTCTCTTATTTTCGTTTTAGATTTATTAAAAGTTTCTTCTTTTGCTATAACATTCATTACAAAAAACTTCTCTTCCTTCTGTTGGTTTGAAAGGAACTTCGCATTCTTTTCCACACTCTGAACAAATAGCTTTGTGCTTCTCTGATCTATTGAAGTCTCTTCTAAAACTTTTTTTGTTAAAATTTTTCATATTCCCTCCTAAGAACATACAAGAAATCTAAAATTTCTATATGTTTATAATTCATAACATTTATAGTTTATAATGCTTTCTATTTTGGTTTGTGTTACCTTAAAAAGTGATAATTAAGATAGGTAACACAATATTCTTAATAGATAATTTTCTATGCTTTTATCAAAAGAGGAAGTTTTTCCCAAGAGATTTTTGGCTATTGTTTTGTTGGATTAATCAATAGAGAAAAATTAAGAAAAATTCTTTGAATATCTGATGATTATATTATGCCTTATATCATAACAGTTGGTTATCCTGATGAATGTCCAAAACTAACAACTAGAAAAAATGTAGAAGAACTTTATGTTTCTTGAGGACTGTTTATTAAATAGGAATGTTTTTTAAAACCATTTGTTTTTAATAAATCATCTATAGCATCTTCTATAGTTTTATGACTTATGTCTCTAACTAAAATATTTTGACAAGAAAGAGGTATATATGTTCCATTTCTAAATTCTCCATTTATCCTAAATCTTTCAAACCAAAACATTAATACATCAGGTGTTATAAATTCTATTCTTCTAACTTGTTTCTTTTGTCTTACATCTACATCTAAAAATCTTTTTTTGAATTATATTCTTCTAAATAAGGCAAGTAAAATTTATATTCATAACCAAAATCAGATTTCTCTATCCATGTATTTATTTGAAGTTTTTCCATTTTACAATTCCGTTGATATTGTCTATCTTCAGATGATTCTTAGGAATTAGTTTAATTATTTTCATATATCTAATAGATATCTTAAATATTTAAATCTTTCTATAAGGAAAATTAAAATTATTCATCACCTTTTAACTACACAGAGCCATATAAGGAAAATTAAAATATTTATTACTCGTTCAGTTTACAGAACCGATAATGGAAACATTTATATATTCAATTTTGTAAGATATAATATTAAAAAGGAGGTAAAAAATGGAAAATAGGGCACAAGCAGCTATGGAGTTCATTATGACTTATGGTTGGGCTATACTTGCAGCAGTTATTGCTATAGGGGTTTTAGCTTATTTCAATGTCTTTACTCCTTCGAAATACCTATCAGGAACAGCTGTTGTTTCAAGTCCTTTTTATATAGAGGCTTCTAATGTAAAAACTAATGGAGTGACTTTAGGTATAAAAAACAACGGAGGACAAGACTACGAAATCCAAAGTGTAGCCATAACTAACTGTGGTACTAATAGTACTGTTATGAATATAACTGCTGATAGCACATTAATATACTTTGTTGGTTGCACTCTTACCTCAGGAAGCACCCTTAAAGGAGATATAACAATAACTTATAGAAAACAAGGTGTAGCAGTAGATTTAACCTCAACAGGAACAATAGCTGAAAGAGTAGCAGCAGCATAATTTTTTAATTATTTTTTAATTTTAAATTTTAATTTTATCTATAAAAAATTAGAAATCAATGTACCATAAGTGCCATGGAGTATACTTTAGAGTATACCTAAGTATACTAAATAGTACAAAAATAATATTATCACTATTAAGTTAATACAAAAACGAAAGATTTAAATACTAGTTTTTTCTAATTTTAAATATCACCTCTTTTCCCCAGAAGAGCAAATCTTGTCTTTTATGATAAGAAATTTGCTCTTCCAGGGTTTGAAATTATTTATTAAGATTGATTTTCTCCTTCTGTTTCAGAAGTAAATTTTATTAGCCAAAAATCATTATCATAAAATTAGAAACAAATAATAACAATTATCAGGGTGTTAATCTATCCCTATCTCTTGGAAACATGCAACACTCTCTAATATTACCTAATCCTAAAAGAACTTGTGTAAATCTCTCTAAACCTATTGACCATCCTCCATGCATAGGAGCACCATATCTAAAACTATCTATGTAGTGTTTAAAATCCTTAGGATTTAATCCTTTTGCTTTTAGTCTTTTTTCTAAAAGCTCAGGTATATGAATTCTCTGACCACCAGAAGTTATCTCCATACCTTTATAAATAGCATCAAAGCCTTCGCTTAATTTAGCATCAGGATCTTGATTTTTTGGCATTATATAAAAAGGTTTTATTGAACTAGGCCATGAATGAACAAAAACAATAGTATCTGGATATTTTCTGTCGAGTTCTCTTTCGTTCTCTGGTGTCAAATCTTCTCCATATTTTATTTTCAGAAGTTTTACAGATTCATCATAACTCATATATTTGGCATCAGGAACTTTTAATTTCACATTAAGAATTTCTAATTCTTTTCTGTTTTTTTCAATAACCTTTTCAACAATGTACTTAACAACTTCTTCTACTTGTTTCATAACAATCATCTGGTCTGCAAAAGCCATCTCTATATCCATCTGTCTACACTCATTTAAATGCCTTATTGTGTTATGTTTTTCAGCTCTCCAAACAGGAGTTATAGTGAAAACTTTTTCCATTGAACATGCTGCCATTTGTTTGTATAACTGAGGGCTTTGTGCAAGAAAAGCTTTTTTTTCAAAATACTTAACCTCAAACAATTCTGTTCCTCCCTCGCTTGCACTTGAAATAACAGAAGGAGGTTGAAATTCAATGAAACCTTTTTTAAGAAAATGTTCTCTAAAAGAACTCGATATAGTAGATTGTATTTTAAAAATAGCTTGAATTTTTTCTCTGTGCAAATCTAAAAACCTATAATCCAACCTTTTTGGAAGTTCTGTTTTTGAATGATCAGAAACATCAATTGGTAAAGGATGTTGTGCTTTAGCTATGACCTCTATTTCCTTAAGGATTATCTCTTTACCACCAGGAGCTTGTTTAGATTCTTTTATAACTCCCTTAACTTTTACAACACTTTCCCTTTGTAATGAATTTATTTTTTCAAAAATTTTTTCACTTGCCTTTCCTTTTTCAAAAACTAACTGTATTCTTCCAGAAATATCTCTTAAAATAATAAACCCTATTTTACCTAAATCCCTTATATCATGAACCCATCCTATAACTTCTACTTCTCCATTTTTTTTAAATGCATCGCTTATATATGTCCTATTTTCAAAATTCATTTTTATCTCTAATTTTAAAGAAATCCTATTTATAAGTTTTTGCAATTCTGTCTATGATGCATAAAACTTAAAGAATTTATTTTATATTTTTATAATTTTAAGTTCATAGTTCTAAAAACCAAGTTGTTTATTAATTCAATAAATCTAATTTATTTGTTACTAAATACAATTCTTTTTATATCAATTTATAAATTTAAAAATACAAAAATTTAAAATAGGGTTTTGTGTAGTTAAAAAGTTATGAATATTAATTCTATGAATATTTAAGTATTCTATTAAAATGAAACAAAAAATTCTAATCTAGCAAAGATATCCTTAATTGTATATTTAAATAATCATATTGAAACTGAATACTTTTAAATTAATCATTCAAATCCCAAAATATTTTTATTAAGAATATTGTGTTACCTATCTTAAATGTTATCATCATAAATTATCACATTTTAAGGTAAGACAACCCAATGAATCTCCAGTTCAACCAGAGTTTAAATACTCTAAAAATTTAAAAAACAGATAATTCCAAACAACCTAACTAACTCCTTTTCTTCCAAATAAACTCTCAAGAATCTTAATCCAACCTTTATAATTAAACCAATTTTTTTCACTTAGATGAAAAGTCCATTCTAATGCTCTCTCAGCACTGTCTATTCTTTTTAAATCTATCCAATATAACCCAAACCCTTCTGGTACACAAACTTTATGGGATAACAAAAACAAAAATTTTTCTTTTACAGGATTTTTCAGAATATTTTCTAATTTTTCAAGATTTCTTGATTTTCCAAAATCATACTCTAATATATTATCTAAAATCTCAAGACCTATTTCATCACCAGTTCTCAAATTTCTATTAAAACTAAATTCTGGAAATTGAGAGTAGCACTGAAAAATTAAAGAATCAACAAATCTCTCATTTTTTTCATCTAGTTTGCCATTTACATAATCTTCTTTTAACTCCTCCAAATTACGAACATAATTAAAAGCTATAACAGAACCGTCCTTATTTAAAATTCTATTTCCACAAACATAACAACCGCTAACAGGAAAATTCTTACCCATTTTTATATTTAAATAGATCTTGGTTTTTAAAATCTGCGTTTTAAATGAGCTGTAAAGTTAGTGACACCAATTTTTGGGAGGAAAAGTTATCTGGTATTAATAAATTTAAGAACTTCGATTTCATAATTTTTTTATAAAGATCATGAAAGCTTTTGACAAGAAAGTAGGTGATACAGAATAATTATCGCTCATTATAACTTGGTATATAAATCTCGCTTAATAATTGTTAGTTGCAATATTACTCTGGCGAGCTAAACAATAGTCAAATCAAAGATTTGAAAAAATAATAGAAATAACTGGCTGTGTCTTTTTATTCAACAAAAAATAACTGCTTCCTCTTCAAAGCCTCTTCAATAATGGCTTTTTCTCTTTCAGTTACTCTTGTTTTATAGAAGTTTGCATGATCAATGGATAAAGTGTCTTCCAGATTTTTTACTCCCCTAAGGTCTGCTTCCTCAAAGTCCGTTCTTCTAAAGTATGCTCTACTAATGTCTGCTTCCCTAAGATTTGCTTTCCAAAGGTCTGCTCCTTCAAGATCTGCTACTCCAAGATCTGCTTCCCTAAGATCTGCTTTCTTAAGGTCTGCTTTCCTAAGGTTTACTTCCCTAAGGTTTGCTCTCCAAAGGTCTGCTTCCCAAAGGTCTGCTCCTCCAAGCTTTGCTCTCCAAAGACATGCTTCCCTAAGGTTTGCTCTCCAAAGACATGCTCTAGTAAGGTATGCTTCCCTAAGATCCGCTTTCCTAAGATCTGCATAGCTTCCTCTAACAAAAGGCAAATATAATCCATATGCATTAATACCTATCAATTCAGAAGAATCTAACAGAAGAGGGTTTCTTTGAAGATTATTTTTTATAAGATATTCCTGCATCTCAGTGAAACCTTTATAACCAGCTAAATCAAAACCATCTTCTAATTTTATTCTAGAAAAATCTTTTTCTCCGGCTAAGATCTTTCTCACAAATTCTTCTCCTTTCATATACACTAGTTTAGTTGCCATGTTATATAGTAGAAATATTAGTCTTTATAAAGCTATCCTTTCTGTAACTAACTCTAAAGTTAGAAATAGCACGCCTTCCACATAAATAAAAAATTGTAATTTCAAAAATTACTCTTTCGTCTTCGGCTATGGCATGTTGCACTTTTTTTTGGAAAAACTTGTATAACAGGTATTAAAATGAAACCTCGTTGGCTTCGGTTTCCCAAATTATTTTATTGAAATCTATTAAAACAAGTTGAGATTTTATTTAATTTTCTTGTTTTTTTCTTTAGAAAGATCTTTAGAAAAAATTAGGTAAAGAATTGGTAGTATGCCAAAACTAAAAGTTATTAGAAGAACCCAAAACCATATTTTTGAATTTTTTTTAGAAGCTCTCCACATAGCGAAACCTTTAGAAATAATCTCGACTATAAAGAGTAAAAACATTATAGTAAAAAAAATCTTAATTTTTATTAAAGCTTTTTTAAGCTCTGGATTTTGTTCTATTAGTTGTTTAAGAACCTCGTTGGGATCGGAATTCTCCATTATTTTATAATCTATCTTTCCTTCTTTTATCATATCCTGAATTTTGAGATTTACAGAGTCTGATATTTGTTCAGCAGAAGATGAAAAATTCATAAAAATAATCACAAATATGAAGAGTACGGTTATAAACAAAAATTTTGATTTCATCTTTTTTTTATTAAAATATTTATTATTTATAAACTTTATTGATAGAGGCTCTGTGTAGTTAAAAGGTGATAAATAATTTTAATTTTCCTTATAGAAAGATTTAAATATTTAAGATATCTATTAGATATATGAAAATAATTAAACTAATTCCTAAGAATCATCTGAA
>Ga0123519_10000593_pt1 | contig 63473 bp, 61 predicted proteins | sample YelNatPaOPRAMG02_FD_87396 | JGI IMG/M metagenome (GOLD analysis project Ga0123519, IMG submission 87396) | Hot spring microbial communities from Yellowstone National Park - Yellowstone National Park OP-RAMG-02 (version 2) | ecosystem: Environmental > Aquatic > Thermal springs > Hot (42-90C) ...
ACATCAGGCGCTCAATTTTTTACTTTGCTTCTTCAAACTTCAGATTGGCTTGCTTCAATGAAATATGTCTCTTTTGATACTTTGAATAAATTGCAAGAAATTTATACAAATATAAAATTTACCGCATTTCAATATTCTCGTCAAGTTTCTCCTTCAGCATTTCTTATAGTAAAACTTGCGATTAAAAAATATGAAAAATTCGGCTGGAAAGTTCTTTGTTATCCTGAAAATGGTATAGTATTTGTAGGTAGTAAAAATTCTAAATTCCCAAATAAAACTTCTTTAATAGAGGAAATCTATAATGAAATAATTAAAAAATCGTTGGAATTGCAAAATCCAATTCCACAGCGAGCAGATAGAGAAATATTGAGTTTCCCTGCTAGTAATTTTCCCGAAGAATTTTTGAAAGTACACGAAGAAAAGATAAAAAATGCCCTTGGAAATATTGACCAAAAAGGTTTTGTATTTTTGAAATATTATAAGGATATATGTAAAATTAGAGAAAAAATAAAAATCAAAAATGATGTGGTAGAAATAATCAACTCAGCCTGCGGTTCAAGTGGGCCTCTTAAAATAAAGGCAAAGGAAAAATTAAAAAAAATATTCAAAGAAGAGGTATCTAATCCAAAAGAAGTTTTGATAAGATTATTTGACAAAATAAAATTGAATGATATTTTGTCAGAGGACTTTTTAAGAGAATTATCTTTTTCATCAAATAACTTAAAAGATTTGAAACCTTATGAATCATTTAAAATTTTAAAAAATTTAGCAAAACTTGAAAAAGAGAGTAAAACAAAAGAAGTCCTTTTGGGATATTTAAATTCTATTATATTAATGGAAGAAGAAATAGATTTTGAAAAACTTGCAACTGAAATTTTTGAAAAATATAAATTGTATAAAAAAACTTCAAATGCTGAAAAAGGGGTATGTGAAATTTGTGGTTGTCCTGTTTCATTCAAGATGCAACCCGCTTTAAATTTATCTCGTTCGCCTCAATCTTTTTCTCAGATAAAAGCAAAATATAACTATAGATCAATATGCCCTCTATGTATTTATGACAATTTTATATTTAGAAAAAATGTTTCCCAAAATAAAATTCCTATATATGTAAGAATTACCACAAAAACTCCCGATTTGTTTCTTAATATTAATGAGTTAGAAATATTAATTGATAGAATTGGAAGTGCTTTAGTAAAAGGCATAAGAAGAATTGTAAAAGCAATTGAAGATGAAAAGCTTAAGGATATTCCATTTGGAGATATTGTTGAAATACCTGTAGGGGACGAAAAAAAAGAAGTCGAAATAAAATCAGGAATCGAAGCAAATAATTTGTTTTTTGAATTAGAACAAGTTATACAAAAAAATTATTCGTCAAAAGATATGAAGATAAAATATGAACCTTTGTATCATGTTTTAAAAATGTTAGGTTTTAACGTAGCAATAGGAACAGAAGAACAAGAAGAGTTATTTGGTGAAAAAATTGAAACTAATGAAGAAAATTATTATAAATCTTTAGCAACAATTATCTTTGCAACAAGAATTGTGAAAAAAGAAGTAAAGAAATATATTTATGCTAGAGAATTAATAGAAAAATGTCCAAGCGTAGCAATAGCAACTATAGGAAAGTCAATAGAAGATAGGAAAATCTCTGAAGATTTAGTAAAATGTTTAATTAGAGGAATGATAAAATCTAAAATTATAATTGCAAGGAGGTGATAAGATGAGTGAAATAACTTTTGAAGGATTATTAAAAGATGCTGCTCTTTTGGCAGATAAAGAAAAAGGCATTCCACATTTTTGTGTTGAGCCAGAAGAAAGAGGAAAATTTTGGCAAAATTTAAGCAAGCATTCTGCTTCAAAGCCAATCTCTCAAGCACTTCACGCAATGATGTCAAACCGCTCATTTGACGAAGTTATAGAAAGGTTTTTGAGAAACCTTGCTGTTAAAATACCTGAAAACGAGAAAGAAAGTTTAAACAAGTTTGTTAAGAATGCCAAAAAGATATTAAAAAAGTATTACGAATTAAGACAAAAAAATGTAAGCGAATTTTTAAAAGCCAAAAATTCATTGATCTCAGCAATTTATATTTTAACAAAATATCCAAATTTAAAGGAGGTGCTTTATGAATAAAATTAATTTGTTCAATGATATTCAAATTCTGCCAAGGGGTTTATATTTACAAATAGGATTTGTTGTAAAAACTCTTGACCCAACGGTAATACGCTCAAATGAACCTGAAGAAGTACTTGCTTACTCATATCTGTCTTTAGGCAACAGATTTATTATACCATGGAGAAAGTTCAAAGGAAAATTAAGAAGGCTTGTTATGGAACAACAAAGAAATTTTGGTATTTCACCTGATTGTTCACTTAAAGATAATTTATGTATGAAATGTCCTTCTTGTTTTTTATTTGGGGGGACAGGAGAAACATCTCAAAACAAAGTTTCATACAATCTTCTTTCAAGGATATTAGGCGAAACTTTGATATCTTTACAAGAAGTAAAAGATGTTTTCACATATACTGCAAATGCAGTTGATGAAAAAGATTATACCACTGGTCAAGCTTTAATGACAACAGTTGCGGTTCCACCAGAAACAGAATTTTTGGGAATAGTTACAATTAAGGATCCTACTTCAGAAATTGCAGCCATTATAGTTGATAATTTGAAAAGAGTAAAAAGAATAGGAGCATCAAATAGAGAATGGGGAAGGTGTGAAACTGCTATATTAGGTTATAAATTATCTGATAGGGAGGACCTTTCAGTATATGAACTTATTCAAAAGAATGAAATAGCCAAAGTTTTTGAAAAAGTTGAAAGCCTTAAATTGCCGGGAGATATTGAAAGCTGTTTTAAGAAGATTGATAAACAAATAAAGCAGATATTACCAAAACCAAAAAAGTAAATTATTATGTATAAGATTTATTTATATCAAATAAAACTTGTTGATCCACTTTTTTATTCACGAGAAGGATTGTCTGCTTCTTTTACCCCTCCATACTTACATGCAACTGCTGTTAATTTTGCTGTTAAAAATGCATTAAATATTGACCCTCATGAACAACCTTACATTATAAGTGAGGAAAATGGTATTTCAAAAGACAACCCTAGATATAAGAATTCTCTTATTTCGAATGATTTTTATTTTACCCCTGCACGACTAATTACTCCTTTAAAATATTTTTCAGAAATTACTAAAGGTGAAAATGATGGCTTTATTTTCACTACTAAACAAGGAGAACCTTTACAAGCTGGTACGCTAAATTATATCTCACCTGAATCAATTTTTGAAGGTTTTCTTGTAGAGAAAAGACCTTACAAATGGCCTAAGACAATTAGGCTCGGGAGTTTTAGAGGAAAAGCAGTTTTGAAACTAAATGAATTAGAAATTTTAAAAATAATCAATTCAAATACAGTTGTTTCTCATCCAGTTGACCCCTTAGTAACAGTTGTTAAAAAAGGCATTGCTATAGCAATGTTTCCATATCCTATTATAGAAAATGCTGAATGTTCTATTTGTATATTAGCTAAATTAAATACTTATATTTATTATAAGATGGCTCTTCCTCAAGAATGGAAACTTCCAACTATTGACCATATTAAAATCAGCAAAAATATAATAGTACTGTAAATGAGTACTTTTAGCGTGTTTTTAATCTCTTTCATCTTGTGATGCGTTTATCAGGAACTCTTATTTGGTATTATTATATCTGTCCTCGTGAGGTTTGGCTTATGTCAAGGCATCTTGTGCCCTATCAGGAAAATCCTTTCATTGAAATTGGAAGACTTATTTCAAAAGAGTCTTACCCAAGGGAGAGAAAGGAAATTCGTGTTGAAAACATAGTGATAGATTTATTAAAAACAGAGGGAGAAAATGTTGTGATTGGAGAAGTGAAGAAGAGTTCCCGCTATGAAAAGAGTGCAAGAATGCAACTTGCATTTTATCTTTTGATGTTAAAAGAGATGGGGATTGAAGCAAAAGGAAATCTGCTTTTCCCGAAAGAGAAGAAAAAAATTACAATAACACTTACAAAGGAGATAGAAGATGAACTTATTGAGGCACAAAAAAGCATAAATTCAATTATCCAGATGGAAAAACCTCCACTACCACGAAAATTAAAATTCTGCTCAAAATGTGGATATCAGGAGTTTTGCTGGTCATGAAGAGAACTATTTATATATTTTCCGATGGTGAGATAAAAAGAAAAGAAAATACATTGTATTTTGAAACAGATGATGGGAAAAAATACATACCCGTTGAAAATACATCAGAAATTCTTATTTTTGGAGAAGTTACAATAAATAAAAGACTGCTTGAATTTCTTACGGAAAGCGAGATAATAATGCACTTTTTTAATCACTATGGATACTATGTGGGAACATATTATCCAAGGGAACATCTTAATTCAGGATATATGATACTAAAACAGGCTGAACATTATCTTGATAATGAAAAGAGACTTACACTCGCAAAGAAATTTGTCTACGGGGCAGTTGAAAATATCAAGAAGGTTCTTAACTATTATGCTAATAGAGGGAAGCCTTTAAATGAATTTATTGAAAAGATAAATAAAATCTCAACATCTATTGAAAAATGTTCAGATACAGAGGAACTGATGGCAATAGAAGGGAATATAAGGGAGCAATATTATTATGCATTTGACCATATACTTGATAATGAACATTTCATTTTTGAATCTCGTTCAAAGCGTCCACCCAAAAATAGGCTTAACGCATTGATAAGTTTTGCTAACTCTCTTATCTATACTGTATGTTTAAGTGAAATCTATCATACACATCTTGACCCAAGAATTGGATTCCTTCATTCAACGAATATGAGAAGGTTTACATTAAATCTTGATGTCGCAGAGATTTTTAAACCGATAATTGGGGATAGAGTTATATTTACAGTTGTAAACAAAGATATAATCAGGAAAGAACATTTTGAACAAAAACTTGATGGGATTGTATTGAATGATAAAGGGAAGCAGATATTTGTGAGAGAAATGGATGAAAGGCTGCGCACAACAATTCAGCATAAGAAACTTGGAAGAAATGTTTCATACAGACATCTTATACTGCTTGAACTTTATAAAATTCAAAAGCATTTAATAGGTGAAGAAGAATATGAGCCTTTTATTTCGGGGTGGTGATGAAAGTTATAATTGTATATGATATAAATGAAAAAAGGGTTTCAAAGGTTTTAAAAACCTGTCGTAAATATCTTTACTGGGTTCAGAATTCTGTTTTTGAAGGAGAGATTTCACCAGCACGGCTTGAAAAATTAAAATTAGAATTAAAGAAAATAATAAAAGAGGAAGAAGATTCAATAATTATTTACAAGTTCAGGAGTGAATGGTATACAGAAAGGGAGAGTATGGGGTTAAAAAAGGGTGGAGAGGAATGGATATTATAAAATGAGTAGGAAGATTATTTTCAGTCTATCCTAAATAATGTAAAATTTCCTTGAGAACGACGAAATATAAAAATTAAAAAAGTTATTGACAAATGGAGATTTTCTGTTTATATTAGAAAAGAGAAATGAAAAATATAAATGCTCTTTAAAAATTTAAGTTATTGATGGATAAAAACAAAAATGGATTTTTAGCCTACCTATGAGGAATTGAAACTGTCAAACAGTGTAGGTAGTGTGATAGCGAATTTGACAGATTTTTAGCCTACCTATGAGGAATTGAAACTAGTGAATGTGATTGGGAATAAAGAACATCTTGAAAAGATTTTTAGCCTACCTATGAGGAATTGAAACTTCTATCAAAAGCGATTGAAGGTGGCACCGAATCAATTTTTAGCCTACCTATGAGGAATTGAAACTCCTATATCGACAAACGGGACATACCTTCAATATAATTTTTAGCCTACCTATGAGGAATTGAAACTATCAATTATGATGATTTAATTCTGAATGAAGCAAATTTTTAGCCTACCTATGAGGAATTGAAACATGAAGCAGAAAAAATAAAAATTATAATTTCAAATGCTTATTTTTAGCCTACCTATGAGGAATTGAAACAATAATGATATTGTGAGAAATTCTTTTTTCCTCAAAATTTTTAGCCTACCTATGAGGAATTGAAACACAAGAGTGTTGCAATTTTCATACTTCCTCCTAAAAATTTTTAGCCTACCTATGAGGAATTGAAACTGATTTATCGGGAAAATACAAAATACAGATAGGAAATTTTTAGCCTACCTATGAGGAATTGAAACTCACGATATCCTGAAGAAACGAATGATTTTATTGGATTTTTAGCCTACCTATGAGGAATTGAAACTGTTCTTGGTGAAATCAACAAAAAATATAAAGGTCAAACATTTTTAGCCTACCTATGAGGAATTGAAACTATCATCACAAGGAGGTGAAAAATGATTATATTGATGATTTTTAGCCTACCTATGAGGAATTGAAACTTATTTTCAAAAAAATGGGTATATCTACCTACGCAAAATTTTTAGCCTACCTATGAGGAATAATTTAAGGGAGGAGGGAGTAAGGGAGGAGAGAGGAGATGAATATGGAAAACAGTATAAAACCACATAAGAAGTTAGATATATGGGGTAAGAGTATAAGATTTGTTACCTTACTCTATAAGAAGTTGCAAAAATTTCCGAATGAAGAACAATTTGGACTTTCTATGCAACTAAAAAGAGCAGCTATATCTATTCCGAGTAATATTGCCGAGGGTGCAGCGAGAAAAAGCAAAAAAGATTATGTGCATTATCTCTATATAGCGAGAGGTTCAATCAGCGAAGTAGATGCTCAACTTGAGATAGCACGAGAATTGGGATTCCTTAATGATGAAGATTACAAAGAATTACAGGGTATCCTTGACGAACTAAGCAAAATGTTAAATGGCTTAATAAATTCACTCAAATAAACTAACTCTCTGCTCACTCCTCACTGCTACCTGATATATAGTCTACCTATGAGGAATAATTTAAGGGAGGAGGGAGTAAGGGAGGAGAGAGGAGATTTATAATGGGCTAATAAAATCACTCAAATAAACTAACTCTCTGCTCTCTCCTCACTGCTACCTGATATATAGCCTACCTATGAGGAATAATTTAAGGAAGGAGGGAGTAAGGGAGGAGAGAGGAGATTTATAATGGGCTAATAAAATCACTCAAATAAACTAACTCTCTGCTTCCTCCTCACTGCTACCTGATATATAGCCTACCTATGTGGGATTGAAACTACATAAAAATAAACCAGGAGGTATATAATATGAACTTTTTTATTCTTGGAGTAATAGCAATTTTTCTGATTGCATATTTTACCTATGGAAAATTTTTAGAAAAAAATTATCAGGTGAAAGAAACAGAGGATGTGCCATCAAAGAAGTTATACGATGGTGTTGATTTTGTCCCAACAAACAAATTTGTTCTTTTAGGGCATCATTTTTCTTCTATTGCTGGAGCAGGCCCTATTGTAGGTCCTATCCTGGCAGGGCTTGTTTTTGGATGGCTTCCTGCAATACTATGGATTGTTCTTGGAACAATATTTATAGGTGGTGTTCACGATTTTTCATCACTTATAATTTCCATTCGTCATAAAGGTGCTTCAATTGCAGAGGTTGCAAATAAATATATAAATAAAAGAACATACAAAATTTTTCTTTTATTCATATGGCTTGCCTTAGTGTATGTTGTCGCAGTATTCACTGATTTAACAGCGGATACATTTTTTAATGAACCTTCTGTTGCAGAGATCAGTATTTATTATATTTTTATTGCAATAATTTTTGGAATACTGGTTTACAGGGTTAAATTAAATCTTGCATTTTCTACTCTGTTATCTCTAACTTTAATTTTAGCAGGAATATTTTTTAGTTTGAAGTTTCAATTTTTATTTCTACCAAAAACACTCTGGATTATTGCTCTTCTTTTTTATTGTTTTATTGCATCTATTATCCCTGTATGGTTCTTACTACAACCAAGGGATTATCTTTCAAGTTATTTCTTGTATTTCACAGTTATAATTGGTTTATTAGGTCTTTTGTTCGGGAATACAAGCATAACATATCCAGCATTTATAAGTTTCAATTCTTCCTTAGGACCACTTTTTCCTTTTTTGTTTATCACAATAGCCTGTGGTGCTATATCAGGTTTTCATTCTCTTGTCTCTTCAGGGACAACTTCAAAACAAATTGATAGTATAAAAAATAGTAGATTCATCACATACGGAGGTATGATTTTAGAAGGTATTGTTGCTGCAATTTCACTGTCAACTTTGATGATGCTAAAAGGGAAAGGCTTGACCAATCCACAGGAGATATATGCTGAAGGAATATCAAGGTTCGCATCTATTTTTCATATCAATTTAGAGATCGGTAAGAGAATAGGCTATCTTGCTATTTCCGCATTTATTTTAACAACACTTGATACAGCAACAAGAATATCAAGATATATATTCCAGGAATTTTTTGGAATTACCAAATCTTCTTTACTTATCCGCTCTTTCTCCACAATTGTCTCTTTAATCCTCCCTTTGATTTTACTAAATTTGAAGTTGAGAGATTTAAGCGGAAATATTGTTCCATGCTGGAAAATAATCTGGCCCCTCTTTGGAACAACAAATCAACTCCTTGCAGCATTAGTATTATTGATAATATATCTATGGATAAAAAAGGAAAAATACAGGAATAAAGTTAGTGTATTAATTCCAGCGATTTTTATGCTTATAGTAACAATTTCTGCTTTAATATACACTCTATATATGAAGATAAACAAAGGTTTATTTGATGTGATAACTATTATCGGTGTTATTTTGCTTATATTAAGTGGTTTTATTATTTTTGAAACAATAAGATATGTGAAAGAGAAAGGATACCATTAAATAAATCCCTTGAATATTGACAATAGCGAAATCTTGATTAATATATAAATTAAGGATTAAAATATGATAGAAGATAGAATTGAGGAATTAAATCAAAAACTTGTTGATGAAATAATCAAGAGAAATAAAGAAATTTTTAATAATGAAATTTCTTCTGAAATAATTGAATTATTCAAAAAAATAAAAAGGCATCTTTTTATAGAAGAATTATGGGAACAGAATGAAAAAACAGGAAAATGGGAATGTTTTAAGATTGACTTTAAAAATCCACAGGAGGAGATATTAAAGAAAATTTATGTTGATACTCCCCTTGTGATTGCAATAAAAAATGAGAATGTTTTTTCTACCTCTTCTCAGCCTTCACTAATGGGGTATATGTTAGAACTTTCAGAAATAAAGAAAAATGATATAGTGCTTGAGATTGGAACAGGCTCAGGATACAATGCTTCATTGATATCTGAAATAGTTGGTGAAGAGAATGTTTTTACAGTGGAAATAGACCATTCTATCGCTGTTATGGCAAAAAGAAATATTCAGAGATGCGGAAAGAAAATAAATGTTATATGTGGGGATGGAAGCAAGTTTTACCCTGATAAAAATTACAATTCTGTTATTGTTACCTGTGCAACACCTGATATATACTGGTATAAAAATATAGTGGATGGGGGAATAGTTGTAATACCTCTTCTTACAAGAGGTCTTGAGATGCTTTGCAAATTCAAAAAAATTAAAAATAAATTTTATGGAGAAGTAAAACTTCCTGTTCGTTTTTTAACTTTTGCAGGAATAAATATGATATTATCTGATTATAAAAGAAATATAGAAGCGCTTGGTAAATTGCTTTTAAAAGGAGAAAAATTAGAAGAACTTTCTTCAGAGTTTACTTCCCTCCCGCCAATAAAAAGGGTCTCTTTTTTGTTTTATCTTTCTCTAATAGAAGAAGATGCTATTTATTATCTTCCTTTAAAAAATGAATTCCCTGAAGGTTATGGTATATGGAAGAAAGTATTTCCACAGGGTATTGTATTAATAACCAGAGATGGTATAACACATTTTGGTGATAAAAGCGTTGTTGATAAATTGGTGAAACATTTTGAAGAATTCAAAAAAAAGAATATTACTTACAGAGATTTTAAAATAGAAGCAGTTAAAGAAAAACCTGAGAGATTATCAAAAGATGATATCGTTGTTCAAAAGAAATTCAATACCTTCATATTCAGATTAAAGTAGAAATGTTTCAAAATAATTATTGACAAGATTTTCAGATACCATATAATCAATAAAAAGGGAGGAATAATGAAAAAGATACTTTTTGTGCTTTTTTTACTTTTTTTTGCGTGTGAAAGCCAGTATATGACTGGTGGAAAGGTTTACATACAATCAAAGCAGTATGATAAGGCTGTTGAACAATTTAAACTTGCGGTTGAGAATGAACCGAACAATTACCAGGCATACCTATGGCTTGGTCATGCATACGGATATGAAGCGAAATGGAAAGATGCTGGAACACAATACATAAAGGCACTCGAAGTAAATAAAGAAAAGGCATCAAAAGAGATGATGAAAGATGCTGATATCTATTGGCAGACATTTTATAATGCAGCGGTATCTTGTATTAAAGAAGAAAATTTTGATGAAGCATTAAAATTTCTTGGATATGCACTTAATTTCGCAACATCTCCAAAAAATAAGGTGAATTCACTTGTTTTAAAAGGTAGTATTTTACAGAATAAAGGCGAGAATGAAGAAGCATTAAATATTTTTAAGGAGGTTCTCGAAAATGACCCTAAAAATCTTATTGGTAACAGGGCATTGGGAAATTATTATTTTATGAATCAGGATTTCGAAAATGCAATTAAGCATTTTAAGAACGCATACGAAACAGACACAAATAATATAGAGATTATAAAGATGCTTGGGGCATCTTACCTCGATGCAAAAAAATATGATGAAGCCATAAAGATATTCAAGAAACAAATTTCTCTAACACCTGATGATGGTGTTGCATACTTCAATCTTGCAATTTCCTATCTCTTTAATGGAATGAAAGATGATGGTATATCAAATCTTTATACTGCAATAGAGAAATTGAAGGCGGTTGGCGATATTGAGATCATCCAGAAGGTTTATATCCAACTTGGAGAAATATATTATGAAATGAAAGATTACAAAAAGACGATAGAAATTGCGCAGGAACTTCTAAGAATAAATCCAACAAACTGCGAAGGGATAAAACTTATATACAATTCCTATGTTGATATGAAAGATAAAAAGAATGCTGGTGTTTATTTGAAAAAAGTGGAGGATTGTTTAAAGCAGGGAAGATAATTAAATAGTATCCTGTTTTATTAATTCTCTGTATAGTTTACATTTTTTATATAGTTCTTTGTGATTGCCATCACAAACGATTCTCCCTTCATTCATCACTATTACCCTTTTTGCTATAAATGCAGTTGATGGCCTATGTGCAATTATTAAAAGGGTTTTTTCTTTAAATATCTCAGTTATTATATTTTTGAATTTTTTTTCTGATAATGCATCAAGGCTTGATGTTGGTTCATCCATTATAATTATATCAGGGTCTTTTAGAAAAGCACGTATTATTGAAACCATCTGTTTTTCCCCACCCGACAACATAGAACCTCTTTCACCCATCATTGTTGTTATTTTCCTTCTCAAGTTCTTTATTATTCCTTCAAAGCCAAATCTATCAAGTGATAACTTTAATTCTTCTTCATCTATTTCCTTCCCGTATATAAGATTGTTTAATAGTGTATCATTGAATAAAAAACTCTCTTGAGGTATAATAGCAATCTTTTCCCTGAAAGAGGTTGTTTCTATATCGTTTAATTCAACACCATCTATCAAAACTTTTCCTTTTTCAGGCAGGTAAAATTTTGCAAGAATATCAAGTAATGTAGATTTACCAGCACCTGAAGGACCTATTAATGCAATCCATTCACCCTTTTTTATTTTTATATTTATTCCTTTCAAAACTTCTTTATCATTATATGAGAAGTGGACATTTTTAAAAACAATATCTCTTTTGAATCCTTCAAATTTTATTTTCCCTTTATATTCATCTGTTATTTTCTCTTCATAAATTTCAAGGAGCCTTGAGGTTGCTGTTATAGATTGCTGTAAATAAGAGTTTGCCCAGAATATGCTCTTTAATGGTCCCATAATTGACGCTATTGAGGCAATAAAAACAAGAAACTGGTCTGCTGAAAGTGTCTTCTCGATAAATATGAGCCTTCCACCTATAAGTAAGAATATCACACCAACTACCGCTGTGAGTATTTCAATAGATGGAGAGGAAACACCACTCACATATATGTATCTCATCGTTGATGAAAAATATTTCCTTAAATTTTTTTCGAATTTTTCCCTTTCTTTATCTTCTTTAGAGAATCCTTTCACTATTTTTATCCCCGATATCACTTCTGATAAATTCTGCGTTACTATACCAAAATTATCCTGCAATCTTTTTGACCTCTTCCTTATTTTTAAGTTTATGAAATAAAAAAATATAGCAAGCAAAGGGAAAATGAATATAGATATAATGGTTAATTTCCAGGAAATTATCAATGAGAGTGATAAATAAACTATCAGGAGAAATATTTCCCTGAAAAACACAGCAATCCCATTTATATATCCTTCCCTTAAATAATTTGCATCATTCACGAATCTTGCGATTATATCACCTGACCCTTTTTCTTTAAAGAAACTTAAAGGCTTCCTTAGAAGTCCACTAAATACATCCATCCTAATATCTTTTAATATTTTCTCCCCGAAATAAAAATTCATAATGTTATCTAAATACATCAGGAAGAATCTTATAAGATATATAAAAATAACAAGAAAAGATATTCTTTTTATAGCATCAAATCCAGAATATAAAAAAACAAATTTGTAAAGGAATTTTGATAAAGGCTTCAAGAAACTATATTTCATTATAAAATCAGGAACACCACCTATCCCAAACAATACCCTTAAAAGTGGTGACAATGCACCAAGTGTGATTCCCTCAGAAAGAGACCTTAAAAGAAGGATGATTAAAAGTGCAATAAAATTGAATTTTTCCTTTAAGAGATAACTTAAAAGAAACTTTGATTCTTTCCCCATCCTTCTATCTCCAGAATCTTACCTGCAAGATAAAGAGAACCTGTTATAAGATAAGGGCTTTTTTCTCTTAATAGATTTTTATATGCCTCTTCAACTTCTTCATAGTATTCAAAATTTTTCTTTCTCTCCATTAAAAATTTTATTAATTTTTCTTTATCAATTCGTCTTTCTCCGCCAACACTCGTGAGTATGAATTTTTTTGTGATTTTTGATAATTCATCAAGCATTCCCCTGTAAGGTTTTCTTTTAAGACATGAAAAAAGAATTGTTGGATTTTCCCCAACAACATCTTTATATGTGGAAACGAGAACCTTCATAGAATGGAGATTATGAGCACCATCAATAATTGTTAATGGATTCCTTTTAATTATATGAAACCTTCCAGGGAATAAAATATCTTTCAATCCCTCTTTCCCCTTTTCATACTCATAATAGAAATGTGAATTTTTTAAAGCCTCTATAGCAACAGATGCGTTCATCGCCTGATGTTCACCAATCATTTTTATAGAATAATCTTCACCACAATAAGAAAATTCAGTTCCTTCAAGAGATATATTTTTTACTTTTAAAGGTGTGTCTATTCCCACGAATGTAACATCTGATTTAGAAAATTCTTTTATATAATCTCTCACTATCTTTTTCTGTTTCGATGATACAACAGGTATACCTTTTCTTGTTACTCCCATTTTTTCATATGTTATACTTTTCAAACTCTTTCCAAGTATATGAGTGTGGTCGTATGAAATATCTGTAATAACAGAAACCACAGGATTTACAACATTTGTTGCATCAAGCCTTCCACCAAGACCAACCTCAAATACTGCGACATCAACCTTTTTTTCCTTGAAATAAAGAAATGCCATAATCGTTAATGTCTCAAAAACACTTCTGTAGCTATCACCTTTTATCCTTCCCTTTATTTCGGAAATTATTTCTGCAAAATCTTCTTCACTTATCATCTTTCCATCAATACTTATTCTCTCTCTTATGTTAACGAGATGTGGTGAAAGGAATAACCCTGTTTTTAAACCTGAGAAACTGAGTATCCTTGCAAGAAAAAATGATGTGCTTCCTTTACCTTTTGTCCCTGCAACAATGAATGATGGGAATGATTCTTGAGGATTTCCAAAAATTCTCAATGTCTCTTTAAAATCGTCAAGTGATTCAGGATATTTTATTCTTTCCCTTTTCTCCCTATCAATGAGAGAATTTAAGAATTTATTTGCCTCTTCGAAATTCATCAATTTTTTCCCATCCCCGGAATAATTTATCAAGGTGTTCTTTTATCAAAAGAATAAGTTTATCTTTGAATCCTCTTGCTTCATTTATATCAAATCTTGGCTTACCTTCATCTTTTTTATAAATAATTACAGATCCAGGGATAGGGACAGAATAAAGACCTTCATTGTAAAGATAAACATCCTCTTCGCTATAAAGTTCTTTATCCACAAGTTCAGGCTCAATGGCGAGTATCATAGCATTTTCATCAACACCCGCATGAGAACCTGATTCCTTAAAGAATTCTTTTGTGAGTTCTGAACATAGTATCCACCAGTGAACAACTGCACAAAAGACATTTCTTTCTTCATATATCTTTGATACTACTTTTTTAAGTGAGTTATTATTTCCTCCATGCCCATTAAATATTACAATCTTCCTAAAACCTATGGATGAAATGCCTCTTAAAACTTCAAGGATATAATCTTCAAAAACCTTCTCATCAATTGTTATTGAGCCTGGATAAGGAAGTAATGAGTGTGTTATTCCATAATGGATTGTCGGGGCAACTATAGCATTAAATTCATCTGAAAGGTTTTTTGCAAGGAATTCCGGAATTATGTTATCAGTCCCAAGAGGACCACATCCATGTGCTTCTATTGTTCCAACAGGAAGGAAACACCTGTCTATCTTCTCCGGGACAATCTTGCTCAAAACCTTCCAGTTTATTCTTTCTAATCTTCTTTCCATTTTCTGTAATATTCCATCTTTTCTTTCATTTCCCTTACTGCATTCCCAAGACCGATGATAGTTGACCTTGATACAATCCAGTGTCCTATGTTAAGTTCTATTATCTCAGGTATACTTGCAATAGGACCAACATTATAAATATTCAAGCCGTGACCTGCATGAACCTCAAGCCCAATTGAAGCACCAAACCTTGAAGCATCCTCAATCTTCTTGAGAATTTCTATACTCATTGTATCTGCATATTTACCTGTGTTTATTTCAACAGCATCAGCACCAAGTTCTTTTGAAATTTTTACAGTTTCAATATCAGGTTCAATGAAGAGTGTAACCATTATATTATTCTTTTTAAGTCTTTTTATAGCATTCAGAATTTCGTCTTTGAATTTTAAAACATCAATTCCACCCTCTGTTGTTGCCTCTTCCACCCTTTCTGGAACAATACAGACCCAATGAGGTTTAACATCATTAACAAAATCCTGAATATCACGGGAAAGTGAACATTCAACATTCAGATGTGTTTTTATAACTTCTTTGAGAATTTTTACATCCCTCTCTTTTATATGCCTTCTATCCATTCTAAGATGAACAGTGATACCATCAGCACCATTGGATTCCGCTATCAAAGCCGCTTCAACAGGTTCAGGATATACTGTTCCTCTTAATTCTCTCAGTGTTGCAATATGGTCAATATTTACACCAAGCCTCATTTATCCCCCTACAAGCCTCCTGTCTGTTTCTCTTAATCTTTTAACAAGCGTGAGAATAAGTGCACCTATTAATGGGTCTTCCTCCATTTTTTTTCTCAATGTTTCTGAATCAAGAACCTGAACGACTGTATCTTCAATTGCTTCTGCTGTTGCAGAACGAGGTCTTCTATCAAGAACACCCATTTCACCAACAAAATCACCACTTTTCAATTCATTTAGAACAACATTGTTTTTGGTAATCTTAACCCTTCCTTTTAATATGAGATACATCTCATATGAAGATTCTCCTTCTTTAAAAATGAACTCTCCTTTTTTGAATATTCTTTCCCTTATCATTTCAATCTCCTTGAAGGAAATTTTCTCTCCCAATCTGCTACGAGTGTTGCAACTATAAATATACTTGAATATGTCCCTGAAATTATACCAACAAGGAGTGTGAATGCGAAATCATGGATAACCCTTCCACCAAAGAAGAAGAGAACAACAACAACAAAAAGTGTTGTTAATGATGTGAGAGTAGTTCTTCCAAGTGTTTCATTTAAACTCCTATTTATGATTGTATCAAAATTTTCTTTCCTTAAAAGTTTTATATTCTCCCTTATTCTATCAGCAACAACAATAGAATCATTTATGGAATAACCAAGAATTGTGAGTATTGCTGCAATAACAGATATTGTTATCTCTTTGTTTGTTAATGATAGGAAACCGAGTGTGATGAGTAGGTCGTGGAATAATGCCAAAACAGATGTTGTCCCTATCCTGAATGTGAATCTGATAGAGACATAGAGCAGTATACCAACCATACTCAAGAGAACAACCCATAATGTTCTCAATCTTAATCCTGCACTTGTTGAAGGTCCTACGAGTTCTTCTCTTGGGAATTCAATCCTGTTATCCCTAAAACTTTCACTTATCGTATTCTTAATCTTTTCAACGACCTTCGGGTCAGATTCTTTTACCTTTATGAGGAATATGTTTGTTCCGCTATATTTTTGAATATTGCTTTCACCAAATCCAATCTTTCCTAATGCTGCCCTTATCTCTCCCATAGAAACAGGTTTCTCAAAAGACACTTCAAACATATATCCACCAGTGAAATCAACACCATATCTGAATCCTCTATGTGCTATAATTGAGATAAAACCTATCATTATTAAGATTATTGAAAGAGCGTATGAAAATTTCCTTATTTTTATAAAATCTATATTTGGTTTTCTAAAGATATTCAGTAACTTAAGAGATTTTAACCTCCCTAATGAGAATGTCTCAAGTATTGTTCTTGAAACAAATATTGCAGTGAAGAAAGATGCTATAAGACCCAATGTTAATGTTATTGCAAATCCCCTTATTGGACCTGTCCCAAACCAGTAGAGTATTAGAGCAGTGAATATTGTTGTAACATTGGCATCAAATATTGTTACGAAAACCCTTGAGTATGCAGTAACAAGGGCAGTTCTGAATGTTTTTCCAAATGATAATTCCTCCCTCAATCTTTCATAGATTAGAACATTTGCATCAACAGCCATACCTATTGTTAAAACAATACCCGCTATACCAGGTAATGTGAGTGTTGCCCTGAATGCGGAGAGCATCGCAAGGAGAAAGAGGACATTCAGTATAAGCCCGAGGTCTGCAACAAATCCAGGTATCAAATAATAGAAAATCATAAAGATAAAAACAAGGAGTGCAGCAACAATGAATGAGAAACTTCCTTGTCTTATTGAATCTATACCCAAAGATGGTCCTACAACCCTTTCCTCAACAATATTTAGAGGTGCAGGCAAGGCACCTGCCTTTAATATTATCGCAAGTGTCTTGGCATCTTCAAGTGTAGTACCACCCATCTCTATCAATGATTGTCCAGATGGTATTCTTTCCTTAACAACAGGTGCAGATTGGACAACATCGTCAAGGACGATAGCAATCCTTTTCCCAATATTGGCACCTGTGATCGTTGCCCATTTCCCTCTTGCTTCCCTTGTCATAGTGAGTTCAACCCTCGGTGCATAAGGGTTACCAGGTGTTCCAAGACCTGGTATTGCATCAAGGATAGCATCACCTGTTAAAAGTGGTTCTGATTTTAAAAGATAAAGTGGGTAAAGGGAATATCCCTGCATAACAACCTTTTCACCCCATAGAAATTGATAACCATAAGGTATTAACTCTTTCACCTTTGGGTCATTTAAGATATTCTCAACCCTTGTTTTGTAATTTTCTTCTATCCCCTGCATCTCAGAAACAAAATAACCAGATAGTGTCAATGTATCACCATAAGTTTTTCTCAAATACTCATCTATCACACTTATAGTATTTTTGAATACCTCCGGGTCTGCAACGAGTTTAAATTCAAGTAATGCAGTTTTACCTATTATCTCTTCAGCCCTCTCTTTATTTATTATACCCGGGAGTTGTATAAGTATCTTATCATTTCCCTGCTTCTGTATAACAGGTTCTGAAACACCAAATTTGTCAATCCTGTTCCTTATAATCTCAAGTGCTCTATCAATTGCACCTGCCTGTTCTTCTGGTTTCAATTTTGTTTTGTCAAGTTCAAGGACAATGTGCATACCACCTTTTAAATCAAGACCAAGATGGAGAGCCCTTGAAGCAAGTTTTTTAAGTTGGATTGGGTCTAAAAATGCCTTATCTTCTTCTGTTAATCTAAAATATCTGTATGAGTAAGATAACTGCCATATAGAAAGACCTATAAGAACAACAATCAAAAGGTATTTCCATTGTAGATTTCTCATTTAACCTCCTAAATAAATATTTTTCTTCCTTTTCCAATTATTTCGTTTAATGCGTCTTTAAAATAGTTTGTTGTTTTTAGAACCTCAGGGTCAACAGATTCGGCATAAAACTTGTATGATGTCTTTATCTCTTCACCAAGAAGATCTTTAAGATTCCCTTCTGCAAGCCCTTTCTCTATTTTATCTTTGTGATAAAGGAGAAGGTCCCTTGCAAGTGACCTTGCAAGCCTTTTTGCATGCCTGTGTTTATTTTTTTTCTCTTCAGACCAATCAGGTGGGAATTCGTCCTTTTCTCCACCCAATCCGAGAGAGGCTTTTAATCTCTCAGCAGCGGTTGCAAATTCAGAAGATGATGGTTTCGCAGGCTGAGGTGTTGGTTTTGGCTGTTCAAATGCAGGTGCAGGTTGAGGTTTCACAAAAGGCTGTGTTGGTGGGGGTTTAGGTGCTTCAAATGTGGGTGGTGGTTTAGGTTGAACAAATTCAGGTTTTTCAACAACAGGCTCAAGGTGTATATTTAAAGGTTCTCTATATATTGTAAAAACATTACCACATTTTGGGCATCTCACAGGGCAACCACCAACAGGGATATCTGCATCATTCACCCTGTATCTTGTTTTACATTTAGGGCATTCTGTTATCATATTTCCTCCAGTTTATTACTATATGATAAAATAATTTATAAAAGTGTCAATATATTTTTAAAAATAATTCCATAACAACTGCACCTGCAATCCCTATTGTGAAATTGTCGTCAATCTTATTCGGTAACATCTCTATTAAAGTTTCTATTAGAGCACCTGAAAGGATAACAACGAAAGGGAAATGGAAATAAAGGTTTATCAAGAAACCAGAAATTATTGATGATATAAAGAATGCTATGCTTCCCTCTATGCTTTTTCCCCATTTAAATCTATGCTTTCCGTATGCTTCACCTATTAAGTTTGAGAAAGTGTCTCCAATTATGAGATAAGCAATTGATATTATTGCAACAGGTTTTGAAAATATTGCTATTATTATTGAAACAGCAATAAGATAAAATGTATCACCCAAAAGTATTCCAGGTTCTTTCTTCAATACACCCCTTGAATGTTCATGAAGAACATTGTAAAATCCGGGTGTTATCTTTCTTATAACCTCTATAGGTGTCAAAATACCGAGAAGGTAAAAAATAAGCATCTGGACAGGTATCTTTGAGGGTGTAAAAAAATAAATGAGAGGGAAAACACCACCAGCAAGTAGCCTGTAAAGTTTCCTTGATTTTATCCTCATCTTTTTAACTCCTTTATTGTTTCTATATTTGCCAGTGCACCAACAGAAAGGAATATAATAAAGAATGGTATAACCCATTTCAGGCTTTCTTTATAAAACATAAATGCTATTAAAATACCCAGAAAAAATATAGAAAGCACAAGATAAATATTTCTTGGTGCCTTTCTCGTTATAAAATAAAGAATTAGGGAAAAAGGGAAAAATTTTGGAAAAAGAAAAAGTAAGATTCCACCCGCTGTAGAAACACCCTTTCCTCCTTTGAATTTAAGGAATAATGACCAACAATGACCTGAAAGTGCAGCAATACCTGAAAGACCTATAAAAAAAGGATGAAGGTTTAATAAGAACTTTGAAAATAACATCGGTATAACTGCTTTTATTGTATCAAGTAACCAGACTAAAATTCCGTAAAATTTTCCAACCTCTCTGTAAACATTAGCAGCACCTGGATTTTTTGTCCCAACATTCATTATATTTATCCCTTTCATTGAAGACACAACAATAGCAAAAGGAATAGAACCGAATATATAACCAAGTATTAAACTTAATATTATTTTTATCATATTAAAATATAAATTTTTAATCAAGTGAGTCAAGAAAGTTTAATATAAAAATTTTTATTGACAATACTCCAAATTTCATAATACTCTTTCTCTATGAAAAGAAATCTTGAAAAAATAGGATTTTTTCTTGTTGCAATTTCAGGTTTTTTTACACCCAATTCTGTGACATTGATGTCTATTTTTCTATTATTATCCTTTATTATTGGTATTTTTCTTATTGATAAAGAGTATATAAAAAAATTAAAGAAAAATGTTTTTATTCTCCCTGTATTACTTCTTTTCCTTTATCTAATCTTCCATATATTTATTTCAAAAAATAAGATTGTTGCAATTAAATATACAAGAGGCTGGTGGACTATATTATCTCTTTTTATTATACCTTTATTTGTGAAAGATGTGAAAAAAAGAAATTTTGTTATTCTACTCTATATTATTGGTGTTTTTCTTGCTATAGTATGGGGATTTTATAAATACTTCACATACTACATTAATTTAGAAAAAGAAAGATTGAAAGGATTCGGAATAGGGTTTCTTCCTTTTGCACTATTTCTTGGATACGGAATTATTATCTTCACATATTTTTTAACAAAGCGAAAGAATTACCTATTTCTCATACCTATAGCGCTTTCATCGCTTGTTATAACCTTTACAATTTCAATAGGTCCTTTTATTTCTCTTTTCCCTGCTTTATTAGTATTTTTGATAGGTGAAAGAAAGAAAGAAAGGATGATCCAGATAATTATATGTTATCTTATATTTTTTCTTTCTTCATTTTCTGCCCCCCCTTATGTTGAAAAACTTGTTTCCTATTTTCAAGCCAAACCTGAAAAAATAACAAATGCTTCAATAAGGCAATTATACTGGAGATATTCAATATATTGTTTCAAAAGTTCTCCAATTATTGGAAAAAGAACTGGCGATTTTTGGACATATGGAGATGAGTTCATTCCAGTTAGCAGGCTGAATCAGAAGGAAAAATTTATCTTGTTGAAAGACCTGAACAAGAACTTCCATTCTCATAATATGTTCATTGATATGCTTGGAAGGACAGGTATTATAGGTTTTATTCTTTTAATATTTTTCATTTCCACATTCTTGTATTATGGGATAAAAATTTTTTTAAAGGATAAAGATACCGGGTTACTCCTTCTTTCCTTACTCTCTTATATTATTTTTTATTCAATAACCGAGGATCCTTTTTTCAGATCTGATATGGCATTCCCTTTATACTATTTCTTCGCTTCTCATTTAAATTATGATTATAATAAAGAATGATGAAGAGATAAAACTTATAAGAGAGGCATCAAGGATAACTGCTCAGACAATTGAGTATCTTGGTAGATTCATAAAAGAAGGTATAACAACAAAAGAACTTGACAGGATTGCTGAAGAATTCATAAGATCTCAGAATGCAATACCTGCATTCAAAGGATACAGGGGATATCCTGCTTCAATCTGTGCATCTGTTAATGATGTTGTGATACACGGAATACCAAATTCAAGGAGGCTTAAAGAAGGAGACATAATATCAATAGATATAGGGGTAAATTATAAAGGATACTTTGGGGATGCAGCATATACTTTTCCAGTCGGAGAAATATCAGAGAATGCGAAGAAACTGATGGATGTAACAAAGGAGGCGTTATATATTGGAATAAAGAATGCAATTATAGGAAAAAGAACAGGTGATGTTGGTTGTGCAATTGAAGAATATGTTGAAGGTTTTGGATTCAGTGTTGTCCGTGATTTCTGCGGTCATGGTGTTGGAAAAATGCTTCACGAAGAGCCTGCTATTCCGAATTTTGGAGAGAGAGGTTTTGGTTATCCTTTTAAGAAGAATATGACTGTTGCTATTGAACCAATGGTTAATGAAGGTATCTCAAATGTTAGGATACTTGATGATGGATGGACAGTTGTTACCTTTGATGGTTCTCTATCAGCACATTTTGAACATACAATACTTATCACAGAAGATGGGAATGAAATACTCACAAAGATATAAATAAATCTAACATTCCATCCACATCTTCTTTCTCATACTTTCCAATGGTTCTTCTTTTGATTTATTGAAAGATGCAAATGTCTCGAAATTTATTTCTTTTATTTCATCCCTAAAATTTTGCTCCCTTGATAAATGGTGGTCTATAATTAAAAATGGATTAAAATTTAATATCTTCTCTAATTCTTTGAGAAATATTTTTTTTAAATTTCTATCAATATATAGAGGTGGTCCATCTATTATTAAGAAATCTGGTTTCATTGAGACAATAAAATCTGTTTGTTCTTCAAAAACTGGCCCTGATATATCCGAGGAATAAAGAAATTTAAATCCTTTCTCTTCAATTAAAACGGATATAACTGTTGCAGGTGTTTTACCATGTGGAAGTGGTTTAGAGAATATAAATTTTACATCTTTAAGTGAGAATTCCTTACCATCACCAAAATGGTAATCCTTTATAATATCTGTTATCTCTTTGGATCTTTTTTGTTGCATATAATTTACATTCCTGAAGTCCTTCATTATTAAAATTTTCCCCTTATAAATTGGGACAAAATCTTTTGAGAAATGGTCATGATGAAAATGTGTAATAATAATAACATCTGATGCATTTATATATTCATTTATTCTTTTTTTTAAAAACAGGAATCTTTCTATTTCCCTTTTATGAGGTGGAAGCCCAAATCTATCTGGTGAAAGGTCTATCCCAGGGTCAATTATTATATTCATCTTTTCACATCTTATGAAAACGGAGAAACTCCTTACTCCAATACTATCAGATGCAATCGGTATTATTTCCATAATTAAATAATAAATAAAATTTAACAAATTTCCAATATTTTTCAATAAACACTTGAAATTTTTTTATTCTGAATAAAATATAGAGTATGAGAAATGTATCTGTTATCATACCATTTTATAATAATAAAGAATTTCTTATTGATACAATCAATTCTGTCCTTTCGCAAACTTACAGAGATGTAGAAATTGTTCTTATAGATGATGCATCAAAAGATGATGTTTATGAATTTGTGAGGATTAATTTTAGAAAAGAAATAGAAAAAGGTAAGGTGATTGTTTTTAGAAATAAAAATAACCTTGAAAGATGCATAAGCAGGAATATAGGTGCATATTATTCAAAAGGTGAATATTTATTTTTTTTAGACCATGATGATATGTATGAAAAGGATTATATTGAATCAGTCTTGCCATACTTTAATGATTATGATATTGTTTATTCCATACCAAGAAGATTTGTGGATTCTGAAAACAGAATAATAAGATACTCAAGAAAAAAATTTGGAAAGATGGATGAAGAGATTTTTTCCGGGAATATTGGTTATACTATAGGAATAGGAGTAAAAAAATCAGTTTTCTCAGGATTTAAAAATGAATTCTTGATGAGGGAAGATTGGGAGTTTTTCATAAGAAATTTCCTTGAAGGTAAAAAAATAAAAATTCTTGACAATGATAAAATAATTATTAGGGAGCATAAAAATAGAACATCTAATAATATAAAATTATATCTTTCTACTTTGAATATTATGAAAACTTACTATGATAAAATAGATGACCATTATAAACCTTTTATCCTTTTTCACACAGGCGAAATAGCACTAAGATTTGGAAGAAAAAAAGAAGGTTTAATGTACATTAAAGATGCGCTGAAAATTAAAAATGGAATTATATTTGAGAGAAGAAGATTAACAAATTTGATAAAATGGGGAATAATGAATTTCAGATAATAAAGGTTTCATCATCTGCTGGTGGTGGAAAGACAACTGCACTTGCAAAAAGATACATAGATTTGTTGAAAATAGATCCTGAAAATTTAAAGAGAACACTTGCAATTACATTCACAAACAAAGCAGCAAATGAGATGAAAGAAAGGATTATGAATATTTTGAAGGAAAAGGGACTGAAAGGTGATAAAGATGCAGAAAAACTTGTTGAAAAGATTATAGACAATTTCAGTGATTTTTCAATTAAAACAATAGATAGTTTCACTTATTCCTTGATAAGGGCATTCTCTTTTGAACTCGGGATAAACTATGAAACTGAGGTTATTCTTGACACTGAGGATTATATGAGAATAGCATTTGAAAAAATGCTTGAAAAGGTTATAAGTGATGAATTCCTTAAAAAAATATTTAATGAATATAATAAAATTTATTTAACAAGAGAAGAAGGAAAATCTATTTATTACTGGGAAAGGATTTATAAAACTTTGTGTAAAATGATAAAAGAGATGAAAGATAATAAGATTAAACTTATAGATGAAAAGGAAATAAAAGATATAGATGAATTTTCATATGTTTTCCATATATTGATAAAGGTTTATGAAGAATCTATTGAATCTGTTGAAAGAGAAGAAAGGGTGATACTCATAAACAGATTTAATGATTATATAAAGAGATTGTATGAATCTGAATTTTCACCCCCTTTCATATATTATAAAATCGGTAACTTATTCAAACATTTCTTAATAGATGAATTTCAGGATACAAGCAGGATACAATGGGAAAATCTATATCCTCTAATAGAGAATGCAATTTCAGAAGGGGGAACATTTTTTTATGTTGGTGACCCGAAGCAATCTATTTATCAATGGAGAGGAGGAGACCCAACATTATTTGAATATGCTTCAGGTATGAATTTTAAAATGATTGAAAATAAACTTAATAAAAATTACAGGTCTTGTGAGAGAATTTTGAGATTTGTATTTGATATATTTAAAATGGAAGAAATTCGTGATATCGTTAAAGATATTAAATTAAATCTGGATATTTATAAAGATGTTGAGCAGGAAATCCTAAAAGATAAGATTGGGAAAGGTTATGTTGTTTTGAGAAATGTAAAAGAAAAAGAGAGAATTGATGATTTTCTTATTGAAGATATAAAAGAGATAGCAAAAAGATGGAATTATTCAGATATCGCTATACTTACAAGGAAGAGAGATGAAGCTAACGATATTGCAAAACTATTAAGTTCTAATAGCATACCATATGTTTCAAAAGAGAATCTAAACATATTTGAGAATGATATTATTTGCGAGATTGTTTCATTCTTAAAATTTCTAAACACACCAACAAGTAATATAGATTTCTTCAATTTTATTACAGGAAGATGTTTTGAAAAGATTTCAGGATTGAACAAGGATATAATAATAGATGAGATTATTGATTCAAAATACGATTATTTATATATAATTTTTAAAGAAAGGTTTAAAGATGAATGGGAAAATTTTATACTCCCAATCTTTAATAAAGTTGGATATATCTCAACTTATGAACTTGTTATTGAAATTTTTACAAATTTCAGATTGTATGAGCATTTTAAAGATGAAACTGCGTTTTTTGAAGGCTTTCTTGAGTTTGTTTTTAATCTTGAGGATAAAGGATACTCATTTTCTATGATTCTTGATGATATGGAGAGAGGAGAATATCTTGTTAAGCAGGGTGAATACCAGAATGCAATACTTATATCAACTGTCCATAATGTGAAAGGTCTTGAATTCCCTGTTGTTATATTACCATATACTACACATAACTTTAATGTAGATGCAATAAGTAAAGAGTTCTTTATAGGAAATGAAGAAAAGATTTTTGTAAAAAAATTTAAAAATGATAATTATGAAATAATTGAAGAGGAATATAAAAAGATAGCAAGAAAGAAATTTGAAGAGGAGTTGAATATACTTTATGTTGCTTTAACAAGGGCAAAAGAAGAGATGTATATATATTATATCAAAGATAAAAATGATAAATTGAAAATTTCACACTATGGACTTGGAGAACTCTGGAATAAGATTTTTAATATTTATACTGAGAAGAAAGGTGAAGAGGATGTTATAATAGGTGAACCTCTATTTGTAGGGAAAAAGATGGAGGAAGAGTTATATACAGAGATTGTAAGGAATAATAAATATGAAGAACTTATAAATTCAGTGGTTTTTAAGAAGAGTAGTATTGAGAGGGACGAAGAAATTTTAGGTGAAGCATTCCATAAACTGATAAGTATGGTTAAGGATTTTAAAAAAGATGAATTTTTAAAAAACATAGATATAGTTGTTTCAGGTATGATACAAAAATATAGAAAAGATTATTTCAGGGAAAGACTTCTTTTCTTATCTGAGAAATTACTTGAATGGGATGAAGCAATTGAGATACTAAAGAAAGGTGGAATGGTAGAAAAATGGGGATATGACGAAGAAGGACTTTTAAGGATGGATAGGATTATTTTTGATAATGATTTTGTGATTGTGATTGATTTTAAAACAGGAAAAGAGAAAGAGGATGATTTGAAACAGGTGGAAAGATACAAGAGGTTTCTAAAAAATGTATATTATGATAAAATTGTGAAGGGTGAAATATTTTATATAATGGAGAAAAAGAGAATGGAGGTTTAAATAAAAGTATTCACAATACCATTTAAATCAAATTTTATAAAGAGATTAACAGAATTTATTTTAAAAGAATTCAATGAAGATATATCTTTTTATAAAATAGTTTTCCCGAACAAAAGACCAAGATATTTCATACTGGATGAGATGAGAAGGGTATTATGTAGGGATTTCTTCCCGCCTGAGATTTTTTCAATGGATGAATTTATATATGATATTTATAAAAGATTCTATCCAGATAAAAGATACTGCGATAATATTGAAGAATTGGTTTATATACTCTTTAATTCAGGTAAAAGGATAGATGATGTAGGATTAAAATCCGATATTTTTAATACATTTGAAGATTTTTATTACTGGGGAAAAAGATTGCTTTCGATAATAGATGAGTTTGAGATGTTTGATGTTAATTATGAGAAAATAGAGAAGTATGCATTTAATGATGAGAAAATAGAAGAAAATATGATAAAATTGCTTTCTCATATCGGTAAATTGAAAAAAATTTTTATGGATGAACTTGAAAAAGAAAGGTTATTTTTCAGAGGCGAAGCGTACAATTTTGTTTCAAAAAATCTTGATAATTTAGAAGATAAGATAATCTTCTGTGGTTTTTATGCACTCACAAAAACAGAAGAAATAATAATAAAACATTTCCTTGATAAGGGGTCAATACTGATTATACAGACAGATTCTGAAAAATGGGATGATAACATTTCTTTTTCTTCACCTTATTATTTTCATTATGAATTGAAGAAGAAATGGGGATTTAAACCTGAAAAAATCTGCGAAGAGGATTTGAAAGAGAATATAATAAAAGTATTTGAAGCACCTGATTTGCACTCAGAGACACTATCTTTAAATAATTTAAAAGAGGAGAGCACTGCAATTGTCCTTCCTAATAAAAATACACTTTTACCTGTTCTTTACAGGGTCAAAGATATCACCGATAAAAAATTTAATGTAACAATGGGTTATCCTTTTAAAAGAACGCCGATATATTCGTTAATATTAAACTATAGAATGCTCTTTACAAGGATGAAAGATGATAAATTTTATCTTAAAGATTATCTTAATCTTTTAAAAAACCCATTTATAAAAAATTTAGAAATAGATGGAAATAAATTCTCAAGGACAATATACGCAATAGAAAACAAAATCAAAGAGATTAATGAGGAGAACGGGATATTATTCGGAAGTATTGAGGAGATAGAAGAGATGACAGAAGAAGAAACGAGGAATATTGGTGGATACGAACAACTAAAAAAATTCAACGAGAATTTTGTAAAGATTTTCTCAGGGATAAGGAATCTGAAACTTTTATCAGAGAAGATGAGGGAGATATTTGAAAAAATTTTTAAAGACAAGAATTTTAATAATAACATATTTACGAACCAATTTTTGGTCTCTTTTTTAGAAAAAATAGATGGTGTGAAGAATTTGATTATCGGAGATTATTATTTTAATGATACTGTAAGGCTCTGGGAATTTTTTGATAATTTAATTTCAGATATTGAAGTCCCATTTGTAGGTGAACCGATAATTGGAATACAGATAATGGGATTCCTTGAAACAAGATGTTTAAATTTTGAAAATGTTTATATATTAGATATGAATGAAGGGGTAATACCAGAAGATAGGAAAATAGACCCTATCCTTCCATCTTTTTTGAGGAATTTAATAGGTCTTCCTGACCACAGATATGTTGAGTCAATTTATTCTTATAATTTTTTTAGACTTATCTCAGGTGCAAGTAATGTGTATATATCTTATAGAGAGGATGAAAGTGGAGAAAGTGAATACAGGAGCAGATTTATAGAGAGGATATTGTGGGAGAAAGAGAAGAAAGGAGGAAAGATTGAGATAGAAATGAAAAAAATTCCCGCCATCTTCAAGAAGAAAGAATTATATTCGCAGGAGAAAAATGAGAAAGTTATAAGAAAGTTATTGAATCTGGAATTCTCCCAGAGTAAACTTAATGATTATATAAAATGCCCTTTGAGATTTTTCTTGAAGCATATTCTCGAAATTGAATCTGAAAAAGATATTGAAGAAGATTTGAGAAGGGAAAAAATAGGTGATTTTGTTCATAAATTTTTAAGGGATTATTTTCTTGAATACAAAGGTAAAAGAATAAAGATAGATGCAGAAAAAATTGATAATATGTTTGAAAATTATTTTGATGATTATTTCATTAATTTTTCCGAAACGAAAAAAGTTCTTCTGAAAGATACATTAAAAGATATGATTAAACAAATCATTTCAAATGAAGAAGAAGGAAGTATTCTTTTTGATGTTGAAAGGAATATAAAAAGAAAGATAGAGGTAAATGGGAAAATGGTTACAATTGTTGGGAATATTGATAGGATTGATATAGATTTTAACGGAAATTATGTTATAATAGATTATAAAACCGGGAAAATAAATGCTCCTTTAAAAAATAATACAATAATGAATAAATTAAAGGAGAATCAATTAAACTCAAGAAAGAGTGTTAATGAATGGATAAAAACACTCCAGCCTTCCTGTTATATCTATCTTCTCTCAAAAGAAGAAGGTATAGAACCTGAAAGAATCAGATTTGAATTTAGGGGTTTTTTCCAAAATAATGAAGTGGATGTTGAATGGGGACTTCTTTATGATGCACTTATTTTTACTCTATCAGAGATTTTAAATCCCGATATTCCATTTTACCCAGTGGAAGAGGATGTTTGTAGAATTTGTGATTATACAATATTTTGTGGAAAAAGATATCGCATATTTAATCTATGAATTTGTAAACTTAAATCTCTTCCGGTCTCCCGAGAAGGAATCCCTGGGCATAATTTATACCTATCTCTTTTAAAAAAGAAAGGTCTTCCTCGTTCTCAATTCCCTCCGCTATTATAATCGAATCTATCTTTTTTGAAAACTCAAGCATTGATTTTATCAATTCCTGTCTTATAAGATCTTTACTTATACCTCGGATGAGGATTCTGTCATATTTTAAATATTTTGGCTTTATCTCTGCAATCCTCTCAAGTGTTGAATATCCTGTTCCAACATCATCAAGTGCAATGTTGAAATTGAGATTTTTAAGTTTATCTATGAATTCACCATAAACCTTGTTCTCATATATAACAAATTTTTCTGTTATCTCAAAAACAATCCTTTTATTATCCTCAGTGTTAAGTATATTTAAAAATTCTTCTTTAAGAATATTCGGTATAAAATTTGGAGTTACATTCAGGAAAATATGTTTACCTTTTTCTATTTTTTTTGAATTCTCAATCGCTTTAGTTAGACATAAACTTTCAACATCATTTATAAGATCAGTCCTTGATGCAATACTGAAGATAATATCAGGTTCAAAGAAAAAAGAATTTTTTGGTCCCCTTGAGAGTGCTTCAAAACCGAAAATGTAGTTATTATTTATATCATATATAGGCTGGAAATAGGTTGATATTGCCTTTCTTTTTATGATCTCTTTCAGAGAATTTAGAAGTTCTTCCTCACTCTTTTTCTCCTTAAAATATGCTGAAAATCTTGCCTTCTCCGTCGCTTGATAGATAGTTCTTTCAATCCTTGCCATTGGTTCAAATGTGAAAATTTCATATCCAGAAAAGAAAGTTATTTTCTTCCAGATATCGGAAAATTTTTCAGCATCAATATTTTTTAAACAATTGTTTATTTCAAAGATAACCTTTTCTACAAAATCATCTGATATCTCTTCATTTGTATTCTCCTCTGAAAAGAAAATGAAGATATCATCACTTTTTATAGAAGGGATTGAGATAACAGGCATTGTTTTAAAAGTTTTTGATAGACAATCCTTCAATATCTTTACAAACAATTTTATCACCTCATCGTATGTTTCCCATCCATATATCTGCTCAAGCATATTCTCTCTTCCAATGGTTATATAAACACAGCAGACTTTTTTATTCCTTGTAACAATACTTTTTAATTTTTCAAATTCTATGTTCAGCGTTGGAAGAAGTGTGTTGGCATCGTATAATGCACTTTTAAACCTCAAAAGGTCTGCTTTTAATCTCGCTATCTCTTTATCCATCTTCAACCTTCCTGAATATTTGTTTCACCCTGTTTACAAGTTCATCAGAAGTGAAAGGTTTACAAATATAATCAACAGCACCCTCTTTTAGCCCTATTATTTTATCCTGTGAATCAAGTCTTGCAGTGATAAAGGCAACAGGTATATTTCTGAGTTCATCATCAGACCTCAACATATTATTAAAACTGAATCCGTCTATTTCGGGAAGCATTATATCAAGGAGTATCAGGTCAACTTTATTATTCTGGAGGATGCTTAATGCCTCATTCACATTCTTTGCTTTGTATGTTATGTAATTCTCATCACTAAGAACCATTGCTATAAAATCAAGGAGGTCCTCTTCATCATCAACTATCAATATCTTCTTCTTTTTCATAGACTCCTCCTGGTATTTTAAAAAATATATGGAAACCTATTCTGTCGTTCTTAGCCCATATTTTACCATTGTGTGCCTCAATAATGCTTTTACAGATTGAAAGACCTAAACCAATACCACCTAATTTTTTACCTGCATCTGAATCAACCTGATAAAATGGCTCAAAGATTAAATCAAGTTTTTTTGGGGGTATCTTTTCGCTATTGTTATAAAAATCAAAAATCACATAAGAATTTCCATTCTCTGATATAAGAGAGTTTCTGATCTTTATAAAACCCTGTTCAGGTGTAAATTTAACCGCATTTATAAGTATATTCTCAAATACATTCCTTATTTTCTCCTGGTCTGTAAAACATTCTTTAACTTTTATATCCAATTCTGTTGTGATTTTTTTGTTCTCAATATGGGGAGAAAGGTTTTGAAGAATATCTTTTAATATTTTTTCAACATCTGTCTTTTTTATATCCAGTTCAACACCTTCAAGATAATATTTGGAAATCTGGAGTAAAGAATGAATATCTCTATTCAGTCTTTCAAGATTTCTCTTTATTATTTCAAGACTTTTTCTCTGTTTCTCATTTATAATACCTATCTTTTCCTTCAAAAGATAATCAACATAACCAAAAGAAGCAGTTAATGGTGTTCTTAATTCGTGAGATATATTCGCTATGAATTGTGTCTTCTGTCTATCCCTTTCCTTCAATTCTTTTATAAATTCCCTTATCTTTTCTGTCATAAGATTGAATGTATCTGCAAGATCCTGAAATTCATCATTCGTTTTTATAATAATCTTTTTTGAGAAATTTCCACCTGATATCTCCATTGCTGCTTCCTCAAGAATCGAAAGATGAGATGTTATAAGACGGGATAAAAAAATAGAGACAAAAGAACTTAATATTAGTATCAAAATTAAACCAGTAAATGAAATCTTTATTATTCCATTAATCTCTTTCTTTAATCTTTCATAGGAGAAATAATAAATGATAGAGAATCTATGAACACCAAATCTATCAATATAAGGATGGATTATTTTTATTACATCACCATTAAATGTTTTCACTTCAAGGGTTTTAAGATTTTCAATCACAAATCTATCATCCGTGTAAACTTTTTTTTCTCTTACAGGTATCTCTTTGAAGATATCTTCTGAATTAAAGAGAACTTCACCTTCAGGGCTCACTATTTGAACTTTTTGGAGATCGGGAAAAAGTCTGATATGAGTTAACATAAATTCCCTGAATTTAAAATATACACTTCTATAGTATCTTGTATAAATATCACTGAATTTGTCGTATGTGACCTCAGAATAAAGTTTAGCATTGTTAAAGAATTCATTCTTTAACTTTGACCTTGAAGATAAATAAAAACATATAAAAAGAACAACATATATTATAATAACACCAGAAGTGATTACAATACTAACCTTATATCTAAAAGGTAATCTCATAATCTTTTTAGTTTTATTTCTTTTAAAATTAGGAGTTTATCAAGCCTTGGTGTCCATATAATTCTTCTGGAAGTTACAAATATATCTTTTTCCCATACAACAGGTATCTTGGGTATATCTTCAAGTAATAGATTCTGTATATAATGCAGTTTCTCTTCAACAATTTCTTCATCCTCTATTTTACTAATTTCATCAATAATACTATCAACAATTTTATTTGAATAGTTAATATTATTTTGCATTCCTTTACCTTTTTCCGGGATAAATGTATAGAAAGAGTTTGAGATAATACTTATACCATCATAATTTGTTGGTATTCTTGCAATGATATAAAAATAAGACTCTTTTTTCTCTATTTTATTCCAGAATTCTGAACTTTGAAGAGGATTCTTTCTGATCTTTAAACCAATTTTTTTAAGGTCTTCTGCAATAAGTTCTGCAATAAGAGCGCGTGCATATGAGTAATCAAAGACAATCTCAGGTATATTCTTTATTCTTGAGATAATCTTTTTTGCTTCTTCTGGATTATATTTTATTGCGGGTAGAGATATATCAAAACCGAAGACACCTGGAGGAAAATATTGATTTGCAGGTGTCGCAAATCCTCTATATGCCTCCTTGCATAATTTTTCCCTATCTATACCAATATTTAACGCATATCTGAATTCTTTCAAATTGAAGGGATATTTTTTTAGATTGAATTCTAAATACCTTGCACCCAATCCAGTTGTTGTTATAATATTCCCATAATTTGCGAATTCATCAACAGATGAAAAAGAGATATAAGAAACAATATCAGCCTTCCCTTCTTTAAGAAGGTTTAATTTCTTTTCTTTATCCCTTAAAAATACAAACCTTGCCCTGAGAATATCTGGTTTTTCCCCCCAGTATTTATTAAAAAAAGAAAGTAGCAATTCTTTTTCATCCATTTTTTCAAATCTGTATGGTCCTGTTCCACAGGGAGGCTCTTTTGAAGGATTATAATTCTCTGGTATTATAAAGACCATTGAAATATCAAATAAAATTAAAGGATAAGGTTTTTTCGTTTTTATAATAACTTTTCTATCATTTTCTTTATATATTGTATCAATAACATCCTGATAGATTTTTATCTCAGAATTAGGGATAGTAAAAGGTCTTTTCAATGAGTAAATAACATCTTCAGGGGTGAGTTCTTTTCCATTATGGAAATACACATTCTTTCTTAAAGTAAATTCCCAGGTAATGCTATCTTTCTTTTCCCAGTATTCTGCAAGAAGATTCGTCATTTTCATATTATTATCAAAACCTAAAAGTGTCTCGTATATATTTGAAAGAATTGTTAAAACAGGGATTTCTCTAACACTATGGGGTTCAAGTGTTGATGGTGGTGCATCAATAACAATATTTATCTCTTTATTGTTATTGACACATCCTAAAATGAATAAAAATGATAATAATATATTTTTCATATTTTTTCCTTTAATACTATATTATTATGAAAATTTTTATTGTCAATAATTACTTGAAAAATAAAAAATTTCACATATTATTTAATAAAAAATGGAGGTTATATGAAGGTATCAATAGAGGAACTTTTAAAAAGAGAAAAGAGTAAATATAAGGTTTGTTGTATTATTGCTCTTGATGCAGAAAGACTGAATAACATTAAAAAAGACCCTACTTATATTAACGAATCAGAAACACCTGAGGAGAAGATAATAATACAATCTATGAAGAGATTCATTGAGGGGAAGGTGATATACGGATATATGGAAGATGAAGAGAGTGCTAAGAAATAAGAAAATACTTATAGGCGTTTCTGGAGGTATTGCTGCATACAAGATACCTGAGATTGTGAGAACACTCCAGAAAAATGGTGCTGAGTGTAGTGTGATACTTACTGAAAATGGGGCGAGGTTTGTCTCAAAATATACACTTGATATCCTTACAGAAGGTAAAGTTTATATTGATATGTTTTCAGGTGGTTTACCCCATATAAAACTTGCTGAGGAGAATGACCTTCTTGCCATTATCCCTGCAACATATAATGTGATAGGGAAGATAGCGAGTGGTATTGCGGATGACCTTCTTACTACAATTGCCGCTGCTTTTAAAAAGGGAAAGATATTATTCCCTTCTATGAATACATCTATGCTTGAAAATCCTGTTTTTGAGAAGAATGTTCAGTATTTGAAATCTATTGGTTATGAGATTGTGGAGCCCGATGAAGGTGAACTTGCCTGTGGTAAATCAGGTAAAGGAAGATTACCTGATATTGAAAAGATTATTTTCCATATAACCAGGTGTCTATCAGATAATATTTTTAAAAATAAAAAGGTTCTCATAACTGCTGGAGCAACTCAAGAAAATATTGACCCTGTTAGGGTTATCACGAATAACTCTTCAGGGAAAATGGGGATTGAGATTGCAAATGCATTTGCATTACTTGGTGCGGATGTCCTTCTACTTATGGGTTCACATTCTGTTTATATTCCGGGATATCTAAATGTGAAAGAGTTTAAAAACTCTGAAGAACTTTATTCAATTTTGATGGAAAATGTTAATGATTTTGATATACTCGTTATGGCTGCTGCGGTTTCAGATTTTAAACCTGAATATAGTTCAAAGAAGATAAAGAGAGAAAAGATGTTAAATCTAAAATTATCTCCAACGATTGATATATTAAAAGAGATTTCAAAATTATCAAAAAAACCTTTTATTGTCGGATTCTGTGTTGAGGATGAAGAGAATATTGTTGAGGAAGGTGTAAGGAAGATGAAAGAGAAAGGTTGTAATATTATGGTCGCTAATACCATTGAAACGATAGGGAGTGAAAAAACAAAAGGATATATTCTGTTAGACAAAAATGAAAATTATTTTGAGATGACGAAGGAGGAACTTGCTTGGCACCTAACAAGTTTAATATGGCAATTGCTACATTAAAATATCTAAAGGAACTTGGTTTTGAAGAGATAATATTGAGAACAGATAAAATAACCCAATATAAAAAATTTGTTCAGGATGTGAAAGAATGTAAAAGATGCGAATTGCATAAGAATAGATTAAATGCAGTTCCTGGTTCTGGCTCAATTTATTCAAGGTTGGTTATAATTGGTGAAGCACCAGGTGAAAAAGAAGACAAAATAGGGATTCCCTTTGTAGGACCTTCAGGGCAGAAATTAAACACATATTTAAAAGAGATTGGTCTTAAAAGAGAAGATGTTTATATAACAAATGTTGTGAAATGCAGACCACCTCATAACAGAGAACCTACAATTGAAGAGGTTTCAATATGTAGAGAATTTCTTGATTTTGAAATCCAGTTTTTAAAACCAGAAATAATCTTACTATTAGGAAATATTGCACTTGAATATATAACAGGTGAAAGAAAGGGTATTATGAAGAGAAGGGGGAATGTTTTTAGTTATAAAAATATGATTGTTTTACCAACATATCATCCATCGTTTATCCTCTCAAATCCATTCAAGGAGGAAGAAATAAAAAGAGACTTTCAAATATTGAAGGAGATATACTATGCATATTAAGACATTGCCAAACGCAATTGAACTTGAAAAAATAGTTATAGGTGCTATGTTTATGGATATTGATGCGATTGGAAAGGTATTTGAGATTTTGGAACCTGATGATTTCTATCTTGAACAGCATAAAAGGATTTGTCAAGTGATACACGATTTATATGAAAAGGGAAGACCTATAGATATGATGATAGTTATGGAAGAACTTAAGAAACAGGGGATTTTAGAACTTGCAGGTGGTAGTGCTTATTTTGGAGAACTTGCTGAATCTGCTGTATCAAGTGCAAATGTCGAACATTATGCAGAGATTATAAAGGAAAAATCAATATTGAGAGAGATTATAAATTCTGCAAACACAATGATTGAAAATGCATATAAAGAAAAATTTGAGATAGAGGAATTGCTTGACAGGGCTGAATCCAGTATTTTCAAGATCAGAAGAAAGGGTAAAATGCGTGATGTGAAAAGGATAAAAGAATACCTCCCTGAAATTTTTAATATTATTGATAAAAGGCATAAAGAAAGAACAGTTATAACAGGTATTCCATCAGGTTTTGCAAGGCTTGATGATTGCACAGCAGGATTCCAGAATGGTGAGATGATTGTCATTGCAGGAAGACCTTCTACGGGTAAGACAGCACTCGCTTTGAACATCGCAACACATATTGCATTAGAGAAAGAGATACCTGTATTATTCTTTTCACTTGAGATGCATTACGAACAATTGCTTTATAGAATGATATCATCTGAATCAGGTGTGAGTAGTTCAAGCATAAGAACAGGTTTCTTCAAGGATGAGCAGTTCAAAGATATTTCACTCGCAATAGCAAGACTTAATAAGGCACCTATATGGATTGATTCTACTCCTGGAATAAGTGCTTTTGAATTCAGGGCAAAGGCAAGAAGGATGAAAGAGGAGGAGAATATAGGTATTGTTTTTGTGGACTATCTCCAACTTGTTTCAGGTCCTAAGTCTGAGAATAGGACACAGGAAGTATCTTATATTTCAAGGGCTATAAAAGGGCTTGCAATGGAATTAAATATACCTGTTATTGCGATTTCACAACTTTCAAGGGCACCAAAAGATAAGATAACGAAGAAGGGAGAAGAACCTGAGCCAGTCCTATCAGATTTAAGGGAATCAGGACAGATTGAACAGGATGCTGATGTTGTTGTCCTCCTTCACAGGGAAAGGGGAGAAGAAGAGAAAGAAAGTGATATTGTAAAAATAAAGGTGAATATAGCAAAAAATAGAAATGGTCCTGTTGATAGGTTTGAACTTGCATTCATAAAGAATATTTTAAAATTCAGGGAGATTGCTGAGTTAAAAGGAGAGTAAATTGATAAAGATAGTGGACCTTCATAAATCATTTGGCGAAAATTATGTTTTAAAGGGTGTTAATCTTGAGATTTTTGATGGGGAAACAATTGTAATTATAGGGAAAAGTGGATGCGGAAAGAGTGTTCTCCTGAAACATATTATGGGTATTTTAAAACCCGATAGAGGGAAGATATATGTTGATGAGTTAGATATATCTTCATCAAAAAATAATATATTTGAGATAAGAAAGAAATTTGGTCTTGTATTCCAGAGCGCAGCACTTTTTGATTCACTCACTGTTGCAGAGAATGTGATAATAGGACTTGTTGAACACAAAAAAATGAAGATGGATGATATGTTAAAAATAGCGAAGGAGAAACTTGAACTTGTTGGATTAAAAGGGGTTGAAAATTTTAAGCCAGCGGAACTTTCTGGAGGAATGAGAAAGAGGGTTGGGATAGCAAGGGCACTTGCACTTGACCCTGAATACATATTGTATGATGAACCAACAACTGGTCTTGATCCAATAATGGCTGATAAGATAAATATGTTAATAATAGACTTAAAGGAAAGATTGAAGAAAACAACTGTTGTTGTTACACACGATATGCATAGTGCATTCAAGATAGGCGACAGAATATGTATGTTAAATGAAGGAAAAATTATATTTGATGGAACACCTGAAGAACTTTTAAAATCAAAGATAAAAGAAGTGAAAGAGTTTATTCAGAGTTCCTCTATTGGATGATGAAAGAAAAAAAAGGATTCATCTGTCAAAATTGTGGATATGAAAGCCCTAAATGGCTTGGCAGGTGCCCTAATTGTGGAGAATGGAATACATTTGCTGAAGAGGTTTTAAAGAAGAAAGAAAAATTCAGTGTTAAGACAACATCACCCGTGAAGTTTAAAGATGTTGAGAATGTTTCTATAGAGAGGATAAATACAGGGATAAATGAGTTTGACAGGGTTTTGGGAGGAGGTATCGTCAAAGGTTCTTTAATCCTTGTAGGAGGTGACCCTGGAATAGGAAAATCAACCCTTCTTACAACTATTAGTGGAAAATTCTCTGAGAAAGATAAAAAGGTTCTGTATGTCTCTGGGGAAGAATCTGTCTATCAGGTGAAATTAAGGGTTGAAAGACTTAAAATAAACGATGAGAATATCTTTTTTCTCTCAGAAACAGAGATAAATAATATAATTGATACCGCATTAAAAATACAACCTGAACTTCTTATAATAGATTCAGTCCAGACTATGTTCTCTGAAGAGATAGAACTCCCACCAGGGAGTGTATCGCAGGTTCGTGAGGTTACATTCAAACTTATGAATCTTTCAAAGAGTTCTGATATAACAACAATGATAATTGGACATATCACAAAGACAGGTGTTATTGCAGGTCCAAAAACACTTGAGCATATGGTTGATACAGTCCTTTATCTTGAAGGTGATACAAATTATATATTCAGAATATTAAGGACTGTAAAAAATAGATTTGGTTCAACGAATGAAATAGGTGTTTTTGAGTTGAAGGAAGAAGGGCTTGTTGAGATACCAAATCCATCATTATTTTTAATTGAATCAAGGGTAAAGGATGAACCAGGTAATACAATAGTTCCAACAATCCAGGGGACAAGACCTATAATTGTTGAAATACAATCTTTAATAACACCAACAAGATATGGTGTCCCTATGAGGGTTACAACAGGTGTGGATTATAAAAGAGTTAATATGCTTGTTGCGATAATAGAAAAAAGACTTGGTTATGGAATAGGTAATTACGATATTTTCTGTAACATTGCAGGAGGATTGAAGGTTCAAGAACCTGCAATTGATATAGGTCTCGTTTTCTCAATGGTTTCAAGTTTTTTGGGAAAGAAGATTGATGAAGATACTTCAATGATAGGTGAAGTGGGTCTCTCTGGAGAGGTAAGAGCAGTTCCCTTCATTGAAAAAAGGATAGAGGAATGTAAAAAAATGGGATTAAAGAAGATAATAATACCAACACAGAATGTGAAGATAAAGGATGGAATAGATATTGTGAGCGTGAGAACAATAAAGGAGGCAAAGGAGGTTCTTAAACTTTGATAAGGAAATATTTTTTATTACATTCATCCGCAATAAATGATGGGAGGATTTTTATACTTATTGATAAAGGATTGGTATGGGGAACACCTGTAATACCAGAAGAAGAGATGAAAAAAGTGAATGATGAGATGAGGGAAAGGATTAAAAATATAAAGGTTTTAAAGGGTGATATATTCACCCTCTCAAGAAGATTGAAATGTAAGGTTTTTATATGTGATGAAAAACAAACAGAACTCAAATTAAAGGGGATTGATGCGGATGTTATTGACATAAAAGGAATCTCTGTTCTTGCAAGGAGGTGTCTGAAAAAGGGAGATATAGTAGAGGTGAATATTGACGATAAAAAAAGATTCTTCCTTGACGATGGAACAGAGGTAATAATAAATGGTGATATCCATTTTGGAAAGGTTAGATGCAGGATAAAAGGTATACTTGAAACTGAGGATATAAGAAAGATATTCTGTGAGATAGAAGAATGAGAATAGGTATAGGATACGATATACATAAACTTGATTATGGAAGGAAGTTTGTCCTTGGAGGTATTATTATACCTCACGATAAAGGTATGATAGGACATTCAGATGGTGACCCTTTAATCCACTCAATAATTGATGCATTACTTGGTGCTGCTTCAATGGGGAATATAGGGATTTACTTTCCTGATAATGACCCTCAATATAAAGATATAAGCAGTGTTGAATTATTAAAAAGGACGATGGAGATAATAAAAGGATTTAAGATTTTGAATATTGATAGCGTTATTATATGCGAGGAACCAAGGTTAAATCAGTATTTAGACGAGATAAAAAGAAATCTTTCAAAATATTTATTTATACCAGAAAATGCAATATCAATAAAACCTAAGAGAAAAGAAGGGATGGATGCAACTGGTAGAAAAGAGGCTGTTGAGGTTTTCACAATATGTCTAATTGAGGAGGTGAAATGATTTTATTACTATTTTTCTTAAATCCTGCACAGGAATTTAAGGTCGCAAAGGGTCTTTTTGATGACGAGATGTTTGAACTTGCTGAAAAAGAACTCAAAAATTTTATCCTGAATTATAAAGATAATGAATATGCAAAAGAGGCGGCAGTCCTTTATCTTAAGGCAATGTATGAACAAAAGAAATATGAGAATTTGATAGTTGAAAGTAATAGATTGATTAAAGATTATCCTGAGAAGAAAGATGATATACTTCTTTTAAAAGGTAAAAGCGAGATAAAATTGAAAAAATATAATGAGGCTGAAAGGACATTCTCTAATATTTCTGACAGAAAAAAGAGATATACTTATTTAGGTGATATGTTTTATGAGAATGGAGAATATAAAAATGCAATAATATATTATCAGAAACTTGATGATGATTATGCTTATTTTTCAATAGGATGGTGTTATTATAAATTGGGAAGGTTAGATGATGCTTTGAAGTATTTTAAGATGGTGAATGATAAGAGATATAAAGAGGAGGCAGATTATCTTTCCTCAAAGATAATACTCTATAAGACAGGCAAAGAGAACGATTTATTGCAGTATACAAAGAATTATCCTAAAGGGAGATTTAAGCCAAATGTTTATATAACACTTGGTGAATATTATGAGGAAAAAAATTTCCAGGTTTCAAGAAATTATTATAAAAAAGTTATAGATGAAAAACTTGACTTTATGGATTATGCACAATACAGGATAGGTCTTCTTTTCTTTAAAAAGGAATTATTTGATTCATCACTTTATTACTTTAATCTTGTTGAACCTTCTTCAAAATACTTTGGTGAATGTCTTTACAATATAGCAAGGATAAATTCTATAAAAGGTGAGAACAAAATAGCAATAAAATTGTTCAACGAGGTGATAAAAGATTATCCTGAATTAAGGGATCAATGCTATTTCAGGATAGGGGAGATAAAAGAGAAAGAAGGGAATATAGAAGAGGCGATAGATAATTTTAAGAAGGTGAAAGGGGAGATAAAAAATGGTGCGAACATTCAGATAGGTAATATATTCCTTAAAAAAGGTGAATTTGATAGCGCACTTTATTATTTCTCAGAATTTGAAGATGAGAAATCTTTATTCTTGAAAGGTATAACATATTATAAGATGAAAAATTATGATGAAGTTATAAGGGTATGTGAGAATATTTTGAAGACAGGTAAAGATAAGGATATTCTTATAAAAACAAAATTATTACTTGGTGATACATACTTTGAAAAGAAGGATTATAAAAACGGAATAGATTACTATTCTGATGTTCTTAAATATGGGGATGAGACATACAAGCCTTATGCACTTGAAGGTCTTGGTTGGGCATATGTTGGAATTAAAGATTATAAAAATGCATTCAATTACCTTGATAAACTTTCAAGTGAGTATCCTGATTTTCAAGGAAAAAGTGAGATATATCTTACAATGGGTGATATTGCATATTCTATGAAAGATTATGGAAGGGCTCTCGAATACTATGATAAAGTGAAAGGTGGAAATGAGCCTGAAGGAATTTATAAAAAGGGACTTGTTCTCTTTGATAAAGGTGATTATGGTGAGGCAATAAAGAGTTTTATTGAACTCAGAAAGAGATACCCTTTATATGAGAAATCTGATGAGGCACTCTATCTTATATCTTTATCATACAGAAATGCAGGTGATATAAACTCTTCAATAAGTAATCTGAGAGAGTTGTTAACCCTTACCATTCCAAAAGAGATAAAGGCAAAATCCCTATTACTCATTGCAGACAATTTCTTTGACCTTGGGAAATATGATTCTTCAATGTTTTATTATGATAGATACACTTACATTTTTTCTAAGCCCGAAAAGGGTATGATTCCTGGAATAAGGGGAATTGCCTACTCAGTTTACAAGATGAAAGGGGAAAAAGAGTTTGAAAATATTGTTGAAAATTATCTTGGAAAATATAAAGACACTCCAATATATGAGGAATTATCAATAATGTTTGCCGAACTTTACAATAATATAGGGAATCTAAAAAAGGGTGCTGTTTTACTTGAAAATATTCAGAAACCAGAGGCTAAAATAATTCTTTCTTCCATTTATAAGAAAACAAATGATGAGGAGAAGATGATAAAAGTTCTAAATGAACTTTTAAATATTGAAGGAACAAAAGAATTTGCATCAACAGAACTTTCTGAATATTATTTCTTCAGAAAAAGGGATTATGAGAAGGCGATAGAGTATTCAAAGTTGTTAGATAAACCAAAAACAAATTTTATTTATTTCATATCACTGATTGAAAAAGGGGAAGATGTGAAAGAGAATTTAGAGGGGAAGAACCTTGGTTGTTATAAAGAACTCCTTCAAGGAATAATACTTTTGAGAAAAGGCGATACAACTGGTATGAAGTTTATAGATAATGTTATGAATAACGATTCAACTGCACCTGCGGGATTATACGAAAAGGCAAGATATTATTCAGTTAAAGGTGAAGATGATGAGGCAAGAAGTATACTTCTCAAGATAAAATATCTCTATCCTGATAGCGAATATTTCTCTCCGGGTATGATAATGCTTTCGAAAATCCTTATAAAGAAAGGGAATAAGAAAGATGCAATAAAGATACTTGAAGAGGTTATTGGGAGGAAAGATGGATACGAGAAAGAGGCTCGTTTTATCCTTAATAGTATTCGTTAGTTCAATTTTTTCTCAGGAACTTGAAATACCTGAGATAACTGTTTATGGTGAAAAAGAGATAGATGTTTTGATGAGAAAGAAAAGCATACCATTTTTTATAACATACCCTGATTCATTCATACTTAAAGATGAGGATATAAAATTAAAAGATGAAAAAATAAAGGAAAGGGAAATCAAAAATTTTGGTTTCTACTTAAAAACATCAATAGGTTCTTTTGATACATCGCTTGTTTCTTACAATGAAAATATAACATTCTTTGCACAGAACATTTACATACCATTACTCCTTGATTTCGGAATTAAAAGGGATTATAAAACATATGATTATGATATAGATGGAATTTTTTCATTTTATCCTTTTGATGAACAAAATTTTTTCTCCGAATATTCAAAGATAAAAACAGATTCAGTTGAAGAGATTTTTTCATTTTCTTATCTTTTCATAAAGGATTACATAAATATAAGATGTGGTCTTTTAACAAGGAATAGCAATATATATATTATTTTTGATTTGAATGGTATTTATAGAAGTTTCTCTTTCAATCTTTACACATTAGACAGATTTTTCCCTGATTCAAATATATCTTTCTCTTTAAATTATGATATGAACGAGAATTTTAGGATGGGGATTTCATTTAAAAAATATCCTCTCCCATTATTCACATATCTTTTCCCGAACTCAACAATATTTATTAAATCAGAATTTTCAAAAAGTTCACCTTATTTTTTGAGTAACATATACTCATCTTATTTTTACCCTTTCTTTTTGGATGATATTTACAGGATTACAATAGGTAATAATTTTATAAAGACAGGTTACGCCCTTCTTTTTTCAAATGATAGTTTTTACAATGGTCTTTCTTTTTCACTACACAATCCTTTTATAATCAATCTTTATTACTTCTTTTCAGGGGATAAAAACATTTTTGGTGATTTATCAATAGATATAAAGAAGAGATTTTTATTTTCTTTGATTTTTCTAAAAATGGGAACATTTAACATAGGTTTTGGAGCAGATATTAAGATAAACGAGTTCTTCACAATATTCGGAGAGATGAACTCAATTTACAGATCCTCCACTGACAATTCTTTCTTTATAAGAACAGGTTTGAAAATAAAAGGGGTTTTTTAAAATGGAAAGAAAAACTTTGGTTTCAATTGCTGGTTTTGACCCAACAGGTCTTGCAGGTATACTTAGGGATATTCAGGTATTCCAATCACTTGGTTTCCATGGTGCTGGAACTATAACTGCTTTAACGATACAGAGCACAAAAAAGGTTTTAAGAAAGAAGGATGTGGATAAGAAATTCATTTTTGAATCACTTGATAAGATTGATTTAAAGGTATCAGGTATAAAGATTGGAATGCTTAACGATGAGAAGATTGGAAGGGAGGTTTTAAAATTCATTGAGCATAAGAATATAAAAAGGATAGTGATAGACCCTGTTATTTTCTCAACATCAAAATTCAGGCTTTTAAGTGAAAAGGGTGTTAAGTTTATGATAGAAAGATTACTGCCACTGGCAACATGTATAACACCAAATTTGAACGAAGGGAAGATACTTACAGGAGAAAAAGATATTGAGAAGATACTAAAAAGATTATCAGATATGACAGAAGGTTTTATAGTCCTGAAAAATATTGATGGTTCAGACCTTTTTTATGACAGAAATTATATTGTTAGTATAGAACCCTTCCATAGATTAAAGAATGTTAATATGCATGGTTCTGGATGTGTTTATTCCTCAGCATTACTATCCTATCTTGCAAAAGATATGAACCCTTTACTGTCAGCAAAGATGGCTAAAAAATATACTGAGGAAGAAATATTGAGTTTTATTAAGAAACCTGTTGACTAAATCAATAATTGTTTTAAAATATAAAAAAGAGAGGTAGATATGAAAATAGAATTTATTAAGAAATTGATAGAACTATTAGAGAATAGTAATATTAACGAGATAGAGATAAAAAGGTTTGGGACACATTTGAAGATAGTAAAAACAAGGAATCAGGTTATCACAACATCCCAGGAGCCTTTCATTAATCTCCCGGTAAGTAATACTAAAGTTATAGAAAAGAAAGAGGAGGTTAAGGAAGAAAAGAAAGAAGAGGTGAAAGAAAAGAAGGAATACATATCTATAAAATCACCAATGGTGGGAACATTTTACAGGGCACCAGCACCCGATGCCCCTCCTTTTGTTGAACTCGGGGATGTTGTAAAACAAGGACAGACAGTCTGTATCATTGAGGCTATGAAGATAATGAATGAGATAAAAGCAGAGGTATCAGGAAAGGTTGTTGAGATACCAGTTAAGAATGAACAACCTGTTGAGTTTGGACAGGTTTTATTCCTTCTTGAACCTTTAAAATAGGGGGTGAGATTGGAGTTAAGACCTATTCTTGAAAAAATGGTGAAGATGGGTGCTTCAGATTTACATCTAAAGGTTGGGCTACCTCCAATCCTCAGGATAAATGGGCAACTTACACCATTAAATATGCAACCCCTAACAAATGATGATTTAAAAGAAGCAGCAGCAGCAATTATGACAAAACAACAACAGGAAGATTTTGTGAAAAGAAAAGAGGCTGATTTCGCAGTTGGTCTTAAAGGGCTTGCAAGATTCCGTGAGAATGTTTATGTCCAGAGAGGTTCAATAGCAATTGCTATGAGAACGATACCACATGTGATAAGGTCTATTGATGAACTAAATCTTCCGCCAGTCCTAAAAAACATCTCACTCTATCCAAGGGGTTTGATACTTGCAACAGGAACAACAGGTTCAGGGAAATCAACAACACTCGCTGCTATGATAGAGTATATAAACCAGAATGTTTCAAAACACATAATAACTGTTGAGGACCCTATTGAGTATCTCTTCCGTGATAAGAAATCAATCATTTCTCAAAGGGAAGTTGGAACAGACACATATTCTTTTGCTGATTCATTGAGATATATTTTAAGACAGGATCCTGATGTGATTATGATTGGTGAAATAAGGGATGTTGATACAATGGATACAGCATTAAAGGCAGCGGATACAGGGCATCTCGTCCTTTCAACATTACATACTTTGAATGCAGCAGAGACAATAAACAGGATTATAAGTTTTTATCCACCACATCAACAGCAGCACATCAGGGTTTTACTTTCAGCAACACTCGTTGCCGTCATTTCTTTAAGGCTTCTACCTTTAAAGGATAAATCTGGTATGATACCTGCGACAGAGATACTTGTTTCAACACCAACTATAAGGGAGTATCTTTTAGACCCTGTTAAGACATTAAAGATTCCACAGGCAATTACAGAAGGAAGCCAGTACGGGATGCATTCATTTGACCAGTGTATTATGGATTATTACAAGAGAGACTTGATAGATTATGAAACCGCAATAAACAATGCAACAAATCCAGATGAGTTCAAGATGAGATTGAAAGGGATTGAGTCTGCAACAGAAGCAGGGTGGGGTGGTGTTTGAGCATAAAAAAGATACTTGTAGCAAACAGAGGAGAGATAGCAGTAAGGATTATAAGGGCTGCAAAGGAACTTGGGATAAAGACAGTTGCAATATTCTCAGAAGGTGATGAGAATTCACTCCATGTTTTCCTTGCAGATGAATCAATAAGAATAGGTCCTTCAAATCCTAAAAAGAGTTATCTGAATATACCTATGATTATAAGTGCTGCTGAGGTATCAGGTGCTGATGCTATCCATCCAGGTTATGGTTTCCTTGCGGAGAATCCCCTTTTCGCAGATACAGTTATAGATAGTGGTTTTATATTCATAGGGCCTTCACCTGATGCAATAAGGAATATGGGGGATAAATCAGAGGCGAAGAAGAGGATGAAAGAAGCAGGTGTCCCTGTTGTCCCTGGTAGTGAAGGACCATTAAAAAGTGTGGAAGAGGCTATTGATGTTTCAAAAGAGATAGGTTTCCCTGTTATATTAAAGGCTGTGAGTGGTGGTGGTGGAAAAGGAATGAGAATTGCATTTGATGAGAAGGAACTCATAGCAAATTACAGGATGGCTTCCTCTGAGGCAGAAGCATCTTTCGGTGATGGAAGGGTTTATATTGAAAAATATATAGAGAATCCAAGACATATAGAGATACAGGTCCTTGGTGATATGTTCGGGAATGTTATACATCTTGGGGAAAGAGAATGTTCTATACAGAGAAAACATCAAAAACTACTTGAAGAATCACCATCACCAATAGTTGATGAAAAAATGAGGGAGGAGATGGGGAAGATCGCTGTTAAAGGAGCAAAAAGGATAGGATATTATTCCGCAGGGACAATGGAATTCATCGTTGATAAGAATAGAAATTACTATTTTATGGAGATGAACACAAGGATACAGGTTGAGCATCCTGTTACAGAGATGGTTACAGGTATTGACCTTGTGAAGGAACAGATTCTAATTGCTATGGGTGAAAAATTAGATATAACACAGAAGGATGTGAAAATAAAAGGGCATTCTATTGAGGCAAGGATAAATTCAGAAAGCCCTGAAGAAGGATTTATACCAAGTGTAGGCAGGATAGAGACATTACATCTTCCTGGTGGGAATGGGACAAGAATAGATACACATCTTTATCAGGGATACAATGTTCCACCTTATTATGACTCACTTTTGATGAAGGTTATCACCTATGGAAGGGATAGAAACGAGGCAATTCAAAGGATGAGAAGGGTTCTTGACGAGTTAATTATTGAGGGTGTGAAAACAACCATAGGATTACACAAGAAGATACTGGAGAATGAGAAATTCTTAAAAGGTGATTTAAGCACGAATTTTTTAAAGGAAATGGGTATTTAGATGTCTATAATAAGGTTTGGTTCAAAGGAAATAACCTGTAAGATTGTTTATTATGGACCTGGAAGGGCAGGAAAGACAACTAATCTACAATATTTGTATTCAAGGATTCCAGCAACAAGAAGGAGCGAACTCGTATCCCTTGCAACAGAGACAGATAAGACACTATTCTTTGATTATATGCCAGTGGATGTTGGAAATTATAGAGGATTTACAACAAAATTTCAACTATATACAGTCCCAGGACAGGTATTTTATGAGGATACAAGGAAACTTGTTTTAAAAGGTGCAGATGGTGTTGTTTTTGTTGCTGATTCACAGAGATTCAGATATGAAGATAACATATTCAGTTTAGAAAATATGTTCCAGCATATGGAGGAAAATGGGCTTGATATTGATGAAATCCCCATAGTTCTTCAGTATAATAAAAGAGACCTTGACGATATCTGCACGATAGAGGAATTGCAGGAATCACTGAATGCGAATCTAAAATACAGTTATTTTGAGGCGATAGCGGTGAAAGGGATTGGTGTTCCTGAGACATTTAAGGCTATAGGAACACTTGTTTTAAAAAACATAAGGGAGAAACTTGGATTATGATAGAAAAACAATTTGAAGAACTTGGAAAATTTTTATCAAATCCTGATATGTATAATAATATTGCCTTTTTATCAGGTGTATCAAAGGATATTCTCTCAAATATAGAAAACTTTCTTGCTTCTATAAAGAGAAACTATATAAAAATAAATCCGTTTCAATTAAAGGAAATTGAAGAAATATATCTACAAGATATTGTCTTGCTTACAGATATAGAATACTTTGTGAGAAACCCTGATGAAGAGAAATTCCTGATTTCTCTCATTGAGAGGTGCAAGTATGAGAGGAAAATACTCATCTTAACAGGTGAATTTTCTGTTAAAGAGATTAGATTTAGTGAAAAGATATTGTCTTATTTGAAAAATGCTTTTAATATAGGGTTTAAAATTGAGAGAAAAGCGGAGAATCATTTCAAGGAGATTATAAAGACAATAGAACAGGATTTACCAGAGGTGAAGCCTGAAAGTTCAATTGTTGAAGAATTAAGGGAAGAATACAAGGCTAAGATGTATATATGGAAGATGAAAGGTTTCAATACAGCGAGAATAGAAAGGGTGATAGATGGGAATATAGATGAAATAACAAGTGAATTTGTATCATTCACATCAGATATACAGAGATTAATAGAGTTACAAAAAAGATATGGAATACTTGAACTACATATGATACCTGAAAAAGAAAAGATAGAGATAGAGAAAAAACTTTTCGACCCTGATAGTGTTGCAGAACTTGATTATAAGATATCATTCTATGAAAAAAGGTCAAACCTCAGGAATCATTTTAAATTTTTAATTTCATGGGGTGAAGATGTAAAAAATATAGGGATTGACGAAACGAATAAAGAGATAATAGATTTTATAAATGATTTCTGTATGGAACCTTACAAATATAAAGGTCTTAACCTTATAAGAGGTGATAGAGGGTTTGGGAAGACCACATACCTTAATTTAGCAGGTGTTCAACTTTTTGAAAGATTTAAAAGCCTTGTTATCGCATTTATAACACCACATTCAATATTAAACATTGAAGAATTTATAGATGACATTTCATACTGGGATTTAGCGTTATTTGATGATATAGATAAGATCCTATTCCGTTATCAAAAATATTTTAATGATGATATATTGAATATAATATTCGGGATGCCTGTTATAGCAACATTCACAAGTAAAGGATTTATTGAAACAATGATGAATTTTGAAAAGAGAACAATCATTGAGATAAAAGAACCCGGTAAAGAAATAAAGAAGAAAATGCTTGAGAAAATTGCCCCTTTTAAAAGGATAGAAGAAGAATTTCTATCAAAATTAGATAAAATAAAAGGTGGATATTATGAGATTGAAAATTTTGTAGAAGATTATTATTATGAAAGAAAAAAAACAGGAGAGATTAAGGAAGAAAAAGAGATTAAACCCGAAATGGAAGAAAAGCAGATTGAACCTGAAATTGAAGTAAAGGAGATTGAACCTCAAAGGGAAGTAAAAGAGGAAGTGAAAATCACAGAAGAAAAAATTGAGGAGAAGACTATTCAAGAAGAAAAAAAAGAAGAGGAAAAGGTTATGAAGAAAATATCATATTTGGAAGATGGGATAGTCTTAGATATTGAAGATAATAATTTAAGAATGCAGAAGGTGCTCTAATGGCTATAAAAGGTTCTTTAAGGGCTGCTTCATTACCTGATGTAATCCAGATGCTTTCTGTTGGGAGGAAATCTGGTGTCCTCAGTGTGACGAATGGTGAGATATTTATATTTATATATTTTGAGAATGGAAAGATAACAGGCCTTGATTCTGTAAATAGACAATACAGGATAGGTGAATTACTTATTAAAAATGGTTCAATAACAGAGGAACAACTTGAGAATGCTTTAATGGTTCAGAAAGAGAATAAAGATAAATTGTTAGGAGAAATACTTCTTGAAATGAAATTTATAGATGAGAATGCTTTAAAAAAGGCGATAACAGAGCAGGTGAAGGAAGGTCTTTACAATGCATTCACATGGGAAGATGGTTACTTCAGTTTTGAACCAGGTGAGAGCAAAGTAAAAAAGGTTGGGAAAATATCAATTGATGCCCAGGATTTATTACTTGAAGCAGCAAGAATTGTTGATGAATTAAGCATTATGCAACTGCCATCTTACTCAGATATTCTCATAAAAACATCCACAGATATAGAAAAATTGAATGAAAAAGAGAAAGAGGTTTTCTCAATCATAGATGGTAAGAAAAGTATGGAGAATGTCCTTTCCGATACAAAGATTGACGAATTTGAGGCAATGAAGATAATAGGAAGACTTATAAAAAATGGTTATATTAAAGCGATAAAACCATCAAACATCCCAATTGAGAAAGCACTTTCAAAGATAACAGAGCACGAGAATCTTGGAGTTGCATTTTTGTATATGGAGATGTTTGTTGAGGCAGAGAGGGAATTCAGAAGGATACTTGAAATAGACCCTCTTAATGTGAAGGCAAAATTTTTCATAAGTATAATAAAATTTTACAGGAATGAGATTGATAATGCTATAACATTACTTAAAGAAATAATTAATATGGGTAATTTATACCCTTCAATTTATGCTAATCTTTCATTCTTCTATGAGAAGAAAGGGGATATAGATGAGGCGATAAAAATTGTTGATGAAGGGCTAAAGAAATGGCCTGATGAACCAAAATTACTTTTGAATAAAGCGATTCTAATGATAAAAAAAGGTGAGGTTGAAAATGTTGAAGAAATATTTGAAAAGATAAAAGAAACAGAGAGTAACAATCCTGTCATTTACTTCTTCTGGGGGATTTTATTATGGAAAAAGAAGAAGATAAACGAGGCAATAAACATAATGATTGCAGGATTGAAGTTAAATCCACAATTCCCTGAATATTATAATAATTTAGGAAGATTTTATGAGGAGAGCGAAGAGTATGAGAAGGCAGAATCAATGTTCAAAAAAGCGATTGAGATAAAGCCAGATTTTATACCAGCATTAAAAAATATAGGTGATTTCTATTACAAAAATGGATACTATTCTCTCGCTAATGAGGAGTACGAGAAATTGTTAGATATGAATTATAAGGATGCAGACATTTGTTTTAGGAAAGGTAACATCGCATTAAAAAAGGGTGATTTTAACGAGGCTTACAAGATGTGGAGCGAAGGGCTTGTTATAGAACCTGAAAACGAACTTTTAAAAAGAAACCTTGAGATACTAAAGAAAGATTATGGATTTGGAACTATATAGCCTTATGAAGACTATAAAAGAACTTATAAACTTTGATCCAATGAATTATAAAGAGAGACCTTTGAAAAGGAGATTAAAGGTAAGGATGAGGGCTTTGAACATTGAGACATTTAAAGAATATGAGGAATACCTTAAAAAAAATAGAGATGAGCAGATGAAATTGAAAGATACCCTTACTATAAATGTGAGTAAATTCTTCAGAAATATTGAGGTTTTTGATATTTTAAAGGATGAAATAATACCATCAATAAAAGAACCTGTAAGATGCTGGAGTGCAGGTTGCTCTACTGGTGAGGAAGCATACACGATTGCAATAATACTGAATGAAATAGGGATGGAAGGAAAAATAATTGGAACTGATGTTGACAGGGACGCACTTGAGAAAGCGAAAGAAGGTGTTTACACAATATTTTCAATGGACGAAATACCACAATCATTTATCTCAAAGTATTTTGAGAAGGAAGAAGGAAGATACAGAATAAAGGATATTTTAAGAAAATATGTCTCATTCGAAGAGTTGGATTTTAAAGATGTTGATAAGTTTTTTATGAGATTTGATATTATACTTTGCAGGAATGTTCTCATTTATCTAACGAAAGAATTCCAGAATAAACTGATAAAGAGATTCTACGAACTGCTCGATGTTCCTGGATTCCTTGTATTGGGTATGGCTGAGACACTTGGATTTGGTATGCATGAATATTTTAAACCCTATAAACTTAGAGAAAGGATATATAAAAAAGATGGATAAGATATTTGTAAAGATAGCAGAGATGAAAACAGGGAAAGCACCGAGTGTTATAATTACAATGGGTCTTGGTTCCTGTGTTGCAGTAACATTTTATGATAGAAAAAATAAGACAGGTGGATTGCTTCATTTTCTTTTACCAGAGAATCCAACGAATGATTCAAGTTATTTCAAATATGGTGATACAGGTATTAAAGAGATGATAAGGATTTTCAGAAATAATGGTTCAAGGATAGAGGATATAGAGGCAAAAATAGTAGGTGGTTCGGTTATGTTTACTCAACTTCTTAAGAATACAGATAATGCTGTTGGACCAAGAAATGTTAAGATTGCAAAGGAAATTCTTGAAAAGAGCGGGATAAGAATAGTTGGTGAAGATACTGGTGGTGATTATGGAAGGAGTGTTGAATTTTATCTTGAGACAGGAGAATTGAAAGTGAGTTCATACAAAACAGGGATAAAGATTATATGAAGATGATAAAGGTTCTGATAGTTGATGATTCCTCTTTTATGAGAAAACTTCTAAGGGATATACTTGAAGCAAATCCAGATATAAAGATTGTTGGTATGGCAAAAAATGGTGAAGAAGCAATTGAGATGAATGAAACATTAAATCCAGATGTGATTACAATGGATGTTGAGATGCCAGTTATGAATGGTATTGAGGCTGTTGAGAAGATAATGAAGACTAATCCAAAACCTATAATAATGCTCAGTGCACATACAAAGGAGAACGCAAAGATAACGATGGAGGCGCTTGAGAAAGGTGCATTTGATTTTATTCCAAAGCCTGGTGGTGAGGTATCATTAAACCTTTTAAATATTAGTGAAGAGATAACAGAGAAGATAAAAGCAGCATACTATGCAAATCTCCCTGCATTGAAAGAGATTAAATATACACCAACTAAATTTATAAAACCAATGGTTTCAACTTTTAAAGTGGTTGTTATTGGAAGTTCTACAGGTGGTCCAAAGGCTCTTTCTTATATAATACCAAAGATACCACGGGAATTTGAAGCACCTATAATTGTTGTTCAGCATATGCCCGAAGGATTTACAACTGCATTCGCTGAAAGGCTTAACTCAATAAGCAATATTAATGTTAAAGAGATAGAGGATGGTGAAGAGATAAAATCAGGAAATATATACATTGCGCCTTCCGGATTCCATACAATTGTGAATGAAGAACAGAGATTTCTTCTTACAAGGGATAAACCAATACATGGTGTTAGACCAGCAGTTGATAAAACAATGGTTTCAGCAGCAAATGTTTTCCTTCATAATACAATAGGTGTTATCCTTACCGGAATGGGAAAAGATGGTGCAATAGGTGTAAGAAGGATAAAGGCAGTTGGTGGAAAGGTAATATCACAGGATGAAAAGACATCTGTTATATATGGTATGCCTAAAGCAGCATTTGAGACAGGTTGTGTTGATGAGGTTCTTCCCCTCGAAAAGATACCAGAAGGTTTAATAAGGATGGTCTCAGGTGATTAAAGAGATTGAGGATTTATTAAGAAAGATTAAAAATTCAAAAGATAAGATGGAGATAATGGAGAATATAAAAAGATTTAATACATTATATGAAAAATACATAAATTATCTTGAAAGTGCAAAAAATGATGTGAAGAAGATAGAGGATACTATTTCAAGTTCAACACTGAGTGAGAAACTTGTGTTTTCACCAGTTGATGTCCAGACATTGATAGAGAAGGCAAAGAACGATATTATGAAAGGTAATTATGAAGAGGCATTAAAAAATCTTCATCTTGCAAGGAAGGTGGAACCTGAAAACATTAAGATATTTACACTTCTTGGCTGGGTTCTACTTTCTCTTGAAAGATATGAGGAAGCACTTGCAGTTTATCAAAAAGTTCTAAAACTTGACCCTTCAAATGAAATAGTAATGGTTCACATAGGATTCATAAATTATAAACTCGGGATATTTGGAGAGGCAATAGAGAAACTTTCAAGGATCAATAAAGAAGGGAAAAATAAAGAGGCAAGGCTTTATGCACTTCTTTATCTCGGAAGGATATATTTTGAGAGGGAGATGTTTACAGATGCAATAGAGATACTACAGGATGCGATCTCACTTGGTCCAAATCTTTTCGAGGCATATTACCTTCTTGGAAAAGCATACAGGGAGAAAGGTGATAATTCTAAGTGTCTTGAGATATGGGATAAGGCAATTAAAAAGGGGATTCAGGATAAATGGGTAGAAAAAATGAAGGAGGAAATAAATGGTTGAAGAATACTGGGGTCTTAAAAGTAAACCATTCCTGAATACACCAGATTTGAAATTCCTTTTCAGGAGTGAAGATTTTAAAGAAGGTTACGCAAGGATTATATATAATATAAACGAGATAAGTGGAGGATTAACACTGATCACAGGTGAAATAGGTTGTGGGAAGACATACCTTGCGAATGCACTAAAAAAGGATTTAAAAGAACTCGGGCACAAAGTGATATTTATAACAAATCCCATCTTCACGCAGACAGGTTTTGTAAGATGGATAGTTGAAAATTTCCTTGAAGATGAGAAAGTGCCATCAAGGAAGGTGAAGATGTTTGAAGCACTCGTGAAGAGTTTGAAAGAGAATGCGGGAAAGAATAGAAAATACATTGCAATAATAGATGAGGCTCAAATTCTGAAACCAAAGGTTCTTGAAGAGATAAGATTACTCCTCAATATAGAATCAGAAGAAGAAAAACTCATACAAATAATTTTACTTGGTCAACCTGAGATTGAAAAGAAGATAGAAAAGATGCCACAGATAAGGCAGAGGATTAATATAAGATATCATATTGAGCCTATGGATGAGGATGAAGCAATAAGGTATATTGAACACAGACTGAATGTCGCAGGTGCAAAAAGGGAGATATTCACAAAAGACGCAAAGATTGCACTTTATCAATTTAGCGGAGGGATACCAAGAAATATTAATACACTCGCACAGAATTCACTTTTTGTTGGCTATAGTTTAAAAAAAGATGTGATAGATAAAGAAATAATAGAAGCAGTCGCAGAAGATTTAAGGATGGTGTGATATGAAAAAGAAAAAAATAAGTTTCCAAAAAGCAGTTGAAGATGTTAAAAAAGAGGAAATAAAAAAGGAAGAAGAGATAAAAATGGAAGAGAAGAAAGAAATTCCTAAAATTGAAAAAAAAGAGGAGAAGAAGGTGGAAGAGGTTTCACCTGAAAAAATTGAAATAAAAGAGAAGCCTTTTAAGAAGCCAGAAGCGAAGATGGAAGCGGTTATGGGAATAAGGGTATTGAGGGAATATTATGCAATACCAATAGAAGATGTTGTTGAAATAACAGATGTGAAGATTGTCCCTGCACCAGAGATGCCGGATTTTCTTGAAGGGATAACAGAGATAAGGGGAAAGATTATCCCTGTTCTTGACCTTGCGAGGATACTTGAAATTGGTGAACAGCCTGAGGGGAAAGTGATACTTGTTGATGTGAAAGGTGAACTTGTTGGATTGAAGGTAACAGAGATTTTAGGAATGATAAAGATGAAAGGGAAAAAGATATATTCACTACCACAACCTCTTTACAGGAATTTTCTCGTAGGTGCTATAGAATACGAAGGAAAGATATTGGGGATTGTTGAACTTTCAAATCTTTTAAAAGACGAATTTCTTCAGGAACTTAAGAGGAAGGAAAAATGAAATGTATTGTATTCACGATAGGAGAGTATCTTTTTGGAGCAGATATAGAAGATGTGAAAGAGGTCGGGAAAAAAAAGAATGCAAAGATTATCTCCTCAGGAAAAGGATTCTCAATAATAAAATACAGGGATAAGAATTTTGTTATATTTGAACTTTCGGAGATCTTTGATTTGAAAGATGCAAAACTTGAAAACATCCTTTTCTTTTCAAAGTTCGATGATATTGGTGTAACAATTGGTGAGATAAAAGGTATGTTTGATGTGAAAGAAAAAAGTATCCCGAGGGATATTCTTGAACTGAAATACATAAAATCCTTTGGAGATCTGGAAGATAAGACTATTTTCATAATTGACACAGATCAGATTGCAAAAAGAAAAAAGATAAAAGGGTTAATAAAATCTGTATGAATATATCGGTGATATCAATAGGTAATGAAGTTATACAGGGAAGAATAGATGATACAAATGGAACATACATTTCAAAAAAAATATTTGAGAGTGGATTGAACCTTCTATTGAGGATTCAGGTTCCTGATAGGGAAAAAGAGATCAGGGAATCAATAGATTTTGCATTGAATAAGTCAGATGTTGTTTTTTTGATAGGTGGGCTTGGAGGGACATCAGATGATATAACAAAAGAGGTTGTTGCAAAACATTTCAATAGGGGATTGTTCCTTGATGAGGAAATATTAAATAAGATAAAAAAATATTTTGAAAGTATAGGAAAGAAGATGCCCGAACTTAACAGGAAAGTTGCTTATGTTATTGAAGGTGGAAAAACCATTGAAAACAGGATAGGATTCGCCCCTGGAATTGAATTAAATTTAGGGAATAAAAGAATATTTTTACTACCAGGAATGAGGGAAGAATTTATAGAACTTGTAAACAGAATATTTGAAGAGATGAAAGGTGAAAAGAAGAATACAGGGACTTTTAAATTGTTTGGAATAACTGAATGTGATGTCCAGAAGAAACTTGAAGATTTATTCTCAAAAGAGATAAACGATTATGTTTTCTATTATCCATCATTTAAAGGTCTCACAATAAAGATAATTGCCGAAAAAAAAGAAATATTTGAAAGAGTAATGGATAAATTTAAAGATGAATTTAAAGAATATATATATTCAGATGATGAAAGTGAGATAGAGAAGGTTCTCGGGGAAAAACTTAAAGAGAAGGGATTCACAATTGCAGTTGCAGAATCAGTAACAGGAGGTCTTATATCAAATCTTATAACAGATGTTCCTGGAAGTTCAGAATATTTCAAAGGTGGTGTTGTTTCATATTCAAATGAGGCAAAGATAGATATTTTAAATGTGAAGAAAAAAGATATAGAGAGTTTTGGTGCAGTAAGTGAAGATGTTGCGAGGGAAATGGCGGAAGGAGTGAAAGAGATATTCAATGCAGATATAGGAATATCAACAACAGGTATTGCAGGCCCTTCTGGTGGAAGTAAAGAGAAGCCTGTTGGTCTTGTTTATATTGGATGTTCTATAAAGGATAAGACTGAAGTTTTCAGGTATGTTTTTAAAGAACCAAGATTGAGGATAAAAATGAATGCATCCTGTGCAGCAATCTTCAATGTGATAAAGAGGTTGGAATGAGACTTTTCTTTGGTATAGAGATACCAGAAAAAGAAAGGGAAAAAATAGAAAATTTAAAAAAGAAGATAAATTTTACAGGGAAGATAAAATGGGTTGAGAAGGAAAATCTTCATATAACACTCATCTTTCTTGGAGAAAAGAATCTTGAAGATGTTTTAAAATGTGTAGATAGAATAAGTGTTGAACCTTTTGAAATATCACTTAAAGGATTTGGTGTATTCCCTGATATGAGAAGACCAAGGGTTTTATGGATTGGTGTTGATAAAGGGAAAGAAAAGATTGTGGAAATTTATGAAATTTTGTCAAAAAAATTAAAATCTTTGAATGTTGAAGAAGAAAAGAGTTTCACACCACATCTAACAATAGGAAGAGTAAAATTTGGTAAAGTATCATTAAATGGTTTAAACTATGAGAGTGAGATATTCAATGTGAAAGAGGTTGTCCTATTTTCAAGCATATTGAGAGAGGAAGGTCCGTTGTATGAGAAAAAGAAGATATTTAAACTGGAGGAAAGATGAATATAATAATCGGGTTAAAGTTCTTTGTTCTTAACATAATCTTTTTAATACTCGCTGCGCATATAGAGAGGTCTAAAATCTTTGATATTATAGTAGCAAAAATAATAAAGATAAGATATTCTTTAAATTTTATTATCACTTTCTTCTTTTTATTTTCACCTTTATTCCTTTTCCCTGTTTTCATAGATATTGCAAGGAAGATATACAATAAATCAAATAAAAATGAAATAATATACTCATACCTCCTCATATCAATATTAATAGGTAGTATTTTATCACCTATAGGTAATCAGAGGAATCTATTTATTATGTCTTATATATCTTCTTATTATCCTGAAGGTTTCAAGATGTTAGAATTTTTCCTCAAAAATACATTTTTTATATGGCTTTTCGCTCTTCTTCTTTTGAACATCATTTCATTCTTCACAAAATATAAATTTGAAGGTAATATAGAAACGGAAAGATTCAGATATAAAGAACTTCTATTTTTTATAGTATCACTCATTCTTGTTATACCGTTTGGTATGGGAAAACTGAATTTTGCAGGGTTTTCATTCCTTATTCTCTTTTTTATGTTTGCTTTCACAAGTTTTGAGACATTAAAAATAACAAAATGGATTTATCTTATTCCATCTTTTATTGTGATACCATTGAGTATTATACCTTCAAACTTTCCTTTAAACATAGGTGGTCATTTAAAGATATTATCCTCTTCTTTTTTAGCATCCGGTATTATCACCTCTAATTTCTCATCTGTTTTATTCTCTTCACCTGAATTATCAAATATGGCTAATATTATAAAAGGAGTTTCAGCAGGTTCTTTAATCCCATTTATTGGTTCTTTTGAAATTATATATATAAAATTCTTTAAGAAGGAAAGGATAAATCCTTTTGTTTTTATAATCTTTTCCGTTATTTGTTTTTTAATAGGATTAATAATAAAATAGGAGGAATGTATGGATGAAAAAAAGAAAAAGGCAGTTGAAGAGGCGTTAAAGCAAATAGAGAAACAGTTCGGGAAAGGAACTGTTATGCAACTTGGTGATAAGAGCGTAGTGAAGGTAGATGTTATCCCAACAGGCTCTATCGGTCTTGATTATGCACTTGGTGTTGGTGGTGTTCCAAGAGGAAGAATTGTTGAGATATTTGGTCAGGAGGCATCAGGGAAGACAACACTTGCTTTGCATATCATAGCAGAGGCTCAGAAAAGAGGTGGTATCACTGCATTTATAGATGCTGAGCATGCACTTGACCCGAAATATGCATCAGCGATAGGTGTTGATGTTGAAAGCCTCCTTATATCACAACCAGATACAGGAGAACAAGCACTTGAAATAGCAGAAACACTTGTGAGGAGTGGAGGGATAGACCTTATCGTAGTTGATTCAGTTGCAGCGCTCGTTCCAAAGGCAGAGATAGATGGAGAGATGGGTGATGCACATGTTGGACTTCAGGCAAGGCTTATGTCACAGGCATTGAGAAAACTCACCGGTGTCCTTAATAAATCTTATACATCCGCTGTTTTTATAAATCAAGTGAGATATAAGATAGGGATGATGTTCGGACCACAATACACAACACCAGGTGGGCTTGCATTAAAATTCCATTCATCTGTGAGGATTGATATAAGAAATCTCGGTGGTATAAAAGAAGGTGATGAGAATATAGGGATGAGGGTTTCCTGTAAGGTTGTTAAGAATAAACTTGCGCCGCCATTCAAATCAGCAGAATTTGATATCATTTATGGTCAGGGAATATCAAAAGAGGGTGAACTAATTGATCTTGGTCTTAATCTCGGGATAATACAGAAACAGGGTGCATGGTATAGTTACAAGGATGAAAAGATAGGACAGGGCCGTGAAAAGGTAAGGGCATTTTTGATTGAGAATCCTGATATGAAGGATAAACTTGAAAAGGAGATAAGGGAAAAACTCGGACTACCAGTAGATGAAGATAAATCTGAAGGAAAGAGGAAAGAAGATACTCCTTCTGATTGATGGAATAAAAGAGGGTTTATTCCCAAGGAAACTCCTCAAGGATATAAAAGAGGGTGAATCTAAAGAAGAGGAGAGATTAAGAATAATAGAAGAAATTATTATTCCCTATGCAAAAGAGATTGTTTTAAGGAATCTCGCTTTGAGAGACAGGACTGAAAAGGAGATTATGGATATACTAAAGAGGAAAGAATTCTCTGATGAAACAATAAAAAGGGTTATAGATGATTTTAAAAATGTAAATCTTATTGATGACTTGAAGACTGCAAGATACATAGTCCAGAATACAAAGGGGAAGAGTAAGAATGAAATAAAATTTAAATTGAAGAATATGGGGATAAAAGACGAAGATATAGAGGAGATTTTGAAAGATTATGATGAGGTGGAAGCGCTAAAATTAGAGATAATGAAAGGGAAGAAAAAATATAAAGATGTAAAGAAACTCTTCGCATATCTTTTAAGGAAAGGATTTGATTACGATGAGATAAAGAGGATGATAGGGAGGATAGATGAGGAATATTAAATTTGAACCTGAATCCTCTGCATTGCTCATAATTGATATGCAAAGGTATTTTCTTGAAAAGAATTCACATGCATTTTTAAGTGATGGCGTTAAAATTATAAAAGGGATAAAAAGATTACAGGGAATTTTTTTAGAAAGAAATCTTCCTGTTATATTCACAAGGCATATAAATAACGAAGAAAATGTTGGTATGATGATGAAATGGTGGGGTGAGATTATTAAAGAAGAAGACCCTCTCAGTGAGATATCAGGTGAATTTGACCTGAATGGCTCAATAGTTTTAAAAAAAAGCCAATACGATGCTTTTTATAATACAGAACTTGAAAAGATTTTAAAAGAAAGAAGAATAAGACAGGTTGTAATAACAGGGGTTATGACAAATCTCTGCTGTGAGACAACTGCAAGGTCAGCATTTGTAAGAGGATTTGAGGTATTCTTTACAATTGATGGAACTGCGACAGATTATAAAAGATATCACAAATACACAATAGAAAACCTTTCTCGTGGTTTTGCTGTAATAATAACATTGAATGATATTATATCAATGATGAATTATGAAAAAAGATAAGAAAATTGTAATAATAGGTGCAGGACCTTCTGGCTGTGCAGTAGCATTACAATTGAAGAGATATAATATTTCTCCTCTAATCTTTGAAAAGGAAGGAATTTGTGAACTTTTGAAGAGCGCTTATAAGATAGAGAATTACCCTGGTTTCCCAGAAGGAATATCAGGTGAAGGACTTGCAAGGAATATTGAAAGACAGATAAGAAAGGAAAAAATAAAAGTAATATATGAAGAGGTGATAAAAATTTATTATAAAGATGGAATTTTTTCTATTGAAACTAAAAAGAGAAGAGTTAAATCTGATATCCTTGTTATTGCAACAGGCACAGAACCTAAGAAGATTCCTTTGCTAAGAGATAAAAATGTATTTTACGAAATCAAGCCAATCTTCAAAAAAGATTTAAAAAAAATTCTCATTATTGGTGCAGGTGATATTGCGTTTGATTATGCATTAAATCTTTCTTCAAAAGGAAAGTTTGTTACAATCTTGAACAGGGGAGAGAATGCAAAATGTAATATGTATCTTTATAAAAAAGTGATGAATGATGAAAGGATAAATTATAGAAAAAATATCCAGGTTATAGATGTTAAAAAAGAAAATAAAATGTTAAAAATTATATGTAAAACTGAAAAAGGGAATATCGTTGAATATGCAGATGCTATCCTTGTTTCAATTGGAAGGCTTCCTTCCCTAAATTTCATTGATAAAAATTTTAAAGGGAGGATGAAAGGATTAATAAAAGAAAAAAAACTTTTCCTTGCAGGGGATGTGAAGAACGGAATGAAAAGACAGATTGGGATAGCAGTAGGAGATGGTATAAAAACAGGGATGGAGATATATGAGAATCATTTCAAAATATGGGAAGGATGAGATAGCATTTGTTTATGTTGCAGATATTAATGGGAAGATAATTGAATTTGTTGAATCTGTTCAGCCACCAATTCCAAGGGAGGAAAAATGGGTTATTATTGTATCAACACTTTTTGGATGCCCTGTGAAATGTCCTATATGTGATGCAGGAGGTAATTATAAAGGAAGATTGAGCAGAAATGAAATATTTGCACAGATTGAATTCATTATAAAACAGAGATACAATGGGATGAAGATTCCTGTGGAGAGATTTAAGATACAATTCTCAAGGATAGGTGAACCATCTTTTAACAGGAATGTTCTTTCTGTTATTGATGAGATTAAGGATATCATAGAAGCACAAAACATAATTCCTTCAATTTCAACAATAGCACCAGTTGGGACTGAAAATTTCTTTAAACAACTTCTGGATATAAAAAAGAAAAAGTTTAACAAAGATTTCCAGTTACAATTTTCTATACATTCAACTGATAAGAAGGCAAGGGATTATCTTATCCCTGTAAAAAAATGGGATTTTGAAAGGATTAAGGAATATGGAGAAGAATTCTATAATGGTGGTAAGAAGATAACATTAAATTTTGCTTTGTCACAATTTCCAATTGATGCAAGGGAAATGATAAAATACTTTTCACCAGAAATTTTTATTATAAAAATAACACCAGTAAACCCAACATATAATGCAACAAGGAATAACTTCAATATTTTATTACCTTCAAATTATGATGAAAGAATAATCTCGCTGAAGGAAGAAGGTTATGAAGTTATTTTAAGTATAGGGGAACTTGAAGAGAATAATATAGGGAGTAATTGTGGTCAGTTTGCCTATAAATATAAAGAATTTTACAATGGAAATGGGATAAAATAGTTATAACAAAAATTCCGCCTTTTATTACTATTCTTTTTTAATATAAGCATATATAAAAAAATGAAAGTTTGAAATCAGAATTTGTAAACTTCAAGATGCTTAATTCAAAATGCAAAATAAAAAATGCAAAACAGGACGAAGTCATCGTTCCGAACAGTGAGAAATCCCATTATTCACTACTATGATAAATATAAATCAGAAACAAAATGCGAGGGAGAAAATGAGATTCCTCATTTCATTCGGAATGACAAAAAAGGGGAGTGTCATTGCGAACGAACGAAGTGAGTGTGGCAATCTCATTATTTGCTATTCACAAATCCAAATTGCAAAATGTAAAAATTAAAATGCAAAACGTGGACAACCTCATTCAGATTGACAGTAGTAA
>Ga0123519_10000594_pt1 | contig 63461 bp, 80 predicted proteins | sample YelNatPaOPRAMG02_FD_87396 | JGI IMG/M metagenome (GOLD analysis project Ga0123519, IMG submission 87396) | Hot spring microbial communities from Yellowstone National Park - Yellowstone National Park OP-RAMG-02 (version 2) | ecosystem: Environmental > Aquatic > Thermal springs > Hot (42-90C) ...
ACAGAGTTATAACTTAGAAAATGTAAAGGGACATTTACAGAGGGTAGAAAAGAACTGGAGTAGGCTGTCTAAGGTAATGAAGTATGCTGTACCAATTGCTATGGGAGTAAATACTGTCTTTACATTGCTTAATCCTAATGTGTCTAAGTTAGGAAAGACCTTGTCAGTAGCTGGTACAGCATCATTTGCTGCTGGAATGGCTCTTCAGGCTCTAGGGATAGCTTCTGGACCTATAGCGCCCATTTTAGAGGTAGTAGGATTGGCATTAAGTGCCATAGCACCCTTTATGCAGGAGGATGTCAAAGTATCACAACCCCTAATAAAGGCACTGGAGGATTTGGGTTATGAAGGTGCTGAACTGTATGAAACAGCTGAACGTATTACTGGAGTATTCCAGTCTACTAAACAGACATTTGGTGACACCTTGGTGACTGATGAAGGTCTTACTAATGCAGGCAAGGCATTACAATATAGATTAGAGGAACTTGGCTTTGTTGGTGAAGATGCAACGAAGATATTTTCTGCCTTGGGAATTAATTTAAATCAAACTGCTCAATTATCTTTAGAGCCATGGGGAAACACTTTCAACTACTTACAATCACAGCTGGACAAGCTGGGACAGACTGCTGAAGGAGCTATGTTACTCTTTAGAATGGCTCTGGAAAATGGAACTATAACTGAGCAAGAATGGCAGGCAATAATCAACACAGATGGCTATTTAAAATTATTGAATTCCTTACCAGACGCAGGGGTTCAGTTCATAGAAACTATGCGTACAGCATTGCTGACTGGTGGAATCACTAAAGATGAATGGGATGCATTCTTTAATAGTCCAGCTGCTGATGATACCTTAAAGAAGCTCAATGCTTTAGCAGGCTTCGCTCTATGGCAAACTAAGGCTCTTCTGGACAATAAGATAGAGTATAAGGAATGGGATAGCTTCCTAAATACCAGTGATTTTTCTGCTTTGATGGCTCTATTCCCAAGTCAAATGACTGCTTTTACCAATACCGTTAAGACAGAGTTACTGCCAGGACAGGCTATTGGGAAGGACCAGTGGGATAGCTATTTAAAATCATCTAACTTTGATGCAGTACTTAAGGAGTTAAAAGACCCTATACTAATCAATGCTCTGACAGCTATACAGCAAACTATTAATTCCACTCCTATAGATTGGAGTAAGTATGCTAATTTATCAGGATTGGCAACTGTCTTGTCAACATACACACCTCCTACCATTTCTGTACCTGTGAAACCATACTTTGACTTAAGTGGGTTATTGGGTGGAGTATGGAGCTTCATAGCAGGAGCATTCTCTAATCTTATATCTAACATCCAGAAAATACCTGGTTATCAGACTGGTGGTTATGTGCCTACTACTGGATTGGCATGGTTACATGCTGGTGAATATGTCATACCCAGAGGCGAGTCCAGAACAGCTAACTTAAACGTTACAGTAAATATAGATAGAGCTTACCTAGAGTCAGAACAGGACATAGAGGCACTTAGCAGAAGCATATCAGAAAGGATAGCCGTGGAGGCTAGAAGAGGAGGTATCTTCTCCTAGGTGAGTACATGGTTTTAACTATAATATGTAAGAGGTTGGATACTGGTGGGACATTAGATACTTTTACCTTTAGCATTTACCCTACAGAAATCAAGCGAGCTAGTGCTGCTGAATGGAGGGTTAGATTTCTAGGAAAGACATTCTTCCCCAGAGGGACTTGGTGGAAGAGAATTACAGACCAGCTAACCTTGACAGGTAGGCTACCTTGGAATGAGGCTGATGGACTTAGGAAGTTCTTTACCTATCCAGCTAGTCAATCTGATACATTTAATATAGCATATTATATAGAAGGAGCCAGTAGCTATGGCATAGCACCCCAAGAGAGGTGGGTACCTATCCAGACTGTAGAAATAGCCAGTGACAGGCTATTCAAATATGTCGAATCTTCGTATATGCCCTATGCTACTTATAGGGTAGTATTACAGAAGGTAGGTGAGGGTTAGATTTATAGGTAATCAGGATTATATAAGGAGGTGAGTAGTATGGTGGAAGATAAAGGTAAGATGAAGACTGAATGGACTATACTGAAGTTCAATGGTGACTATAAGAGCCTAGAGGATGCCTTAAAGAAGAAGGCAGAACCATATGAAGTGATAAAGATAGATGGCAATCTATTGCTGAATGAGGGCATAAACACCTTATGGACCTTAGTATGTGGAGGTAGTGCTACTAACTTCAGTAATGGCAATGCCTACATAGGGGTGGGTGATAGTAATGCAGCTGAAAGTGCTACTCAGACAGGGTTACAGGGTACTAACAAAGCATACAAGGGTATGGATAGTGGCTACCCTACCTATGGCAGTGCTCAAAAGGCTACTTGGCAGGCTACGTTTGGTTCTGATGAAGCTAACTTTACTTGGAATGAAATTACAGTAGCCAATGGTAACTCTGACAGTGCTATGAACCTCAATCGTAAGGTACGGTCTATGGGTACTAAGGCTAGTGGTACTACTTGGGTTGTTCAGGTGTCTATAACCCTTAGTTAGGGATGAGGTATGGCTTGGCTAGAGGGATGGAGCTATAGAAAGCCCATCACGGTTACTGCTGGTAGTAATGGAATGCCTAGTGACTATCAGGTGCTGGTTACCAATCCAATATATAATGAGAGCAATCTTGAAGGAAGCTGGCATTTTAATGAAGGTTCAGGTACAGTTGCTAAAGATAGCTCTGGTAAAGGTAGGGATGGAACCATCAGTGGAGCTACTTGGACTACTGGCAAGTTTGGTAATGGATTACAATTTGATGGAGTAGATGACTATGTCCAGTATCCTAAAGCTGTCTGTGATGCTATTCTATCAGCACAGAAACTGACTATTTCTCTTTGGTTCAAATGGAGTACTTTAGCAACAGGCAAAACATTGGTAATGGGAGCAGACGGAGCAGGTTACTACCTTCATACTAATGCTTCTGATGCTAGTAAGATTGATTTTGAAATTTACTACAGTGGTACTTGGTATAGACTCACTTCAGCTACTTCTGTAAGCACTGGAACTTGGTACCATATAGTAGCTACTTGGGATGGCTCAACTATGAGACTTTACTTCAACGGTGTTCAGGATGCTAATACCTTATCTCGTTCTGCTATGTCTGACAGAGCATCTTCTGGTGATAGAACTTTTAGTAATCTCTCTTCGGCTAATGCTATTGGAGGTATTATGGATGAAGTACGAATATATAGCAGAGCACTTTCTCCTGAGGAGATTAGGGAGCATTATTTAGCCAAAGCCAGACCAGACTATGAAGACATAAGATTCACTAAGTCAGATGGAACCACTACCTTGAGCTATTGGAAAGAGGCTGACGGTAAGTTCTGGGTTAAGGACCCTGATAGCTTGAGTGCTAATACGTCACACACTCTATATGTCTGCTACGGCAACCCGAGTGCGACAAGTACGAGTGATTTTGGGAATGTGTTTCCTGTTTTTAACGACAACGCCGAGAGCGGAGTCCTGACGGACAAATGGACCAAATATGTAGAGGGAGGGACTGATAGTTCTGGTTACTCATCGGAGCAAGCCAGAAGTGGGGCAAAGAGCATAAAGGTGTGGAACACGGGTGGAGCTGGTTGTTGGACGTACGTTTACAAGACTCTTATAGCAACAACCTCAAGACGTTTTGTGGCTTGGTTTTACGATACTGGCGATACGAGCTTGACAGCCAATATAGGTATTTTCAAAGACACAACCCCAACAACCGATGATTTTATTGCCAGAATGGGAATAGTAACATCAGTTAGTAGCTCCTATTACTGCTACGAATTAGAAGGTGGTAGCTGGGTAACTTCAAGCAAGGCGAGAAGTGTCGGGTGGCACAAGTTCCAAATCGACCTTGTTGGAGGAACAGTTAAAGTATATATTGATGACACCTTACTTGGTTCTCAAAGCACTTCTTCAAGTGCTCAAGATTTTGAGCTTCTGACGGGCGGGACTGGCAGTTCAGATGGGTTCTATGCCGATGATGTGTTCTTTGCTGCTTTAGTTTCGCCAGAGCCAACCACGAGTGTGGGCAACGAACAAGTTAACTTAACTGGCTGGCTCTATAGAAGGAAAATCACTATAGACCATACCAAAATAGACAGTGACTTGACAAGCTTTCCAATTACAGTATTTTTAAGCTCATCTAACTTTGACTTTAGTAAAGCAAGGTCTGATGGTTATGACATAAGGTTTGTTGCTAATGATGGAATGACACTGTTAAGCTATGAGAGGGAGAGGCATGACTCTTCTAATCAGGTAGCTGAGTATCACGTTAGAATACCTACTGTTTCTTCCTCTTCTGATACTGAATTATATATTTACTATGGTAATAGTAATGCTCAGGACATATCCAATCCTCCAGCAGTATGGGATAGTAATTATAAGGCAGTATGGCACATGGATGATTGGACATCAAGTACTATCAAAGACGCACGGGCTATCTATCATGGCACTAAAACTGGAGTAAATGAACCTCAACAGATTGATGGTAAAATTGGTAAGGGTCAGAGTTTTGATGGAAGTAACGATAAAATAACCATTTCAGGAAACCCAATTGGAGTTAATTATACTGACCCATTCACAGTAGAGTTATGGATGAAGACCAATAGTGCTACAACATATCAATGGCTGTTTGGTAAGTATCAGGGAATAAATCCTTCTGGTTATTATGGATGGTTCCTTGCTGTAAGTGATACTGGTAAGTTAGTTTTTGTAACAAACAAGTCACAAATTGCTGATACACAGATTTATTCTGATAACACCATTTCAGCAGCTACATGGTATTATGTGGCAGCAGTGCTTGACTCCTCAAGAACAATGAAAATGTATGTCAATGGTGTTCAACAGACACAAACTGGAACAGGACAAGATGGTTCACCCAACCCTTACAATACTAATATAGGATACAATCAATCAGGTAATAATATTTACTTTAATGGAGTCATTGATGAAGTACGAGCTTCATATGGAGCTAGGAGTGCTGCTTGGATTAAAGCTACCTATTACACCACCAGCAATAGCCTTTTGAGCATAGGCAATGAAGAGGTTCTCTTTACTATAGTAAGTGATTCAGGAACTGGTGTAGAATCCATTGTGATTACCACCTCCATATCAATAAGTGAAAGTGGAACTGGTAGTGAAGTATCATTACTTTCTGCTTCATTGACAGTAAGTGAAACTGGTAGTGGTACAGATTCACCCAATATTACAGGTCAGATTTCAGCATCAGATAGTGGTTCAGGTAGTGAAGTAATAGATAGTACGGGTTATGTTATAGTGTCTGAGGCTAGTGCAGGGAGTGATGCCATTACCAGAGCTGAAGCAATAGTACCAGTAGAAGACAGTGGCATGACATCTGATAGCATTAAATATATAAGGAACCCACCAACCAAGGCAGGAGTTCCTTCAGTGAGAGTGGTAAGGAGGAGGTAGTATGGCTGAACTTGAGGTCAATGCCAGTGACATTATGGAAGTGAATGTGCTGTCTGAGTTAGGTAAGATTACAGAATGGGTAGTCAGATTGAGGAATGTCAATGATACCTATACCAATGAATTTACCATAGGAGATGATGTGGAGATACAGTTAGGATGGGAAGTACCAACTACAGTAGTAAGAGGATATGTTTACCATGTAGAGAGACTGGAGAATGATACCATAGAGATTAGAGGGTTTGATTGGAAGGACTACCTAGCTGGACCTATAGTGAGCAAATCATACTATAATGAGGACTGGGGTTATATCCTCAAGGACCTAATACAGAGCTATGCTCCTGCTCTGGATGCTAGTCAGATACAGAACATAGGAGAGACTACAGGTGGCTTACTGGAATACTATAACGTAACCCTGTGGGATGTCATACAGGACATAGAGTCTAAGACTGATAGGGTAGTGAAGGTAGGACCAGATAGGGTGGTATACTTTGAGCCAGAGAGTACTTGGGCTAAGTACACCATTTCAGATGTGGATACTGAACAGGTATCCATTAAGAATAGTGCTACATCTGTTGTTAATAAAGTAATAGTTATAGGAGAAAAGGAACGCATATGGGATTCATTTATGGAAGCTACCATCAGGAGTGAATATTGGTCTATTCAGTCAGGTAATTGGGAAACTACTCCTACTTTGGACCTCAAGCACAGTGGCAGTCAGAATGGACTAATCTTTACTGCCATCAAATCATATGCTTCCACTGTAACTACACCAGTGAAACAATCTATAGAACCATATGAAGTCAGCATCTATGCCAGAACCAATGATAGCCTGTCTGAAGGGTATAGATTAAGGCTATGGAATGATGGAACCAACTACCTTCTATCATTATATAAAGAGCCTAATGATGTACACCTAGCTAGTTATACCCTCAATAGCGATGAGGTAGGTAAGATACAGAATAAGGACTATATAATACTAAAGTTCAGTCTTAATAAGGAAGTAATTAAAGGCTACATAGGAGAGACTGAACGCATTAGTGTATCAGATTGGACTTGGGAGTCTGGTAAGGTAGGATTCCTAGCTCCAGCTAATAGGGACACATACTTTGATTATATAAGGATAGACACTGATACACCACTATACGCTATAGCAGAAGATAGTGAATCCATCAGTAAGTATGGAGAGAAGGCTGTAGTCATAAGGAGACCAGAGATTGGTCTAAAGACACAAATTGAGGCTATAGCTAATGCTGAACTGATTAAGAGGAAGTATTCTGTCACTTCTGGTTCGTTGATAGTGGAAGGAGAGCCATCTATAGAACTTAATGACTTACTCAAATTATATATCACTAGCCCTTATATTGATGGCACAGAGTATAGAGTGATAGGTATTGAGCATCATTATGATGATACTGGATACTATACTACCTGTAAGCTGCAGGAGAGTATTCCAGCCTTGGAAGCAGTATTGAAGTACCTTACTACTGAACAGCTAAAGAAGGTATCAGAATTGACCATACCTAAGTCCGTACAGGTAGAGGACATCCTTCCATTGCTATCAGGCGATAGTATTATAGTATGGACAGAAGACAGTAGAATAGGACATAACAGGTTAGGATATGCCAAGGTGAGCAACTATGGTAGTGCTTGAAGGAGCTAAGGATTATATACTGGCTCTGCTGGCTAGAGAGAAGACAGGCATTAGCCATATAGGCATAGGGACTGGAACTCCTACCAGTAATGGGCTTGGTAATGAGGTAGGAAGGAGGTCTATTAGGGATGTAGTTGTACCAGCTACCAAACAGAGGATATTTGAGGCATTCTTTGAGGATACATATCCAGCTACAGACTATACTATAAGAGAGGTTGGATTAATAGGCAATGCTGGTAGTGAATATGTAGCAGCTACATCCATAGCCAGCGTAGTAAAAAGGAGTGGTATAGATAGCCTTATGATAAAATACAAACTATATTATGAGTAGGTGGTTAGATGGTAGATTATACTACCGACCAATGGCTTCAGGTAGTTGATTGGCAGTCTATGGCTAGAGCTATAGGAGTAAATGGTGTATTGACAGGGCTACAGGTAAGTCCCGTATCTGGTATGAACATTAGTGTAGCTGCTGGTGAGGCTTTAATCAATGGTAAGAAAATAACTAAGTCCAGCTCTACAGAACTTACTGTTCCTGCTGCTAATGCTAACTACCCCAGAAAGGATATAGTGGTGCTAAATGACTCTGGGACTTTGTCAGTAGTTAGTGGTAGTCCAGAAGCTACCTATCCAGACCCAGACAAGGTAGGCATCTATACACCTATACCTAGACCTCCATCATTACCAAGTAATTCCATCATACTAGCTGAAATATGGGTACCAGCTGGGGCTACAAGCATAGGTAGCGATAATATATATGACAAGAGACACATAGTTGTGGACAAGATATTGTCCATAGAGTGTAGGACATCAGACCCAACAGGTAGTGAACTATGGGATGGGAGAATATGGCTTCGACTAGACCTATAGAACCTCAATTCACCATAAAGAAGATTGAAAGTAGTATAGAACATCGTGCAGAGGGTCTGAAGGATAGCAATGGCAAGCCTGTTTCATTCAGGGTTATAGTAGGAGAAAGGAGAGGTGAAGCTACTATATACTACAGTGATGGGGTAGTAGAGAGGGTAAAGTATCCAGAGCAATGGAGTAATAAGGAAGCTGAAGATTATATAAGAAGCTACCATGGTAGGGGTGCAAAATGCCAAAGTTAAAGGTAAAGAAAGGTAATGTAAAGCACGTCAGCAAGTCACTGGTTACACCAGCAGGGTCTATACCATTGAGAGTATATAGTGGAGGTAGTTCCTATGGCATTCCTTTAACCACATCTACAGCTACATCATGGTCTGATGCTTCTAATACTAAGCCATCAGAACCAGAGTTTCGAACTCCTATCAAGATACAGAAAGGTAGTGGCTATTATATAAAGTCTGAAGTGACATATACAGATGCTGGGCATGGTGATGTAGCTCATAATGACGTAGCTCATTCCGACAGTCATAGTAACTGGAGCAACCATTCTAACTGGAGTAATGTTCCTTCTTGGTCAAACAGTGGAACTTCTTGGCATAATGGTGATTGGTATGGTTATCATTATGATTATTTCGAATCACGTAGGACGGAAAATCTGTACGATTATTACTACCATTACGACGGTACAGTGAAGTATGACACAGCTAAAAGTAGTTACTCATGGAGTGCTGGAAGCCATGCCGACTATTGGGACTATGGAAGTGGAACTTTGAGAAGTGGTTCGGCTCATGGAGATTATACGGACCATTCCGATGCTAGTAGCCATAGCGATACCCATAGTGATGTAGCCCATTCTGATGTATTGCATTCCGATTCTGCTCATTCTAACTGGTACAATATCTATACAGAGCCAATCTAATTTATGTAACTCGAATTATGTACTTGTCTTCTGTATAGCCTGTGGTGGTAACACCAAGGAATAGGTTGGTATTTACCTGTAGTATGCCTCTGTAAGCATTCCATTCCAGTGGCATGGATAGAAGTTTAATTAGCCATAGGTAAGCTTTCCTATCTATGCTTCTCATTGTATCTTTCCAATACCAAGCCATATCCTTGGTACTATTACACTGAAAGCTACAAGGTAAGTGAGAAGTCAGTCTGATGCCAAAGTACCTAAGTAGCTGATTACACTCCACATAAGGCTTGATGGTTATATAATGGACATAACCCTCATCTTCCATAGGTTCTGATACTTCCTTAGTTCCTGTAGCTATAGCTGCTTCCCACATAGGGTCTATCTTACCTCTTTTCCATCTGTCATTAAAGGCTATAGTACAGCACTCTGGATAACCTAACATCCTACCTACTTCTAAATGTACTTTATTGGAGTCATTAGAGGCAATTTTAAATTTCATAGCCGTATCCTTATCTCTAGCCAGAACTCCATATATAAAACGGTCTTGGTTAGGTGCTGGAGCTATATGCCTATGACTGAATCCTTGATACTTAGCCGAAACAGCTATAGGAAGGAATACCAGTCCATCAACAGCTATTCTAGAGAGAATATCTAGTCCATTATCCATATCTACGTGTATAGTAGCCACATCTCTATAGCCATTCTTGACTGTTAGGTATTCTGCTTGGGTAAACATAGAACTAATCCTATTCAGCCTATCTTGCCATAGGTTCTCTTTTGATTCAGTCTTCCATATTGTCCTAGTGAATGGGACTATATCCAATGCTACTTTCACAGGTATCCATCCATGTGCCTACAGGCACCATCTAGGTGCTCTATGCTACCAGATGGTCTAGGCTGTATGTCATTATATATCAACTCAAATAGAGCCTTCCATACTGGACAGAACTTATCCTTTCTTCTCCAATCAGAATTAATACCGTGATTGGGGCAACCTCCCAAGCATGATTGCCACCATCTACATCCATTACAGTCAGTTTCTAGTAGTAGCTTCTCTCTAATGTCTGGTCTATAGTCCTTTGCTCTAGGAAAGGGAGGCTCATTGTGATAGAGCTTGGTACAATTGGTGTCTACTCCATCATACCTGATGGCATGTATAGAAGGTGTATTGAATGGGTCACATCTACCAAAGATACACACCGCATCCTTACCTCTAAGCCTATCTGCTATGTCTATGAAGGGAGAATAATGAAGGTTATGCTCCTTACAGAAGTAGTAAAGGTCAGTATAGAAGTCGATAGCCTCTTCTACAGTTAATTCCCATTCCCTATTAGGCATGTTGTTAGTAATACAAGCTAAGTTCATCCTACCATGGGTTATTCCTATGGATTTTAAATCAAGTAGCCACTTCTTATATAATTCCCTATATTTTACGGCATTGAGCTTATGGATGACACTAATGATGCTTACTGGTATGCCCTCTTCACGTAGTCTATAAATATTATGTAACACAGATTTACCCATAGCTATACGTTTCTGCTTGCTACCCTTGCCTCTTAAGGCATTGCATACTGGTGGTCCATCTACCGATACAGATACGTGGGTATTATACTTCTTAAATGCCTTTATTTGCCAGTCCTTAATATTGTAAGCACCTGTCTGGATAGATGATTGCCCTCTCATTATATAACCAAGTTCCAGTATCTTGTTGAATACCCTCTTAGGATAGGTAGTAGGCTCACCTCCATGCAATACAATATCATGTGCAGGGCATTCCCTTGCTAGTTTAGCTATAGTGTCTATGATTTTATGTAATTTAAATTTAGGTGGTGTACTATACCATCCAGACTGCTTTATGAAACAATTGTGAAGTATGTAACCTTCAGCAATAAAGGTTTCGATGTCAGTCTGGAGATTATATACCGTTTTAATTCCTCCTTTCTTGATATCGATAATTGCTTCAGATTTTTTAGGTCTTAATCCATCAAATGACATTTTCCTTAATATACTAGGCTGAGTTAAAGCAAAGAATCGTTGTTTTTCTTTCCTATCTCCTTTCAGACGAACGGTTGGACAATGAGCTTTATGTCTTTCTATGACTGATTCAAAGTTAAATAAAGAGAGATAATCGTGTATTCGTTCTAGAATTTCCTCGTTTGAATTGCTTATCCTTAAGATATTGTGGCTAAAACTACCTTCTGCATCAAAAATTCCAGCTAAATACCCTCTTTTCCATTCTCTATCACCTTCATTAGAAACAAGCTCAGAGAGAATCTTAAATGAAGAGTGGTCCTCTCTGTAAATGGCTCTCATATTCTGCTGGAACTGATACTGTTTAACGTTAATGCCTAATTCTTTTAGATAAGAAGTAGCTCGTTCTAGAGCTTGCTCGTCCTTTAGAGCAATTCTGAACCTATAATAAGTGAGGTTATCTTTATAGTTATATTGCCTTAGAAGACCATCTCCATCTATTAAACCTGCTAAATAACCTTTCTTGTAACTCAATGTTTCTTCTTGATTGTCAATAGGAATGAATGGGCGTTTAATTTTATTCAGACTTCTACCTCTCAATTTACATGGTAAAACTCTCTCAATAGTTCTCCACCCTTTAGAAGTAAGATAAGGGTGGTCAGAAGTAAGCTCTATTGAGCCTTGTTCAGTAATTAACTTAAAAGTTAGAGCTTCTCTTGAGCTTAAAGCTATTACCTTTCCTCTAGTGAACTTCCATTTACCATCTATTTTCTTTACACCGATGATTTCTTCTCCCTCCTTCAATCTTTCTATGGGTTTCCATTGGTGATTGAGCATAAGTATTCTTGTGCCTGCTGGAAGACAGTACTTACATTCATAAGGGCATTGTAAGAAGCTTTCTGTAGCTATGGTCATTCTTCCATCTCCAAGGTAAGCACAGGTATGGATGATGGAGCTGGTTTCATCTCCTCTTGCATCAACATCAGTAGAGCGTCTACCATATCATCTCCCTTACCCCTATCTGGATTGTAGTAAGCCAGTTCCCTAAGCACTTCATCGTACCCTTCCCATATCTTTATCCTACCCTCTTCTACCACTACTCTTAATGTTTCTATCATTCTGGGCTTATCCTTCCTAAAGGATACTGGCACTACAGGTATGCCCATGTTCTTCAGCCTCTGCCATTCAGAGATATTTTCTGAATCAACGAGCACCTTGATGGGTTTGTACCTTTCTACCAGTGCCTGTATCCTATTAAGTTGCTCAGGGTATGGTACTTTCTTCCAGAGTTGGGCATCCAGAATTATATAGCGATTACCTACCTTTTGGGCTACTATTACTGCTGATGGGTGTACTGCCTGTCCCCAGTCTACCAGTATGTATGTAGAGGCATCATCTATAGGCTCTGGTTTTAATGGTGTCTTTAGTCTATGTATGTCCTCTAACCTGAATAGACTGGGGGTGTCATCCATGGCAAATATACCTTCCCACATAATTTTAAATTGGGCATTGGGTAGATGCTGTCTAGCCCACTCTATTTCATCCTTACTTATCCAAGTACACTGGCTGGCATCCCAATGGAACCTCTTCCAGTTAGGATACTTGGTCTCATTGGCATAGTACTCCCAGAATATACTATCATAATACGGTGTGCTGGATAGAATTACCTTGGAGTAGTTCATACCAGCTACTCTGGAAGGAGCATCCAGTATCAGGTTAGGGTCTTTCTTAGCTGCATCTGATGCTTCGTCTACTATAATCATGTTCACATGGGGACCATGGTATGCTGTAGGACTAGCTGCTAGAGCTACTATTTCAGAGCCATCTAGGAAGCTAGTATAGCTCTTAAGAGGTTCCTTCTTGAGTTTAGAAGTAAGGAACTCATGCTTATATAAGTACTTCGTAAAATATGAATACAATACGTCAGATTGCCTCTGTGAACCAGCTAGTATCATCACTCTATATGGCTCATGTATTATGGTAGGTAGGACTGTAGTAGCCCATAGGGACATTAGAGCTAATGTCAATGTCTTACCTGTGGAACTGGCATTACTAACCAGAATTCGAGTTACATTAAAATCTATTAAGGTATCCAATAACTCCTTCTGAGGTGGTATTGGTTTGTACCCAGTGATGTCTTCAAAGAACTTACTGGGCTTGGTTTGCCACAGTAATAGCCTAGCTGGATTTACTGGCATCCTTATCCCACAGGTCAGCTATCTTTTCTATATACTCCACAGGTACTTCAGCCTTCTTCATTAGCTCAATCAGCTTGGTGTATTGTTCCTCTAAGGTCATAGTCTTGGTAGGCATCTTAGCCTGTATCCTTTCTATAGCCTCTAATGTCTTTCTACCTTCTGATATGGCTAATAATATCTTTGGTAGCTGTTCTGTATCCACACCATTCCTAAGTATGTTGTCCAGAGAGTCATTAATAATAGTCAAGTAGTTTGTAAGGTGGTCTAATGCCTCTGGTACTTCCAGTGTCTGGCTTTGTACCATTCCTTCCACTACTGGCACTGTTTGTTTCCTATCTTTCAGAAGCTTCCAGACAGTCATTTTGGATAGGTCATAACCAGCCTCCTTTAGATAGACCTGTACTTCAGATATGCTCTTGCCTTCAGAATAATACATTTCCAGAGCCTTAGCTTTAACATCAGGTCTGATGCTATCTATCTTACTTGGAGGAGGCATACTACTCTATCCAATATTGATACAATATCCTTATTAAGCTTACTGTTTCTCCAAAGTTATATAGCCAGAACCTGAGCCATATGAATCTATACGGTACTGGTGGAAGAACACTAACGAACTTGACCCATTTAAGGCTTTTGGATTTGAATTTTAACACCCAGGTAATTACTCTTGATAGGTGAGTCACTTATAAAAAGTGATTAGCTAATATTACGCTATATAATAATGGAGAAGGATAGGATGGGGGTTATGGGACTTAGTCATTTTTTCTTTCTAAGTCCACCACTTTAACGAATTTGAATTACATAAAATTGGGTTAACGCTATCTTTATATAGTCTCAAGTCGATATTTAACCAAACTAAAAAGGGGGGTGAAATAGATGGAGGAGAAAACAGAACTTGAAGAGACAGAAGAGACTGAAAGAACAGAAGAGACTGAAAGAACAGAAGTAAAGACTATATACTGGACAGAACCAAGACAAGGTATAAAACATATTGTATCAGGAACTAATATCGTATCGCAAAAAATCGAGGAACTGGAACAATTAAAACAAGGTATCAGTGTTGAAGAAATCGATGTTAATACTATGGATTGGTTGGATGGTATACTATATACTATGGACTTAACACCGTCGGAAGTTGCTTATTGCCATTGGCGACGAACACTAAGATTAACTCAAGGTAAAACACGGAAAATTGTTAAGGTCGGCGATGTCCAGATGACCGTAGAAGAAAAAATACAGATACGAATGCCTAAGGGTGTGGTGGGTTGGGGTGTGCGGCCGCCAAACACTATAGTAACGGGTGACCCATTTCGGATTAATGCGAAATGGGTGGACGATGTTGCAATGCTATTAACACCCAAAAACAAGATAAAAATTACATGGCAAAAATTTATAATGCACGTCATACGGCCGTACATTGTACACGCAAAAATAAAAAAGAAGAACGGTTATGACTACGGTCTGTACGCATACAGAATATTCAAACCAACCAAACACAACAAACGAGCCTTGATACATTTGCTTAATACAAAATTCGATTGGCTTGAGTTTCGAAGTTATAGAGACCTGGTGTACATACGCTTGAGAAAGTTCCGAAAACCAAAATTTTAAATTTTAATTCTTTTCTTTTCTTTCTTATTACTCATTAAAGGTGATTAGCTAATATTAGCTCATATATTATTGGATAAAGAAAGGGGGGGAAAGAGATGGAAATGGATTTTGAGATAGTGACAATCGGCGAAGCTAGGCAAAAGTGGGAACTTAAGGATGAAGTAATTAGGGCGCTAGTGGTTGCGACGAAAACATTGACAGACAGACAAGGCATAGTAATAAAGCCAGAATACTATACTAGGCAACCACAAATAAAGGAACCAACCGCATTAGCACAAGCACTTAAAAGGAAGTATCCTAGCTTGGCTTTTGCCGTAAGAGATAAAAACGTGGTGGCAGTAAAGCCTAAAGAAAATAACGGCAGTTAATAGGCTTAACTACATCTTTCTTTTTTTATGTTTACTACACCTTTTTTTATGTTCATTATATGTAAAAGAAGAGAGAAGGAAAGGGGAGAGATGGGGAAATATGGCATTAAGCATGGTTGAGATTGAAGCAGACCGCATAAATCAGCTGTTGGAGAACGTAGCATTAAGACTAGCAAGGAGATATGACTATTACGCTATAGATATATATGACAAGCATGGGTTTCTACTGGATACTATTGAAGCAGGACTAAGCAGAAAGCAAGCATTGAGCATTATTCATTCGATATACTATGTTCTGCTTAAAGAGCAAGCAAGAAAGAGAAGCATATGGACAAGGATTAAAGCATGCTTGAGGAGGTTAAAGCGTGTTTGATGTTATATTATATGCACTGGTTGGATTTCAAGCAGTTTTAGCATTTATTAGCTTCATTATTTTAGTAAAAGCAATATATGAGCAATTGGAGGAATAGCAATGCAGTTCATACTGCATTTTAACAACAAACCTATACTAAAGATAGTTTATGAAGATAACGAATGGCAGTGGTTTGAAGAGCTATATAGGAAGTTAGGGTTACAGCAAGCAACTACTAACTTAGGGCTGGGAACTGGATTGGTATTAAATTACTACAGAGAAAGAAATGAGGAGCTCAAGCGGTACTGGCTGCAGATGATTTCTGATTTCAATCACAGCGAGAACAGAGGTTACTATAGCGTAGAAGACAACATTAATTCACCTTTCATAACTTTAAATGGAGTTAATATAGCAGTATTCAGGATAATACCAACTGACAATACTGTATCAATACCTCTTCAGAAGTTTATTAATGTAAGAGAACTCAATAATATTATGAGAACTATAACATCATTCTTAACAACACTTCGGAACCTTGTATGCGAAGCTGTTGTTAAGATAGACATGAAGGCATAACTATGGAATTGGAGATAGTTGAGTTGGATAAGCAGGAACCTATAACTATAAAATCGTTAGGCAAAGAACTGGAAGGAGGTATAGACAGGAGCGGGCTAGAGAATGTCAGAAGGTTCATAGCTTCAGCTAACTACAAAAAGTATTATGAAGAAGGTAGCGATGGCTCAGTACATGTATCGCTAAGGGACTACAGTGCAATAGAATTGAGATTTTGGAATAAGCCAGATGTAGTATTTGACTTTATACGAGTAGTATTCGATAATGGTTTCAAGCAAAATGAAACCTGTGGCAATCACGTTCACTATCGGTTTTCTGATATGGATATGGCATTTGCAATAATGAGTTACAGAACGTTTTGGAACAGGTTTAAGAAACGATATATTGAAGCATTTGGTAATGATAGCAAGTATCTGCATAGACTTTCTAATCGATATTGCAGATTAGCATACAGCAAGAGAGAGATGATTAACATTTGCGAGGGGTGGGGCGATAGATACAGAGCAATCAATCTATTATCATGCTTCGAAGACCAGAGAACAATAGAAGTAAGGATTTTACCATATGCCTATGGAGCCGAAGAGTTAATCAATAGCATAATCAAGCTAAATGAAATAGTATTAGAATTGCTTAACGAACCACGCATTAATGATAAATTGGGATATTGTTTTAGTGATGAGGTATTATATACTGAAATGGAGGTGAGAAAGTGTGCTTTACAGCAGTTGTATACAGCCCAACCAGAAGAGGAAACTATGGAATAGTATTATCGATGCTACACAACATGAAAACTAACAAGGATGGCTTTGGAATAAGAGTAGATGATGAGATAATAAGAACAACTAATAATAAGAACTTCCTTAATTACATACTAAGTAACTCTATTGCAATAGATAGGGCAAGGCTAATACATGTACATTTCAGATTAGCAACATTTGGACTAATAAATGATAATAACGTCCACTTATGGAAAATAGGTGGATACTATTGCTCTCACAATGGTGTAGCGTCAGGATATGGATACAATAAGGATGGTAATGCAGATAGCTATGAATTCTTCAAAAGCACAGAAGATAAGATTGCTAAAGAGGACATAAAAGGAATGAGCAAGGCTTTAAGTGAGATAAATGGAATAGTGTTTTTGACAAGGGAAGATGGGAGAAGAATCATAGCTGGAAGTTCAGGAAAACCTATGAAGATATACTTGTTTAAGAACAATACAATAGTTTTAGCTAATCAGGACATTAAGTTCTCTAATAAGGCCGTTATTCCAGTGGTTAAAAGGTATAATATATTAGGATTTGAACTGAAAAGAGAAGATGATAAGCAGGTAAGTGCAAATATACCCAAGTTAATAGCAGAAGGAGAACAGAGTGACTTTATTTCTCTAATAGATTTAGAAGAAATGAAGACAGTAGCAAAAGAAAATGTAGCTTTACGATATAATTATTCTTACTATAAGAAATACTGGGATGGTTATTAACGGAGGATAACTATGAAAGTGAGAGTATGGTTGCCGTTTAGGCAAGCAGTACCTTATAGCATAGAAGTAGAGAAGCTTGACTTGGAAAGCATTAAGAAGGCATTGAAGCAGAAGAATCCAGCAGACTGGGACTATGACCCTAATTTTTACGAAGTACTTGGTTCTTTGTTTGATGACTTTATCGAAAGCATTGCCAGTGACGACATAGAGTTGTAGCATGGAAGAGGAATCAAAGCGTTTAGGATTAGTAGAAGCAGCAGGCAAGACTCTTCAGTTATTTGTCCTATAATGTGTTCATATGCTAAGTGAGGTGGAAAAAATGAGAAGTGAGACTGAAATAAAGCAGAAGCTAAAGGAGTTATATATAGTTAAGAACTGGCTTAGCACTCACTGGAACCAGGGGCTAGCAAAAGAACTGGATATTGAAATAGCAATCCTTGAATGGGTGCTTTACAGCAATAGAAAAAGATGATATAATATGAGAACCTGTAAGCAGTGTAAGATGTATATGATGGAAGCAACCAGATTTATAGGCATAGTTCCAATAGGAACGGTATTTCAATGCCCTAATTGTGGCTTCAGGATTATAGAGCAGACTAAGGAAGAAGCAGATAGGGAAGAGAGATTGTGGAAGGAAGTAGAAAGCAAGCTGGAAAGGAAGACTATAAAGGAGTTAAAGGAGGGAAAGATATGGTAAGGATTTGGGAAGTACGATTTGGTGACCAAATATCGACTGTAAATGTAGAAGCAGAAACAGTAGATGAAGCAATAAAGAAGGTAAGGAAGCTATATTCAAAGGAAATTAAAGACTTACCAGATGATTACTGGATTTCTAAGGTAGAGCTGATAGCAGAAGCCGATTTCTAAAGCAGATAGTGGGCTGATACTATGGGTAAGGGAAGACCAGACCTGCGTAAAACTCCTATATGCAGGTTGTGTAGGAACAAGAAAGGAGAACTTTGTGACACTTGGTATGATAGATGTCCATATGCTACACATCCTGAGCGTGATATGAATGACGTATGATATTGATGTAGCTATAGGCAGGAATATGGTACGAACACCATTCGGTATACATGGGCTATCATATGGAGCAAATACTGAGAAGCCTATCAATATTGAAAGGGTAATATCGAAGGTAGTTAGAGGGTTCTGTCTTTCTGAAGGCTACATAGGTAGCGAAGACGTGTCATTGGTCTATACGCACTTAGCAAGTGCATATTTGAGAACTGTAAGAAGAATATTCAAGAGCAAAGATATATACTATGTCGGTAGTGATATGTCTTGGATAGCAGATGAAGATGTAAGAACCAATCTGGAAATAGTCCAGAGATTGCTACTTCTACTGGGATATGCTGCTGTCTATGGATACAGTGTTATATTTAGATGAATTTAAGTATCATAATTTGTTGAGTAGAAAGCAATATATACAGAGGCTCATAAAATAGACACGGAAGAATATGGGAGCAGTAGCAGTCCAAAATAGCAGCTGGGGCGGGATTACCTCCCTCGCCTTCTGCCTCGCCAGTCCCCTCTTCTACTTGTGCTTTAGTACCAGCTGCAACTGGGCAGATGCTACTGCTCCCTAAGCTAATTTTATGTAATTCAAATTGGTGATATATAATGACAGATGGTTACGATGCTTTGATAGTGAACACTCCTCAAGAATTAAAGAAGGTACTGGTTCTGGCTATGAAGAAGGTCAGGTACCAGCTTGAAGTAAAGCATAATACCAAGCAGAAGGGCATATTTGTTTGGGGAGAGATGGGCATAGGCAAGGATGAAATAATGGATGAAGCTACTTATGAGGTCTATGGTAATGATGCCTTCATTATAGACTTAAGGCTGGCTGGTAGGGAGCCAGTGGATGTTTTAGGCATACCAGACCTAAAGTACCTGATAAGATGGAAGGAGAACAAGGATAGTGACTATACCAAGCAGCAATACTTGAATAAGGACTTAGCTGTAGAACTGTTAAGGCAACTTGGAGCTGATAGGGTAAGCATAGGAGCAGGAAGGACAGTATTCAATCCAACCTTTCCAGACCTTGCAGGTAGGAAAGGTGTAATTAAGTTTGGTGAGCTGAATTTAGGTGCTGTAGCTACCCAGCATGCTGCTTACAGCTGGATATATGATAGGTTCGTAGGTGATACCCACCTACCAGATACAGTTCAGATACTGGCTAATGGCAATACAAGGTCAAGCAGAGCAGGTGTGAGGGAAGTACCAGCTCCATTGCTCAATAGGTTCAGGCATATAGAAATCAGACCGCCTAAAAGGGAATATGACAACCTTGTAGAATGGGTAGAGAGCTGGACTAACTATATGATAGCAAGGGGAGGAGACCCTAGAGTAATAGCCTACATCAATACCTACCCCGATGACCTATACCTATACGATGAGAAGAAGGTAGAAAGAGCATTTGCTACACCACGTACTTGGACATTCCTAAGCGATGACATAAGTGGAATAGAGGACTTGGATACTTTAGAGCAACTATCAGCTATGCATATAGGCACTGGTTTAGCTCATAAGTTTGCCTCTTTTGTAAGGTTTAGTCAGGAGTTTGACCTTGATAAGCTGTATAAGTACCCAGAAAAGACTATGGGTGACTTTGACAAGTGGGAAGTAAGCAAGAAATATGCCTATGTTCTGGCATACAGTAATGACCTGCTAAGCAAGTTCCATAAGGCTACTACCGATAAGGAGAAGGATAACATAGCTAAATTATATATTGACATTCTGGCTCTAACTCCAGTGGAATTTAAAATTCTGGGTATTAAATTAGGTTCTACCTCTAAAGAACTTAGGCAGAAGTGGATTAGCAGTCAATACTTTACTAGGAAGCTTGGTGATGTATTGAAGTATATAGGATGATAGGATGCTAACAGGTAGGGAAAAGCTTGTACGTGCTAGGGTAAAGCTCAAATTGACACACCCATTCTTTGGTTATCTATCCCTATACTTAGATTTTATAGAGGATGAAAACATAGAAACAATAGGTGAAACACGGAATGGTGAGCTACATTACAATCCAGACTTTACTGATGGACTTGATGAAGACATGCTTAGGTTCGTGCTATGTCATGAGCTGGTTCATTTAGCCTTATTGCATCCAGAAAGACAGGGCAATAGAAACAAGATGGTTATCATTCAGGGTATTGATGGCAAACCACAACCAGTAAGTTTGTGGAACTTAGCTTGTGATATAGCTGTTAATGGGGAACTAAGAAAGAATTTAAAATTATTCAATCTGGATGAGCTTCCTGCTGGCAGTATATATCACCCTAAGTTTGATGGCAAGTGTGCTGAGGAAATATACGATATGCTGGATAGAGAGATTCAGTCTAATAAGAAGCTACCTGTGGGCATAGGATATCAACCATTTGATAAACACCTATGGGAGGAGCCTTCTGGTGGTAATAAGGCTGCTGTAAAGAAGAATGACTGGAGCAGGATAGTTCAGGAAGCTAGGATATTTGCTGATAGATTTAAAGGTGATGTCCCTGGTGGTATGCTCAGGGAGATAGACGAGCTGCTGCAGCCCAGACTCAGGACTAGGGACTTGCTAAAGAAGGCAATAGTAGAGAAGCTGAGCAGTGAATACAACTGGCTACAACCATCCAGAAGGTATTACCAGACAGGAGTATATACACCAGGTATGAAGAATGGAGAAGCAGTAGAAGTAGCTATAATAGTAGATACCAGTGGGTCAATGAACAAGAGAGAAATAGCTCAATCACTTACAGAAGTCAAGGCTATATTTGAGGAGTATGAACAGGCTAAAGTAATCCTGATGGATGTTGATGCTAAGGTTTACTCATTATGGGTAATAGAGAGCGTAAGCCAATTGCTGGATAAGGTAAAGGAAATAAAAGGAGGAGAAGGTACTTCCTATATTCCAGCCTTTAAGAAGCTAAATGAAATGGTAGAGAATGGACAGAAGATAAGGTTGGCTATTCTATTTGGTGACTTAATGGGTGACTTCCCCAAGGAGAAGCCTCCATACGACGTGATTCTAGTAGCTACTAAACGTGATGTAGAGAAGGAATGGGTAGACAAGGCTTCCAGAATAGGCTCTGTTATATACTTGGAGTAGGTGTTAATGAGAAGGAAATTAATAGGTTATTTAAAATGGGGTAACAATAGGTACTTTGTAGACCTTATAGCCCTTAAGCAGGAATACACTTCCAATCAGTTTGCCCTAGCTATAATTGTAAATCAGGATAAGGTCATAAGGGTATTCAAGGTACTGGAGAAGATATGGGATAAAGCATACATAAAGAAGGGTTTCAATGATGAAATATTTGAAATAAGGATGTCTGGAGAGCTGGATGACATAGTAAGCATTATAAATAAGTTGGATGGTATGCTGGACTTAAGAGTAGATATTTTCAAGGCTGTTAATGAGCTAATTATGGGTGTTCTGGATGATAGTAGTGGATAAGAAAAGACGGTGTATTATAGAGGTAGAGGAGAAGAGTTGCTTAGGAACTACCTCTGACATTTCCAATGGAGAGCTTATTCGTCCAGTTCTTACTTGTTCCCATTGTGGAGCTAAAATATACATGGATAAGAAGACAGAAGAAGCAATTGCACATGACTATACTGTAGGACAGTTTCTTGATACAAAGAAGCTGTCCATCAGCTGCTGTACTGACCCTTCTTTCTACTTTACTGACTTTAGCACTAATTATATAATTAAGTTACGTAAATTTAAAACTAAGAAGGAGTTTGATGTTGCTGTCAATGAGCTGATTGTAAATGGTGTTACTCATGAAAGGTAACAAGAAGGAAGGTAAAGGCTTTAAGTGTACCAAATGCTCTAAAGAACTATTCCATTCCTGTTATATGGTTGTCTATTCTTTGATAGATGAAACAGGGAGAGCCTATGAACCATCCAGAATAGTAGCTATCCTATGCGAGAAGTGCTGGAAGAGCAGTAATTTAATGTAACAATGAATGGATGTGAGTGTATGAAGGAAGACATACAGAAGCAAATAGACCAGCTACCTGTATTCGTATTGAGGGATGTAGCCATTTCATGTAACAACGAATGGCAAGTACAGAGGCATTTCAAGGCGGTAACTGAGGCTGATAATGCTATAGCCATAGAGGTAGTAAGCTCCCAATACAAGCTGGTTCAGTTTAGAGACTTGTTCCATACAGCCATACAGAACCTACCTGATGACATAGAAGGCAAGATATGGTATTATTTTGGCATAGGGGAGATGGATGTATTTCCTGTAGGAGAACAGGTAGGACTTACAATAAAGAACAGTGTGGATAGAAGACAGGCTGTAAGAATAGACTTAGCTGTAAGGGTAAATACCCATGTCCTTACCTTACCAAGCAAGGTAATTCCATCATTCAGAAAGATGCACAGGGGTATGGTAAACATAGAAGCTAAGAACTTCTTAGAGGTAGTAGGAGAGCTTAGGGATGCTTGGAATACTATAGTAACCAAGATGAATACCACTAAGCTTACAGAGGAGATAGTTACTGAACTGCTCAAGTTGAAGCTGAACAAGACCCTTAAGGATGTAATTTTAAATTCTACCTCTGCTCCCAACTGGCAGGAACTTACTCTCTGGGAGCTGTTTCTGAAGCTGATAGATACAGTCAATAGAAGGCATTATAAAACAGAATTACATAAAAGATGGAAATTAAGGCAACTGGGTAATGTAATTTTAAATTACTGCATGTTGCTACAACTACAGTCGTGAGGAGTATGGAAGTGGAAGTGACCAATGATAAGTTTCTGGAGGCTCTATTCCCTCCTTGGGAATACATACAGGCTGCTGATACACCTCTCTATGAGAATGTGATTATATATGGAGCACAGGGTATGGGTAAGACTACTACTTGGAGATACTTAGTAGCCAAGGCAAGAGAGAAATACGGTCCAAATAGGGTCAATGCTGTCTACAGTGAAGATATAGAGGCATTACTAAAGTATGGTCTTAAGAGTGGTAAACCCATACAAATACTGGTAGCTGAGGATGTAACCCTATCTGACCCTCCTGATGAGGCTTATAAGGAGTTCTTTACCCTTAGACACAAATTGGACACAGGAAAAGGCTTGGTTATTACAATCAGCACAGTACATGACTTCTTCTGTCTAAAGAAGTTCGTTAGGACTTACTTCCAGTTCCTACTGCTCAATAATGCCCCTACCAATCAATATGACTACTACAGGATACGACAGTATGTGGGTAAGGATATGCTGGAACAGCTATATGAACTGACCAAACTGAAGCACTATGACCACGATGCTAAGGCATATGTAGGCTACTGGTTCTTGGGTACTAAGGGATTCATTAAGGTAGAGCCAGTACCAATTCATGTAATTCAAATTCCACCTATAGAAGAGGATGAAATATATACTCCATTCTCCAAGTGGGATAAAGTATTAAAATATGTAATTAATAAGTGATTTGTATGCCTAAGAAGATTAAAAGAAAGACATTAGATGAGTTGCTGGATGAAGTACGGCTGGAGCCAGAAGAGAATGTTGATGACAGCGAGGAACCAGAAGGAGCAGAAAACTACTATGACTTAGATGACGAAGATACAGATGAGTAACGAGACAGGGAATAGCCTTATAAAGGTGATATAATAATGAAGAATTATGGTGACATACCATACCTATTCCTATATGAAGGCTTGGCGAGAAAAGAACAAGGAAAGATTAAAGGAATACAGAAGGAAATACTACCTCTTGCATAAAGACAAGGAAAGAGAGAATAACTTAAAATGGCGTTCTCAACATAAAGACCGACAAAGGGAGTGGATGCGGAAGTATGCTAAAGAACAATATCATTCAAATCTAGCCTTTAAGCAAAAGGTTTTGCAGAGAAAGAAGAAATATTATCACCTAAATAAGGAGGAAATCAGAATGGCTATAAGAAAAGAATATCAGAAGGTCAGAGCTGAGCTTTTAGTTCTGCTTGGCAATAAATGTGTGAAATGTGGATACTCAAATCAAAAGGCATTATGCTTTGACCATATTTATGGTAATGGAAAAGAAGATAGAAAAAGATTTAATAGAAACAATTTTCGATTAATGAAATATTATTTGGAACATCCAGAAGAGGCTAAGCAGAAGCTACAAATACTTTGTGCAAACTGTAACATGATAAAGGCTTATGATATGGGTGAATGTAGGAAAAGTTTAAAATGGAATGGTACTTAGACGAGGAAGAAGATGATGAATAGCTTTATATAATAAGGATACAGTATCGTATGGTAATGGATATGAGGAAGGAGAAGCTAAAGGTATCACTTGGGTTGCCTAGAGCCATTCTATTCATAGTGTCGCTCCTAATACCTTGTATAGGGTACTTTGTCTATGGTGGTTGGAATGGCTTTATGGCTATGCTGGTCTATGAGGCAGTGCTGGGTCTATCAACAATACTATCTGTAATACCATTCATAGGTGTCATACTGGTAGTCTTTATTGACTATTTCTGGCTTATGCCCTCAGTATTCAGCCTAACAGGAATAGGAGAGACTTGGCTAACCATAGTAGTATTCCTAATTGTAGTAACAATAAGCCTGATAGTGTGCCTTGTAATGTCAATGGTAGCACTTATGCTCACAAGGGATTGATATGTGTGATACATACCTTCATAAGTGCTGTGTAAAAGGCTGTAAGGAAAGACTGCCATGGCATATAGCTGACTTTAAGTACCCTAGAGAGAAATTTAAAATGTGGTGTCAGAAGCACTTGCTCAAGGCACCTGGAGAAGTTGTATTTTATGCTGTAGCTACCAAGGGCAAGTGGACTTGGACAGTTAATGGTTATGACACGCCAGATGAGTTTGAAATATGGGCTGTAAGTGGACCAGAAACAGGTGACTATAATAACCATCCCAACTTGCCAATTACTTCCTATAGAATGCTGTCAAGGTACGATGTAGAATACTTGCTGGGTGATATAGTCGATTGAAATAAATTAAAAGAGGTGGTTAGATGGCTAGGGCAGTAAAGTGTCCTGCCTGCGGCGGGAGCGGCAAAATTTACCTTCCCGCAGGGGAATGGACGACGGCGGGTCCGACTTACGTCACCTGCAACAGTTGTGGAGGCAGGGGCTGGGTTGAGGTGAGTGAATGAGCGACATAAGGAGCGGAGAGGAAATAAGGTATTGGTTAAGGGAAGTAGAGAAGGTATCTGACAAGGAATATCTAAGACGCTCTCCTAAGAGGCTCAGTACAAGGCAACACGTTATTGCAGTATTGCGATGGGTTCTCTGTGAGTAAGGCAGTCGAAATGAGGAGCGAAGAACCTATCTGTGGCAAGGCGAACAGAAAGGCAGCTCTGGCGAGGAGTGAGGAAGAGATAAGAAGTGGAACATATGACTAAGACAAAGTGCCACAAATGCAATGGCACTGGATGGGAGCCTTCTTCAATGGGTCATGTTTATGTGCCCTGTCGCAACTGTGGGGGCGATGGATGGATTTTAATACCTAACTGAACTATCTAAATATGGTGAGAGTTTATAAGAAATGATGAAATATAGATAGGAGATGAGAACAATGCCCAAAAGAGTGTCCAATAAAGGCATAGTGGTTGTATGTCCTAACTGTGGCTTGACCTATGTTACATTCTGGGTAGGACCAGACGACACCTTTGAATGCCCATATTGCCTAACTCAAGTAAGTATAGGAAATTGAATTACATAAAATGGTGGTACTGTGGTCTATCAGAGGCACTGGAGATACTGCAGACACTGTAAGAAGGGATTTGTTCCAGTAGCCAGATTTCAGAAACTATGTCCAGACTGTATCAAGAAGAATAAGAAAGTCCTATCAAGATATAGGAATAGAGGATTGTTATGAAGCAGGATGATAATCTAAAGAAGTTGGATGAATATATAGCTAAGTTTGGTGTTCAGGAAAGTGAACCTAAGCAAGGAGAACCTCAACCGAAGCTAGTCAGGACTTTGGAAGATAAGGTCAATCAGATTATACTGGGAGACTGTCTGGACGTGCTTAATGCTATTCCAGATAACTCAATGGATTTAATAGCTACAGACCCTCCTTATGGCATATCATTCATGGGGAAGGAATGGGATAGCTTCAATGAAGGAAGAGAACAGCCTTCTAAAATGATGAAGTTCTTTATACCTATTTGGAAGGAGTGCTTGAGAGTTCTTAAGGATGGAGCCTTTGCCTTTGTTATGTGCTCACCAAGGCAAGATGTACTGTGTAAGCAAATTATAGCCCTTCAGGAGGCTGGGTTTGACACCAAATTTACCTCTATTTACTGGACTTATGCTACTGGATTTCCTAAGGCATATAATATAGCTAAAGAACTGAAGAATAGAGCAGCACCAGAAGCTGAAAGTTTGAATGGCTCCTATGGTGGATTCCAACCCAAACCAGCAGTAGAAGTTATAATAGTAGCCATGAAACCACTTTCTGAAGCTACTTATGTAGAACAAGCTCTAAAGAACAGAAAGGGCATTACTTGGTTAGATGATTGTAGAATACCATACAGGGCAACGGAATCTCCCTCTGTTGGTGGAAGACACAAGCGAAAAGGTAAGTGTATCACAACTGGAGATATGGAATATGGTTTCAAATCATTAGAGAATCCAGAAATCAACTTAAGAGGTCGATTTCCAGCCAATCTTATAGTTAGTGATGATATTCTAAATGATGGAAGGATAACGACAACTAGACCTCATGGAGGTGATGGTAAGCCACTGGACACTAGGGAGCAAGGATGGGGTTTCAAAAGGATGCCATATGAAGGTTCTGATTCTGGTTCCTTCTCTCGTTATTTCGACCTAGATGCTTGGTTTGAGGCTGCATTCAATCAACTCCCAGAGAACGTCCAGAAGGTATTTCCTTTCCTGATAGTTCCAAAAGCAAGTAAAGGAGAGAGAGATAAGGGACTGGAGGATAAGAGGAATATCCATCCAACTGTTAAGCCTATCAAGTTAATGAGCTATTTAATAACTATGGGTAGTAGAGAAGGAGACATAGTTCTGGACCCATTTGTAGGTTCTGGTACTACAGCTATAGCTTGTAAGTTACTCAACAGGAGGTATATAGGTATAGACAATAATGAGGAGTATATAAAGATAGCTCAAGCTAGATTGAATAGTTGGTGATAATATGGATAGAAGGACAAAGGAATTCATAAAGGATAACATTACAGCATTAGCTAAGGAGCACAAACTCAAATGTAATGGAAAGAATTGCAATGTACAGCTATTTTCTCTCTACTTAGTCTTGAAGGCACTTAGAATAGAACTTACAGAAGAGGACGAGAAAATACTTTGTTAGGATAATGGAGGGTTTATGATGACCAGAAGTAATAATAAGGCAATAGGAAAGCCTGATTGGTGCTTAAGTACTGAAAGAGAGCTCAGTATGAAGGATTTAGTCAGGCTGAAGGATAAGTACCAGCACTTACTGGGACTTTGCTATTTAGGAATAGAGCTTAAAAAGACTGAGGGATGGATAGGATACTTAAAGAAGGGAGTAAATGACAGACATTGGATAATAGGAGCTTCTAATGAGAGAATTTTACTACATGAGCTACTGGAACTCTTATTGCTACAAAAGAAGGTAATAGGAAAGGAAATGATAATATTCTGTCTAACTAATGCCATACTGAAGCTAAAGGAGGTGAAGGTATGGGAGTAGAATACTATCTTAAAGTACCTGAACTGAAGGCACTGTTCTGGCTGGGGAGCAACCTACCAGATGACTACTTGGAGTACTTAGACGAGATTGATAAGTTCCTAAGTGCTGTAGAGGAGTACCATTATGAACCAGTGGAAGACTGCAAGCTGAAGGACTTTACCGTAGGAATGCTAACCAAAGTAATGAACATGGCTACCAGAAGTTACTGCATTATGAACGAGGAAGATAGAGTAAAATTACTGCCCTATGCGCTTAGCCTCTATCAGATTGACTTTGAGCTGGTAAATGACTCTGAAATGGATTTGGATGTCATGAAGAGAGGAGGATGGAAGGTGTACTACCCATGGAAATAACCTGTAGAGACATAGAGGAGATGTTATGGAAGTAACTACAGTCGATGATTTGATAGAGCGACTAAAGAGAAGGGAAATAGTAGACTTAGTCATAAACCTGACCAGTGTGGATGTAGAGATTCGTAGAGATAGATGGAATGTATACTTTACCATTAGGCAAGGAAACAAGGAGGTTAAGTTAATGGCTAGTGCTGATAGTTATTACACGGACAATGACTGGATATGGTTTGCTACCTATCAAAGGTGATGTAGTGGCAATAGAAGTGTATATAGATGGCTCCTGTACACCCAATCCAGATGGCATAGCTACTTGGGCATCAATAGTGAGAAGAGGAGAGAAAGAACTATGGAGGGCAAATGGCATAGCTGGTAAGGGCAAGGGTATGACTAACAATGTTGCTGAGTATGTAGCCCTAATACATACATTAGACTGGCTAAGTTCCAATGGCTATAGGGACAGTGAGATACTCATCAAGAGTGACTCAGAAATGCTTGTGGAACAGATGAATGGCACAAGGAAGGCTCGTAAGGGATTATACTATCCATATTATATACAAGCTAAGGATAAGGTACAGAATTTCGATTACATAAAATTCATCCATATAGACCGTGAAGACAATAGGGATGCTGATAAGTTAGCTGAAAGAGCTATAAGGAGGTAAAGATGACAGTTTCTGCTGTAATATATATTACTTACAGATGTAATTACTTCTGTCCCTACTGTCATAGCTATAATAAGGATGACCCAGTGGGCTATAGAGAGTCTATGGAGAAGGAAATAGAGGCTAAGTACTGGATAGACTTTGTGAATAGATTCAGGAATGAAAAGGCAATATGGGACCTAACTGGAGGAGAGCCTACTTTATATAAAGGCATACTGGAGTTACTGAATGCTGTTCCAGAAAGGCATAAAGTAGCAATTACTACCAACCTTAGCCTACCATTGAAGGACTTAGTTCCAATACTATCTCATAGGAGAATATTCCACATTACATGCTCATGGCATCCATCACAGACTAATGATGTGTCCTCCTTTATAGGCAAGATACACTCTATTAGAACCCTTGGTAAGGGCATATCAGTCAATTATGTGGCTTATAGGGACGATACCACAGACCAAATCTCTAACATACCCACTTACAAGCAACTGTTTGAACAGAATGGCATACCATTCCATGTAGACCCATATCAAGGTAGTAGGTTCATATGGACTAAGGAGTATATAGATAAAGTTAGAGGATATGTAACAGATAGGAACCTAGGAGAAGCTAGAGTAATACCATCAATGAAGCCTTGTAAGGCAGGATGGAAGTACTTTGTAGCTACTCCATCAGGCAACATTTGGAGGTGTACCTACTTTATGTTCAATGACCTGAAGGAGGGATACTTAGGCAATATTAAGGAAGGAACATTCAACCCTCTGCCCAAGCCCACAGATTGCCCAAGGGACATATGTTCAGCTGGGTGTGATATTGACGGTATCAGGAAGGTAGGTTAGGCTACCTTCTTACATAACACTAAGAATATGTTACCACCATACTCTCTGGTATATACCAGCTTGGATTCTACTACTTTCAATTGGGGTATATTGACGAATGCTAGGGCATCATCTATGGTGAATTCCCTTAAGTGTTCATAACACCTATCCTTAGATAGTTCTGGATAATCGTAATCATATGGTTTAGGCTTAATGGGAGTAGGCTTACCAGTAGGGAATGAAAAGAGTATATATCCATTGGGCTTAATGCTTTTGACTATCTTATCTCTAACCTTATAGAGGTTACAGGGAAGGTGCTCCAGAACCTCTGTCATAATAACTAAGTCCCATTCCTCTATACCATATTCATCAGTACAGATGTTTGACCTGTAGTGATAAAGTCTGTCATCAACCTTCCAATCTATGGCTTCTAAAGAGGTACATACTACAGTACATTTAAAGTCATTATATAAAGATAGACTGTAATATGGAACTAAAGAGCCACAATCCAATACTTTGGAAGTAGCATTTAGATTGACATGCTTCCTAATCATATTCCTACCTTCAACAAATCTGGGTAGGTGACCCAAATAGTATCTTTCACTGGTAAAATAGCTAGGAGTGAGCTTCTTTACGAAGGCTATGACATCTTCATCCACCTTATCCATAGGTACCAAAAGATATAATAACCCTGTAATTTAAAATTGTGATGGTTGGAATGATTAGGCAATCCATTAGGACACTGGTAGATGTCTTGCTTACCTTCTTTATATACTGGGTATTTGGTACAGGTGTACATGAAATGAGCCATGCTCTTACAGCCCAACTCTTGGGTTGGAATGCTACTGTGGTATTTAAGAACCCATTGGAAGGATATACGGCAATATTGAACTGGACTATGATACCACCGATGGAGAGGGTAGCCATAGCAGTAGCTGGGGGCTTGGTTACAGCAATTCTATTTGTAGTTCTATCATACTTTGTAGAGGATTGGGAGTGTGACTTAGTGCTCTGGTTCCTAGCTCCCTTGCATGGTAGTTATGCCATATTTGAAGTAGCCTATGTACTGGGTTTATTGCCCGCTTGGATATTGGCTACGGTACCAGCAATTCCTGCTTTGATGTTATTTGTCTGGAAGATGAACTCCAGATGAGGAGGAAAAGCTTTAAATAAGTAAGGTTCATACAGTAGGTTGATAGTATGCTGGAAGTAATTACTGGTATAGGCATGGGCTTAGTTTCTGGAGTCATAACTGCTGCTTTAGGCTATGCCAAGAGTGCTGGTGAGAACTTCAGCTATCAAAAGCTTCTACAGACGGTAATTATTGGTGGATTCATAGGTGGAGTAGCTGGAGCTATGGGTATATCCTACACTCAAGCAGAGCAGTGGTTAGGGACAATAGGAGCTATAACCCTAGTTGAGCATATAATGAAGGGTATATTGAGGAGACTCCATATCATAGAGTAATTAACAGAGGCATAATGTATGCCAATAAGGTTCCCGATAGTGGATGAGTATCTCAATAAACCTGATGCTAAGCTTTCTAACTTGCAGTCATATGTAGGCAGTAAGCTGATTGAGGAATGGGTACTTAGGCTTACTAAGCTTGGTAACTACCATAGGAATGGTAGCGTTCACATACACGGTCTGTCCTATCCCTATACACCCTATGAGCTGGTTGTGAGCCTTGATGAGTATCAACCCACTGATGAATGGGCTAATGAGGTATGGATACTCAGTAAGCCATATGGATTCTGTCTGAGTAAGGAGAGCAGTATCCATTTATATAATGCCAATGACCTCAACAGCTCTATTGGTTATATATTTAAGGATGAGCTGGATAGGAACTTACCTGTAAGGGCTTACTGGAACCTGCCTCAATACTCAGTAATGGATAGAATAACTATAAACTTAGCCAGAATAGGTATGGTTTCTATCAATCCTGATGATGTATTTGATAACCTATCCTTCAAGCTGGAACTATGTCAGGATTATGCTCTACATAAGAAGGAAATGATTGGTAAAGCTATAGATAAGAAATTACTTCATTCTGTTCAGGATGTCAATACTTTAATGATGTCCATTAACCTAACAGGTATGAATATTTTATGTCAATACTTGTTTCAAGAGGGAATTTTAAGTAACATAAAATACATCCAGAAGGTTCTGAAGCATATAGTTAGGGAATGTAAGAAGTATGAATCAGAGGGCATTAAATGGGTATTGGAATCGATACCAGATGCTAAGGTGGATGCTAGGCTCAATGAGCTATCCATCAGGCTTTATGGTAAGTACTTCACTTCTACACCCTATAGTATGGAGGAAAAGATAGCCATAGCCAAGTCACTCTATCCTATATATACAGGCAGAGTCATTCATTATATTGACAAGGAGAGATTCAATTTGGATGTGCTACGTGAGTTACCTGGCATTATTCACATAGTCAGTAAAGGTGATTGATATGGAACAAATAGAGAAAGTAAGCATAATAAGATTGGGTAGACCTGACTCTATGGTAGTAGTGATACCCAAGAAGTTCGCTGAGCAGCTTGGTGTACAGCCTAAGACCAAAATCAATGTGAAACTGGAGGAAGTAGAGTCAGGTGGTAAGAAGGTAAAGAGACTGGTCTATTACCCAGACCAAGAAGGATAAGGGCATAGGAGGTGATAACAGATGGAATTTAGAAATACAACCAGAGAAGAGGTTAGAAGTTTCCTCACTGGTAAGGTCTATGTCAGTACCCATGCTGAAGATGCTGATGGAATATGTTCAGCTCTGTTGTTGGAAAGAGCTGGAGTGCCAGTAGAAGAACTGTATTTTGCTCAAGAGTTTGGTAGTTATACCCCATCAACTAACCTGATGCTGGACATGGTACCTATGGATGAGTATCAAGGCTATGTAATAGACCACCATGCTATAGTACCCAATGTCAAGGCAGCCTATAATGCTTCTTGTACATCCTTAATGGTTCTGGAACTACTGAAGGACAAAATAGACCCTAAGGACTACTGGCTGGCTGTAGCTGGAGCTGTAGGAGATGGTCAGGAGCTATCCATACCGACCTACATCTGGAAGCACAAACCCACTAGGGAAATTATGTTACTTAAAATCAGTAGGACTGTAGGCAGTGGTAGGGAGTACCAGACTGCTGTTTGGCAGGAGCTGCCATGGTGTATCAATGCTATGGCTAAGACCAACAGAGCCAATCAAATATATAATATACTTAAGAATGCTACATCACCTCTGGACGTAGTACTTGATGACGTGGTTAATGATGCCAGAGAGACCCTTAGGAGGGAGGAAGAGGCAGTGAGAAAGGACTATCCTTGTATAGACCTTAGGGAAGTGACCATCCTACCTTACTCATCCTCCTTGAAGGTAGGAGGTAGGATAGCTAGCAGTATTATGAATGACCGTAGAAGGACTGCTCTGGTAGTCAATATCAATGACAAGAAGTTCTCCCTAAGAGGGCTTCTGGCTAACTACATCAGTGAACTGCTTGCTGAACGTGGTATGGCTACAGAAGGTGGACACTCTGGCTACAGAGCAGGGACTTTAACCTGTACCATAGAAGAGCTGGTAAGAACCCTCAGAGAAGAAGGCTTATAAGGAAGGATGAGTCTATAGGTGATATGCTATGGAAATTACTGAAGTATATGAAGCCTCTATGAAGAGGCTGGTATATCAGATAGAAGATGTGCCTTCTAAAATACTGGTAGTGGCACCCGTTAGCCTTGAAGTCCAAGTAGTGTCTGATAGTGCTATTGCCATTAAGACCAAGGTGGTAGAAGGCATGGAAGATAAGTTGGAGGAGGTAGATAAGTATGAGTCAGGAAAGTGTACAACCTGTTGAGATAAAGAAGACAAGTAAGAGGACATGGGAAGTAAGCACCATAGATGGAGTGTACGACGTATACTTTGCTGGAGGAGTACTGAGATGTACATGCCCAGCATACAATAGGATGGTAAAGAAGTATCCAGACTATGCCTGTAGGCACATAGTGGCTGTAATGAGAAGGGAGGATATGGAAATATGACCAATGACAACCTTGAAGCTGTAAGAGGGATAGGACAGGAAACAGCAGCTAAATTGATGGCTAAGGGAATCACCACCATAGCTCAACTATCTAATATGAGACCAGAGGAACTAAAAGCTGAACTTGGCATTACTTTAGCCAAAGCTAAGGCTATAGTTCAGGATGCTAGGTCGATAGTGCTAAAGACAGAGGTGGAATGTAAGCTTGCCGATGAGCTGGACAAGGAAATGAAGGAAAGAATTAAGATAATTTCTACTGGGGCTAAGGGACTGGATGGCATTTTGGGAGGAGGCATAAGAACTGACTGTCTGACTGGCATTGCTGGTGAATACTGTCATAGCGAAGATACTATGGTCTTCACAGAAGAAGGATTCAAATCCTTTGAAGAAGTAAAAGTAGGAGATAAAGTTTTGGGCATTGATAAAAACCATAATATAGTCCAAACAGAAGTGATTGGTAAGTATGAATTTCCATATAGTGGAAAGTTGATTCACTTTCATAGCAGAAGGTACGATTTCTTAGTTACACCAATGCATAGAATGATATTTAAAGCCCAGGGAGAGAACGAATACAAGTATATCAATGCCTATAAGTTGCTTCATCAAGTAGGTTACTTCTTGACTTCTTTTAATTACGAAGGCAATTTAATTGAATATTTTGACATCCATCCTTATATTAAAATTAACAGGGAACCAGAACATCCAAAGAAGGCTCATCCTAAGCCTAATCTGAAGCCACTGCCAGCAAATTTGTTTATGGAATTTATGGGCTGGTACATCTCAGAAGGGTGTATATTTCATACAAAACGAGGGGACTACATAAGCATTAGGCAAACAAGGCATTCAAATGAGCTTGAATCATTGCTAAAGAATCTGGAGCTAGATTTCAAGGTCTATGAAGGCTCAAAATATGTTATTTTCCATAGGGATTTAGCAGAATACTGTAAGAGATGTGGGCAAGGAGCTAAAAACAAGACAATTCCCAAGGAGCTGTTAAGATTATCAAGGGAGCAATTGTATCATCTATTTAAAGGGTTAATGCTTGGAGATGGTAGTTCTAGAGGCTATAGCTACTTTACTTCCTCTAAGCAATTAGCTCATGACTTCCTGCTTCTTTTGCTCAAGCTTGGATTCAATGGCAGTATTGTTGAAAGGGAAATTAAGGAAGGAGGGCTTGTTAAGGGCAAGAGAATTAGAGCGACAGATAAGGGGTACTGCATCAATATCTCCTATGAACCCAGAGGCTATTTCTCTCCTTGGGAGGATGAAGTTGAAGAAGTTGATTATCAAGGCAAAGTCTGGTGCTTTGAAACTACCACAGGCAACTTCTTTGCTTATAGGAATGGCAAGGTTGGCATTTCAGGTAATTCAGTAGGTAAGACGCAGCTATGCTTCCAGCTACTGGTGAATAATGTCATGCAGCACAATAGAAAGGGGGTATATATTGAGACAGAGCCAGGGACTTGGTATGGTGACAGGGTTAGGGAAATAGCAACTGCTGCTGGGTATAAGGATGACATTCTGAAGCACATGTACGTCATTCCTGCTAAGTCAATACCAGATGCCTATGCTCAATACAATGCCTACCTCAGGGTAGAACAGTTATGTGAAGAGGGAGCAGACATAGGATTAACAATTATAGACAGCTTCAATGCTAAGTTCAGAAGTACGTTCACTGGTAGAGAACAGCTACCAGCACGTTCCTCAGAGTATGGTAGGCATATAGGATTGCTACAGAAGCTAGCTTCCAAATACAATATGGCTGTAGTAATGACTGTACAGGTAATGGGAGTACCAGATACTTCAGCACAGCATATTGCTATAGCCAAGACAGGAATGTACAAAGCACCTGTAGTACCAGACTTCGTCCTACACAGCTTGACATGGCTGGGCATTACACCAGTGGGTAAGAACTCATGGAAAATAACCTTGTTTGACAGCTCCTTCCTACCAAGGAATGAAGCTATCTTTACTGTAGATAAAGGTGGCATCAAGGACTATGTAGGTAAGCTCAAAGAGTGATGGAATGACACTATTGCTGGATGTCCATGAACCAGATGAGATAGAGAAATACCTGTTAGGATACCATATTCCAGTGGAAAGGAAGCATTTGGAAGTAGGAGATGTAGTGATAGGTACACAGGTAATAGAAAGGAAGGAGATACATGGGTTCTTTATTGATAAACACAATGGCAGACTGGGTATCCAGATTAGCAATATGTTAGCATCATACAAGAGACCCATACTGATTGTAGAGGGTAAGTTACCATCATATGAGTTCAATCCTAGAGAGAGGATGGAGTTATATACTTACGTAGCCCTGTCAAAGAACATACAGGTAATCTTTACTGAGGACATAAGGGATACCTGTAGGTGTTTACTGGCAATATATAATGCTGAAAATAACCATGCTCCATATGTGGCTCCTAGGCTATTCAGTAAACATGAAACAGACCCATACAATATCAAGGTCCAAATGCTCAGGTGTATCAAAGGCATAGGGGAGAAGAAAGCCAAGCTCATTCTTGACAATTTTAAATTACATGAATTGTTTAGTGCTAATGAGGAGGACTTGGTTAAGCTGGTAAAGAATAAGGAAGCTGTAAGGCTTCTGAAGCAGGTATTCAGTAAGGATGACTTAAAGGTAGCATGTGTAACTGCTACAGATAAAGCAGAAAGGAGGTGAGAATATGAAGGAAGTGACAAGTAAGGAACAGGCATTGGCTTCCCTTCAGGAACTTGTCAAGGACAAGGACTTGGGCATCGACGTAGCTAAGGTATTTGAAGAGGCTATGACTACCAGAGGATTGCTTGGAGCATATGCCTATACAGTAGCCAAAATAAAGAAGATGGTTACTGCTATGAAAGGTACCACTAAGTACCATGGTATCATACTGGGAACTACAGGCATAGTGGACAGGATAGAGGAAATGAAGAGGATAGCTAGGATGATATGGGAGAAGGACCCAGAAAGGGCTGTATCAGAGAACTATACTGATGCCAATGGAGTACCACTGGATAGGAGAGCTAAAATAGGTGGCAATCCTAACCCCAATTACTTAGCACCATTGCCAGACAAGCAGTCCCTATTCCTGATGTATGTAGCCAGAGCCAAGGAAGTGGATGGCAATGTTTGGTCCACATATATACTGGAAGGGTATGGTTCAGTAAAGTCCCTTGTGATGCCCATAGGAATAGAGCACCCTGTGGAGTTCAGAGCTACAGTAGCCAAAAGGAACAGATTTAACCTACCTACACTGAGGATAGATGCTGAAAGCCTTGGTTACAAGGAAATACCTGTCTTTAAGGAGATAGGTAAGACACTGCCTCAGGGAGCACCATTCGACATTGCTGAAGCACTGGAAGGCATAGTTACCACACCCCTATCAGAGCTGGAAAATTATGTAACTCAAAATAGGGGTAGCCTACTGATTACTCAAGGCATAGCCATGAACCCAGTGGAAGAGAGCTACTTTGACCTTATAGATGACGATGTGGATACTCCAGTAAGGGTATTCTTTAGAGAGCCACAGTTTATGCTGCCTCTGCCACAGGAAGGAGACATGGTTCTGACCGTGGGTAGACCAAGCAGAAGGAAGGGTAGGGAAGGCTTCAACATCAATGCCTGGGGATGGATAATGCTATGATGGAGTATGCCTTACAGAGCATAGAGTATAGCGTAGAGGGGTCTAAACCAGTAGTTTACCTGTATGCTAGAGATGTTACAGGCAAGAGAGTCCTAATTAAGGACTCTTTCAGACCTTATTTCTACATAAGGACAAAGGACAGATGGAAGCTACCTACATCTATGTCTATTAGGAGATTGGAAAATGGCTACAGGAGCATATATGGTGAGGAACTAACTAAAGTGGAAATGACAATACCAGCTATGGTAAAGCTGATGAGAGAGAGGCTACATAAGAGCCAGATACATACCTATGAAGCAGACATAGAGTTCGTCTATAGGTACCTGATTGACAAGGGCATTACCTATGGATTTAATGATAAACTGGAGCCCATTCCCACCAATATTGCTCCTGTATGCCTCTATTTTGACATAGAAGCACCCAATAATGAGGTAGTTAGCATCACCTATAGGTGTAACAATGAACTGCGTACTATGGTTCAAGGAACCAGTAAGGAGAATTTATGTAACATAAATTGTGAAGTATATAATAGTGAAAAGGAGCTACTGGAAGCCTTTATTGATGCTGTTGTTAGGCTAGACCCTGATGTATTGATAGGATGGAATATATCCTATGACCTAGGTAAGCTAAATGAACGCTGCAAGGCAGTAGGGGTGGACTCTTCCAGAATGTCACCAATGGGTATATGGAAGAGGGATAATAGAGGCTACTGGAAGGTAAAGGGCAGGGAAGTATTTGACCTGATGGAAGCATTCAGGATACTGATACATAAAGAGTATGAAGAGAGTCCATCCAGTAGCTTACAGTATGTAGCTAGGGCATACTTGAAGCAGGAGCCAATTACAGTATCTAATTGGGATACTATCTGGAAGACAGACCCAGTTAAGTTGGTTAGAAAGAACATTCAGGATGTAGAACTGATGATACAGGTCAATGAGAAGTATGGTGCCTTTGACCTGTTCGATGAAATTAGGAGGTTTATAGGATGTAGGCTGAAGGATACCCTCAAGAAGGGTACTATAGCAGACATAATGTTGCTCAGGAACACTCCCTATGTTCTACCTAATAAGTATGTCCATACTCTGGGAGCTACTCAGGAGCATAAGTCATACTTAGGTGGCTATAGGAAGGCAGAAAGAGGTGTATATGACAACGTTCTCTATTTAGACTTCAAGGCATTCTACCCCACCATTATCATATTATATAATATAAGCATAGAGACCTTTGGTAAGGATAGTCAGGAAGAGGGTATAGTCCCTAAGCTATTGAAGAAGCTCATGGCACTTAGGGAGGAAAAGAAGCTATTAATGAAGCAGGCAAAGACTGAAGAAGAACATAGGAAGTATGATATCCAGCAGTATTCACTAAAGACGGTAGTGAACAGCATCTATGGACAGTTTGGCTTCAATAGGAGTAGAATTTATGACTTGAAGTGTGCTGAAACCATTACAGCCTTAGCTAGGAAGCATATTCAGGAGGTAGAGGACTTACTTAGCCTCTTTACCCACGTCTGTTATATAGATACCGATGGTGCTATGTTCCCCTTTGAAGGTGATGTGAATGAACTGATGTCTTCCCTATCCCAGCTGATAGGTCAATTCAGCATAGAGCTGGCTGATAGGTACAAGAGGGTAATTATACTGGATAAGGAACAGTATGCTGCCCTGACAGAGAATGGAGAGATTAAGGTGAAGGGACTGGAAAGCGTAAGGGCAGACTGGAGTCCTTATATAAAGGATACACAGATGGAGGTATTTAGAAGTGTATTACATGGAGCCAGTAGGGATGAAATTATAGCTAAGGTAAGAAGGGCTTACTATGACATATCCAAACAGCCCATCCACAGGCTCAAGATAGTGAAGGGCATTAAGAAGCCTATAGATGAGTATAAAGTTCAGTCATTCCACATCAAAGCCTGTGCTTTAGCTGAAAGGTTGCTTGGTATTAAATGGCAGGTGGGGGATAAACCTAACCTTATTCCATTAGAAGGAGGCATCTGGATAGCCATCAAGAGTGATACAGAGCTACCTCCAGAAATAGCCAGAAAGGTAGACTTCAATAAGATTAGAGAACAGTTCAGACATGCTATAGGTCAGATTACAGACCTGATAGGCATCCCATGGAGCATTATAGAAGGTCAAACTACATTAGCATAAAGAAAGACTTAAATAGGAATTGATTTAAAATTCAATGTGATTGCTATGCCAAGTCTCTTAGAGCGTTTAACTAAGCTTGAAACTAGGGTCGATGAGCTTGATAAGACCCTTCAAAGGCTGAATACTTACCTCAATAATATTAACTCCAATGTTAATAGTCTGAACAACCAGATTATACGCTTAAAGGGTAAAATGAGCTACATTGAAAAGCTCCAGTGGGGGCTATATATACCGATAATTCTTACCTTGATACTGACTATAATTAAGCTATTCATAGGGTAGGTGTTATATATCAGAGTATTAATCCTTACAGAACCAATTACATCAACTGATATGTATGGAGAGATAGCTATCCAACTGGCTACCTATCTTGCTCAGGATAAGGATTACAAAGTCCATATTTTACCCCTTCAATATGGTCCTACCAAGCCTCTTTTGCTTAATGGAGTATATATAGTGGGATTGAATGAAGGTATCCATGGTGCTGAGGCACTATCTTCCTTCCTCTCTCTTTCCAAACCAGATGTGCTAATTACTATGTGTATGCCTCAATCACTTTCTAAGTTAGATGCCAAGGCAGTTAGATGGATAGCTATGTATGATAGCATAGATTCACCCTTCTTGGATGGTGTACCGGAGGAGGCAGATGCCATAGTTACCAATACTAAATATATAAAGAAGAAGCTTAAGGAGGAGCTATTTCTTGATGCTCATTATATACCTGCTACGATAGAAGGTGCATATGCCAAGGAAGACACTACCGAATCCAGAAAGAGCTTAGGACTACCAGCAGAACCATTCTATGTGGGTGTACTATCCAATAACCTAATGTATGAACAAATACCCACTGTAGTAATGGCATTCTCTATGGCATTCCAGAATACTCCTGTCAAGCTATCATTTCTATGTGCTCCATATAGAAGTAATGGGACTATGATACCAGAAGTCTGTAAACTGTTCAAGGTATTGGACCAGACTACCTTTCTAATGCATTCTGATGAGCTTTCTCCTTCTCAAATGGTTATAAAGGCATGGTTAAATTCATGTAACATAGTTTGTACAGCCAGTACAGGCTCCATAGACTATAGATTAGCCCTACAAGCTATGGCTACAGGTAGACCAATAATTTATAATGGAGGTAATCCAATCCTCAAGGAGGTCATAGGTGATGCTGGATTACCCATAAAGAGTAATATGTTCTTTAGGGACATTTGGTATAGGAAGAGGTGGTGTGCTGACCCTGTAGCTATGAAGGAAGCTATGGTGGAACTTTATAATAATAGCAAGCTAAGGGAAGAGCTTTCGAGTAAGGCTGTGGATAGGTATAGGGACTATAGTCCTGCTGTGGTTCTGCCTAAGTGGAAGAGGCTTATAGAGGAGGTAGTTTCATGAGGGTATTAATAATCAGTACCACACCCATGAATCCCACAGGCTATGGAATAGTAAGTAAGTACCTATCACAAGGTCTTGGAGAGGAACATGACGTATATATCTATGCTGAAGGCTATCAAGGACAGGAAATGAAGTTTGGTAAGGCTACTTTAGTTCCTACAGTAAGACCTGACGTGGAATTTAGACAGGATTCGATAGGTAGAATATATACTTCAATAAATAGGTACAAACCTGATGTGGTAATACCAATAGGTGACTTGCTATTCTATGACTACTTGGTAGAGCGTAAGAGGAATTTTAAATTGGTTCCTTACTTCCCTGTAGATTCAGACCCTCCAAGGTATAGGGAAGTGCTGATGTGTAAGAATCTTGATGCTGTGGTAACCATCAGTAAGTGGGGTAAGAAGGTGCTGGAAAAGTATGGTGTTAAGGATGTTCATGCCATTCCCCATGGATACAATCCTGACATCTTTAAGCCTATGGATAAGAAGGTTATCAGAGAGCAGCTTGGATTGCCCACCAATATATTCCTTCTGGGTACAGTTTCTACCAATGTCTGGCGTAAGAACATACCCAGTTTACTAGCCAGTTTTAAGTTAGCCTTTAGTGATACGCCAGATGTTCATTTGCTAATGGTAACTCCACCTACCTCTAGGTATGGTTCAGACTTACCATCACTGGTTAAGTATTTAAAATTACAAAATAGGGTACACTTTGTAGAGCAACTAGAATACTTAGCCTTGAGTGAGGCAGAACTAGCTCTATTATATAATGCTATGGATGTATTTGTGCTGGCTAGTACTGGAGAGGGCTTTGGATTGCCTCTGATAGAGGCTCAGGCTAGTGGAGTGCCCTGTATAGGTACTGATTACTCCAGCATAACAGAGCTACTGGAAGGCTCTGGGTTGTTAGTAAAGACTAAAGGTGGCTGGTGGGATGTCTTTGGTACTTGGAGGGCTGTAGTGGATGAGGATGCTATGGCTACAGCCATGAGAAAGTTGTATGACAATCCTGACCTTAGGGAGGAACTATCTAGGAAGGCTATAGAGAAAGCTAAGGAATATACGTGGCAGAACTCCAATAGGCAATGGTTAGATTTATTAAGCTCAATAGGTGATGTAGAGAGTGGTAAGCATGGGCATTAGAGATTATATAGTCAGACTAACTAGCAGGAAACCTACTCCTGTAGTTGAAGTAGCCAGACCACTGGCTCTGGATACAGAAGAGAAGTCATTTTCAGTTGATGTAACAGAAATTAGGTCCACTGGCTTGCCTAGCATGTCTGGTCTATATGAGGACTTTGAGCTGTTATATAGAAGGGATGGGGTAATATTTGGCATAGTCAATAAGTTTGCTAGAGATGTATCAGCTACCCAAATAGTAATTGATGCTAAGGATGAAACTGTCAAGAAGGAGTTAGAGGAATGGATGAACAGGAGTACCATATCATTTAGGGAGGTCATTAAGAATATTATAGTGGACAACTTGGTTTGGGGTAATGCCTTCTATGAACTGAAGACCAATGCCAGTCTTGATGACATAGTTAGACTGGTAAGGAAGAATCCTAAGTATATGGACTTTGAAAGGGATATGAATGGCAATGTCATACTTGATGAGCAGGGTAAACCTGTCAAGGTAGTTGAAGTAAGGAGTGGTAAGAAGACATATTACCCCAAGTACTTGGTAGCTCATTTTGCTCTATTTAGACTACCTGATGAACCTATAGGTATATCACCTCTAGAGTCATTGTATAACATAATAAAGTACAAGCTTAATGTAGAGAAGGCTAGCTCACAGGGCTTCTGGAGACAGGGATTCCCACCAATCATAGCTACTGTAGGGACTGATAATCAGCCAGCCACACCAGAGATGATGAAGGATGTAAAGAAGGCATTTGAGAAGCTACATAAGTCACTGGCTATATTCTTACCCCATTATGTAAAGGTTGATAGACTGGAGACAGAGCAACTTAGGGATGTGGACAAGCAGCTTAACTACCTAGTAGCTAGAATCAAGGAAGCATATACCATGGCAGAAGGCAGTGCTACTGACTATGAAAGGACTGTAGCTAGCTATCAGAGAGAGCTGGAAACACAGATTAAGGAGGAAATACTACAGCCTCTAGCAGACTTGAGGAAGTGGAAGGAAGTACCTTCAATAAAGTTTATAGAAGCTAGCCCTGAAACCAGATTAGCTAATGCCAGAACCCTAGCAGTCCTAGGTAGGCAGGGTCTGATAGTCTATGACCCAGAGCTGGAGAACTACCTCAGGAAGCAGTTAGGACTGCCTGAACTTGACCTTAACAAGCTTACTGAAGAGGAAAAGCAGAAGAGGGCTGAAGTACAAAGGAGTAGGAGATAGATGAATAGGGTACAGGATGATATTGTAAGGGTAGGTAAGAAACCTAATTCTGTCTATGTACTGGCAGCATTGAATAAGCTACGTCAATATAGTGTCATAAAGATACAGGGATTTGGTATCAGGACTACTAAAGCCAGAAGGATAGCTGAAGATGTAGTTAGTTTAACTGATAGTGAAATAGTATCATATACTCCTATTGAGGTACAGATACCATCTGGTAAGTCCTATGGCGTTGTAATTCTCATACGGAGGAAGACACATGAAGCTAAAGGAGATAAGAAATGAAGTGAGAAGGGCTAATGTAGAGAAGGTAAGGATATTCTTTAGTTCAGCACCTGATGATGAAGTATATACAGCCAATGAGCTGGGCAATCTACTTAATCTGACTCCACAAGCTGTAAGAGGAGCAATACATAATAAGCTCATTAAAGACACCAAGCTGATTAGGAAATTTAAAATTGGTCATAGTACGCTGTTTGGTACACCAAAGGCTATAGAGAAGCTAAAGAAGATGGTACAGGCAGAGTTTAATCACTACAAATGCAGAAAGGAGATTGAATGAAGTTAAGTAGAGCCATAGGGATGGTTAGAATAGCAGAAGAACAGGTATTGAGCTACCTCCAGAAGAGTAAGCTACCAGTGCCTAGGGCAGAACTGATGGAGAACTTAGGCTTAACATCCTTACAGCTTACCAGAATTTTAAATTCACTTAGGGAGCAAGGCTATGACATAAAAGGAGTCATTAGAGGAGGTGAGGAGTATTACTCTCTAGTAAGATATGGTAAGCTTACTACCGAGCATTACTATAAGGAACTGGGGGAAATAAGGACGCCCATACTGCTAACTGGTGATTGGCATATTGGAGCTAAGTCCCATTCAGACATAGCCTACAGGGAGATGATAAAGGATATAGATGAATTTGACATACGCCATGTATTGGTAGCTGGTGACGTGATACAGGGGTTGGGTGTTCATGCCTTGGAGCGTGAAGACCTATCCCTTTACTCTATAGATGAGCAGGTGGATGAGGCTATAGAGAAGCTTAAGGAAATTCCATCAAGGGTAAAGGTCCATCTCATTATGGGTAACCATGAGCAAAAGATTAGGGCTGAGCATAAGATAGGGTTTGATGCCTGTGCTGCTATAGCTAAGGCACTAAGGAATGTAACTTACTATGGCTATACAGCTACCCTAACACTCAATAAGGACCATTCCATCTTTATGCTTCATGGTAAAGGAGGAGGCTCCTATGCTAGTTCTTATGTTCTGGAGAAGGTATTCAGGAACCTTACTGAACGACCTTCTGTCCTATGCTTAGGACACTTCCATGAGCTAACTGTAGTTCATAAGCCCCCTAACTATCTTCTTGTCAAACCAGGTTGCTTGCAGCGTGAAACTATCTACATCATGTCTATGGGTGTAGCTGCTCAAGTAGGCTGGATAATACTGGAGGACTATAATGATGAACGTGCCACACCACTACTCAGATGCCCAAGGGTATACTAGAGAGATAGGTTTATATTTTAAGTTACATAAATTAGTGTGGTCATCCATCTCGTATGGAGGCTAAAATATGAATATAGTCTTCCTAGGGACAAGAGGTTTGGTAGAAGAACAGTCTGATACCCATAAGAGACATTCTGGATTACTCATTAAGAGTAATACCACTAAGCTATTGATTGATGTAGGAGAGAAGAACTACTTAGACCTCAATCCTGATGCTATTATAGTAACCCATGCCCATCCTGACCACTTCAACAAGGAAATTACTACCGTAGAGAAGCCTGTCTACTCAACTAAACAGATATTGAGGCTACTGAAGGGTGACATAAAGAACCCAGTTAGTGTGGAGGTAGAAAAGCCATTCAAGATAGGAGACATTACCTGTACTCTCTATAAGACCCTTCACTCTATCAAAACTCCATCAGTAGCTGTCAGGCTGGAGCACAATGATAAAGTGGTAGTCTATACATCAGACGTGCTCTACATATATAATAGGGATAAGTTCCTTAATGGTGCTACTCTAGCTATAGGAGATGGGAGTAGCTTGAAGAAGGGAGGAATAGTCAGAAAGGATGAGGAACTAGGCATTTATGGTCATGAAGGTATACCTGACCAGATAGCTTGGTTCCTGAAGGCTGGTGTTAAGGCTATAGCCATTACTCACCTTGGTAAGGAGGCTATAGAGAAGGGTGATAAGGACTTAGAATTTATGTTACAAGAAATGGTTAAGGAGGAAGCTAATAGACTGGATAAACAGCCAGTTCCTATAATAGTGGCTAAGGATGGCTTGGAATTGAGTATGGAGGCTTTGGTAGACACATCAGGCATAATTTCACCTAAAGTCTTACTACCAGAGGAAGTAAGACCCAAAGCAGGCATCATTCTGGTCAAGCCTCATGGTACATTACTCATTAAAGGTGACAAGCAGGCTATTGTGAAGTCTGTACACCTTAAAGAGCACATAGATGAGCCATTATGGCTCATAGAGGATAAGAAGATATTGGGAATAGTGGTTTTGACAGAGCCTATAGTTATAGACCAGAAACAGTTTAAGGAACTTAGGGACAAACATAGGATTACTGATGAAGAAGCAGAGCAATGGGGCTTTAGTGACAAGAAAGAGCTGTATTATTACCCTGTAAAGGTAATAGCTGCTTATGATACACCTTTAGAGATTGACTACCCTCAAGGTCCACAGCTATTTGTTAAGACTGATAACATAACTTGGCTTACTAAGCTATGGAAAGTTCCTTATGAACCAGAGAAAGCTACCAATGAACAGCTTGCTGATGACTATCGCCTATTGGTAGCTGTAATGGCTAAGTTACTCAAAGGTGAAAAGGTAAGGATACAGGCTGGTAAGGATGAATACTTTAACAAGGATACTCTAAAGAACTTTGTAGTAAGGTTACTAAAAGAAGTAGCAAGGAGGAAGAAGGAAGGCACTATAGATATGACCCTCCATATAGAGGAGTATAAGGAAGGTAGTCCATCATATGAATTGTGGAACTTAGTCAAGGATGGACTTACTGATGAAGAAATCAAGTTGCTTACTACTGCTTCTGAAGCTAAATTAGCTAAGTTCCCACCTCTGGAAAGTATTACTGAAGAATACCTCAAGACTCTATCAGATGAGGACTTGCTAAAGTTAAGGGACTATCTCCATCAACTATATCGTAAGGAAGGTAAGGTAACAGAGCCTATCTATGATGCTCATATACTGGTAGGCAAGGAAATTATAGCCAGAGGCATACCATACCCACCAGAAGAAGAGTGGGATGAGCTGGACAAGGCTACTGTCATACAATTCCTTGAATATCCTGAGCCAGCAGGTTTGGCTAAAGAGCTTACCATTAATGAGTTCCTATCTATGCTACCAGAGAGGTTTACCATATCAGAACCACCAGCTCAAATATTTGTAGCTGGAGGTATAGTCAATAGGGGTAAAGTAAGCTACCCACTGGAAGCAGGCAAGGAAGGTAGTGACATAGATATTATAATAAAACAACAATATCCAGATGATAGAATTATATATGAGCTATTGAGGAGATTGCCTCCAGATGTAGCTAAAGGAGTCCATGTTGTCTATGATAGAGAAGGTCCTATGATAGGCAATTGCATTCCCATATACCAATTAGCTTTCAGTAGAGTGACCAATCCTAAAGTAATAAGTCCATGGGAAGTACCATCCAAATTAGCTGAATTAGTCTTTGGTAAGCCAGTGGTGGGATTAAAGCCCAAGTCGGGCATAGTAGGCAAGCTGGAATTCTGGTTAGCTAAGGATGCTTGGGAGCTATTTGCCTCTAAATATATAGAAGAGAATATACCTCTAATCATAGAACGTAAGTGTGATGGAAGACGATTCCAGCTACATGCTGACAAAGCTAAGGGTATAGCCAAGCTCTTTACAGAGGACAGGCAGAGGGATAGAGCACCAGCTATGCCTGACATTATAAATGAGATTATGAAGGAAGGCAAGTTTGAAAATGTTATTTTGGACTGTGAAATAGAGGTATATGACATAGGGGATAAGAAACCAAAGGATGCAGAGACTAAAATTAGGCTGTTTGAGATGGTTCCAAGAGAGGATACGGCAAGCCTAACTACAGCAGAAAAGATACCAGAAAGCATGATAGATGGAGCAGTAGTGCAGGTATATGATATACTATGGCTTGATGGTAAGCCAGTGAATAACCTTACTACTCTAGAGAGGATAGAGCTAGTTCATAAGGTGGTTCCTAAAGGTCTTTACTGGTGGAGACCACTGCCTTATTACATAGCTACTAATCGTAAAGAGTTCTTTACATACCTAGAGAAAGTGAGGAGAGAGAATGGTTCAGAAGGGGCTATAGTTAAGGCAGCTAATTCTACATATCCTATCAAGTATAGTGGTGAAAATAGGACTACTGAATGGTGTCTTACAGGAGGAAGTTTGATACTAACCGAGAATGGATTTGAGCAAATAGCTTTTGTAAAAGAAGGAACTAGAGTGTTTGGAAAGGATGGTAAGTTACATAAAATTATTGCTAAGTCAGAAAGGCAACTACAGGATTGGGAAACTCTATATGATGTTAAGAGCTTCCATGGCATAAAGATAAGAGCTACTGGACAACACAAAGTCCTTCTTAGTGATGGCACATGGAAGCCTATTGAGGAAGCTGAAGGTATTGCCTTCATTCCTCAGATAGAAGTGCCAAAAGAAGAAGCTCCTACTGAACTTGACTTGGAGTGGCATGGATATAAGAAACATATAGTATGTGATGAGGATTTCTGGAAGCTAATAGGATTCTGGATAGCTGAAGGCTCACTAGGCAATAATAGGAACTCGAAGTATAAGAGAGGAGAGCTAAAACTATCACAGAAGGATAGAAAAATACTAGAAAAATATGCCAAAATTATTGAGACAAAGTTGAACGTTAAGCCTAAAATTTATGACTATGATTGTTCTCATCTGATAGTGTGGGATAAGCCTTTCTGTGACTGGTTAAGTAAGCATTTCCTAGACAAGAATGATGATAAAACCTTACCTTGGTTTATAGCTTCTCTTCCTAGAAGCAAACTTATGGCTTTCCTAGAGGGTTGGAAAGAAGGAGATGGATATCGCAATAGAAAACTTATGATTTCAACTTCTGATAGAGGCTTGGCTGGAAGAGCTTATGCTATCTTAAGGAGCCTTGGTTTTGATGTGGGAATTACCTATCAGAAAATAAGAGGTTATAGAGATAATTTTAAAATTACTATTTCACAAGAACCATTCCATCAAAAGCATGTAATTGTGAAGAAGTTAGTGCCTACTGATGGTAAAGATAAAGTATATAACATACAGGTAGAAGATGTGGAGAGCTTTATGACAGGGAATTTGGTACTTTCTAATTGTAAGATAAAAAACTTGAAGGAAATAGACCTTATGGTATGGAATAGGATACCAAAGGTAACCAAGGAAGGTAAGGAGCTGGACCAATATCAATATGATGTGGTATACCAGATACCCTGCAATAAATTCGATGAGTTCTATGGGGCTGTAAAGTGGAATGGCAAGTGCTATGCTCCCATAGGTAGAACTTATAGTACTACAGATAAATGTGAACGGGGAGACATAATTACAGTATTGGTCATTAGGGTTAGGGAGTATGAGAGAGAAGGAAAGAGGATATTTACCTTCATGTTTCCTTGTATTTCAAAAGATACTCCAGTCATTACTTCTGAAGGCTTACGTCCTGCTGGGGAAGTTAAAGTTGGCGATTACCTCTTGACAGAAAATGGTTTTGAACCAGTTAAAATTGTTGAGGAAGTTATTAAACCCGAGCAATACAATATTAAAATAGAATATTCTCCCTTCTTGATAAAGGTAGATGGTGAGCATCCATTTTTAGTAAATGAAAGAAATGCTGTGCCTCATTATCATAATTATAGCAAGACTTTCAAGCCTATTTGGAAGTTGGCTAAAGACTTAAAACCAAATGATATCGTTTTGATGCCTAAAATAGCTGTAAGAAAGCCCTTTTTAAGTCCTGAATGGGGTAGGCTGATGGGAGCTTACCTAGGCGATGGAACAATTAACAGTAAACGAAAAGGTTTTACTGAGTATGCTATAGTTTTCAACAAAATGGAGCAAGATTTAGTGGCTTTCTATAGACAAATTTTAAATAAACTCTCTATCAAATCTTGGGTTAGCAATAGACATAAGAGCACCACAGAAATTTTATTTGAACTAAAGGAGGAAGAAGATTATATTAAAATGCTTTACAATAATGGAAAGAAATTTGTTCCTAAAGCTATTCTTGAGAGTGATGAGGCATTCATTAAAGAGTTTATAGAAGGCTTAATCGATTCAGATGGAACTAGAGGTAAGCAAGTTCAATTTGTCAATACTAATTTAGATATCTGTCACTCATTAGTTTTACTATTACATAGACTTGGAATTGTTCCATCTTTCTCCATACGAGAAGTTAAGGGGCTTACTGGAAAAATAAAGAAATGCGGTCAAGTTGCTTGGTATCCAAATGCTAAAAGTAAACACTTCTGGGATTATGGGAACTACCTAGGTTTCAGAGTACTTGAAAAGAAGAAAATAGAGCCTGAACCATTAGTCAATTTAGTTACAGACTCCCATACATTTTGTGTTCCATACTGTTTAACTCACAACACCTACAAGGAGAGGAGAACTGATAAGAAAGAACCCGATGGGCTTGAAGTGGTAGAAAGGCTGGCTGAAGTTGGTACAGCACCATTAGGAAGGTTAAGCGAAGCAGAACCCAAGAACAGACCTGAAGAGGACCTTTGGAAGGAAACTACCAAGGAAATGCTCAAATTGAGTGAGTATAAAAGGAAGTTATTAGAAAGAATATTGGGAGTTGATAGTAATGAGTAGCCTATTAGAAATATACGATGATAAAGAGCTGAAGAAAAAGGTAGAAACATTAGACTTAGGAGAGATAGAGGTAGGAACTACAGTTAAAAAGATATATTACATAAAGAACACAACAGGTGGAACAATTACAAGGTTAGAATTTAAAATTGATTCTCCTTACATAAAGGTAGTTAGAGCACCTAAACTACTGAAGCCAGATGAGGTAGGAGAGTTGGAATTGGAAATAAAGCCACCACTTGACATCAGAAAAGGCTTAAATACCAAGGTAGAAATATCATTTAGAGTAATATATAGTTGAAGGAAGTGGATTGAATGACAGCTACATGTGATGTGGTGGAATGTAATGGTGCTTCACCTGGTACATGGACAGTAGTAACTTCAGTCAGATTCTGTACAGCAGACACTTATAACCCAGGGCTGTCATATCCTATACCCATAGTTTCTGGACAGACAAAGAGAAGCTACTGGAAGTCAATATGTCTATCCTTTGGAGGAACTTACACTCAAATTACCAATGTCTGTATATATACTGATGGTTCTGACTTTGGTACAGGAATCACTACTTATATAGGTGATGAAACCTTACCTGCCAACAGCTATCAACAGGCAACAGGAGTTCAAGGAGACACTGGTGATGAGATGGTTGCTACCCACTCAGGCATTACCAGTAAAACGGCATTCTTTACCTATACTTCTACCAATAAGAAGCTGGTGGATGCAGGACCAATTACTGGTACAGCTAAGAGCAAGCACGTAGTCCTTCAGATGGATGTATCAGATACTGCCACACCAGGTGTTAAAGGACCAGAAACCATCACTTGGACTTATGATGAAATATAATTAGAAGGGCATAACTATGGGAATCCAATCCCTAAGATACTTCTGGAAAGCCACATACAAGGATGGCTCTTCCATCTGTCAGTTTGAAGAAGGGAAGGAGAGGCTATTTTCTGAAATAGACCAAAGTAGGTTAGAGAGCTTTGCTTGGGTGCCTTTTAATAGCTCTGACCCTGTTATCATCATTAAACTTGAACCTTGGCAGAGGTTAATAGCAGTTAGACGTAATTTTATAACTACAGGACCAGAGGGAGAGAGCAGAAAGACTATCTATCTCTTAGGATGGCAATCGACTATTAATGGTAGAAACTATAAGAGCATTTGTTATATAGACCCATCAGAGGGAACTATAACCATGGAAGGGAAGTAAAATGAACTTCTGTTTCAGGTGTGGTGAATGCTGTAAGGGAGAAATTAGGCTCACAAGGGAGGAAATAAGCTTAATCAAGGAGAGAACTGGGGTAGAATTAAGAGGAATACAGCTGGAAGGCAATAAAGTGCTGGTGAAAGTCAATCCTTGTCCCTTCTTAGAAGGCAATCTCTGTACTATATATGACATAAGACCATGTGCGTGCAGAATGTATCACTGTGGTAGATTGAGTCCTACTGATAGCCCTAAGAAAACTATAGGAGAAGTCAGGGAGGTAATGAAGAAGAATAATGAATATAGACTCTGGTTAGAGCAAATGCAGGCAGAAGCTGCTGCTTGGGGCAACAGGCATGGATGGAACTGGAGGAAGGTAGGCTAATGGCAACTACTTGGTACTTTAGGAATATTAATGCAACTACTGGTCCTACTTCTAAAGCCTCTCCTGATACTGATGCCTTCCCTTCTGTACCAAGTGACAAAAATACCCCCAAGCAAATGCTTTCTGTCAAAGGAACTGGACAGACTAGTGTTTCTGGAGCTTATGCTACCACAGCCAATTGTTATACCTTAGCAAGAATATTTGTAAGTCCTCCCTTAGCAGCTCAGACACTGACAGGAGGACAGACTGGATATAAGATTGGAATAGCCATTAAGGAAAGCAATACCTCAATGAACTTGTATCATAGAGCATTTGTCTATATATGGAGGAGTGGCTCTGGCAACGTAAAGACAATCATATCACCTACCTCCTGTGGTACGGAGCACGGTACTTCTGAGACTGGATGTGTAATTACAGCTACAGGAGCTTCAGGAGACTTCTTCATCCAAGCGGGAGACAGAATTGTTGTAGAGGAATGGTGGGACATAAGGAATACTAAAAATACCTCTTATACTGCTACCTATTACTGGGATGGAACTACTGATGTAGTGGAAAGCACAGCTACTTCAAATGCAGCTGGTTTCTTCTACTGCCCACAAACTCTAACTCTTTTACCTACCCAGAAGACATTTAGCTTGGATACATACCTCAAGAGAGTAGCCTTTAAGACATATACAATGGATGCTGCTTTGAAGGGAGCTAAGTCCAAAACCGTGTCATTGGATTCGGCTCTTTCTACATCTAAGTCTGTTTCAAGTTCTATAGATACCTTACTTTCATTAAAGAAAATAAAGTCTATGGACATAGACAGTGCTTTATATAGAAGGCAATTAAAAATTGCTCAGTTAGACAGTGCTTTATCGAAGGGTGTTTCTAAGGATATTCCTTTAGATGTAACTCTTTCTGTATCCAGAAGCATTCTTAGCTCCATAGATGCGCTCCTGTCTACGAAGAGAACTAAGGCTATGGATATCGATGCTGCTTTATCCAAGAGTAGCTTGAAAACCACTCAATTTGATGCTTCCTTAGTCAAGACTATACTTAAAAACGTTCTTTCTGATGCAGCTCTTTCTGCTGCTTCTTATAAGACCTTTTCTATTGGTGCTGTTCTGAAGGAAACTTCTTCTAGGGAGTTCCAACTTGATTCTGTCCTTCAAAAGACTTTATTTAAGGCACTAGCATCAGACAGTGTTTTAAAGAAAACAAAGCAAGCAGAATTTGGTTTGGATGCTGTATTGGAAGCAACAATGGGAGTAGAAAAGACCAAATACTTGGAAATTACTTCTGTTTTAAGCAAACTAAATGTTGCAGGCTTTGATTTGGATACACTCCTTGTAAAGAGAGTTAAAGCTACCTTCTTATTGGATGCGTATCTATCTGGAGAGGTTAAGCTTCCTTCAGGAGGAGTTTATTTCATCCCTCCAAGAAGGAGAACTGTAATACTGCCTATTTCAATTACTCCCTATTCAATAGCTAAGGAAATTAGGACAATTGAAGGCAGAATTGCTTTAGAGCACTTGTCATTTAGACCATTAATAGGGAGGATTGTTCATTTAGGAAAGGTAGCTGCTCCTGTCATAGGTAGCTTTGCTTCTTCTATTGGCTTGAGCTTAGCCTTGAGAAGTACCTTGCTAAGCACCACAAGTGTGGAGTTACCCATTAAGGGTAAGAAGAGCTATAAGCTGATTATTGATTTACTGACGGAGGATTTATAATAAGAGTAAGAATTATATATTTATGTTACATAAATTGGGTGTGATATTATGTCTGAAGATAGTGAACTGACTTTGATGCCTTGTCCCTTCTGGAATAACTATACTGTATGCCCTCTGAGGAAGAGGATGTATGGACTACCACCACCAGAGAGGTTTAAGCCTGTAGCAGGGCTAAAGTTCCCTATTAGATGTAAGTTTGCTACAATGTATAGATGTGTATGGGTAAAGGACTACTATATGTATTTAGAACCTATAGAGGAGGTGGAAGAATGACTTATATATATGAGGAAGATATAGCCCTAGAAAGCCTAGCTGAAGTAGAGCCAGAGCTAGTAGAGACTCTACAGAAGAAGATAGCAGGTAGGTATAATGTCTATCCACCTAATAATAAACCAGAACCTTTTGTCATACAAAGGCATGAAATTGGTGATTCAAACCACTTTGACTTTAGGTTTAAGGTAAATGGGTATTTGATTGGTTGGTCAGTGGTTGGGTTCAGTAAGGACAATCCAGCTACCATAGAGACCTTGCTGGCTAACATAGGTAAGGGCTTTAGAGCTGAAACTAAAGCCTCGCAACCTTGTATTGCTCCAGACACTCTAGTCTTTACTAGGGATGGACTAAAGGAAGCAGGGAGAATAACTATGAACGACTTGTTGCTAGGGAAAGATGGAGTATTCCATAGAGTTGTTCAAATAGACAGAGGCATTAAGGATAAGGGTTATATAATTAAGACTAGTTATGGAGTAGAACAAAAGGTTACTCAACATCATCCTTACTTGGTAGTTATTAAAGCCTTCTGTCCTTATCATGGCTACTTTGATGTAAAAAGAACCTTAGAAAGCACTAGCCATTGTGAGTATTGTAGATTAGATAAAGTTCTTTACCCAATAATTGAATGGAAGGAGGCTAAAGACTTAGAGGTAAGGGACATAGTGCTATTTCCAAAGGAGATTAGAGAGTATTGGAAGCGTCCAATAAGGCAGGTCTCACCTCAATATGGAAGGTTACTTGGGTTCTTTATAGGAGATGGAACTAGGTGGAATAAGAATGGGGTCAGGCTACTCTTCAATGCTTTGAAAGAGGAATCTAAAGCTGAATATTATAATGCCATAGTCAGGGAACTAAGTGGTAATACAGGTTCCATAAGAAGGGAGAAGAACGTTCTGATACTTTCATTTACTAATGAAACTTCTAGATGCTTGCTGAAGGATGGATATGAAAATGAGACCAAAAGCATTAAATTAGAGTTCCTAGGGTATCCAAAAGGGTTCAGAAAAGAGTTGTTGTTTGGATTGATTGATTCAGATGGCTATTGGATAAGTCAAGACTGTTTCTATTTTGCAACAAGCAATCCTAGGGTAGCTGAAGGTTTCTGGTTACTTTGCTCTTCTTTAGGCATTCCATGCTCTATGAGGTACCGAGAGAATACTTCTAAACTTGTATCAAGAACAAAGAAGAAGTTTGAATTTATGGGTTACTTGAACAAGGAGCATAACGAAATACTTGACCTTGGCTATTACTGGGGCTTTAGAGTTATCGACAAGAAAGACTTGAACTGTCCAGAGTATATAAACATAGTTACTAATGACCATACTATATTAGTACCATTTGCTATTACTCACAATACCATCTGGCTTAATGTTGAGGGTCAGGTCAAGCCTGGTGAGGTAGGGGCTGGAGTGGAAAAGCCTGGCAAGTTCACCATACTAACAGGTACTAAGAAGTACAAGGATGCTAGAGTGATATTTGGGTGTCAAAAACCCTATTTTCATGAGTACTTCCTTAAGGATGGGGTGTACTTTAAGGATTGGACTAGGATAGTGTTCAGACAGATTAAACAGGAGAAGCTAGAACCAGAAACTAAACGTCCTACAGGTAAAACAGAGCTATTCTGGAGGTTTATGATACCCAAGGACCAGAAACCATATGCTCTGGCTAGAGGTATGAAGGAAGGATGGTACCCTCCAGAAGGCATAATTCCATTTCCATATGACTGGGCTAAAAAGAACTATCCAGAGGATGTTGCTAAGTGGGAAGAATATATAAAGCAGGCTACTAAGGAAACTAAGTTAAGCAAGGCTAAGTTCTGTATTGTTGAGTTCAGGTACAAAGGTCCTAAGCATATCAGAGATGTATGGAGGAGGGAATGGCATTTGCTTATAGATGATGGTAAAGAGAAGGTTATGGACTTTGTAACCACCGAACATCCTATCTATATAATGCCTCTGGCTTATGTATATAATGGTAGGATAGATAAGAAATGGTTTGGCTATGAAGGTAACTTGAAGCCACTGGAGCTTTGGAATCCTAACAAGGAGTTAAATGGCATAGTGGAAGTACTGATAGAAGGAGATATGGATATAGATAGCAAGATAGTGAATGATAAGGAAGTATATATTATAGACATAGATAGAGGTATTATGAAGGGTAAGTATGCTATGGCTCAAGAGGAGGAAGATAGTCCCTTCTATATATTTAATGAACTAACTAAGCTGGCTCTAGCTGCCGATGCTGTATGGGTATATGATAAGCACACTATAGAAGGAGTTCCCCACTGGGACTTAAGGTTCAGGCTTAACATAGAAGGTGAATGGGAATCTGTGTTACATGAATTTAGTGGTATGGATAAGCCACTCCATGAAGCAGGTATTGAGGAACCTGTAGAAGTGATAGCTAAGATATGTAAAGACCTTAGCTGGATAGACCCTAACTTTAAGGAAGGTAGACGTAAGGTAGGGGGTATATGGACAGAAGTAGAGAGAATAGACCAAGGTAAGGCTATAATATATAATGCTACAGATGATTTCTGGTCATTTAACTTGGATGGAGAAATCCTTAGTGGTTATATAATAGCCAAAAGGACTGATGGAGGTTGGGTAATTATGAAGAGCAGGCTACCTTCACCTAAGCTCTCTAAGGAAGGAACAGGCAATCCAGTTACTGGGGACTACTATAAGGAATTTAAAATTGAACAAAAGAAGGGATGGGACTACTTTATTGTTCACATCTATGACTCCAGAGCCTTTACCAGAGCTGAACCTGCTGAAATGGTAAAGGAATACCTACCTGATTTAAAATTACCAGAGGGTGTTGATGTTAGAATAGGTCTATATCCAGTGGTAGGAGCATTACACCATGTAAGGGTCATGAATGTAAAGTTCCCATCTACATGGACAGTAGCTGAAGCTGTAGCTTGGATTAAGAAGAATAACCTTCATAAGTGGGGTAGAGAACGCATAGTTAAGAAGCAACAGTAAGTCTTAAATGAATTAATGTAACATTAAATTGTGATAGCTATGACTGAAGCCATTAAGGAATTGATAGTTGAGTTAGAAGGTATTAAAGAAGAGAATGAGCTGTTAAAGGCACAGTTACGGTCTATGACATCCACTTTGGCATCTGACTTCATAGTACTGTCAGAAGCACCCAAAATTGTCAAAGGCATTGCTATAGCTGAAGGTACTTGGAATGGTGATTACTACCCAGCAGAGGCACTTAGGGAAATACCCAATGTGGGTTCCATACCAGTGTTAGTGGAGCATGGTGATAGTGAAGAGTTTGGAACTAAGGCTGTTGGGTTAGTTAAAGAATGGGAATACATACCACTGATTAATGCTGTAGCTTACCAAGCAGAAATTACTGATGACAGGGCTTGGCAACTGATTAAAGAGGGTAAGCTTACTGGCATCAGTCTTCAGTCCTTTGTAGCTAAGGGTAATGGAGGACATAGGGTATTATATATGAAACCATTTGAAGCCAGTCTGACCTCCAATCCAGCTGTAAAATATGCCTATGTAGCCTTTAGCAAAATGTATTTAAATGAGAAAGGTTCAATAAAGAGTGATATTATGACCGAAGTAGGTAAGGAAGAAGTTAAGACAGAAGCTGTTAGTGCTACAGCTCCTAATGCTACAGTTGAGGTAAAGGCTGACACTGCTACAGCACCTACATCAGCACCTAAGGAGTATGAGATGGTACAGCTTGAAGTAAAGGACAATGAAGTGATGGTTATAGATGTGATGCCTGAGGAGGAAGCATTGAAGAAGAAGAGACCAGTAGCTAAGGTACCAGCAGGAACGTACTATTACTATGGGTCCTATGGATACCCACCGTACTACTATGGTTATCCATATGGATATGCCTATGGCTATCCATCTGGGTATGGCTATCCTACCCCTAAGAAGAGGAAGCTAACTGATGACTACGAGGATGCTACTGCCATATTTGATGCTATCAAGAAGCTAGAGGACAAGCTTGCTGCTGTGGAGAATAAGATAAGTGAAATGACAGCTAGTCTGACCAAGGCACCTGAGGCTCCTAAGGCACCTGAGGTTGCTGAGGCTCCAAAGGCACCTGAAGCAGCTAAGCCTGACTTGGGTAAGCTCACCCCTGCTGAGTTGATAGTACTAGAACAGAGGAAGAAAGGTTTATGACTGACCTAGATGGTCTTCTAAAGGGCTTAAAGCAGCTTGAAGTAGAGATACAGAGGCTTAAGGAAGAGAATACTAAGCTAAGGAAGATGCTTGGACAGCCTGTATCATCTATATCCTCTTCTGAACCTTCCAGTGAGCCATCAAGAGTAATTAATGGTGCTATTGCTCTAATAGCACTGCTAAAGTCTGGTCAGTGGGATTCATCAGTAAGCCTAAGAGAGCTGATGGAAAGGAAGAGAATTTAAGTTACATAAAATTAACTGTATACCACAAGCTTTTTAAGTAACATAAATTATTGTAATTATGATAAGCATGCAGGAAGAAATAGCTAAGTTAGTAGAGTTACCAGATGTTACAGCCGTAACTCCTAAGGCAATACTTGATGTCATAGAGGCATCCAGAAGGAAGAGAGCTACTGGGTTACAGCTCTTAAGGCACAATGATATCCTTAAGAGGACCAAGGCTAGGTCAGCTAATGTACCCAAGAGAGGCATACTTACTGCTGTAGAGGTCAGTGAAGGAGCTGACATTAGTGAGCAAAGCATTCCTGATGTCACTTATCAGACTACAACGGTTAGTGCTGTAAAGATAGGTACTTACTTCAAGATTACCAAGGAAGCAATTGATGCTACTGAAATTGATGTCATTAATGACTTGCTGGAGGATGCTGGAGCAGCTATAGCTGACAAGGAAGATGACCTTATATATGATGCTATACTGTCAGCACCTACCAGCAATATTCAAGCCAGTGCTAATGCAGGCAAAATTGTCTTTGCTGACATAGTCAAGGCTAAGTCTAAGGTTGAGGCAAGCAATTTTGAGCCTGACACTGTGGTTCTTAGTCCAGCCAGAGCTGATGACTTGCTTGTTGATGCTGCTGCTATTGCTAGGTTTGTCGATAAGTCTGAACTACCTGAAAATGAGCAGCTGGTTAGACAGCTTGGTAGGCTTGCTGGGCTTGATGTCATAGTGTCCAATGCTGTACCAGACACTACAGTGTTGGTGCTTGACAGAAAAGCCCTTGGCTGGTACTTACCAAAGAGAGATGTGGATGTGAAGAGGGATGAATCAATAACAACTGACTCTATAGAGTTTGCCGTGTTCAAGGAGTTTGGAGTAGGAGTTACACAGGCTGATGCAATATGCTTCCTGACGGTTGCTCCAGCCTAAGCAGGCTGGTAGATGGTCTACCCCTCATCAGTAGGGGTAGACTTACAAACCTTTTGAGGTGGTAGTGTGGCTTGGACTACACCTGCATCCTTAAGGATAGTATTGGGTATTACTTCTACTGAACTATCTGATAGCGATGCTAATGATTATATAGCTAAGGCTCAAGAGGCAGTAAGGAGGGACTTAGCTGAATACATTAAGGATGATGTATTGGTAGGAGCTATTAATGGTACCAATACTAAGTTCCTAGCTAATTATACTCCCATAGGTGATGGGGACTTTGACCTTGATATAGATAAGGACGATGTAGCTGTCTATGGATGGACAGATGTTAAGGATGAAAATAGCAAAGTCCAGCTGGATGTGGCTAAGCTGTCACCCAACACAGGTCTGATAGAGTTAGTTAGCCCTCCAGATACATCCTATGTTCAGCTTACTGCTACCTATTACAGGTACTGGGCACCATTGAATACTAAGTTATACGAATTGTGTACAAACTATTTAGCTGCTTATTTATATTTGATTAACCAGTATGCTTTTGCTCCTCTGGAGATGGCTCTAGGTAGTATGAGGGTTATATACAGAGGAGGTAGGGGTTCTACATTGGGAGTAGGACTATTCCCATATACTAGGTTCTGGAATGAATATGTCAAGTTAGTGGCTTTACTGAAGAGCCAACATACCACCAGAACAGAAGCTGATGATATGGAAGTTAGGGAGCCTATACTCATACCAAGTGAGGAATGATGCATACCCTTAAGCCTTCCATCATCAAGCAAGAGCTAAAGAAGCTCAAAGGCACACCCCTTAAGCTTCTCAAGCCCAATACTACCATTACTGATGATGTCTATGGCACTAAGTCTGGCTACCTTGAGTATGATATTACAGGCATAGTGTTGCCATCTGTATCTAGGGACTTCTTCTACAGGCTACAGGGCACTCTGGATGATGGCTCTGTTAGGATATTCATACTACCCGAACCTCTGGCTGGAGTAAAGGTAGCACTTGGTGACAAGATAAAGAACTTGGTAACAGATATGACATATGAAGTGCTGGAGGTATTTGAGTATATAATAGAGAATGAACTGGTAGTGATAGAGGCTATATGTAGGTGATGGTATGGTACGTGTATTGCTTAGGGACTATCCCAAGGTAATTAAAAGGTTTGCTCAGGTTATGACTACTGATGTGTCAAGAAAGATACTTGATAAGTACTTGGAGAATGTAGTAGAAAGCATGAAGGATAAGCTACCTACTAGACCAGTTCTACCTCCTGAAGAGGTAATGCACTTCAGTGATTCTCTTTACTATAGGATAGATAAGGTAGAGAATGGTTACGTAGGATATGTAGGTTCCCACTACCCTGGTGAAAGTGGTAGGCAATCTGCCTTGATAGCTAGGGCTATAGATGAAGGTAGGAGAGGCTATAGTGCTAAGCCTCCTAAGCTGGCTATACGTGTGGTGACACGCACTGGACAGGTATTTCTAAGGAAGTATGTAGGACCATCTGAACCAAGGAACTTTATTCTACCTTCCTTCTGGGAGAATAGAGGCATACTTGGTAAGGAATTTGTACGTAGCTGTCATGAAACTTACTATGCTGCTGCTAAGGAGTATTCCTTCTAGGTGGTAAGGAATGAAGATAGAGTCATTGAATAGGTTGATAGTAAACGTGCTAAGGAGCAATGTACCAGACCCTCTTAATAGAGGCATTACTTGGATTACATATGGTTACACACAGGATACAATAAGGTACCCATCAATAGCTGTATTCCAGAGCAGTGCTAGGGGAGATATTCTAGCTATAGGTGATAAGACCAATGTAGTAGAGGCTCTTTACCTGATAGAGATAGTTACCAATAAGGATGCTGAAGCCACTATAGGTGGCAGTAGATATTCTGGCTATAAGCTGACCAGTTACCTTACCGATGCTGTAACTAAGGCAATAATGAACCAGAGGGACTATGCTAGAACACAGGGTATTGAGGACTGGAATATAGTTAGAATAGAAACTATGGGATATGACCCTGATAGGGAAGAGTATAAGCAGAGGGTATGGCTATCCTGTATTGGGGTGCTGGAACCAACATAAGACTTAAATAGTGGGCTGGTTAATTAATTGTTGGTGTTAGGATGCCCACCTATTATCGTGGTAAGGATGCCACCTTGTATGTAGTGGTTGGTGGAACAGAGACTAGGATAGGTTATGCTCAGTCAGCCAGTGTAGAGATTAACCCCAATCCAGAAAGGCTCTTTGAGGTAGGTTCACCCTTGGCAGTAGGCATAGAGATGGGCAATGTGGAAATATCTGGCAGTATCTCTAGGATATGGATGGACAATTTTATGTTACAAAAATTAGGTATGACAACGCCAGCACTGTCTGCCTTTGACTTAGTGTTTAAGATAGGGACTGAGGAAGATGCTCCAGCCATCTCTCTTACTGGATGTGTGGTTAGTACTGGTTCTATAGACATACCTCAGGATGGATGGATAATGGGAGACATAGACTTCATGGCTAAAAGCTATACCCTGTTAGGCAGAACAACTCAACCATAGTGATGGAGAATGACTGATGCACCTCAAGGGTATGTACCTGCCCCATCAGAAGAGGAAGAACTTAGGCTAGTGGCTAAGGAGAAACTAGTGGTAGTACCAAGAGAGACAGAGGTAGTTATACCTAAGCTTAATGGTAAGGTAAGGATTAGGTCTATCAAGCCTACTGAGTATGCTCTTCTACTGGAGAAGGTAGGTATTAAGAAGATAGAGGACTTTACTCTGGGTAAGCTCAGCATACTGATACAGGAGGTATGTAAGTTAGGTCTGGTAGAGCCTAAGATAGGTAGGGATGAGGACTTACCAAGTGATGTAGCTACTGAGGTGTCAAACAAGATACTGGAATGGAGTTACCTCACAGTACCAAAAGGTACTGAGAAGGAGGCAGAACTAAATTTTACAACCTAGTTGATAGTACTATGGCTAAAGCTTATTTTACCCTAATGGAACACTTTGGTTGGACCTTAGAGGATGTGTCTAAGTTAGATTGGTTACAGATTAGGTGGTTGCTAGAGGAAATACACAGAAGGATGCCTAAGCTCCCTAGGAGGCAATTATAATGGTAGGAGACACTGATGTAGAATTAATTGCTAAAATAAAGGTAGAAGCAAAAGGGATGGATGAAGCTAAGAAAGTGATTGATTTCTATAAGGATGTCTACAGACAGATGGGACTGTCAATAGACCAGTATAACAAAATGGTTAGAGTAGCTGATAAATATGCTTCAGTATCTTCAGCTGCTGGTGGTGAGGCTGGCAGACAGATGAGATGGATAGCTAGAGACGTTATCAGGCTTAGCAGTATGATAGATAAGTGGCTCTCTGGAATCAGTCAGGTATGGTCTAACATGGTGAATTACTCTGAGGAACTTACTACCATTACAGAAGATACTGATAGGGAATGGCAGGATGCTTATGCTGCTATGGGTGATGCTACCAGTGGGTTAGAATCAGCATTACAGGGTGTATCAGCTAGTGTTGCTAGGTTCATAGCCACTACACCAGGAGTAGCTGCTGTGGCTGGTGTATTTGTAAAGGTAGGTACATTTGTTAAGGATATAGTTCCTCCTGTGCTATCCTTAACTGGTTTCATACTGCTGCTTAGGCACTCACTTATGGGTATAGCTGAAGAGGCTGGTATCACTTCTAAGAGGTTTGGAGTGTTAGGTACTGCCTTTGAAGTAGTGAAAGGTACTATAATGGGGACTTTGCCAGCACAGAGGGATGCTGCTGTAGCAGAAAGACAGCTGAATAACATCAGAAGGGATGCTGGTGCTTTAATCTACTCGATAGGACAGAAGGAAGAAAAATACAGAGATATTACTGAAAAGTTAGCTGAAGGAGTATTAAGTGGAGGAACCAGCATAGAAACTGCTGCTCAAATTATGGAAAAACAGGAAGGTGTCAATGAGGATTATATAAAGCAATTATATAACATGGCTGGTGCTGAAAAGGTACAGAGTTATAACTTAGAAAATGTAAAGGGACATTTACAGAGGGTAGAAAAGAACTGGAGTAGGCTGTCTAAGGTAATGAAGTATGCTGTACCAATTGCTATGGGAGTAAATACTGTCTTTAC
>Ga0123519_10000602_pt1 | contig 63202 bp, 50 predicted proteins | sample YelNatPaOPRAMG02_FD_87396 | JGI IMG/M metagenome (GOLD analysis project Ga0123519, IMG submission 87396) | Hot spring microbial communities from Yellowstone National Park - Yellowstone National Park OP-RAMG-02 (version 2) | ecosystem: Environmental > Aquatic > Thermal springs > Hot (42-90C) ...
GGCGGAATCGCCTCCCTGGCTTTACAGGCAATATTATAATCAACTACCTCCTCTTTGCCTTTCACTTTTCCCTATTTTAAAAAAATTAGGCAGAAGGGTTAGTTGCCACGAGTTTTTTTAATACCGTCCCCTCTTCAGCCTTCTCGGCGCCGGCGGAGCTCGCCTCCCAATTCATAGACATAGCCCTTTCCCTTTGCCTCGATTTTAAAAAATTAGCTAAATAGTTGATCGAAGCAATTTTTAGGCGAAACTCACCACTTTATAAATTCTACCTAAGGAGTCAGCTGCCCTGTTCTTAAGCCTCCTCCCTTGCTCAGTTTCAAAAAATAGGTAAATAAATAAGCCGTCGTATATTATTATGCCCTCTTTTTATCCTTTCTGTTAGTCTTGATTTGGCTCAGGAATGCTCGCCGGCCAGAGGTTCCCTCGACGGCCGATTCGGGAAAGCCAAAGCTTCCATGGTCACTTCAGCCCTCCCGAGCTTAGCCCTTAGACCAGCCTATATAAAATGGAAGAGAAGCCTTTAGCTCAAGCCTCTCCCTTCAAGCCTTGTTGAGAAGCAGGAGAGTTCAAGAGCCGTTCGGCCCGGCATCGCCTTTCCTCGGCAATTTTTTGGTACTCTAAGGGATGAAGTAACCGCAGCTCCCGACCGCTTATTTTTCCGTCCAGCCAAACTCGGCTCATCGGAAAATTCTCCGGGTTAAAATGAACGTTATACATGTGCCAGATAATAATGGCCAGGAAGGCCAGGATGGCTTCATAGCCGTGAATAATAACAAAAATATCATGAACCCAGAGTGGGAAGAGGCGCAACGAAAGCTCCACATTCCACATGAAAAAGCCGGTAAGAATCATGATGAAGGAGCCCCAGCCTAAGGACCAGTATTCAAATTTTTCAATAAAATTATAGCGGCCGTAAAGGGGAGGACGGGTAAAAAGCCAGTAGGGATGGCGGTCAAAAAAGCCTTTTCCCATCCCGCGGCGGGCCAAGAATCTGGTGAAGCCCAGGTTATACATGAGCTGCTCAAAAGCATCTCTAAAATCCTTCCAGCGGGGAAGCATTTCTTTAAAGTTATTTCGGCCTCGCGGAGAAAAAGCGGTGTAAAGGAGATGCCAGATAAGGTTAGCAATCATCAGCACGGCCGCGCCGCGGTGAAGAAGCCCTCTAATTAAAAAGACTCGACCGCTCGGAATCAACCAGCGAAAAAATTTAAATTCATAAAAGAAAAGAGGGAGGCCGGTCACTATGAGGGTAAAAAAGGTGATAATGAGAACAAAGTGCTGAATCCTTTCGGTCAAGTTCATCCTTAAAAAGATTTCGTCGTCTGAAATGTAGGGGGATTTATCCATGGCGCTGGCCTCCGAGTAACCGGCGGCCTAAATCCGCCGCTATGAAGAGTAGAAAAGCCGAAATAATGACGACAATCAGAGCAATGTAAATTGTCTTGACTAAATAAGATACCCTGTATTTAGGTATTTCTACTTGGTCGGGCATCAAATGAACCTTGCCCTCAGCAAAACGGCGGCTGGCTCCGGGATGGCACCGGCCACAGGTTTGAGGAATGTTGGCCGGGTGAATGGAGGATTTGGGGTCAGAGGAGGGTCGGATATCATGATAGCCATGGCAGCTGGCGCAGTTAGCTACTCTGATATCGCCATATCGAGAAGCTGTTCCGTGGTAAGTTTCGGCATAGGTTTTATAACGCGCTGTAAGCAGTCCGTACTGCCTGGCTATAGCCTGGTCGTCATGACAGCGGGAACAGACGCCCGCAATTCTCGTGGCATAGACTGAAGAACGCGTATCGAGCGGACTAAGGATATTATGTTCTTGGTGACAATCAATACAAACAGGAACATCTTTAATGCCTTTGACATAATCCTTGCCGTGAACGCCCTCCAGATAATCGCGCTCGATGCCCACATGGCATTGGCCGCAGGTGTGGATAATTTGCCGCCGCGAGGTCTTAGATGCGGGGTCTTCAATAGATAGAATGTCGTGGCTTCCGTGGCAATGGCTACAGTTAGCGGAAATAGTCAAGCCGGCTTTTTCCAGCGCCCGAAAATGAATACTTCCTTGATACTGACGAATAAAATCCTGACCGCGAGGGGTAGTTACCTGGCCTAAATGACAGCGCTCGCAGGTTTGGGGTAAGTTGAGGGGGTAAACTTTGGAATCCGGGTCAGTTTTTGGTTTAACCTCATGGCCGCCATGACAGTCGAAGCAGCGAACCGGCCCGAAACCAAGGGAAGCTGTTCGACTATGAATACTTTTCTGCCATTCTGGGAGTAAATCAGAGTGACAGGATTCACAGCGGGCTGGCTCGAGCTTTTCCGCGTGAGGAAATTCTTTAACCCCCCGCAAGTCTTGATGACAATCAAGGCAACTTAGGCCTGCCGCGCCATGAATCGAACCCTCGATATTTTTCCTAAGGGCTTCGTCGTGACAGGTGAGACAATCTTCTTCTGTCTGGGCCAAGGAAGGGAGAGCAAGAAGAGCTACGAAAATAAACGATAAGCAATAAATCAAAATAGATTTCAGCCGGAGTTTCATCTCCTTTTCCTTGTGAGGAGCCGAGTGCGGCGGATGAACGCGGGTATGAACCAGATTATAGTTATGGCTACGGTCAGAATTACCAGGATAATTAAAATTCTTTCCACATAAAAGAAAATCCCAGGCTTGGTGGCGGCCGGTCCGATATGAATTTTTGTCCGAGCCACTGATTCTGGCATTCCCCGATGGCAGCCAGATTGGTTACAGGTTTGAGCGAGGTTAACGGGATGGATAAGGCTTCTCGGGTCAGTCGCCGGAAGAATATTATGAGCCCCATGACAGCTAACACAGGTGGCGACTCCCCTAACTCCATATTCAAGGGCAATACCGTGAAGGCTTTCAATAAAGGTGGCAATCCGGTCAGCCGGCACGCCATATTTTTTCATGATATCTGGCCGGGCATGGCAAGCAGCACAGGTGCGGGGTATATTTTGATAATAAGCCGAGGAGCCGGCCTCTCCCGGGGGCATAATGCTATGTTCTCCGTGGCAATCTACGCAGAGGGGGGCGTTAGGGTCGCCTTTAAGCATCAGCTCGCCATGGATGCTTTCTTTATAGGTTAAATATACCTGCTCGTGGCAATGGCCACAGGTGGCTGGTTGGCGAGCCATCAGATGGGGCTCACTTACTCCTTGGATGTTATGAACACCATGACAGTCAGTACAGACAGCTGCGAAGGAAACCATTCCCTTATCAAAAAGAGCTCGGCCATGCACGGATTGGCGGTATTCTTGGTAGGGAGCTTCTCGATGAATATGGTATTTTATGACTACGGCCATATTCTCATGGCAATTAGAACAAGTGCGGGGGATATTAAGCCGATTGATGGTCGAATCAGGCGCCGCTGCTCCTTTAATGTTGTGTTGGCCGTGGCAGTCCCAACACTTAGCTACTTCTTTTTCCCCTCGTTCAAGATAAGCCCGGCCGTGAACGCTGTCCCGATACTGAAGAGGTCCGAGGCCTTTTTCCCCCTTAATATCTTGGCGGTGGCAGGAAGCCGTACAATCGGGAGTAGGGATGATTTTTTCATGAGGCAAGGGGCCGGTCTTCTTTTCTTGGATTAAATGACAATCTGTGCAGCTTAAAGAGGCGTGGGCCGAAGAGGCAAAGGTGGTTTCGTCGATTTTCAGGGTAGGGGGCAACGAAGACTCGAGGCCATGACAGCGCAGGCACTCCCGGTTATTGTTTATGCGCTGCGGCTGGCCCGATAATGATGAGGCGAAAAAGAAGGAAGAAAAGAGAATACTACCAGCTATTATCATAAGCCAAACAGGGCTTTGAGAAGTTAGTCTTTGCCCTTTTCTTTTCCTGGTCTCGCTTTTTTCTGGAGGGGCGGAAATTCTAAAAAAATCTTTTGATGGCATTTCGGCCTTCTTTTTGGTTCCGCCAAAGGGGTTGGGCCCCTTTTATTTGGCTTCAGGCACAGGATGCTTTATTTTCGCCCAGGAGGTAGCAAAATCAAAACTCTTGCCGTGGGCGTTAGCATGGCAGGTGAGGCAATGTTTTTTAATGGCCTCTTCGCTACCGTAGAGAATAAGCCCGTTTTTTACGGCTAAATCGCGGTCCTTCATGACATTAAGCTTACGGTATTCGCTTCCTGGCCCGTGGCAAACCTCGCAAGTTACCCCCTCAGCCTTAAGCTCGGCCGCCTTTTCATAGAGAGGCGAATGACATTTGAGGCATTGTGGGCTGTCTGCGGGATTGGTGACGCCGGCGCTCTGGGCTATCGAGGCTGCCTGAGGTGAGGTGAGGGCGTTAAGCGAGGTGGCGTGTTTTGATTTTTCCCAAATAGGATGCTGCTGTCCTTGTTTTTCAGTCTTGTGACACATGGCGCATTTACTGGCGCCAACATAAGTGAAGTTGGTTTGAGCTATGAGAATAGTGCCTAAAATAAGACTAACACCCGTTACTAAGAAAATTATTTGGCGCATTATAAAGCCTCCTTTGGTTGATTTTATGAAGAAATGAAATTATTGTCAATATTTCTATATTTTTTATTCTTTCTATCGGGAAAATAGAAATAATGTTATTCAAAGGTAGGTTTTTAACCGCCGCTGACGCAGTTGGCGAGCTTTGAGCAAGATACCCAAGGCTAAAAGAAAAAGGAAAGCCGTAGCGATAATCAGGCCGGTTTTCCTGAATTGCGATTCCTTTTCCGCCGCTTCAGCCATGGCCCTCACTCGAGAGAGCCGGTCTGAGCTATCCTTAAGGCGGCTTTCCATCTCAGAAAAAGAGAGGCCGTGGACCAGGTTACGAGCCTCAAAAAAAGGCGTCCGGGCTTCCTGAAGCTGGAAACGAGCTTCGCTTACCTCCACACCTTTTTTAGCCACCGCGTCTAAGCGTGAGTCAAGTGATTCCAACTCGGTGGCCAGCCGCTGCAATTCTTGTCTCAATGGCGCGCCTTGTTGGATAGCCTGGGAGTTGGCCTCGTGGCATTGGACGCAGGTATCAAGCTTACCTCCGGGTAACATTTCGTCCGTGGGCTTGACTATCCGGTGATGGCCGTGGCAGGCTTCGCATTCCGAGATCCCAGCTTCGTCGAAAACGGCTTTATGGGCGCTGCGGACAAAAAGCTGGCTCGGGCTGGGATGGCATTGCCGGCAAACGTTGGCCACCGAAGTGACTTCCGGAGGGGAAGCTCCATGATTGCCGTGGCAGTCATTGCAGGTCGGCGCAGATAAGTCCTTCTTTTCATAAAGAGCCTGAGCGTGAACACTTGTTCGATAGTCTTCTTCCTGATTAGCTGGCAGGTTATAGGACTTCATGAGGCTGGTATCAGAGTGACAGCGACCACAGGTCTGGGCAATATTCCAAGCAAAAGTCTTTGACTGGGGCATATTAGCGGCTTGAATGCCATGGACTCCGTGGCAATCAGTACAAATAGCTGGTTTGAGGTCACCCTTTTCGAAGGCCTGACCATGTTTGCTCGTCAGGTAGAGCTCGAGTTGGTCAACTCGAAGCCGTGGGTTGAAATTACGCATATAGGTAGCATTGCTATGACAGGAAGCGCAGAGCTTGGGAATATTCTGGCGAGACGGGGTGCCTCGGAAGGTCTTATCCTTAGCTTCCTCGATATCTTCCTTTTCCGCATTACCGCCGTGACAATCTGAGCATAGTAAGCCGTAGTTGGCGTGAATATCTTGGGGAAAGGAGCGAGCCGGCAAAGCTAATTTATCCTCGAGTTGGAGATGGCATTCAAGGCAGGTATTTTTTTTATCTGCGGCCAATCCCAGTCCCCAAACAATGAATAAACCAAAAGCAAACAGCAGCCAATTTTGTTTTTTCATGGTTGTTACAATCTCGGGAAAAGATAAGTAATTAGAGTCAAACTAAAAATATAAACCAGGACAACAACGCCCACCGCCGTGGTCAACGGATTTTTCTCGTCGCGTTGAGCTCTTTTATCCCAGAAGGGAACGAGCATCCAAAGAAGGCCGCCCAGGGCGAAAACGAGCAAAGCAAGTTTTTCGCCCTCGAGGGATAAGATATGCGCCGGGACCAACTTCAGAGTGGTAAACATGAAGGTGAAATACCATTCTGGCCGAATACCGATGGGCGTGGGAGCAAAGGGGTCAGCTTTTTCTCCCACCTCCCAGGGGAAGAAAACACAGAGAACGCCAATGATAGCCAGAACAGTAAACCAAATCGCCGCGTCGCGAAGGATAAAATCAGGAAAAAAAGGGACCTCTTCGGTTCGTTCCGGCTTAATCCCGATGGGTCGGCTAATGCCTTGGACTTGGATTAGATAAAGATGAACGCCAAGAAAAAAAAGAGTCAATAAGGGCAAAATAGCGATATGAAACCAATAAAAGCGGCTAAGAGTGGAGCCGGAGACCTCTGGTCCACCCAAAACAAAGAACTTGAGGCTTTGGCCGATAATCGGGATTTGCCCGATGATATCGGTGCCTACTCTGGTGGCAAAAAAGGAGAGCTCATTCCAGGGCAAAAGATACCCGCTAAACCCGAAAGCCAAAAAAATAAGGAGGAGGAAAAAACCGGAAATCCAGGTGATTTCACGAGGTGGTCGATAGGCCTTAAGCAGAAAAGTGCTAAACATATGGATGAAAATAGCGCCGATAAGGATGTTTGCTGACCAGCTATGGACGGAACGAATCAGCCAACCAAACCGCACTTGGCCCATGATGGCGACAATACTTTCATGGGCTTTATCGACCGCAGGAACATAATAAAGGAGAAGCAAAAGACCTGTAATAACTTGGATAATGAATAAGAAGAGGCAGATGCCGCCAAAATATGTCCAGAAAGAGTAGGGGTGTTCAGGGACAGTCTTTTTCTTGGCGAAATCAACAATCGGTTGCCATTGGAACCTCAGTTCAAAATAGCTTCGCAGCTTAGCCCAGGTTTCGGTTTTGGACTTAGCTTTATCCTGCCCGCCCTTTTTTATAATTTTGTTTTCCGACGCCGCCAATTCTTATCCTCCCTCCTTATTGGTTATGACCGCCATCTTTTCTTTATCTCAAGATTTTTTATATTAAATTTTGATTTTTGTTTCCGTCAATTTCCTCCTCTCTGTTCGCAGCCCTTTTTTCCTGTTATCCTTTTAGGCCACCGCCATTTATTTCTCTACGGGCTCAAAATAAATGGCCTCAAGCCTTTCGTTTCGAAACCACTATTTCTTCCCCTGAAGTTTCCACTATGAGCTCTTCCAGAGGTTGGGGCGGCGGGCCGGCTATTACTTGACCGTTAAGGTCAAAACGACCATTGTGACAGGGACAGAGCAAGGTTCCCGTCGACCCATCATAGCCCACAGTGCAAGTAAGATGAGTGCAAATAGCGGAGAAGGCTTTATAAACCCCGTCGGCGGTCAAAATTAGAAGCGCCGGGGTCGAGCCAAAACGGAAAATCTTAGATGAATTAGGGGCTAATTCACCCACCCTGCCCGCCACGACTCGCTCGATATTTTCTTCGCTCCGAGGTGGAGGTGTTAAGTAGCGGATAACGGGATAAAGGAAAGATAGAAAAACACCCAGACCCGCTCCGCCCAATAATAAATCGATAAAATTTCTTCTCTTCATGGCCTCAATCCTTTTTTAAATCTGATTTAGAGGACCACTTCTCCAAGCAGGCCCCAAGCCAGGTGTTAATAAAGGACAGGTTATGGGCTCCTGAACTTCCTTCAGCCTTAATTTTTTGCCAAATTGCCCCATCCTTCTTTAGAGCCTCTTTTTCTGCCGGCGAAAGCGAAGCTCGGTTTAAGTCATTGAGCAATTTTCCCAAGAGGTCTATCTTGGCCTGAATTGAAGACTGGTTTTCTTGAAATTTTTGGATATCAGCCTTTTCGTGACATTCCAGACAACTGGCTTCTTCCCAGCGAGCTATTTGCCCTTTTTTTGCTGGATGGCAGTTAAGACATTCCACTCCGGCTTCAGCCATGGAATCAGCCGGAATCTTAGTCCCTAAAAGGTCGCCCCCGCGATAGAAAAGCGGCTGAGTTTGGTGGCAAGCTTGGCAATCCGGGGGAGCCGGTTCATGGTGGCAGGCGGCACAAGAACTCTTCGTGGCCACAAGCTTGCCATGCTGAGGGGCGAGAGAATGACAGGTTTGGCAGTCTAAGTTGGTTTTATTTAAATGAAGGTTATGACTGAAGCTCAGGCCAAAGATTTCAACGGTTACGGCCTCAATCCCTTGATGGCAGGTAGCACAAGCCGCCGGCACTCGACCCACGGTCAAAGCTGGTGGCTTTGGGTTATAGCCTGAGCCAATTAATTTCATGGCGTCGCCAATTAAAGAATAAACAGTCTTGAGGAGCTCTTGGCTATAGGCCATGTTATGGACAGCTTTACCTTTTTCGACCACGGCGATATTGAAGGCGGCATCAGACAAAAGCTTTTTGGCTTCTCCTTTTTTATCCGACCGGCTGGCTTCCAGTTCCTGCTGCGCTTTATCCAGCGCTGCCTTAGATAAAAATATTTCCTTTTTAGCCGCTTCTTCCCATTGCTTCAACAGCTGAGAAAAGCCCTGGCCATGGCAGGTCTCACAACTTTTTCCAGAGGCTTTTAGCGTTTCGCTGGGAATAACCTTACCCCCCACTGCTTCATGAAGGACATGACAGCCCTGGCAGCTCAGCCCTTTTTCCATTTTTATCGAGGGCAAAGGATGAACCGCTCCTTTGCCGCCTTCGCCAGCATAAAGGATTTTCTGGGCTTCGTGGAAGCCTGAATGGCAGGAGCGGCAATCAGCCACGACTTCGACATCTTTTATGACTTTGTGTTGAATTTCTAAATGGCACTGGTTGCATTCGATCTTATGGGCCGTGATGTGGGTGGAATGAATGAGGTCTGTTTCTTCATAACGGTCAAGCCGGTCCTTTTCCCAGTGGCATTTATAACAATTTTCCCGTGGCACAATGCCGTCACCAAGGGTGACCTGAATATGGCAGCGTTGGCAGGGGAGATTACTCTGGAGAGCTACCTGATGGTCATAGCGGGTTTTGTTTTTCAGGAGGTTTTCTGGCTGGTGGCAATGATTACAATCAGCGACTCGGGGATAATGCTCGCTCTTCTTAAAGTGGCAAATGAAACAGGTGCTTTCAGTAACCGTAATATGTTCCCCCTGAACAATCTGGGAGTGGCAACTCGTGCAACGGAGCTTTTTCCCTCGGCGCAGGTCTTCGAAATGAATTTTATGGTCGAAAACAACGGTCTGGAATTTAACCCGGCCTTCAAGCAGCCGTCGGTCATGACAGCCAGGCCTTAAACAAGCTTCGTCAGGGATTTCGGCCCATGGCTTGGATTTAAGGTAAAGCTTGGTCCAGTAGCGACCAACTTGCAGAAGGCCTTCCACTTTGGCCCGGAGTTTTGACCTTAAGCCAGGCGGATAATGGCAGACTTGACATTCTATCTGGCCGTGGGAAGAAGCCCGCCAGCTTTCGTAAAAAGGCTTCATATAATGGCAGACCGCACAGAAGCGGCTCTGGGAAGTAAATTCAGCCGCTAAAATAAAAACTAAAAGAAATATTCCTAAGCCTAACAGCCACCAACGCCACTTGCGACGCTTCATCCTTTTATCTTGCTCCTCTGAATCGTGCCCTTATAGCGCCTTCAATTACATGTCATCTCCTTTTGCCGCTTAATCCCTCACCAGACCTCTTTCCCTCAACTTCTGCTTTCTGTTGGCTCTTTTTCTTCCTCCTCATCTCTCTCTTTGTCTTAATTCATTTAATCCCCACCTTCTTCTCTTCTCTTCTCTTCTCTTCTCTTCTCTTCTCTTCTCCTTTTTTTCTCTTTATTTTCCTTTTCTTTTCTCTTTCTCTTTCCTATTTATCTGTCTGTCTATCTATCTATCTATCTATCTATCTATCTATCTGTCTGTCTGTCTGTCTGTCTGTCTGTCTATCTGTCTGTCTGTCTATCTATCTATCTATCTATCTATCTATCTATCTGTCTGTCTACCAGGTTTTCTCAGTTTACTCTCGGTCATTCCCGTCCTTTCTCTGACCATTCCGGCCTCAGCCAACCTTTTCTCTTCCTTCTTTTCTTCTTCTTCTATTTATTTACTTCGCTTTCCCTTTTTGCCCTATTGTAAGCCTTTAGGCTTGCGGCGCTTTATTTGGCTCTCTACTCATTCTTTAAGGATACACAGCTAATAAGAATTTGGCCCCTCATCTCTCCAGTGGCCGAGAAACTGAGGCTTTAATCTTAAATATATCTCAGGCATAGCTGTGAAGCCCAGAAATAAGATAATTGACGCCAAAATAGGTGAAAAGGGCGGCCAGGAAACCAATTATAGCGATGAGAGCTGAGCGTCGTCCTTTCCAGCCCATAACCAAGCGCGTATGGAGATAAAGAGCAAAAACGAACCAGGTAATAAGGGACCAAACTTCTTTTGGGTCCCAGCTCCAGTAGCTTCCCCAGGCGACATTAGCCCAGACCATGCCAAAAACCAAACCCCCTAAGGTAAACAGAGGAAAACCGATAGCCACGGCGCGGTAGCTGAGGGAATCAAGTTTTTCAGGACTTAAGGCTAAGGATAGTTGTTCGCCCGGCTTTTGCTTGCGCTCAGCCAATAAATAGAGGAGGCTGGCAATGAAAGCGATGGCGAAGAAGGCTTCGCCGACGAGAGTAACTGAAACATGAAGCCAGAGCCAATAGCTTTGCAAGGCCGGGACAAGCGGAGTTGCCTCCTTCGGCATGAGGGGGGACGAAGCCAAGGCGAAGAGGGCGATGACTATCAGCATGAGATAGGCGCTCAACCGGTAGACTTTGAATTTCTTCTCGATAATAAGCAGAGCCAAAACCATTGACCAGGCTAAAAAGGAGAGAGATTCATACATATTAGTAAAAGGGGCATGGCTTGTTTCTATGGTTCTCAGGATTAATGCCAGGTTATGGACAAGAAACCCGAGGAGTGCCAGCCAGGAACCGTGAGCGGCTAATTTTTCTCGGCGGGTGAAGTTAGAGGCAAAATATAAAATAGCCGAAATAATATAAATGATAAAAGCTAAAGGGAATAGAGTTGCTTCTTTCATTTCTTTTTCCTTAAAGAAGAAATAATGGTTTCTAATTCTTGGGCAAAATTTTCTCGATTTTTGGTTGCCAGCCCTCCCGCAACGATAGTTGTTTTCCCGGCTTCTTCTTGAAGCCAAATCCGGATTTCATAGGTTGGCCAGTAAAAGGCTAAACCTAAACCGAGCATAATCAGAAAGCAACCAACCCAGATAAGCCACGTTCCCGGGTCTCGGGAAACATGAATTACCGAATACTGAGAGCCAGAATATCCTTTAAGTTCTAAGGTTAGGGCTGAGCTGCTGCCCGGATGGAGGCGGGAAAAATCAGGAAAGCGGGCAAAAAGCCAGCCTGAAAATAGGCTTTCGCCGGAACGAGTGACTTTAACCAGAGCTGCCGGGTTATTTGGTTCTAAGGAACGAGTTGAAGGTTGTCTATTTTCGTCCAGAACGAAATCAGGTAGAAAACGGAGAGCCTCGATTTCGACGCCGTCCTCAAGAGCCATTTTTTCGCCGACTTTAATTTTGACCACCTTTTCTTCTGCTTGTCCGCTGGCCTGCTTAATCAGAATCTGGAGTGAAGCCTGGTCCCAATCCCAGCCGTAGGCACTTTGATAGAACATGAACCCTTGGTAGTTGAGGGGATGATTAACCTCGATGGTCTTGGTCAGGATTTCCTTGTCTTTTTCGACAATAGTGAGAGTGCTTTTCCAATCTTTGACCTGGCCGTTAGGGTAGAATTCAGTCTCGAAGGAATCGAGCCGAACCGAAAAGCCCGCTTGTGGCACGGCGACAGTTTGCTTTGGGTGGAGAGCCAGGTCAGTCCGGAAGCTCACCAAGCCGCTGAGCAGGCCCCCCGCTAAAATAGTTAAAATAGCCAGATGCACGACGTCGGAGCCAAAAATCCCGAAAATTCTCTTGCGGGCGGCTATTTTTACTCCCTTTTCGTCGTCTTTCTCCCGAAAGCGGTAATGATGGTCTTTGAGAATTTCTTTCGCCTTCTGGTGGGCCGAGGCGAGGGGGAGGCTCAAGTTAAATTGATAGTGGAAGCGCAGGGCAATGAGTTCATTAGGTTTGAAATCAAGAAAGGGCCGGAGGGCCCTTTTTAATTTTGGCCGCAGTCGAACCAAGGTGCAGATAATCAAATTTAGAGAAAAAAGCAACAGGAGAGCCAAGTACCAAAAAGAGTGGTAAAGGCGAGTTAACTGGAGTTTCTCCAGCAGGTTGGCCAATTGGCCATAATGAAGCCAATATTCTTGGTGGCTCCGCCCCTGAGGGATGAGAGTGCCAATAATCGAGGCTACGGTCAGGATGATTATCAAAGTGATGGCGACTTTGACCGAGGTAAAAAACCTGATAAATGATGACATTAAAACGCCTTTAATAGGCAAAAATAAATATATATTTAAAGGCTATAAATCATATCGAATTACTAAGAAAAAAGCAAGCGATAAAAGCTAAGTGGAAGTCGCTCTTTTTTGGGGAGGTGGCAATAATAACGCGAGTTTCAGTTGGGTGTTTTTCTCGGGCACTCACTTCCTGTCCGCAGGCGAAGGGAGGCCGGTCAATTCTTTCCATCGGTGCGACCAAAGGGACAGTTTCTCCGGGGAGCGGCAGCTAAGGCCGCCGCCAGGCTGCCCAATCTGCCCCCTTCGATGGTTGACTGCTTCCTGAGTAGATTCATTTTTTGGCCTTTAGGCGGTAATCCTCAGCCAACGCTTTAATCTTGGTTAACGAGCGAACCATCTCGCTCCACCCATACCAGAGAGCATAATCCGGATTGTTATGAAAGGCCCCCTGGAAAGTCCGCATCCGGTGCTCTAAGAACATAACGAATAGCTCCTGCTCGATTTCTGTGGGTGCATCATGAAAAGTGAGAAGGTCAGGAAACGGGTAGGCATAATTCTTAGGTTTGGCCAAGACGCCTTCGCGATAGAGACTGGCCACGGTTCTTATGGCTTCAGCCATCAACTTATCGGCTTCTTTAATCAGGCGGTCGGCCTTTTCGAGCTCCCCGCGGGCGAAATTAGCTGAATGACAACGATTGCAGGTTGCCAGCATCTTATCCCTTTCTTTTTGCCACGCTTCCTGCGTTAGCCGGGCGACGTCAGCGGCTTTAACTACCTCTAAACGGGCCGTTGGCTGACCATCTGGGTCGAGAACGCCCAACGCCTGAAGAATCGTTGCTCTATCCGCCGCCCAAGAGCTATCCTCAGGCATCGGCAGCCTTACGGCCAGAAAACCCCAAGCGGCTCTAACCTCATGATTGCCCTCCTGCATATGGCAGGTCTGACAAGTAGGGGCAGCAGCATTTTCAGGCAGAACCTTATTTTGTTTCAGGAGAAAACGAACTCCGTGCTTTGAGGCCGAGTACATTTCCCATTGCGGATGGTCAAAACCCATGTGGCAGGTCTGGCAAGCTTGAGGCTGCTTAGCTTCAGTCACTGAAAAAAGATGCCTTGTATGGCAGGCGTCGCAGGAAGCTAACCCGAAGCCCTGGGCCGAGGCCTTTAGTTCCTTGATTTCGGCCTCACTCTTTAACCCTATTTTATGGCAGCCACCACAACCCTTCATTCCCTCCATTAGCGCCATGGGTTGCCAATGAGCGGTGGGCATGGCCTTCATCGCCGCCCAGCCGAAGGCGTGTTTGCCTTTTTTGAACTGATTAACTTTGTCTTCATGGCATTGGGCGCAAGTATCAGGCGTGGGGATACGGGCCTTGGCGACATCATTTTCGGCCTTATGCTCTTCGCCATGGCAGATATTACAGCCCACTTCATTCCGCCCATGCTGGCTTAAAAGCCAGTCAGAAACAATGAGCGGGGTGCGGCTCTTATGGCAATCAACACAATTCTGAGAGAAAAGGCCAACCTTTAAAAGAAAAAAGAGAATAAAAATTGATAATAATATTCTAATCAACAAAAATGAGCGATTGGCTAACCTCAATTTTTCTGTCACCTTCATTCGGCCGCCCTCCTTTCCTTAGGAGTTTGAATTTAAATGTATGAAAAATTGATTATCATTATATTAAGCTTAAATAAATGGGTCAAGGCTTTTTTGTCAACCGCTGATCAACTTTTTCGCTTCAGCCGGAGGAATAAAGCGTTCCGGCATCTTAGAAGACCTAAATTATCTAAGACGAACCATTTTATATCTTTGGATTAAATACGTGAATGAAAAGAAATGTAAGGAGGGCGTAAGTCATAAAAACTTATGCCCCCTATTTTTTAGCGCCAGGTGTAGCGAGATATATCGCCGCCCAAGTGTTCGATAGAATCGACCAGTAATTGAGCCACGTAGCGAGAATTATGAATATAACCGCAGGGTTCTTTCTTGCTTAACTGGAAGTTATAAGCCGTTCTAAGCAGAGGTGCATCGAAAGAAAAACGGTTGGCCGTAGTGGCTTCATTGGCATCGGCAATGCCGTTGTTATTAAGGTCTTTAAAGAAATAGGGGTAAACATGTTCATCGTAAACAATGGGAATACCGAAGCGAGAGGCGGAATAAGTTCTCATCTGGGTATAGAGAGCCTTTTCGAGACCCTGGATTTCGGCTTGGAGTGATTCGGCGGTGTTGCCATCGCCGTCATAATCAGGAACAGAAGCTGGCCTTATTCCTGAAAACTTGAATTTTTCGGGGTCAGCGCCGCGGTTTGGTTGAGAAATATCTTGTCCATGGCAGAAAACACAATCTTTTGGATTGGGTGAAGAAACATTGTGGAAAATCATATCCTCGGCACTTTGGGTTCTGTTAGGGCTCTTAGTTCCCATATGGCATTCGACACAAGTATCAAAGAGGCCGTTATGGTTGGCAAAGTTTTTTCTGTTGGCGTAAATCTTGTCAGGAAATTCGTATCCTCCCTGAACCTCGGCGCCAAAATAGACGGCTGCCGAAGGATAGTAGTGGACGTTGATAAAGCTATAAGGTCCCTTCGAAGCAGCGATAGCACTATCCACCGTGACCTTAGCGGCTCTTCCTTGATGACAATTTAGGCATAAATTAGAGGCATCATTCAGGCTCTTGACCACGCCAGAAGGAAAGGTAACCGGGCCAGCTGGCCTTAGCCTTGGCGGGCTGGTATGGCAAGTAGTACAGAGCAGGCCGTTGGAAACAGGTTCGCTAATATCCATGGTGCCCTTTTGAAGGAAATAGGGGAGTCCCTCGGCACTATGGCATTTAGCGCAAGTAGAAGGCACCGCGCCGTCAGCGTCCCAGTGGCGCCAAGCTTCAGAAGAACCGTTAAAATGACCTTCGTCATTGCGGCTGAAGCGGGCTAAATCAACATAATTGTCTATTTTGCTGTTTAAGTCTTCAATTGAATCATAGAGCAACTCAATGTGGTATTTGCCATTATGGGCAAAACCGGCCGGGTCCTTTTTAGTTACCTGGTAATTATAAGCGGCGCGGAGCAGGCGAGGAGTAAAGGCATTATAGCGGTTAGCCGTAGTGACCTCGTCTGAATCAGGCAATCCGTTGCCATTCTTATCAATAAAGAAATAAGGATAGGTATGTTCATCATAAACAATGGGCAGGCCCACAACCTGGCGAGCGTATTGTTTGATTGAATCGTAAAGAACAGCTTGGAGGTCGGCTATTTCATAATAAATTCCTTCCTGAATATTGCCGTCACCATCGTAATCAGTGAGTGAACCCCAGTAGCGGATATCTTTGGGGTCTTTCACCCCTACATGACAAGTCTGGCAGGCGTTTAAATCAACTTCCAGAGAATGGGGGTTATGGCAGGTGATGCAGGCGTTGTAGCCAGTGATATGGGCGAAGCGGGCGTCGTAAGTTTTAGCCGCATATTGGTAGCCGCCCTTAACTACTGTCCCGAATTGAGAAGCAGCGGCAGCATAATAATGGATATTCTGGAAACTAAGAGTGGAGCGGGGGGTATCATCAGTTGGGGCCGCGGCATTAGTGATGGCGGTATCGACGGCCACAGTGGAGCTTCGGCCTTGATGACATTCCATGCAGAGACCTTCAGGGCCAAGTTTTTCTACTTTGGCTCCAGACGGAAAAGTAACGGCCGGCCTTTCGCGGAGTATTCCTGCCTCGGGATTGAGGTGACAGACAGAACATTCTACGGTCGTTCCAATGGGGGCGGCTTTGTCAACGGCATCAGGTGTCGAGCCGTCAGCGCCTAAGAAATCCAGGAATCCTGGCGTGCTATGGCACTTAGCGCAGGCAGTGGGTATTTCTGCTGGCGAAGCCGTGTTCCAATTGTTAAAGGCAGTCGCCGTCTTGTCGGCGTGGCCTGAAGTCTTCCACAGTTTGTCTGCCCTGGATTTTTTGGAGAGAAGGTTTATCTGGCCGTCATTGCCGCTAAAAAGCAGGAAAGGAATGACGGCGCAAAAGACTATGGCTATTAATAAAAGTAGGACTTTCTTAGACATTAGACCCTCCTTTAGACACGGGTTTCATGGAAATTCCTTTAATCCCAGCGAACGCCGAAGGAAAGCTCGAAGATGCTGGCCTTGTAATCATTGAACCCAGAATTTTTCTCTTTAAAATCCCAATATTTATAAGTTGCTTTCAGGAGCAGGCCATTGGGTAAGCTATATTCAGCTCCGAGCTTAGCTATCAGCCGGTCAATTGGCCAGAATCCCCTGTTGGTATATTTCCCGATCATTCCTTCCAGCCTGAGATTAGGAGCCGGAGCTAAGCCCACGCTAAGGTCATAAAGACTTGATTTTCCTTCATAGCGGATAAGCCAAGGGAAAGTCCCGGCTGGACCGGTCCAGAAAGGTCGATAGGCAACCGTACGGTCGGCCTGGCTCTTGACGTTAATCATCGTTGTTCCTGCAGAAAGAGTGGCTTTTCCCAACTGGTAGCCAATTCTTAAATTGGCCTGAGTTCGGTCTGATTTCCAAGAATCCTCAAAGACTTCGCTCTGCTGGCGATAAATAAGATAAGAACCTGAGACTTGAAGTTTATTTAACCGGAGACGGGAGTCAACTTTAAAACGGTTGGTGGCGGTGGGTGAAATCAGGGTAAAGGGGTCGTCAATATCGGCTCTTTGGTAATCTAAGGAGAGGCGGAAGGTGGGTGATGGTTCAAAGCGGAGATGACCAAAAAATCCCTGTTGAGTTGTTTTTGTTTCATAAGTAGCTGTTTCCAGCTCTTCGAGTTCTCTTTTTTCCTGGCGATAGCCGAGAGTAAGATGGAGGCGCGAGGAAAACATCGCCTGCACCCCGGCTTCTACCCCTAAGGTATTAAACCCGAATTTAACCGTTTCCTTTTCTTGGTCGATAGTCAAGGTTCCTTCTTGGTCAAAGGTTTGATAACGGACGGTAGCCACTAAGGCGAGACGGCTAAAAAGAAGATAAGAAGCATTGACATCATAGAGTTTAAGGTCACGGCTATAATCGCCTTTCCCCTTATAGTCATAAGCAAAAAGCCAGCCTAAATAATCGACTCCTTGTCCCTTTTCTTCATAGTCCAGGTCCATATCTAAATTAATCAGCCGCGCTGAACCAGAAAGCAACAAGCTGGAGAAAGGTCTTAAATTAAATTTAAGGCTATGGGTGTAGGAGCGGAAGTCATAAGGTTGATTCAAAGAAAAATAATTCAAAGAAGTCGGATAGAGCGAAGCGGGCCCGCCGTCGGCATAACCTGGCAGGAAAAAGGAATTAGTCGTTCGGAAATCGTGAATTTTTTCATCCAGAACCAGGGAAAAGGGGCGAGTATGAAAATTCAAGGTTATAGTTCCTAATTTCGATTCCTCGTCATAGGGTTGGTCAAATTCAAATTCTACCCGGTTAATATCCAAGGTCGGGGTCCCCTTGCCCTTCCGGCTAAAGCGTTCATAGGCCAAGACAAGGTCAAGCTGACGGGAAAGGGTCAAGCTGAGTTGGCCGCTATCACTTCTTCTCTCTAAATCAAAAGTATGAGGGTCATAGGTTGTCCCGCCTGCTTCGTGGAGGTCGTGGTAAAAATATGCGGCCTTTTTTCTGTCGTAACGAAAAGCAAAGCGACCAACCTTAGCCGCCTCGAGAGTAAAAGTTTCGAAGGGGTCGCCGCCAAAATTCTGAAGGGAGAGGTTTAAGCGGTCAAGAATTTTGGTCCCATTCTCTGAGGGTATATAGCTTAAGGAAAAGTTGAAGAGCCGAGCACCTTTTTCTAAGTTAATGTCTTCCTTATATTTAAACTCCGCACCTGAAGTGCCCACGAAACGGTAGCCAAAGAGGAATAACCCCTTCCAGTTAGAAGTGGAATCAGCCGCGGCCGAGGTCAGAGAAAATAAGCCTAAAAGAAAAACTAAGCTGAAGAGGGAAAAAGTTAATTTTTTCCTCATGATTGCCTCCTATTTTAAGAAAAGCCGGCTTAAATTGGAGCCATGAATGGCTAAATGACAGGTAGTACAATTAGTCGTGGTCGAAGTAAAGCGACTATGCCAAGCCGGAGCGGTGCTGTGGCAGCTAAAGCAGAGGTCAGAAATGCTCTGCTGGGTTAAAAGATGCCGATTGGGTGAACCGTGGGGAGTGTGGCAGGCAGTGCAGCCTTCAATTCGCGACGCGGCGTGCTCATAAAGATAGGGGCCGCCCTTTTCCACGTGGCATTTTAAGCAGGCTTCCTGTTTGAAGCCAGCTAACTGTTCCCGAGTTGCTGGCTCATGCGGGTTGTGGCAGGAAGTGCATTCCAAGATGCCTTCCCGCAGGCGGTGTCTTTCGTTGAGGTTAAATTCAGTTAGGACATCCTGGTGGCAAGAAGCACAAACCTTAGTAGAAGTTGCGGAAGTGACTGAGTTTTCATTTAAGCTCTGGTGGATGGTGTGGCAAGCCGTGCAATCGAGACCGCCCTTTCCATGAGGGCTTGAGGCGTAATGACCCGCATCAGCCTGATGGCAAGCAAGGCAAGGCTTGGTTTTGGCGGCAACGGTTTCGTTGGCGGTAAAAGAAAAAATCGATTCCTTGGTCCCTTCCTCTATGTGCTTAGCTGCCCCCGAGTGACAAACAGCGCAGTTCTCCTTCTGGTGAACGGTGCGGCTAAAAGCTTTAACTACCTCTTCATGGCAGGCCTGGCAATCTTCTATGCTCTGGGTAATGGCTGGTCTATTGGCGCCAGGGAGAAAAGCCAGGCCTAAGCAGGCAAGGAAGAAAAGGTTAATAACAAAAATTAGAAAAAGCCGAGGGGTCAAAATTTTAATTCGTCCTCGCAATTTTTGCCTCCTTTCTTATGGGCTCGGCCTTCAGAAGTAAATTTATAATAAAATCCCTTTAGATTCATCTTGTATTCAGGGTATTATTCTCTTTTGAACCCTCGTCCATTCCAAAATAATAAGAAACTTAAATTTGGTCTCAAAAAGCGACCTGCTAAATAAAATTTATCGGAAATATAGAATTTATAAGAAAAATAGGATAATTGTCAAGTGTTTTATCATTTAAGCGAACCGGGGAAAAGGTAATCAAGTCCAGCCCCCTAAATCGAGTTCATATAGCCAGAGTAGCCCTGATTCGTTTTGGGGTAGATTCATCGGACAGACGTGCTGAGCATTCAGTAAAACACCCATAGCCAGAGTGGCCTGGATTCATTTTTTATAGGCTTAGCTGTGAAATGTCCCGAACGGCCTCGCTTTTGTTTAGCTTTTCCCCCCTGCTCACTTTGTATTCTTTGCCCAGCAGGACTCACCTCTTAGCTTATAAACGGAGCCACCGCGTCCCTTGTCCTTTTTTGGTCTCTGCCTTAAACCAGCCTAAGCTTAAATAGCCTCAGCAGTCAGAGGTGCTCAGCGGGGATACTTCAGAAAGGTTAAATTTTATCTCGTCACTTCGTCGACCCGGAATTTCGTCATCAAACCAGCCCGTAAGAAGGAAGAGAATTGGAAGATAAGCTGGCTGAGGCCTGTTGAAGCGGGATAAAGAGACTTTTAATTAATGAGTCGCTCTTTTCTTAGGTTTCTGCTTTTTAGCACAAGCATCGAGAAGCGACTGAAGGGTCACTTGGGCAAAATAATTTTCCAGAACCTGAGAGGCTTCTTTCCAGATTTCCGCCACCGCGCATTGAGGCAGACGATGGCAAAAATTCTTGTCGAGAACGCAGTCGACAAGCGCGCAGGGACCTTCCAGCGTCTCCAGAATATCAAGTAAACTGATTTCGGATGGTTTCTTGGCCAGGCTATAGCCGCCGCCAGCCCCTCTGATGCTTTTAACCAGGTTGGCGAATTTAAGAGGGATAATAATTTGTTCCAGATACCGAAGTGAAATGCCTTCTTCTTCAGCCACGTTTTTTAGAATGACTGATTTTTTCCCCTCAGCATAATTGCGGGCCAGGACTAACATGAGCCTCGTTCCGTAGCGACCCTTGGTAGATAATTTTATCATTCCCTTCTCCTTAAGGATTAAAAAAATTTTAAAACATATTATATTATTCCGATTTTAAACCAAATGCAAATAAATTCTATCGGAATTGCGGTAATTCTTAGGCAAATGGGTAGTTGGTTTTAATATTACCTTTAAAGCCAGGGAGACGATTTCGCTCGCAATGATCACGGCGAAGACGAAATGGCGAGACCAAAGGAACCAGGGACCTTCTGGGCTTAATTTAGGAGCGAGGAGGCACGTGGCCCAGGTTCGGAGTGGAGTGAAGAGGGAACGGCGTCAAAACCTGAGGAAGAGCGAGGCCATGCCCAATATCCGAGCCTAACCCCTACAAGATGGAAGAGAATCAATTAAGTTTTGCGGCCCAAAAATCAAAAAAAAGCTCCTGGCCGCCCCAGAAAATAGGGAACAGGCTTCCCTGATATCTTGACCCCTGCCCTTAACGCTTCTTTGGCTAAAAGTGTCGTAACCTATTAGACTCGTCACGGCTATATTTCTTTTAAGATGATGAAATATGAAATTTTATTTGGGCCATAAATGTATTTTATATTTATTCTCAGCATAAATTTGGAAGAGGCCAAGATAAGGCTTTATAAAACCCCGCTTTTCCCCAGATAGAAGATTTCTTTAAGCTTAAAAACGCTAAATATTTATGATAAAAAAGCTCTGGAGGCAATACACTTTTTAAGGTGGGCCCTTGTTAACTTGACAGAAAAGGAGCTAAAAGATAATTTGAGAGGTTAAATTCCGGCACAAAGAATTTAGTTAAGCCAGGTAGGCATGACGGAAAAGAAAGTTCTTTTGGGCGATGAAGCGGTGGCTCTGGCCGCCATTCATTCCGGTTTGGCGGCCGCTTATTCCTATCCGGGAACGCCTGCTTCCGAAGTAATGGAATATCTAATTCGGGAGGCGCAAAAAGGGAATAAATTTATTGCCTCCTGGTCGGTTAACGAGAAGGTCGCTTATGAACAAGCCTTAGGGGTTTCTTTTGCGGGTAAAAGAGCCCTGGTTTCGATGAAACACGTCGGCCTGAACGTAGCTGCTGACCCTTTTATTAATTCCAGCTTGACGGGAGCTAATGGGGGCTTGGTTTTAGTCGTGGCTGACGACCCTAATATGCATAGCTCCCAGGATGAACAGGACAGCCGTTTTTACGCTCAACTGGCCCAGGTCTTCTGTTTTGAACCGACCAACCATCAAGAAGCCTATGACATGACCCGGCAAGCCTTTGACCTTTCTGAGGCCGTCGGCCTTCCCGTAATGATTCGGTTAGTTACGCGGCTGGCTCACAGTCGCTCCTCTGTTGAGCCTCGTCCGCCTGTCCAACCTCAGACTTTGCCGCCCGGAGAGAGAAGTCACTGGACGCTTCTGCCGATTAATGCCCGGCGTCGCTTCCGCGTCGTCTTGGATAAGCAATCGGAATTGCTTCGACTGTCTGAAGAGTCACCCTTTAACCAGCTGAAATTGAGCCCAGAAAACGCCTCGCTGGGAATTATCGCCTCGGGTATCGCGGCTAATTATGTCCTTGAGAACTGGCCTGACCTTAAGCCGCCGCCGTCTTTCTTAAAAATTTCTACCTATCCTTTACCAGAAAAGCTAATCCGGCGTTTAATAGAAAGAGTGACGACAATCCTGGTAGTGGAAGAAGGTTATCCGCTAATCGAAAGAGCCTTGCGCGGTATTATGGGCCTTCCCGGCAAGATAATAAAAGGCAAGTTGAGCGGCGATTTGCCTTCTTCGGGAGAATTATCTCCCGACCTCCTTCGGCCAGCTTTGGCTCTTTCTCCTTGGTCACAAGTTAAAGTTAACTCTCTACCCTTAGCCCCGCGACCGCCTCAACTTTGTCCAGGTTGTCCCCATGCCGATACCTTTCTGGCCCTGAAAGAAGCGTTGAAGGACTTCCCTCAAGCCGTGGTTTTTAGCGATATTGGCTGCTATACCTTAGGTTATTTCCCGCCTTATAACGCCATCGATACCTGTGTTTGTATGGGAGCCAGCATTGGTATGGCTAAGGGAGGAGCTGAGGCGGGGCTTCGGCCTTCAGTAGCCGTAATTGGCGATTCAACCTTTGGCCATTCGGGCCTCCCCCCGCTCCTTGAAGCTGCTCGAGCTAACACCCCCATGACAGTTATTATCTTAGATAACGGGACTGTGGCCATGACCGGTGGTCAGATGAGCTATGCCTCGGGTGAGCCGCTCCTTAAAATTATTGAAGGCTTAGGCGTAGACCGAAAACATCTGCGAACGATCGAGCCTTTGCCTAAGAATTTAGCTCAGAATGTTGCCATTATTCGGGAAGAAATAAACCATCCGGGTTTATCGGTAATCGTGGCGGTGAGAGAATGTGTCCAGGAAGCGAGGAAAAGAAAGAGGCCGCAAGAATGAATTTCGACTTGATTTTAGCCGGGGTTGGTGGGCAAGGGGTTCTCTCGATTGCCTTTGTTATTGACCGGGCCGCAATAATTGAGGGTTTGAATTTTAAACAGGCGGAAGTTCATGGCATGGCTCAGAGAGGCGGAGCGGTTGAATCCCATTTGCGGCTTTCTGACCAGGAGATATATAGCGACCTTATTCCTAAGGGAAAAGCGGACCTCCTTCTGAGCGTGGAGCCTCTCGAGGCTCTACGTTATTTGGATTATCTAAGGCCAGATGGGCTATTGATTACCAGCACGACGCCTTATGTTAACATTCCCAACTATCCAGCCTTAACCGAAGTGCTGACAGCTCTTAAAAAGGTCCCACGGCATCTGCTTGTTGAGGCCGAAGCAATAGCTAAGGAGGCGGGTTCAATCCGGACTCAAAATATGGTTATGGTTGGGGCGGCCTCGCCCTTTTTACCCTTGACTCCAGAAAACTTGAGAAAAGCGGTCGCCGAACTTTTTGCCTCTCGCGGAGAGAAAATGGTGGCGATTAATCTCCAGGCCTTTGAGCTGGGCCGAAATGCGGCTTCTTCCCACCCCTTAGGTGACTTAAGCCTTAAGGAAAATTGAATTGGCTCCTAAATATAGAGAAAAATTAGAAAATAAAAAATCATAAGAACTAAATTAGTTTGTTATCTTAGCTGGCGAAGCCAAATTGATTATCATTTAGATGTCCTCCAGTCAAAGGATTCGGGAGATATAAAATGAATAGCTCCTTTAAAGGCATCCAGCAATTGTTAATCAAGATTGAGAAAGAGGGCCGAAGGCATCTTTTAGAGCCGGAGGTCTATTCTCTTTTTAAGAGCCTTGGGTTTAAGGTGCCCAAGTTTGTTTTTGTTCCGGCCGGCCGCTCCCCTTCCGCCACTGAACTAAGAAAATTGAGGACTCCAGAAGTAGTCTTGAAGGTAGTTTCGCCGCTTATTCACCACAAAACTGATGTTGGCGGCGTCCGCTTTTGTCCGAATAAAATCAGGGACATTAAAGAAAACTTGGCTTGGATGCTTCAGGAAATTCCGCAACGCTGGCTCAGTTGGGCTAAAGCAAAAGGGGTTCTCGGCGCTGAGGGCCAACCCTGGAGCGAGTCGAATATCCGTAAAGCCATCAAAGGTTTTTTGGTCGTCGAAAAAGTGTCCTTTGAAAAAATCGGTCTGGGGGAAGAGTTAATCTTTGGCCTTCGTCAGACGCGAGATTTTGGCCCAGTGGTGACTGTGGGCCTGGGAGGAGTCGACGTTGAATATATAGCTTCGCGACTTAAAGAGGACCAATCTTTGGGTTTTTTTTCGGCCTACTTAATTAAAAGGGAAAAAATTGTTTCCACCTTAGAACGTCTGGCTTTTTATGAAAAATTGGTAAAAGGGCCCAGGGGAGGGAAGCCAGTTATTTCTAAGGAAAAATTAGCTCAGGTTATCGAGAGGCTGGCGAGCTTAGGTCGCTCCCTGGCTTCTTTAAAACGGCGAAAGCAATTGATCATCGAGGAGCTCGAGGCCAACCCGGTAGTTGTTGCCGCAGGAGAACTTATGCCCCTTGATGGTTTAGCGCGTTTTTCTCGTCCTCTCCCGACTCGCCTGCGACCGCCCGTTGAACCCATCGGCCAGCTCCTGCGACCTCAATCCATAGGCCTCATCGGAGTTTCGGAGAAAATGAACCTCGGCCACATAATTCTTAACAATATTTTGCAAGCAGGCTTCCCCCAGGAAAAGATTTTCATCGTCAAACCCAATTGCGCTTCCATCGAAGGTTGCCGCTGTTATCCTTCTTTGGCTGAGCTGCCAGAAACAGTGGACCTTTTTATTTACGCTCTTCCCGCCGAACAGGTCTATTCTTGTTTACAGCAAATTATCCAAGCCCAGAAAGCGCGGTCCATGGTCATAATTGCCGGCGGGTTAGGTGAAAAAAGTGGTACGCAAGCCGAAGAACAAAAAATCCGCCAGCTCTTGGAGGAGGCCAGGCGGAGGGGCCAGCTGGTGCCTGTGGTCAATGGCGCCAATTGTTTGGGAATTATCTCTCGTCCCGGTCTTTACGACACAACTTTTATCCCTGAGTACAAATTTCCGCGGCCCACCAGCGGCCGGCCGGGGCTGGTTTTTATCTCCCAGAGCGGCGCTTTTATGATTACCAGGCTAAACAAATCCTCTGTCCTTGCCCCCTATATAGCGATTTCTGTCGGCAATCAAATTGACCTGACAGTAGCTGATTATCTCGGTTATTTTGCGCAGACTCCCTGGCCAGAGGTAAAAGTTATTGCCCTTTATCTCGAGGGGCTAAGGGAGGGAGACGGAATAATTTTAGCTAAAGCCGCAGCTAAGCTTATCCGCGATGGCAAAAGAATTATTGTTTATAAAGGCGGGAGAACCCCCGAGGGCCAAGCGGCCACGGTAAGCCATACGGCTTCCATCGCTGGGGATTATTCAATCTTTAAGAATTTGTTGAGCCAGGTGGGAGTTTACGTGGCCGACACTTTGGCTGAGTTCGAAACTGGAATGAGAGCTCTCTTTCATTTGGCCAACAAGAAGGTGCGAGGCCCAAGAGTGGGCTTGGTGAGTAACGCTGGGTTTGAATGTGTGATTATGGCTGATAATGTTGAACCGGAAAAAGGCTTGAAGCCGGCTCGCTGGTCTTCCCGCACCCGGCAGCGCTTTCTTTCGGCTCTTTCTCCCTTGGGTATTGAAAAGCTTCAGGATATTCGTAACCCCCTTGACTTAACTCCAGTGGCCGATGATGCGGCTTTTGCAGCCTGTGTCGAGGCGGTGCTTGATGACCCCAAGGTTGACTGTGCAGTTATTTCGCCTGTCCCCATGACGCCGGCGTTACAAACTTTGCCTGCTGGAGATAAGCATACAGAGGATTTTCGTCAGCCTTCGAGTTTGGCCTCGCGCTTAGTCGAGCTTTTCGAGCGGAGCGCCAAACCCGTTGTCTTCTGCTTGGATGCCGGCGCCCTTTATAACCCCTTAGCCGATTATCTGGAATCCTGCGGTCTACCAGTCTTTCGTCGGGTCGACGAAGCCCTTCTTTTCCTAAAAAAATTGGTCAGGCTCTAAGAACTAAGGTAAACCCTGGGGCCAAGAACCAAAACTTAAGGAATAAACTCGATTTGGTAAGCGTGGCCAAGGCTCTTTAACTTTGCACTCTAAGAGAAAAGGCTCTTCTATGATAATTCAGGTCATTTATTAGGTTGTACAGGCTAGATTTCCTTTAAAAACAAGGAAAAATGAAATGATTCTCTTTCATCTTGTGTGGGTTAGGCCCGGAGATGTTCGGGATGGCTTCGCTCCCACTCAGGTTTTTAGCGCCGTTCCCTCTTTGACCTTCTCGGCGCCGGCGGAACTCACCTCCCGGTTCATAGACATAGCGCGGAAGTCCCTTGCCCCCCCTTTACCTGTCCGTTTGTCCAGTTCAGGCTCGGACATCCTCGGCGCCAAGAGGTTCCCTCGAAGGCCGATTCGGGAAGGCTAAACCTTCCCTGGTAGCTTCTGCCGTCCCGAACTCAGCCCTCGAATCAACCCATAGAAAATGGAAGAGAACCTATGAAATTTTAGCTTGGCTATAAACGTATTTTAATTTAAAAACACGATTTATACTTATCTTAACCTTTAAAGAAGCCAAGATAAGGCTTCATAAAGCCCCGCTTTTCCTTAGATAGAGGAGTTTTTAAAGGCCAAAAAACGCTTAATATGCTTAATAAAAAGCGCCGGAAGGGCGGCACTTTTTAGGGATGTGCCGAGAGAAGATAGGGAAGCGGCGATACCTTGAGATTATCAAATTAACTGGTCCGAAGCTCGCCTTATTTTCTTACCCCTTGAGGGAGTTATCTCGCCGTCTTTTTTCGTCCGAAAAGCGGCCAGTCTTTTTTCCGCTAAAGGGTTTTTAGAAACAACCCGCAGACCCACGTTGATTGAAACCGCAACCGCCTCGGTTGCCCTAAAATTGTTGCTAAGAAAAAAAAGACTATAATTTTGGCGGAATATGGTATAATATTAGATAGCTTTAGGCTCTTGAATAGGGAATGGGGCGATGAAATCGGATTTTCGTTTCTTAGAGGATTTTGAAGAAGAATATGAAAAATCAGGGGAAGGGCAGCCTGAGTCCACGAAGATCTTGGAGGCAGTGGTGAAGGATGAGACGGACTTGTTGCCTCTGATTGAACAGCCGCTCGAAGTGGCCGAGGCGGCGGTAGCGGTCGAACCCTCTAATGACCCCCTCCGGCTTTATTTTCGGGATATGGGTCGAGTGCCTCTCCTTACTCGGGAAAAAGAAATCGCTCTGGCCAAACAGATGGAGAGGGGTGAGAAGATTATTCTGAAAGCTGCCACTAAGACTAACCTTTTTTTTCAAGAAATTTTTAACCTGGAAGAAAGAATTCGGCAAACGCCAGAAAGTCTGAGCGATGTTTTTGACCAATCAGCGGAAATAGAGAGGGGCAGCCCAGAAAGAAGATATGAAAAGCAACTGGCCCAGATAGGGCAAATCCGCAGCCTGACGGCGCGGTTGGTAAAAATTTCCAAGGCCAAAAAGTATCGCTGGAAAAGAGGCCGAATTTTAGTCGCCATTATAAAGCTATTTAGAGAGTTAAATTTCTCGACCTTCTGGAAGGAAAGAAATTATGAAGGGGTGCGAAAAACCATCCAGCAGATGGTTGAGCTGGCGGCCGACTTAGAGGAGTGGTCAAAGGAGGTTTCCAAACGACTCTCCGCCGAGAGAAGGGCCGGCTTGGAGGCCAAGATAAAGGAAAACCGGCAAGTATTGCGGGAGATGAAAAAAACGGTGGGTGTTTCTTTGACCGAAGCTAAGGCGGTCTTAAGGCAAATAAATCAAGGCCGCAAAATCCGCGACCAGGCTCGCGGCGCCCTTATCGAAGCTAACCTGCGGTTAGTGGTTTCCATTGCTAAGAAGTACACTAATCACGGCGTAAAGTTTCTTGACTTAATCCAAGAGGGGAATATCGGCCTGATGCGAGCGGCCGAAAAATTTGATTATCGTCGTGGCCACAAGTTCTCGACCTATGCTACCTGGTGGATTAAGCAAGCCATTACTCGGGCTATTGCTGACCAGGGGCGGACGATTCGGATCCCGGTGCATATGGCGGAAATTCTGGGCAAAATGAGGAAGATGGCCCAAGAAATTCAGCGAGAAAAAGGCAGAGAGCCAACCATCGAGGAATTAGCCCGCAAGATGAGGAAACCGGTAGAAAAAGTGAGGGAGATAATTCGCCTCACGCAGGAATCAGTCTCCTTAGATGTGCCTATCAACGACGACGAAGAAAGTTTCCTTCGTGATTTTATCCAGGATAAAAATATTCCTTCGCCGGCCGAGGCCGTTATTCAGAGCAGCCTGAAAGAGCAAATCCTTGAGGCCCTAAATACTCTCACCGAAAGGGAAGCCGAGGTTTTGCGAATGCGCTTTGGCCTCGAGGGCGGTCGAGAATATACTTTGGAAGAGGTCGGTCAGCATTTCAAGCTAACCCGAGAGCGAATTCGCCAGATTGAGGCCAAGGCCTTGCGAAAACTGCGCGAGCTTAATCAGAATGCCAAACTTGGCAGTTTCGTCAAGTAAGCCTCGAGGCTCTCTAAGCGCCCACCTGATAGTTGGACATAAACGAGGCTTTTAGTTGGGTTAATAAAATTTCCCAGCCCTTCGAGTTTAACCTACCGCAATCTTAAAATTACCACGGCCTAATCGCCGGTGTTTCGCCGAAAGGGTGGTTATTTATTAGGGTTATAGCAGGCGCATTTCCTTTAGGCGCAAGGAAATATAAGATTTTAACCCGGTTATAGATGTATTTTAAAATTGCCCGACGATTTATTCTCATCCGAAACTTTAAGTGGACTAAGGTAGAGCTTTATAAAACCCCGCTTTTCGCCAATTGGAAGAGTTCTTTAAGTCAGAAGAACGCTTAATTGCGATAATATTAAAAAAGCTGGAATCGCCACCCTTTTTAAAGACCAGCCCTTAATCACTTGACACCTGTTTCTGACTCCTTTAGAAATGGGTAAGAAATGTTATTCCGGCTTAAGGAGGCTAAAAATGAGAAGAATTTTTGTCTTGCTCTTTGTGGGGTCCTGGCTAACCTTTTGGTCCTTTGGTCTTGGCCAGACCCAACCTCCAAAGATTTATATCTCCGTGGACATGGAAGGAATCTGGGGTGTAGTTCATGGAAACCAGGTCTCGGCTGATTCTCCCGAGTACAGCGCGGCTCGCCGTTGGATGGTCGAGGATGTTAACGCTGTCCTCCGCGGCCTTTTTGAAGCCGGGGTTAAGGAAGTCTTGGTCAATGATTCCCACGGCAGCATGAGAAACATCTTAGCCCACGAGCTTGACCCCCGGGCCTCTTTACTTTCCGGCTCCCCCAAACCCCTGTCGATGATGGAAGGAATTGACGAGTCTTTTAAGGGAGTTATTTTTATTGGCTATCATGCCCGAGCTGGTTCGCTCTCCTCGATTCTGGACCACACTATTTCTGGCGCTTCTGTTTATTCGATTAAGATTAACGGGCAAGAGATGCCCGAGTTAGGGATTAATGCGGCTATCGCTGGCTATTTCCGGGTGCCGGTAATAATGCTTAGCGGCGATGCCGAAACCTGCCGTCAAGCTCGGGCTATCTTGGGTGAAAACTTAGTAACGGTGGCGGTGAAAGAGGCCACGGGACGTTATGCGGCCAAACTCTTGCCCCGCGAACTATCTTTGCAGAGGTTGGCTGAGGGTGCTAAGGAGGCGGTAGCCAAAATAAATAGCCGGCAGCCTTTTCTTCCTTCTGCCCCTTATATCTTCGAACTTAACCTTCACAACAGTAATCAAGCGGAATTAGGAGCCCTAATTCCTCAAGTGAAGCGGGTTGAGCCCCGGACGCTTCAATTTCAAACCAAGGATTATTTGGAAGGATTCAAGCTCCTGCGCGCTCTCATTGCCTTGGCTTCGGTCAGTTAGGGAGTGAAAATAGACGATTTTTGGGCTGGCAGCTATAATCCCTCGGACTGAGGAAGGATGTTGGCCGGAATTTGCCTTGCCATCACCCCTACGAGAAGCGGATTCTAAGTGAATATTAGCCAGCCAATTTGCTGCCGCCGGATTTTTGCTGGTTTATTTTTTATTCCAGCGAGATAGTTTTTGACAAGGCTCTCTAAAATAGGCTAATATCAGGCTCTATTTGTAATTAAAATAATCGCTCGCTTAGCTATGAGAGGATAAATAATGCCTTTTTTTAAATCGTTAATTACTTCAATCAAGGATAATATTATGAGCCAAACAGGCCAAAAACCAATTGTCCGTAATCTTTCTGCGCCGTTCTTCGGGAGTCTGTTTCTTATCTTTCTTCTGTCTTTTTCCTGGAGTTATCTTTGCGCGGGGATGAACGAGCAAGAGAAAAGCGCGGAGTCTACAGATTTGCGGAATCAAGCGCCGCGCGTTTTTATCGATTGCGGCCGCTGTGACCTAAATTATATTAAAACCGAGATTCCCTTCGTCAACTTTGTTCGCGACAGGAAAGAAGCGGATGTTCATGTTTTAATAACCACTCAGTCCACAGGAAGCGGTGGAACCGAATATACGATCACCTTCATCGGCCAAGGCGATTACGCTAAAAATAATAATGTCTTGACCTTTGCTTCTAAGAGAACCGACACCGAAGACGAGGTGAGGAACGGCTATACCCGGACGATTAAAATGGGGCTAATGCCTTATTTAGCCCAAACGCCTTTGGCTGAATACTGTTCAATTTCTCTCCGTCAAGCTCTGGCTCCCACGGCTGTTTCTGACCCCTGGAATTTTTGGGTTTTTGGCCTGAGTTTCGGCGGCCGTTTTGAGGGCGAATCCAGAAGAAAGACAAGCTCCCTCAGTGCCAACCTTTCGGCGAATCGGGTTACTCCTGAAATCAAAATACGCCTGGGATTTAATGCTAATTTTGATGAGCGCAAATATATTTATTCTGACGAAACCATCATCAGCACGACGGAATCAGAAAGTTTTACCGGCTTGGTGGTTAAGAGCTTGAATGACCACTGGTCAGTAGGTGGTTATCTCTATATGTCTTCCTCTGTTTATAATAATATCAAGTTTAATTTTAACCCCGCGCCGGCTGTGGAGTTTAATGTTTTTCCTTATTCTGAATCCACTCGAAGAGAGCTTCGCTTCATGTATCGAGTTGGGTTCAATGCTGTTACCTACCGGGAAGAAACCATTTATCTAAAAACGGCGGAAAGGCTCTGGGGAGAAACGCTCTCAGCGACGCTGGAGCTTAAACAACCTTGGGGCTCATGGGAAGCGGGCATTCTTGGGTCTCATTATTTTCATGATTTCAGCAAGAATCGTCTCGAGCTTTCCACTCGCCTATATTTCCGTGTCTTTAAGGGCTTGGCCGTGAGTCTAAACGGCCGCTACGAGCGAATCCGCGACCAGCTTTCTCTGCGCCGGGGAGAAGCCACCCTCGAAGAAGTTCTCTTGCGCCGGACCCAGCTGGAAACGAATTATGAATATTCACTTTCGGTTAACCTTAACTACACCTTTGGTTCGATTTTTAGTAACGTCGTCAATCCCCGCTTTGGCGACGGCGGCCGATAGCTCAGCTACCTACTTTTATCGCTATGCGCCTCGAGTCTTGGCCGCCATACTTCGAGCTGACCGCAAATTCAACCCACCCCTCTTCGCCATTCAGCTTGACTAAATACCTATAAACCTGCGAATCATGGCCTTTGAGGCGAAATTCAACTTCCCTTCCTTTGGCCACAGGAGCTAAGGAAGCGCGATTAGTTAAATCCAGAGCCGATTGAGTCGGGGGAAGCTCAAGCAAAGAAATATTCGGCGAAGAATTGAACGTCAGCTTGTCCCTGACAGCCTGCCTAAGCTGGACTGCTCGGTCGGAGGCCGTTGGATAAGCACGGTCATTCTTAACAGTGACGTCAATCCAGAAAAGGTCAGCTGTGGCAGGAGTAATTTTTATTTCGCCGATTTCCACCTGGGGAAATTGGCTAACGCAATAGAGAACAAAATGGGTTTGCCGCAGGGCTTCCTCTTCCATGTAGCGCGCTGGCGGTGTCCGGGTAATATGTTTTTTGGCGGTGCCGCCTATCCAGATTTCGCCATAATCGGGATGCGGCACTTTATGAGGTGTGATCCAACCTTCTCCCGTAAGCTCGATATCAATCCATTTCAAGAATTCCTCATCCGACACTCGGCCATCGCCGTTTTCGTCCGCGTCAAAATCGGGGGTTCCCCAAAGTTCAATCAAATAGGCGTAGCGGCCGAACATCTCGTAGGAAGCAGCTTGAGCCTGGCCCACACGACCAGAAGGAGTTGGTCGGTAGTTTTTCAGGATGCGGGCGCCCATGGTGACTATTTCCGTTTGCACTCTCATGTCTTCTTCATATTCTCGCGGCACCTCAATATCAAAGAGCTGGGCGTATTTGTTCGTCTGGCGGAGCTCGGTCAGACGTTGCTGGAATTGTTGCTGCCTTTGCTGTCGCTGTTCTGGAGTCAGTGTGGGTTGAATTCGCGGTGGAGTAGCAAACATGATCAAACGACCAGTGTTGTGGTAATGGAAGCTGGCGAAAATGTTGGGATGGCGAAGCCAGAATTCATAAACATTACGGGTTTCAGGTTCGGAGAGAGGGTAGGGATTTCCTTGTTGCAGATTCCAGTCAGCCGGAAAATTGCGGTTGGGGTCGGGTCCGCCGATGTCGTCCTCGTTAATCCGGCCGTCTCCGTCGTTATCAAACCCCTCCGGGCCAAGCAACCGGAAGCGACGAGCCGGGTCGTTGGGTTCGCTGATGCGGACAAAGCGTCGGCCGTCAGAGGAAAGCTTAAAATCTCCCTTCGGGTCTTCTACGTACATCATCGATAACTCGCCGTCAGCGTCGACATCTTCAGTCTGGTCTTCGTCGTAGAGGCCGTCTCCATCATCATCTTCCGGCCGATAGGGCTCGCGGGGATTGTTAGCCGTGTTGGGCCAAGTGACATAGGAGTCATTAGCATCTACATTGAACCCCGGGAGAATATAAAAAGTATAGCGGTCAACTAATTCGTGGACATAAGGGTCATAATCATAACGGGTTAAGAGATACCAAGCTAAGTAAAGGGAGCAGGTGATGCCGTTAACTTCGTTGCCGTGGATCGCGCCGTCTACCCACATACCTGGCTTATTTTCAGGTTTTCCCGTCGATTTATTAGTAATTGTCAGGAGGAACTGGTCGCGGCCCATGCGGCTCTTACCGAGACTCTCGATATCGGCCAGAGAAGCATACTGACGAGCCAGGTCATGCATGATTTTAGTCCACTCCGCATAGCTGTAGTATCGTTTCCAGCTCACAGGAAAATCAAGCTCGCCGTGGTAACCTCCGGGACTGGTCTGGATTTTTTTCTGGCCGGTAAGAGGGAGGAAGAGAGCGGTGGCTAAAAAAGAAAGGATGAGCCACCTAAGAGCCGATATTCTCAAAGCCGTTCCTTTTTTCTTAAACATAATTCCCTCCTCACTCAAAGCTAACCTCTTTGACTTTGGTCCCGCCTTTTTGGGAGCTCACTACAATTTTCAGCGGGCTCTGCCCCTCGATGGCGACTACCCAGGTCACTTCGCGGGCTGATGGGGAAAGTGGTCTAACTGTTTCTGCTTCTGCCGTCGGCTGGCTAAGCCTCTGGCCAGGGAAACCGGGAAGACCAGCTGGTCCGGGAGGAGCACCGGGCCGCTCCGCACTTCGCGGTGCCGCTTCTTCGCGCGGGGAGACAACAGGAATTCTTAACTGACCTTCCAACACGCCGACCCGTTGCCAGGGTGTTCCCAGAAGAAATTTAATTTTATCGCGGTCTCCCAGAAGCCAGACTACATCTTCTCGATTAAGAGGCAAGCTGGCCCCTCGAGCCACGTGGGTCGGTAAGCCGCCCTTATTTTCGATAATCGCTTTAATCTCGAGAATCGTGTATTTTCCTTTTGGCTGGCCTTTCTTGACCAGCGCCGTGTTTCCGCTTAGTTCGGCGTCGGCTGAAGCTGGGTTTTCTGCTTGATAAAGCACCTTAGTTTTGACCTCGGTGATCACCACTTCGGGCAATAATTGGGCCCGGAAAAGTTCAAACTGCCAGTGTTTCTCGGCGACATTAAGGAGAGGCTCACCCGGATAGGCGTTGCTGCCCGAATAAACGGGGATCCAGCCGCCGATTTCTCCCTCGCCTAACTCGGGATGCCGGAATTTTTTCCAGGGTAAGAAGAATTTGCCGCCATATTTTTCATCTTGATACCGCAACAGAGCTCTCTGAAGGTCAAGACGGGAAGCATCTTCTTTAAGTTGGGGAAAGTCGGGAATATCTTTTACTGGATTCCAGAGCTCAGTGGTGACACTAAAAGCGCCATACTGCATATAAACCCAATCAGCCTGGAGGCCATAGCCATAGGGACGGTCTTCAGCCTCGTTATAAGAAACGCGCCAGCCGCGGGGAAATTCGTAGCCCCGGTCCAGGGCGTAGCGATTTCTTGTTTTCCCGCGGAGCGCCGCCTTAAACTTTTCCATTTCTTCTGGGTTCTGCCAGGCTTCAGGCACAGGTTCGCCGATTAGCTCTAAATATTTTTTCCCCAGGATGAAGTCATAGACAGCTGCGTCCTTGGGATGAACCGCTGTGTCAGGAGAGGAGCCCATCGGTCGATAGGTAAAACCGCCCGAAGTGTGGAAAAATTGAGCCATAAGGATGTTGCGGAAATTGGTAAAGAATTCCGCCAGGGCCTGAACTTCAGGCGCCGAAGTAGGATAATCTCCCTGACCGCCGGGAAAGCCGTCGCTGCGGAACCAGCCTTCCGGGAAGTTGCGGTTCAGGTCAAAACCGCTCACAGGGTCTTCGCTTCTTTTTCCGTCCTTATCGTTATCCATATCCTCGGAAATGACTGAATAACGCGGCTTTGAGGTTGTTTCTCCTGGTTGGAGCCGAACCATTAACCGTGGGTCCACATCATCAATAACATATTCTCCTTTTGGGTCCAAATAACGGAATTGGGTGATGAACCCATCTTTATTCAGGTCATCCGGGCCATCTTCGTTGACTCGGCCGTCGCCGTCGTCATCCCGGAGAAGGACGTTCCCCCGTTGGGAGAGACCGGCTTCAACGCTGTTATAAACGCCGTCGGGATTAACTACCGGGCAAATGTAAAAAACCTTTTCTGTGACCAGGCGGCGGATTTCTGGGTCTTTGTCATAGCCGCTCAAAAGCTTATCGATAATATAAAGACAGACTTCAGTTCCCGTGAATTCATTGCCGTGCGTGGCGCCGCATATCCACTGACCAGGTTTTCCTTGATGACGCTTCATGGGAGGCACGTTTTTGACTTCATTCCGGCTGTGACGCAAAGGAATGAGAGTATCCAGGGCGACACCTGTTTTCTGGTCGGTAATAGCCAGAACATAAATCGGTTTACCCAGGGTGCTGCGGCCGATTTCCATAAGCTCAGTTAAATTAGGATAGGCCCGGGCTACTGCCTTTAGATAATCCACCGTTCCTGTATAGCCATGGTAAGTATCGAACTTGATCGGCACCTTCGACGTAGCGGCTGAAGTCGCCGGCATCAGGATGAGTGAAATTAGGAGGAAAACAAAGCAGGCACGGCTCATCCAGCGGAAGATAAGGCCATAAGACATATGACACCTCCTTCTGGACAAATAGTCCTAAAAAATTTTTTTAAAAAACCTTAAAACTTAAGCCCATGGGGGAAACAGCGCCAGAATTTTAAGCTAAACAAAAGGAACAAGTAAAGATAAAATTTAGGCTCATGATAACTCTTTTTCGAATTCAAGGAAATTGATTTTTTCCCTTTGACATGAGCTAAACAAAGTGGCGTCGGGAATAGCTTTTTCCGCTGAGGTCTTCGACTTCATCCTCTGTCCATTCTTCGTGCCGCCTATGGAACTTGCCTCATCGTTAATAGCGGCCGCCAAGTAGTCCTTGCTCCCACCTGACCTTGACTTTTTTCCAGCCGAGGCTCAGATATCCTCAGGGCGAAGAGGTTTCATCAAGGCACGATTTAGGAAGGCTAAACCTTCATGGCCGTTTGCACCATTCTGGACTTTTGTCTTAAACCCAGCCCACTCGAAATATGACTCAGCCCTTGAATTTAGGCCGCAGGCAGTTGTTCCTTATTTCGGCTTAGAATATAATTGGCCTAAAAATTATGGCCAAAATTAGGGAGAATTAGCGATGAAAATGAAAAGGCCTAAGGTTAGGTTTTTCCTTATAAGCTCTTTTTTAACTAATTTTCTTTTGGTTTTTATTTTCCTTTTGGTTCTTTCTAATCGCCTCCTAAGTGCGGAGGCCTCGCGCCAAGATTATTCCTCGGCCATGTTAAACGGCCTGGGGGAAGTGGCGGCTATTCCCCGGCCTGAATATCCTCGGCCAGAGCTTTTTCGAGAAACGTGGCTCAACCTCAACGGTCGGTGGGATTTTGCCTTTGATTTTTCCGATTCAGGCGAGGAAGCGGGCCGACCAGAAGGGGCAGGTTTTGACCGGCAGATTGTCGTTCCCTTTGCTCCAGAGAGTCCTTTATCGGGAATTGGCTTTACCGATTTTATCCCGGCTGTCTGGTACAAGAGAACTTTCCATCTTCCTGAAGCCTGGCAGAAGAAGCGGGTGTTCCTCCACTTTGAAGCCTGTGATTATCAAACGACAGTCTGGGTTAATGGCCGAAAAATCGGTTCTCATGAAGGCGGTTACACACCGTTTTCCTTCGAGATTACCTCTCAGCTAAAAGCCGGGGAAAATTTGCTCATTGTCAGGGCTCGAGATGATGTGCGGAGCCGGCGGCAGCCGGCGGGCAAGCAATGCCTACAGCTAAATTCTTATAGCTGCTTCTATCGCCGGACAACTGGTATCTGGCAAACCGTTTGGTTAGAAGCCGTGCCGGAAACATTCATCGAAGCCCTGCGTTTTTATCCCCAAAAAGAGCGAGGCGAGGCTGCCCTTTTGGTCAATTTTAACCAGGCTCCAGGAGAAGGCCAGGTTTCGCTGCGAGCTTATTTTCAGGGTAAACCAGTTTTAAACGCAGTTGTACCGGCCGAAATGGTGACTTATCTTCCGATTAAGATAAAAAATGTTCTCTTATGGGATATCAAAGAGCCTAACCTTTATGAGCTGGAACTTGTTTTCTTGAGGGGAAAGGAGGTCGTGGACCAGGTCAAGAGCTATGTGGGTTTTCGTCAGGTTGAAACCCGGGGTGACCGGATTTTTCTCAACGGCCGGCCAATTTTTCTCCGGACGGTTTTAGACCAGGGATTTTATCCTGACGGCATTTATACCGCTCCCTCTGACGAGGCTTTGCGCCGGGATATCGAACTGGCCCTGAGTTTCGGGTTTAACGGCGCTCGGCTTCATCAAAAAGTCTTTGAGCGCCGCTTCCTTTTTTGGGCCGATAAGCTGGGTTATATTGTCTGGGGTGAGTTTCCCGATTGGGGCATGGATATCAGCCGGCCAGAAAACTTTTTGGCTTTCGAGCGAGAATGGCGCGAGGTACTTAAGCGGGATTTTAATCATCCGGCCATAATCGGCTGGTGTCCCTTTAACGAACGCTGGGGTGGAATCTATCCTGGTTTTATCGAAGAGATTTTTCACTTAACTAAACAAATAGACCCGACGAGGCTGGTCATCGATTCTTCGGGCGGTTATCACTTAGTTTCTCCCGATGTCTATGACTCCCATAATTATGACCAGCATGTGGATAGTTTTGCTCAAGCTTTTGCCGGTCTTTTGGCCAGCCCGCCTCAAGTTTTTGTCAACGGTGACCCAAAACGCCATCAACCATACCAGGGGCAGCCTTATTTTGTCAGTGAATACGGCGGTATCTGGTGGAATCCAGGCCAAGTTGACGAGAAAGGCTGGGGTTATGGCGAAAGGCCCCAAACCGCCGAGGAATTCCTGAGCCGCTATCGTCAGCTGACAGAGGCTCTTCTCCATAACCCTAAGATAGCTGGCTTCTGCTACACCCAGCTTTATGATATTGAACAGGAGGTCAACGGTCTATGCACTTTTGACCGCCAACCAAAATTTGACCCGGCGATAATTCGGACCATAAACGAGTCTGCTGCGGCCATAGAAAAGAGAAAATAAAAGTCAGCTCTTGGGAAATTCCTTAAGATATACGATATAAAGGCGAAACATAGAAAAGGCCAACGAGATTCAGAGGCCGGAGATTGATGGCTTCTCAGACTGGGTTAAAAAAGTTTAAAATAATAAAGCTTACAAAAATAATAAGAATTAATGTAATAATAGAGGTTAATGAAACAATAAAGATTCGCAAGATAATCAGAATTAAATTTAGGTAATGAAGACAAAGAGTGGGTGGGCAAAAAAGTTGCAGGTTGCTTTAGAGTTATGGGGGCAAAAATTTCAGCGGCCAAGAAAATGAGCCAGAAAAGAGCCCTAATCAGTATTTGTTTACTTTATTTAAGCTATATTATTATTTTCAGCGGTTTCTCAGGTGCCCAGATGGTGGCTTTTTCGGAACAGGAACAAAAAGAAAAAATAATCGAGGACTTGGCCTCTTTTCTTCCGGCAGCCATAGAAGGCTGGAGGCCGCGAGCGCCTGACGAGCTCTACACGCCGGAGACTATTTTTAATTATATTGATGGTGCCGGAGAAGTTTACCGGTCTTATGGCTTTCGCTGGCTTTTAGTGCGCCGGTATGAAAAAGAAGGGCAGGCTTCGATTATCGTCGACTTTTTTATGATGGGCCGGAGCGAGGATGCCTTCGGCGTTTTCACCCATGATTTAGAAGGCGAAAGAGTGGCCATCGGTCAGGACGGACTTTATAAGGGAGGCTGGTTAGCTTTTTGGAAAGACAGATATTATGTCTCTATCTATGCTGACCAGGAAACACCGGAGATTAAAAAGGCTATTTTTATCTTAGGCCAGGCTATTGCCCGCTCGATCCCTCAAGAGGGGAAGCGACCGGCGCTTCTTGATTGGTTGCCTGCTTCCGTCGACCGAAATCGGGTGCATTATTTTCATACCTTGCCCATTCTCAATTATCATTTTTTTGTGATGACCGACAACTGGCTCGAGCTAAATGAGACTACCGAGGTAGCATTATATCGTTGGGCAAAAACAGACGGAGCTAAAACTTGCCTCTTAATTATCTCTTACCCTGAGGCTCCCACAGCTCAAAGGGCTATCCGGCAATTTTTGCGGAATTATTTACCCGAGGCTGATGAAGCCGGTTTAGCTCGGCTCGAGGATGGCTTCTGGACTGGAGCGAAGGTTGAGGGGAGAGTGGTGATAATCGTGTTTGAAGCCAGCTCGCCAGAAGAAATAGAATCGCTTATCGGCCAAGTTATAGAAAAGGTGAGGCGAGAATCGGTCTCCAAAATGGGTTAAAATGATCACAGTAAGCTTAAAATAAGGAGGTTAAGATGGGGCAAGCAGGTTTAACGAGGCGTGATTTCCTCCGGCTGACAATGATGAGCCCCCTGGCCGGCGCTTGGTTGCCGACGCTGTGGCCAAAAGAGGGCCAAACAAACCTAAGTGAGTCTAAAATTGTTCTTATCCGCCATCCTGAGGTTGTGGATGACAAAAAGAAAGTTAATAGCCAGGTTTTTCAGGCCATGCTCGACGAGGCCGTGGCGGCACTTTTCGGGACTAAGGAGCCGCTTGATGCCTGGAAGTTGATAATAAAGCCTACGGACATTGTCGGGATTAAAACCAATGTCTGGTCTTATTTGCCCACAGGCCCGGAAGTGGAGCAAGCTATCAAGCGGCGGCTGCTCGACTGTGGTGTGCCAGAAGAACGAATCGGGATTGATGACCGGGGGGTTTTAAGGAATCCTATTTTTAAACAGGCCACGGCCTTAATTAATGTTCGCCCGGCCCGAACTCATTATTGGTCCGGAATGGGCGGGTGCCTTAAGAATTTAGTTACTTTTGTTCCCGACCCTTCAGTTTATCATCCTGACACCTGCGCTGATTTAGCGCTTCTTTGGAATAACCCGCTAATCAAAGGCAAAGTGAGGTTAAATATTCTTTTAATGCTGACGCCGCTTTTTCATGGTGTCGGACCCCATCACTATAGTGAGCAATATGTTTGGCCTTATCGGGGGATTATCGTTGGTCAGGACCCGGTGGCCGTCGATTCTACAGGTGTTCGCCTTCTTCAGGCTAAAAGGCGGGAGTATTTTGGTGAAGACCGGCCCCTCCAGCCGCCGGCTCATCATATTATTTACGCGGAAACCCGACATCATTTGGGGGTGGCTGACCCAGCGCGGATCAAGTTAATTAAACTGGGCTGGCAGGAGGGAGGGCTTATCTGAAAGGAGGGAAGGCATGCCTATCTACGAATATCGTTGCCAGGATTGCGGTAGGGTCTCTACCTTCCTGACCCTTTCTGTGAGTTCGGCCGTCGAGCCTGTTTGTTCTCGCTGCGGCAGCCGGCGGTTGAAACGCTTGGTTTCCCGGGTGGCCGTTTTTAGGTCGGAGGAAAGCCGCTTAGAGAGCTTAGCCGACCCGTCTAAATTTAGCGATTTAGACGAAAATGACCCTAAGAGTGTGGCTCGTTGGATGAAAAAGATGGGCCGCGAGTTGGGTGAGGACCTGGGCGATGATTTTGAGTCCGAACTCGACCAGGCTGTGGAGGAGGCGGAAAGAGCGAAAGAAAAAGGCGAAGAGGGAGAAGGAGGCGGCCAGGAGAGCGGCGCTTCCTCAGAGGAATTCTAAGCCAAAAGTTTACCCTGCCTTGCTGGTTTGATTTTATTCCTTGATTCTAATTGAAAATCAGGGTCGAGTTTATTTTATAGTTAACTTTTTTAGTTCTCTTCCATTTTATATGGGCTGGTTTGTGGGCTAAGTTCGGGAGGGCAGAAGTGACCATGGAAGGTTTAGCCTTCCCGAATCGGGCTTCGAGGGAACCTCTTGGCGCCGAGGATGTCTGAGCCTGAACCGGACAAACGGAGAGGCCAAAGGGGGGCGAGGGACTTTCGCGCTATGTCTATGAACCGGGAGGCGAGTTCCGCAGGCGCCGAGAAGGTCGAAGAGGGAACGGCGTTAAAAACCTGAGGGGGAGCGAGGCCGTCCCGAACGTCTCCGGGCCTAACCCACACAATATGGAAGAGAATCCCTTTTTTAGTTCTCAGATTTTTATAGAGTTGGAGTTCACTTCCTTTTTAAATAAGCTCGTCTGAAAAATGAGGCCAGGTTGCTTTGAGAAATGCCTATCTTTTTATTTCCAAAGAGAAAAATATGGTTCCTCGTAAGAAAAGACTCGGGCAGTCGCTCAGAGGAGACGCTGCAGCTCGGTTAAAAGTTTTTCTAAGTGAGCCCTGGTGTGGGTGGAGAAAATAGAGGCGCGAAGCACGCCGCCCGCCGGTGCGCCGATATACTTAAGATAAGCCAGAGCAATGCCGCGCTCAAAAAGCTCTTGCTGGATTTTCTTCATTTCTTCGGCCGTCTTCATCGTCCAGGTAACAATGGGCACAGGTGAATCGCCGACCTCAAACCCTAAGCGCCGCATCCCGGCTTTAATAAAAGCTACGTTCTGCCGCAATTTTTCCCGCCACTCTGGATGGGTCGAGACAAGTTCGATGGCCTTGAGGGTAGCGGCCGCGACCGGCGTTGGAGTGGGCGAGGCACCGCTATAGACTCCCACGCTCACCCGCACCCTATCTAAGAATTCCTTTTTGCCGGGAACAAAGCCGCCAAACCCGCCAAAAGCCTTAGAAAGCGTGCCGCCGAAAAAGAGGCCTTCTCCTTGTAACCCAAAATGATCGTACGTTCCCCGGCCATTAGGACCTAAGACACCTACCGCGTGGGCGTCATCAAGGCAGATAAGGCCGGCGTAAGGTTCGATTATCTTGGCATATTCGTCGACTGGTGCGATCAGGCCAAATGTGGGGAAAAGGCCGTCGGAAATGACTAAGGGTCTCTCCTTAGGTTTTAATTCAGCCTGAAGTTTTTTCTCCAGGTCCTCAGGGTCTCGATGGGCAAAGGTAGTGACCGGCTTGCGGACTGAATAGACAGCATCGCGAATGCTGAAGTGAGCTGTTTCATCCATAAAAATTCGCTCATACCGGTCAGCCAGCCCTTGAACCAAGATTAAGTTACTGAGATAGCCCGAGGCTAAATAAACAGCGTCTTCAGTGCCAAAAAAAGAGGCAATTTTTTTCTCGACGTTTAGAAGAACTGGGTTATTACCAAAGCCAGTGCGAGAAGTGGCGATGTGCAGGCCATACTGCTTAAAGGCTTCAATTCCCGCCTTGATTAGCTCTGCGTTTCCTTGAAGTCCAAAATAACCGGTGCCGCCAAAGTAAATACAGCGACGGCCGTTGATGATGACTTCAGCCCCCGGCGCCGATTCCATCACCCAGATATTACCATACTGGTCGAAAGGAGTCGAGGGGAAAACAAAGTCATCCTGAAAGAGATGACTCCAGTTTGTCCCGGCTAAAAACAAGCCCCAGGTTGACTGTCTGAGGAATTCTCTTCGATTAACCATCTTTCCCTCCTGATTAAGAAATCTTGAAGTAAGCTTAAATTAACCAGAATAATAAATCTATTCTTTTCCACCGCCATAAAAATAAAAAAAATTCCCTTTTTCTCAATCTTATATTCTTTTGGGATCTTTTAATATAGGTTGGGAGTTTTGGGTTAAAAAAACGGTTGGTCTTTGGGCTGATTCTTTAGTTAAGTTGGTTCTCTTCTATTTTATATGGGCTGGTTTGGGCGCTAAGTTCGGGAGGGCAGAAGTGACCATGGAAGGTTTAGCCTTCCCGAATCGGCCTTCGAGGGAACCTCTGGGCGCCGAGGATGTCTGAGCCTGAACCGGACAAACGGAGAGGCCAGAGGGAGGCGAGGGACTTCCGGGCTATGTCTATGAACCGGGAGGCGAGTTGCGCAGGCGCCGAGAAGGCTGAAGAGGGAACGGCGTTAAAAACCTGAGGGGGAGCGAGGCCATCCCGAACGTTTCAGAGCTTAACCAATACAAGATGGAAGAGAATCATGAACCTAAATTTTTAGACGCGGCGCAGTTTCTTTAGGAAGTTGGGGTCCACATCGCAACCAAGCCCAGGGAGCTCGGGCAGGGTAATCTTGCCGCCGTCAAGTTTCATCCCGCCGATGATGGGGTCAACGGTATGCGAAGTGAAGCCGTCGAGGTCAGCAAAAACTATGTTCTCAGTAGCCGCCATAACATGGGCGGCCCCGGTCAGCGCCAACCGGGTTTCAATCATGCAGCCTAACATGCAGCGAAGATTAGCCGCCTCAGCAATATGGGCGATGCGCAAGGAATTGCTCAACCCGCCGGCCTTCATCACCTTAATGTTAAAATAATCGCAAGCGCCGGCTTTAATTAACTTGATGGCATCAGCGGGCTGGAAAAGCGCTTCATCGGCCATAATGGGAATCGGACTTTCCTGCCGCACTACCTTTAGTCCGTCAATATCACCGGCCGCCACCGGTTGTTCGCAGAATTCAATCCGGTACTTTTCCAGCCGCCGCAGAGCTTCGATGGCTTGGGGCACAGTCCATCCCTGGTTGGCATCAATGCGGATCGCTGGCCCATCGCCCACCGCCTCGCGAATCGCTTTCAAACGGGCTTCGTCGAGTTCTGGCGATTGTCCGACCTTTACTTTTATCGTCCGAAAACCTCGGCCAACAAAATCTTTGGCTCGGGCGGCCATTACCTGTGGCTCATCTAAGTCAGAGGTAATATCAGTCTCCAGCTCGGTTCGTTCGCCGCCATAAAGGCGGAAGAGCGGCATATTAGCGACCTTGCCCATCAAGTCGTGAAAGGCCATATCATAGGCAGCAACGATACTCGGGTTGGTATGCAGGAATGGCCGCATGGTGTGCAAGTGACTTTCTATGGCTAAGGGGTCTTTGCCTAACAACATTTCCCTAAGGTGTCGAGCCGCAGTAATGTTTGTCTCCTGGGTTTCGCCTGTTATAGGCAGGAAGGGAGAGGCTTCTCCCAACCCGATTAAGCCCGAATCAGTAATAACCCTCACCAACACATCGCTGGCTGCATAAACAGTGCCGATGGCGATTTTAAAAGGCTGGGTCAGGGGAATATCGAAATAATAAATTTCGATGGCTTTGATTTTCATCCGACTCGCCTCCTTTTTAGCTGTCTCGAGCTTTCCCGCCTGCTGGCCCGGGGAGTCGTCGCTCTTGAGAGCGGAAAACAAAGACTTGGAGGTTAAACCCAAGACAGCGGCACTTAAACCTAAGGACTTAAGAAATTCCTTCCGAGAAAACTTCACTCTGGCCTCCTTTTTAATCTAATGATAAGAAAAATCATTTTCTGGCTAAATTCATCACTTTCTTAGCTGAAAGCCTCTCGCCTCTAATCTCGTGGTCCGAAAATCTTAGTTCCTATTCTAACGATATTCGCTCCTTCCTCAACGGCGACGCGGTAGGAGTTGGTCATCCCCATCGATAGGTAGCGCATGGCTCCGCGAGGAAGCTCTATATTTTTCAGCTCCTCAAAAAGCCTTCTGGTTTCTCGAAAATAAGGTCTGGCTTCCTCAGGAGCGCCGGCCAGCGGCCCCATGGTCATTAAACCCTGCAGTTCTAAATGGGGAAGTTGGGCTATCTTCAGAGCCAGGGCGACGACATTTTCGGGCCAGACGCCGAATTTTTGGGGCTCCCGGCCTGAGTTCACCTCGATTAAAACTGGCATGACCTTAGATAGCGCCGCCGCCCGCTTTTCTATTTCCTGAGCTAACTCCCAAGAATCAACTGTTTCGACCATATCAAATATTTCTACTGCCTTCTTCACCTTGTTTTTCTGGAGATGGCCGATGAAGTGCCAACGAACGCGGCGGCCGATAACCGCCTGGGCAGCGAGGGCTTCTTGAACGTAATTTTCCCCAATAATCCTCACTCCCGCTTCGATGGCGGCGATAATTTTTTCTGGTGGTTGACCTTTGGCGGCGGCCTCCAGTTCAACGTTCGGAGGAAGTTCAGCCAAAAGCGCCAGGACGTTCTCTTGCACCGTGGCCACGGCTCTAAAAATTAGATTAAAACAAAGGAAAATTCAAGTTAAAATAAAGTCGGCAACGCAGACAAGGGACTCAGATTTTGCGACTTAGAGCCGTGCTTGGCGCTCCCGCTTCGCTAACCAAGGCTTGCGGAACTCGCCCCCCTGTTCATAGACATAGCCCGAAAGTCCCTTGCCCACCTTTGGCCTCTTCGTTTATCCTTTTTAGGCGCCGGCATCCTCGGCGCCAAGAGGTTCCCTCGAAGCCCGATTCGGCAAGGCTAAAGCTTCCATGGTCATTTCTGCCCCCTCGAACTTAGACCTCAAACCAGCTCCTATAAAATGGAAGAGTACCATTTAATTTAAAATACGTTTATGGCCCGGTTAAAACTTCATATTTCCTTGCCTTTGAAGGAAAGACAGCCGCTCCGAGTCTCATGAATTACTACAATTTTGGCGAAAGAGACCTGAAATCGTTGCTTTCTCCAAAGGCGACCGGGCTTAATTTATCAAGTCAAGGATGATAAAATGAAAAAGAATTGATTTCCTTAGAGAGGAAGACGAGTTAGATTTAAGCCAATGAGTTAAGAGACGGAAAAACATAAAGGGAGGGAAGTAATGGAAGTTTTGGTTGTGGGACCAGGAACTATGGGAGCAGGAATAGCCCAGGCCTTGGCTCAAAATGGTTTTTCTGTGGGGCTTGTCGGGAGAAGCGAGGCTTCGCTTCAAAAGGGCTTGGGTTTAATTGACCAAAGCCTGCAAGAAGGAGTGGCGAAAGGGGTCTTCAGCTCGGCGGAGGCGGCGCAAATAAAAAGCCGGGTGAAGGGGATAGTTCGCGGAGAAAATTTGAGCCAGGACGACGAAATCAAATTGGTAATTGAAACTATCAGCGAAGTTTTTGAGGCGAAAAAAAATCTGTTGGCTGAACTCGACTCCTTTTTTCCCCCTTCGGTGGCTTTGGCGACTAACACTTCTTCTCTTAATGCTGAGGCCTTAACGTCTGGTCTGACTAATCCTGAAAGAATTGTCTGGACGCATTTTTTCTATCCGGCCCAAAAAAACAGGACAGTCGAGTATAGTTCCCTTCCTGCCACTTCCTCTCAAGCCAAGGAAACAACCTTAGAAATTTTGCAGCGGGCTCGCCGTCAGGTGATTCCGCTTAAAGTTTATCGCCAAGGCGGCGCGGCGAACATAATTTTTGTGGGCCTGGTTCTGGAAGCGCTGAGATTAGTGGAGGAAGGCTATCCAGCTAATTTGATTGACGAGGCCAGCCGTTTAGCCTTTTCCACCTCCTTTGGCTTGCTTTCCTTGCTCCAGTTCATCGGCCCAGAAACAACCTTGGCTACCGCCCTTTCTTTTTCCCAGGGGCCGGCTATCTCCGAGGCTTTGGTTGCGGCCTATAATAATTTTTTTACTGTTCCCGCCGGGTTGCGAGACTTAATCGGCCGCGAAGGGGCCCAGGCGCTGGCGAGTTTCTTGAAAAAAGAAGGGGTGGCGCCGCCTTCTCCTTATCCCTTAGTGCTTGAGTTGGCTCGACAACGCTTTCAGGCAGTTGCTTTTATGACCGCTTCTGAGGTTGTTCAGGCTGGCCTTCTTGACCCGCCTGTCTGTGACCGGCTTTGTCAATTAGCTTTTGGCTGGCCTGAAGGACCGTTTACCATGATGAACCGACTGGGATTAGAGGCCTCGCTTCAAATGGTTACAGAAAGGATGGAGCTTTCCCACCGTCAGGAAATTAATTTTCCCGTTCCTCGCAATTTAATCGAACGAGGGCAAAAGAACGAGCCCTGGCCTTTGGCCTAATCGCCAAGATGGAAAGACCTGAGCTTCATATCCGGGAGAAGATAGAAGAAATTGAAAGGCAAACGCTTCATCCTCGCGCCAGCCTTAGTTCCGCCAGCCGGGGACGTCTGCGGCCTGAAGCGCCACACCCTCTCCGCACAGCCTTTCAACGAGACCGCGACCGCATCATTCATTGCAAATCTTTTCGCCGTTTGAAACACAAGACTCAAGTTTTTTTAGCCCCTTTTGGCGACCACTACCGGACCCGTCTTACCCATACGCTCGAGGTTTCTCAGATAGCCCGGACTATCGCCCGAGCTCTGAGACTCAACGAAGATTTGACCGAAGCCATTGCTTTGGGGCACGACCTTGGTCATACCCCCTTTGGCCACGCGGGCGAGGAAACCTTAGCCGCGCTGGTGGAGGGCGGTTTTAGTCATTATGAACAAAGTCTGCGCGTTGTAGATAAACTGGAATACGAAGGAAAAGGCTTAAACCTGACTTTCGAAGTTAGGGACGGTATTCTTAAGCATTCCAAGGGAAGAGGGGAAATTCTCTCCCGGCGAAAGGGCGACATGCCGCTAACTCTTGAAGGCCAGATAGTGCGGATAAGCGACGTCATTGCTTATGTTAACCATGATATTGATGACGCCCTCCGGGCTGGAGTTCTTAGGGAAAAGGATATTCCGGCTGAGCTGGTTAAACTCCTCGGTCGCTGGCCGGCGACGAGAATAGACCGGATGGTCATGGATGTGGTGCGTGAATCCTTAGCTTCCGACCTGGAAAGAATTGCCATGAGTTCAGAAATGATGGCGGCCGTGATTAAGCTGCGGGATTTCCTTTATGACCGGGTTTATACCAGCCCCTACGTCCGGGGCGAAATCGAGAAAGCGAAGAGAATTTTAGTTGAACTCTTTGCGATGATTTTAAAACATCCAGACCCTTACGTTAAGCCCTACCCAAGAGAAGATTCACTGGAGCGGCGGGTGGCTGATTTTGTAGCCGGAATGACTGACCATTACGCTCTCAGTATTTATCGAGGCACGTTACCCAAGGAACCACCAATTTTGCTCTAAGTGGCAATCGCCGCATTGCTTGGTTATCCGCGGCCGAACCTTTTTTGTCTCGTTCTCTAATCTTCTTGATTATTCTTGGCCTTTGGTCCTTTTTCTTCCTGGTCCTTTTTTTCTTGCGGTTTGCTGGCCCGAGAATGGCCTGGTTCTAAGTGGATGGTCGATTCTAAAGCCAGTTTTTCCTTAAGATTTTTTTCTACTTGGGAGGCGATGGCATGAGCCTCATCTAAGTTCATTTCAGCCGGAAGACGAACATGAACCGTGAGCTCCCGGTGCTCGCCGTATTCATGGAGGTGCAAATGATGCACCGCCCTTAACCGATCATCCGCTTCCAAAATGGTTTCTTTTATTCTGGCTTCAAGGCTTGAAGAAGGGGATTCGCCTAAAAGGTAGCTAATAGAACGGCGAAAGATGGTGGCCGTAGCCAAAAGAATCAGGCCGCTTACTCCCAAGCCCAGAACTCCATCCATCCACCAAAATTTATTCCCAAAAGTCGCGGCCACAACAATCAAGGCCGAAGCTATGGAATCACTCCGATGATGCCAGGCATCAGCCACTAAGGAAGCTGAATTTATCTTTTTCCCCAGCCAGAAGGAGAAAAAAGCCAAGCCCTCCTTCAGGATAGCGGACAGAAAAAAGATTAAAATAGCCAGACGAGAAAAAGATGTGGCCTGGTGATGGATAAGTCGCTGAAGAGAATCTCTAAAAAAATTGACCCCGACGACAGCCAGAAGCGTGCCAATAATGATAGAGCCAATAGCTTCCGCTCGACCATGGCCAAAATGGTGGCGGTCGTCGGCTGGCCGGGCGGAAAACCAAAATCCCAGGATGACCAGGATAGAGGTAAAGGAGTCAGAAAGGGTATGCCAGGCATCGGCTACCATGGCCACGGAACTGATGCTGCGTCCTACCAGCAATTTTGCCCCAAAGAGCGCTGTGTTGATGACCACAGATAGCCAGCCTTCAAGATAACCGGCGAATTTTCGTGACCGCGTGAGATTCATGCTCTTTTTTGCCTTGTTTAATTAGTGCTTAGGTCAAGAGTTATTTCTCGCTCTTAAAAAAGGTAACCAGAAAAGGGGTTTTCCGAAGGATAAAGCATCGAGGCGGGCTGGTTAAAGCTAATGTCGTCAATTCCCAAGACTTTTAAGGCGGCAAAAAGCCCTCGACCGACATTCTTGAAGGCGACAGCGGTGTGGTGGGGAAATTGTTTTTCAAGCAGGACGTAGCGGTAGAAACGTCCCATTTCTTTGACGGCAAAAACTCCCACTCCGCCAAAGGTTTTAGGGTCGATATCGAGGACTTCACCCTCAGCTACATAGGCTTGAAGCCAGGTTTCAGGGGTTGCCTGGAGGCGAAAGAGGGTAATGGGGCCAGGTTTTATCCGTCCTTCCAAGGTGCCTCGAGTGACATCGGGTTTTTGCCCTCCCTCCAGCAGTCGATTCATGATCAATTGATACCGCAGTTCTCCTCCTACCAGGCAGCAGTTAGGGGTATTACCACAATGAAACCCCATAAAAAGGTCGGTGGTTTTGTAAGCGCCGATTTTTTCTTTTTCTGCCTCCCAGAGGTCTCGGGGAACAGTGTTATTGATATCCAGGAGAGTCACTGGCAGTTGAGAGGCACAAGCGGCCATGTATTCACTGAGAGCTCCATAAATATCTACTTCGCAGGCCACGGGAATTCCTTCCGTCGCTAATCTGGAGTTGACATAACAAGGTACAAACCCAAAATAAGGTTCAAAGGCCGGCCAGCATTTATTAGCTAAGACGACATAACTGGCCGTCCCTCGATTCTGGTCAATAAACCGCCGCAGCGCAACTTCGTATTGAGCTAACTTGGGGAGCAGCTGAGGGTCAGGTTTTGTTCCCTTTAATTCTTCTCGCATGGCGGCAACCACCTCTTTAATTTCCGGCGCATCTTTGGATTGAAGGAAAAGGTCGTATAAGTCGAGCTCGGAATTTTCCATGACTTCAATTCCTAAGTCAAAGAGCGGTTGTAAAGGGGCATGGCAGGTAAAAAAGTCCTGAGGTCTTGGCCCAAAAGTGATAATTTTCAGGTTTTTTACGCCTAAAATAACTCGGGCTACCGGAATAAAATCATTGATCATCGCGGCCACTTCTTCCGCCGTTCCTACTGGGTAATCCGGAAGATAAACTTTTACTCGTCTTAAACCGAGGTTATAACAGGCGCTTAAAAGACCACAGTAGGCATCCCCGCGTCCTTGAATCAGGTCTTGTGAAGACTCTTCAGCCGCCGCGGCCACCATTACTGGACCGTTAAAGTTTTGAGCTAACAAAGTCTCTGGCCCTTCCGGGCCAAAGTTGCCCAGGAAGATAACCAGAGCGTTAACTCGAGACCGACTGATTTCCCTTAGGGCGGAGATAACGTCTTTTTCTTTTTCGACGATGGTCGTGATTTCGTGGACTGGGATTTTTCTTCGACGACAGGCTTGGACCAAGTTGACTCGTCTTTTGCGGGCCAGCTCCACCGGAAAACAATCCCGGCTGGTGGCGACAATACCCAGACGGATAGAAGGTAGATTATTCATCAGAACCTCCTCTTTTTCTGGCCGTAATAAGCGTCCTTTCCGTGGCGGCGGCGGTAATGCTTGGTCAGCAATTCTGGGGCCAACGGTGGCTGGTCAGGCTTAAGAAGCAATGTCCCCAAGGCCATCCGGGCGATTTCTTCGACGACCAAGGCGACCTCCACGGCTTTTTGGGCCGACTCTCCCCAAGTAAAGACACCATGACCCGGCACAAGCACGCCAGGGTTAGCCATAATCTCGGTGCCTTTTATCTTTTCCACAATAATTTTTCCCGTGTTTTTCTCGTAATTTTCAGCGATTTCTGACGGCGTAATCTGCCTGGTAATGGGCACTGGTCCAAAAAAATAATCGGCGTGGGTTGTTCCCAAACAGGGGATCTCTCGCCCGGCCTGAGCAAACATGGTGGCATAAGGGCTATGAGTGTGGCAAACTCCTCGAATTTCGGGAAAGGAGCGATAGAGCTCAAGATGGGTAGGGGTGTCCGAGGAAGGTTGTAACTGGCTGTCAATTGTCCGGCCTTCCAGGTCGACCAGGACTATATCTTCTATCCTCAAATCAGCGTAGGCGATACCGCTGGGCTTGATCGCCACCACTGCCTGCTGGGAATCCAGGCCGCTAACGTTTCCCCAGGTCAGAGTAGCTAAGCGATATTCGGCCAGCTGAAGATTCGCTTTCCAAACCTCTTCTCTCAGCTCTTTAAGTTTCACCGGTCCTTCCTTTGTTTTTCGGCCAGAGCCATCAGGTCTTTCATCACGTGAAAAAGGGACCCTCGCCACTGAGTTGTGCCAAAGGCATCATGGAGTTCCCGATAGAGCCGATAAAGCTCATTATAAATGATATGATTTTCTGAGTCTGGTTTAAAGGTGGTTGGCTTATTTCCGCAGATACGGCTCTGACCCGATTCAAAATCTTTGAACCCGCCTTTATCTACGCCCGCAGCCACAGCCCCCGCCAGGGCGGCACCTAAGGCGCAGGTCTGAGCAGAACGAGCCATCTTTATTTCCCGGTTAAAGACATCGGCATAGATTTGGAGAAGCAGCGGGTTTTTCTCGGCAATCCCGCCGCAGGTTATTACTTCCTCTACTTTAACCCCGAATTCTTCGAACCGGTTAATGATGGTCAGCGCGCCAAAGGCGGTCGCCTCGATTAAAGCCCGGTAGATTTCTTCGGGTTTCGTTTGTAAAGTTTGGCCAATAAGAAGGCCGGTCAGACGCTGGTCGACCAGAATTGTCCGGTTTCCGTTGTTCCAATCAAGAGCTAAAAGACCCGATTGCCCTGGCTTGAGCTTACTGGCAGCCTCGGTCAAAGCTTCGTGGGAACCGAGGCGTTCACCCTTGGGCTGGATGTGGCTTACAAACCAGTTAAAAATATCGCCGACAGCTGATTGCCCCGCCTCAAGACCGTAGTAATGGGGTAAGACCGAGCCCTCCACAATACCGCAAAGACCGGGAATGTCAGCCAACGGGAAATCAAGCGGCCAGACAGTAATATCGCAGGTGGAGGTGCCGATTATTTTAATTAATTTCCCTGGAGCCACGCCAGAACCCACAGCGCCCAAATGAGCGTCAAAAGCCCCTACGGCCACAGGAATGCCCAAGGGAAGGCCGAGCTTTTTAGCCCATTCCGGGCTGAGCTCGCCGGCAGCAATATCGGAGGTAAAGGTAGTATCATATAGCCTGTCCCTTAAATCACCGAGCTCAGGATGAAGCCGACTCAGGAAATCCTTAGCTGGCAGGCCGCCCCATTGAGCGTTAAACATAGCTTTGTGGCCAGCGGCACAGCGACTTCTTTTAATCAAGCAAGGGTTTGTTCCAGTCAAAACCGCCGGAATAAAATCGCAGCATTCCACCCAGGTGCGAGCAGCTTTAAAAACTTCCGGGTCAACGCGTAGACAATGCAAAATTTTGCTAAAGAACCATTCGGACGAATAACGGCCGCCAATCTTGGCTAAATATTCAGGGTGTTCTTTGGCCGCTAAGCTCGTTATTTCCTCAGCCTCAGCGGTGGAAGTATGGTCTTTCCATAACCAGGCTTGAGCGTTAGGGTTATTCTTGAATTTCTCATCAAAGGCCAGCGGGACACCTTTTTCGTCCACGGGCAAAGGAGTAGAACCAGTGGTATCAATACCAATTCCCACTATCTGACGGATATCCATTTGCGGCCTTTTTTCCTTGGCTTCGCCGAGAAGCTCGTGGATGACTGCCTCCAGGCTTTTTAAGTAATCAGCCGGGTTCTGGCGAGCTAAGTTCGGGTCCAGAGGGTCGAGGATGATTCCCTGTTCGCCTGATTCATACTCCTTAACCGCCGTAGCCACTTCCTCACCGTCACCCAGGCTTATTAACAAGGCGCGGACTGAGTTAGTCCCGAAATCAAGGCCGAGACTGTATCTTTCGCCTCTCAAGTTTTTCTCTCCTTACGCTTAAAATTACTAAAGAGAGAAGATTATATTTATCCTAAAAGGCTCTTAAGAGCAAGAGCCAAATATATTAAATATTTGAAATAAACCTTTTTTTCCGCTATGTTTAATTTCTATGTTTTCGCCAGTAGTTGAAGTCTCTCATATTTCCAAGGAATTCGGTCTGATTAAAGCAGTTGACGATGTCTCCTTCTCCATTATGCCTGGAGAAATTGTCGGCCTTCTTGGCCCCAACGGCGCGGGCAAAACCACGATTCTTCATCTGCTTCTCGGGCTGACAGCGCCGACGACGGGGATTATCAAAATTTTTGGGTTAGACCTCAAGCAGCATCGGTCGCGCATCTTGGCTCGAGTGAATTTTTCTTCCACCTATGTGGCTTTGCCCTATTCGTTGACCGTGCGCGAAAGTCTCCAAGTATTTGCCTGGCTTTATGGGGTTAAGGATAGGCATAAAAAAATAAACGAGGTCCTGGCTCTTTTTGAGGTGGAAGACCTGGCCTCCCGGCCAGTCCGCACGCTTTCTTCGGGGCAGATTACCAGGCTCAACCTGGCCAAAGCTTTAATCAACGACCCCTTGGTGCTTTTTTTAGATGAGCCCACGGCCAGCCTGGACCCGGATATAGCTGATAAAACGCGTTCGCTGCTTAAAAGGATTAAACAGGAAAAGAAGATCTCCATTCTTTACACTTCTCATAACATGCGGGAAATGGAACAGATTTCGGACCGCATCCTTTTTTTACATCAAGGTCGAATCATCGCCACCGGCACACCGGATGAAATAATCACTAAGTTTAAAGGAGAGGATTTAGAAGAGGTCTTTTTGAAGATAGCTCGAGATAAAACCGGGTAAAAAATGAATCGAATCTGGGCCCTTTTTCTCCGGCACATTTATCTTTATCCCCGCAGTTTCAGCCGGATGATGGAACTTTTTTATTGGCCTTTTATGGACCTGGTGGTTTGGGGTTTTATTAGTCTTTATCTTATGAAATATGGACGAAGCTTACCGAATTTTGTGGCCTTTCTGCTCGGGGCTTTAATCTTGTGGGATATTCTTTTTCGTTCACAACAGGGGATATCGGTATCTTTTCTGGAAGATATCTGGGCGCGCAACCTCCTCAACCTGTTTGTTAGTCCTCTCCAACCTGGCGAATACATCTTAGCTCTGATGCTTTTTAGCTGCGCCAAAGTTATTGTGGCCGGAGCCATCATGTCGCTTCTGGCCTGGCTGCTGTATTCCTTTAATTTTTTTCTCCTCGGTCTTTCCCTCCTTGGCTTTATTTTAGGCCTTGTCGCCATGGGTTGGGCGATTGGCCTCTTTACTCTTTCGCTGATTCTTCGCTTTGGACAACAGGCGGAGGTTTTGGCCTGGGGGTTGGCCTTTCTTTTTCAACCGGTTTCGGCTGTTTTTTATCCGGTCTCGATACTGCCAGGTTGGCTCCAAAAAATAGCCCAACTTGTTCCTTCATCTTATATCTTTGAAGGGATGAGGTCAGTGATTGTCAACGGACAAGTTCCTCTTAAAAATTTGGTTTTCTGCTTCTTAATCGACGGCGTATATCTTCTTTTAGCCTTTCTTTACTACCATCATGTTTTCAAAGTAGTGAAAGAAAAGGGGCTTTTAGCCAAAATTGGCGAATAACAAATTGGTTTTAAGACCTAATTAATTTTATAAATTTAGTTGTTTGGCGAAGGGTCAGCCCTAACTTTTTTAAAGATATTTTCTTGTTCCCGGCAGCTCTAAGATAGTCTTCCCAAGGAGAATGAACCGAATTCCATAATCGGTTTTAAAGTTCTTTTTTATTGGTTTATCCGATTTTCCTGTGCGCAAGAAGAAGGTATCTCAATGGACCTATTAGTGAATTTATCTGGTCGAGTTTATTGTCCATGAGGTTAATTAGATGATGCTAATTAGATGAAGATAAATAAGATACGAGAATGACCCAAGAGAGTTTCAAAACTCCCCATCGCAAGGCGCCCTCTGAGCCTTCTGGTACCTTTAATTCTCTATGCTACCTACATAAGTACCAAAAGAACCATCTTATTTTATCGGGGCTAAATGGGAATAAAAGCAGGCCATGGCGGAAACAACCACGGAAGGTTTTAGCCTTCCCGCCGCGCTCTTGGCGGGAACCTCCGAACGCTAAGGATTTTTTGGCCTGAACTGGATTTAATTATTTTTAGCGCGGTCAATCTTAGGGATTGAGCGAGACCAGGTCAAAGATTATAATGGGAAATTCATGGAGGATGAGCTTAAGAGGAGGCGCTATGGAGAAGATTCAGACGTTGGCAAAGATTGCTACTCGCCTTAGAATTCATAGCCTTAGAATGACCACCAAGGCTGGGAGCGGTCACCCCACGACCTGTTTATCGATGGCGGAAATAATGGCCTGTCTCTTTTTCCACGAAATGAGGTTTAATCCCCGCAACCCTTTTGATTGGGCTAATGATGAGTTAGTCCTGTCTAAAGGGCACGCCGCCCCAATCCTTTGGGCGGCTTATGCCGAAGCCGGAGCAATTCCCTTAGAGAAGCTGGAGACACTGCGCCTGGTTACTTCTGAATTGGAAGGTCATCCCACACCACGCATGCCTTGGGTAAAAGCGGCCACGGGCTCCTTGGGACAGGGACTGTCTGTGGGCGTTGGCCTGGCCTGGGCAATGGAGTTAGGCCGCTCACCCGGATATGTTTACGTCATTATGGGAGACGGAGAGTGTGCGGAAGGGGCGGTCTGGGAAGCGGCTAATGCCGCTCGCCTGGCTCGGTTGAAGAATCTGATGGCCATAGTGGATGTCAACCGCTTAGGGCAATCGGACCCGACGATGCATGGCCATGATTTGAAGGCCTACGAGAAGAAATTTAGGGCCTTCGGCTGGCAAGTTTGGACAGTAGACGGACACGATATTGGTGCTCTGTTGAAAGCCCTCAAAGCCGCGCGAAGCTGTGGCGGCCCGGCCGTTATCTTAGCTCGAACCATCAAGGGCAAGGGAGTTTCTTTTCTCGAAGATAAAAACGGTTGGCACGGCAAGCCGCTCAAGCCCGAGGAGTTGGAGAAAGCTCTGGCTGAGTTAGGGCCGATGCCGCAAGTTAAGGCCGCTAAGTTGGTTAGACAGCGGAAGCCGCTGGCGCCTCCCCCTCTGAAACGCAGCTTTCGGTTCAAGCGCTCTAATTATCAAGAGAAAACAGCTACCCGTTTCGCCTACGGCCAGGCCTTGGTTTCCTTGGGTCGGGTTCATGAGGGAGTTATCGCCTTGGATGGCGACGTCAAGAATTCTACTTATGCCGAAAAATTCTTTGCCCATTTTCCGGAAAGGTCCTTCCAATCCTTTATTGCTGAACAGAATATGGTCGGGATGGCTATGGGGTTAGCAGCTAAAGGCTTTCTGCCTTTCGTGGCCACTTTTGCGGCTTTTTTGACTCGAGCCCATGACCAGGTGCGCATGGCCGGTTATTCTTTTTCTAATATTAAATTCTGCGGCTCCCATGTGGGAGTCAGTATCGGCGAGGATGGGCCTTCTCAGATGGGACTGGAAGACTTGGCCATGTTCCGGCCTATTCCGGGTTGTGTTGTTCTTTATCCTTGCGATGCGGTCTCTACTGAGGCTTGTGTCGAAGCCATGGCCAAATATAAGGGCTTGGCTTATCTGCGGACAACTCGACCCGCTACGCCGGTGCTTTATTCGCCTCAAGAAAAGTTTCCTCTTGGTGGCTCTAAGGTCTTACGGCGAAGTGATAACGACGTGGCGACAGTTATTGCGGCCGGTATTACGGTTTTTGAAGCATTAAAAGCCTATGAGGAGTTAAAAAAGGAGGGCCTGAATATAAGGGTAGTTGATGCCTACTCAATTAAACCCCTGGATGAAGCGGGTTTGCGGTCTCACGTGAGCGAGACCAAGGGAAATGCTGTTATCGTCGAGGACCATTTTGCCTGGGGAGGTTTGGGGGAGGCTGTAGCCATGGCCCTATCTGGACAGGCCAAGTTAGTTCATTTAGCAGTCAAGGATATCCCGCGCTCTGGTAAACCCCAGGAACTTCTTGACCTTTATGGCCTAAGCTCTCGTCATATTGTGGAGGCGGTAAAAAAGCTGGTTAAAGATGAAGTCCGCTATTGTATTTAAATATTTTTTTTTATAAATTCCTGTCGCCTCGGTAAACTAATTGGTTTTATATGTTTAATATATAGGGATAAAGATTCAACTACTTAGTCTTCCTTTAAAAGGTATCGCCCTTCGAGCGAGGGAAAGAACTTTGTCTGCCCGCTGAGCTATCCATTGAATTTTTTCGCGGGCAAAGGAGGTTTAAAATAAAGAAGGCATCCTGACGAGATGAAAGTTCGCTGAGAGCGGAGCTCCAGGTTTTTTGGGAAAAAGCAGCGAATCGCTTCAGCTTTCTAATAGGTGGTTTCAGTTGCGAGGCCGAAGGAAGAGAATATTTTCGCTACGTTCGCTAATTTATTTCTTGTTGCTGCTTATACCGGCTTTTTACACCGCCCGTTCGTTTCGGTTTCCTTCCGTTAAGGAAAATTCATTTGCTAATCAATCAGGATTAGTGAGCTATGTTTATGATGGAGACACCTTTAGAATCAAACTTAGGAGAGGCGAGAAAAGAGTTCGGCTTCTGGGAGTAGATACGGCCGAGGTCGGTGACCCGCATGAGGAAGTTGACCTCTGGGCCAGGTTAGCACGTCGCTTTAGTTATTTTCATCTTTTCCAAAAAACAGTCTCGCTCAGCTTTGAAGCCGAAAGAGAGGATCGTTACGGCCGACTCTTAGCTTATGTTTGGCTTGATAATAAAATCTTATTCAACGAGCTTATAATCCGGGAGGGTTTGGCTGATTATTACTCATCTTCTTCGCTTCGACCGGAAATGCAGGCTCGACTTGAGAAAGCTGAGGCCCAAGCCAGAGGCGAGAGGAAAGGAAAGTGGCAGGAGAGGTGGCCGACACCGCTTCCAGATAAGATAATTCGCCACCATCGGGGCGAAATTCAGGCGGTTCATTTTATCTGTGGCTCGCTCCGAACCGAAAGAAATTATACTCTCCTTCTTTCTCGTTCAGGAGATTTTCAAGTTTTTATCCCAAAGGACCGTCGGCCCCTCTTTTCTGTTTTAGAAAAAGTAAAACCTGGAGATGAATTGATTGTCTTTGGCTTAATTGAAGAATACCGGGGAAAGCCGCAAGTCATGCTGTTTTATCCTCGCCAAATCAAATTGAGCCCCAATTTGAGCGAAGCAAAGTGAATGAAAACAAGATGTTCTCTGGCCTCTCCTTTTAGGCGCTGGTGACCAGTCCGGAATGAGCTGGTCAGGCTTTAGGTTTTTAGGTTGACAGTTCTGAAGGAGCCATCCATAATTAGCTCACTTGACAAAATGATTTTACTCCAGGAGGCTTGTCGTGGGCATTAAAAGAGGTCAAGGGCTTATTCTAAGTTTCCTTTTTTCGTGGCTGGCCATTATCGGTCTTATTTTTTCGGCTCCAGCCAGCTCCAAGGATTGGGCTAACTGGGAGGAAGAGCTTAGCTGTACCAGCATCATGGCTGGCCGGTTAGCCACGGTGGATGGCTCAGTCATTACCGCCCATTCTTGCGACGGTAATTATCGTAATTGGCTTAATCTTGTTCCCCGGAAAAAGAATCCGGCGGGCGCTACGACCAAGATATATTCGGGCTTGATGCATACCGAAACTCCCTGGGATACGAGGAATGTTTCCTTGCGCGGGGAAATTCCTGAGGTGGAGGAAACCTTGGCTTATTTGAACACAGCTTATCCTTGTCTGAATGAATATCAGTTAGCCATAGGTGAAACAACGATTGGCGGCCGGCGTCAGCTTTATAACCCCGAGGGCTTGTTCGTTATCGAGGAACTGGAAAGAATCATGTTGCAGCGTTGCCGGACGGCCCGCGAGGCAATCAAGCTGGCTGGCGAGTTAGTCAAGACCTATGGTTATGGCGATAACGGCGAGTGCTTGACCATTGCTGACCCCAAGGAGGTCTGGCATTTCGAGATTTTTGGTGCCGGCCTGGATAAAAAGGGGGCAGTCTGGGCGGCCGTGCGCATTCCTGATGACCATATTGGCGTTTCGGCCAATATTCCCCGCATCGGCGAAATTAATCTCAACGACCCCAATAATTTTATGGCCTCGGATAACGTTATGTCCTTGGCGGTGGAAAAAGGTTGGTGGGACCCGGCGAGCGGCAAGCCCTTCCGTTTCTGGGAAGCCTACAGCGGCCGCAAGCCCTTTGGCATCAGAGAATATTTTATCTTTAAAACTCTGGCTCCGTCGCTCAAGATTTCCCTGGAAGATGAGGCCTTGCCTTTTTCCATCAAGCCAGAAAAGAAGGTTTCAGTTCGCGATATTTTGAAACTTTACCGCGAAACTTATGCCGGGACGGAATTTGATATGACCAAGAACTTGATGGTGAAAGACCCGCGCTCCGGCGAGATGGTCAAAAGCCCGGTGGCCAATCCCTGGATGTCTCGGGACCTGATGGCCCTTCTCAACACGCTCCAACCCGGGGTTATTGAATACCAGAGACCGATTGCCATTGCCGCTTGTGCTTACGCCCACGTTATTCAGTGTCGGGGGTGGTTGCCAGACCCAGTGGGTGCGGTTTGCTGGTTTGCCTTCGATAATCCAGGTCAAAGCGCCCGCATTCCTATTTTCGCTGGCGTTAGCGAGCTGCCCGCAAGTTTTGAAATTTGCTCTCAGCACGAATTCCGGCCCGATTCAGCCGCCTGGGCCTTCCGGCGGGCCAATCGTTTAGCCACGGTGCGCTGGGGCGAGGCCAGCCAGTTCATCGAGACGGCGATTAAAGAGTTTGAGGAGCGAGCCTTCGAAGAGCTGCCTGACATTGAAAAAAGAGTGCAGCAGTTCTACAAGAGCCTGCCGGTCGAGGAAGCCGCCGCTAAGTCTAAGGCTTATCTTACTAAATACACCAACGATTTTGCCCGGGCGGCAATCCAGAAATACTGGGAGTTAGGCAATAAGTTCTGGGCTATGTTTGCTCGCGGCTTTTAAACCGCCATGCTTTTTCTCATTAATAGTTTATCTGATTAAAATGAATGAGGAGTTTTTTAACGAGAAAAATGGCTAAAAAATTATATTTTTCCTATCGGAACAATATAAAAAATAATTAATCAGTGGGAGTGGGCCGATGGAAAAAGGAGCTGAACGCGGTTGGAGTCAGTTTTTAGCTCAGGTGGAGGCAGTTGTAGGTAAAAATAATGTTTTAATCGACCAGGAAAGAATTGTTGATTATAGTCATGACGAATCAACTCAAACTGAATGGCCGCGGCTTCCAGATGTAGTAGTAACACCCACTTCTACTCAGGCCGTGGCGGCGCTGCTAAGGTTAGCCAGTGATGCGGGAATCCCGGTTACGGCCCGCGGCGGTGGCACGGGACTTTCTGGCGGCTGTATTCCCCTGAGGGGAGGAATTGTCCTCTCCTTAGAAAAGATGAACCGCGTCTTGGAGGTGGATAAAGTCAACCAGATGGCTTGGGTTGAGGCGGGCGTAACCTTGGCCGATTTTATTTCCGCTGCCCAGGAAGCCGGCCTGGCTTTTCCGCCTCATCCCGGAGACGAGAGTGCCCAGATGGGGGGCTTAATCGCTACCAATGCGGGCGGCAGTCGGGCAGTGAAATACGGCGGGATTCGTAACTATGTCCGCGGCCTGGAGGTGGTTCTGGCTTCAGGTGAAATCCTCCATCTCGGCGGCAAGATTGTGAAGAGCAGCAGTGGTTATAACTTGATGCATCTTTTCATCGGCTCTGAAGGAACCTTAGGAATTATTACCCGAGCGATAATTCAGCTCCTCCCAGCTCCCCGGTTTAGCCGGTCGCTGGTCGTTCCCTATGATGACTTAAGAAAAGCTATTGACACCGTTCCTGCCCTTATTCAGGAGAAAATTCTCCCCTTGGCGATTGAATTCGTCGAAAAGGATGTTATTTCCATAACAGAAGAGTTTCTTAAAAAAACCTGGCCTTCGCGGGTTGGTGAGACTGACCTCCTGGTCATCCTGGAAGCGGCCACCGAAGAAGAACTGGACAGGCTTTCGCTGTCAGTGGCCGAGCTTTGTTTAGCCTATGGCGCCATCGATGTCTTGGTAGCTGATACTGAATCCAAACAACAGCAAATCTTAGAGATTAGAAGCAAGATATATGAGGCCATAAAGCCAGTGACGGTCGAGATTTTAGACATTGCTTTACCTCGCTCGGAGATTGCTGGCCATGTGCGCCGGGTGAAAGAAGTGGAGCGAGAAACTTCTCTCTGGTTACCCACTTTTGGTCATGCTGGAGACGGGAATGTCCATACCCACATTACTCGCGTTAGCCGTCAGGAAGGTAAGCTAATTCCCTTGGCCGAAGCAGAGTGGAGGAAAAAGGCTCAGGAAGTAAAGGAGAGTCTCTATGAAGATGGCCTAAGGCGAGGCGGGGTTATCTCCGGCGAACATGGTATCGGCGTGATTAAGAAAGCAGAGCTGCTCAGGTTTACCGAAAAGGCCCAGTTGGAATTGATGAAACAGGTCAAGAAGATTTTTGACCCCAAGGGAATTCTTAATCCCGGGAAAATAGTGGATTAGAAGATGCGAGTTCTGGTAATCGGCGGCACAAAGTTCTTGGGCTATCATTTAGTTCGGGAGCTTCTTAGCCAGGGACATGAAGTCACGTTGTTTAACCGGGGTCAAACACCCGACGATTTTGGCTCGGTAGTTGAGCGCATCCACGGCGACCGAAACGAGCCCCATGAGTTTCGAACCAGGCTAAAGGGGTTAGAGTTTGAGGTGGTCGTCGATATGATTGCTTATCGCGGGGAAGACAGCCGGCAAGCGGTTAATATCTTTTCGGGTCGGGTGGGTCACTTTATTCATATCAGCACCGCGGCGGTCTATATCGTTACCCGCGATTTTCCCTGCCCTCTGCGCGAGAGTGATTTTGACCGGGCCATCCTCCCTCAGCCAGTATCCCACGACGGTTTGTGGTTATACGGAACCAATAAGCGTGACTGCGAACTCGTCTTAAGAGAAGCTTATGAATCGCGGGGCTTTCCGGTGACCATCTTTCGGTTGCCCGTGGTCATAGGCGAAAGAGATTATACCTTACGGGCTTATTCTTATTTCCTCCGGCTGACTGATGGCGGACCACTTCTTTTACCTGACGCCGGGTTGAACGTCTCCACCCATGTTTATCAGGGTGATGTGGTCAAAACGGTCGTCGGCAATCTTATGAACGCCAAGGCTCTTGGCCAGGCTTATAACCTGGCTATGGAAGAAATCCTGAGCTTACGGGCCTTTGTCCAGGAAGCAGCCAGAATAATCGGGAAAAAAGCAGCGTTAATCGATATTCCTTCGCGCTTTCTGGAGGAGCTTCCCTGCGGGACTTCTATTTCTCCGTTTTCGGGGCGTCGGCCTTTGGTTTTGGCGGTGGATAAAGCCCGACAAGACCTTAATTTTCGCGCCACGCCGTTGGCCGTCTGGCTAAAAAAGACCATTGAATGGTTTTTTTCTGAATATAATGGCCCACCGCCAGAAAACTATCGCTGGCGTTCCCTGGAGCTTAATTTAGCTCAGCGATTCGGGGAGACAATGGAAAAACTAAAACAAGAAATTCTTTCGCAGGAGGTCAAAGATGGCTGATTTAAGAACCCAGTATCTCGGGCTCGAGCTCAAAAACCCGATTATCGTTTCCAGTTGCGACCTGACCTCTTCCGTAGAGAACATCGTCAAGGCTGAAGAGGCTGGCGCGGCCGCCGTTGTTCTTAAATCAATTTTTGAAGAGCAGTTCCTTTTAGAGGGCGGCATTGATTCGGCGGAAAAAACTATTTACCCTGAGGCCCGAGATTATCTCCAGAGCCGCGCTCTCTTGGGTTATGCGCCAGCAGAGATGCTCAAAGTGGTCGAAAGAGCAAAAAAAAGAGTCTCAATTCCGATAATCGCCAGCTTTAACTGTCAGACGGCGGGGTTATGGCCAGAATTGGCTCGTCAGTTGGCCTCTGCCGGCGCTGACGCCATCGAATTAAATATTTATACTTTGCCAGTTGATTTGGAGACATCAAGTCAAGTTATAGAAAAAAGGATGGAAGAGATTGTCTTGGCCTCTCGCCAGGCGGTTAACCTTCCGATGGCCGTTAAGCTTCCTTTCCAGGTAACAGCGCTGCCGCACTTAGTTTATCGTCTTCAGCAAGCCGGGGCCAAGGGCGTGGTGCTTTTTAACTGGTTTCTGGAAAGCGAAGTTAACCTCAGCCGCCGCCAAGTTCATTATTTTCGCGGGCACGGCCAGCTGTCTCAGGTTTTACGCTGGGTGGGCTTAATGGCGAAGAGGGTGAAGTGCGACCTGGCAGCTTCCGGAGGGGTGACAACGGCCGAAGCCGCCATAAAATTGATTTTGGTTGGCGCAAAAGCTGTCCAAGTCTGTCGTTTAGTTTACGAGCGCGGTTTCCAGGGGCTTCGCTCCCTCATAGATGGGATTGACCGCTGGCTCACCAGCCAGGGCTATAGTCGCTTGGCCGAGGCTGAAGGCGAGCTTTCCTGGAAAGAATTGAGCCTGAGTTATGCCGACCCCCAGGCTGCCTCGGGTTATTTCCGCGTTCAATATATGAAAGCTTATACTGGCGCCGCGGAAAGAAAGAAAAAGCGAGACAGCGAGGAAGGGTGATAGCCAAAAATTGAAATTCAGAGTGGGGTTTTCTTAATTGCCTAAAATTATGACGGAAATCAAAAAAAAA
>Ga0123519_10000606_pt1 | contig 63036 bp, 58 predicted proteins | sample YelNatPaOPRAMG02_FD_87396 | JGI IMG/M metagenome (GOLD analysis project Ga0123519, IMG submission 87396) | Hot spring microbial communities from Yellowstone National Park - Yellowstone National Park OP-RAMG-02 (version 2) | ecosystem: Environmental > Aquatic > Thermal springs > Hot (42-90C) ...
GAGGGGTCTCCAGACCCCGAATCCGTCTGCCTCGCGCTCGGAAATCGCCGTCTGGCTCTCGCGACATCCTTCGGATGCGCTGTCGCCCGAGGGGAGACGGCTCCTACAACCGAAAGCGACTTTATCCGCAGGCTGCTAGCCCCGATTATGCATGATCTGCATAATCCGGGGCTTCAAGAGCATTATTCACGATCCTCGTGAATAATGCAGGCTAGTAGACTGTCCTGAGCTGTTCCGGCTTTGCCTCAAGCTGTGGCGGAGCAGGTGCAGGGTTCCATACGCCGGCGACTGAGACGAAGCGACTAGTCGTTAGTCCGTGGCCCGGACAGTGCACCCTGACAGAAGCTATCGAGCCGTCGGTGAGCTCGAAGTTGTCTGCATCCAGGATCGCAGCGTAACCCCAAGTCTTGAACAGATAGCGGGTCGAGCCTGCCTGGGCCGTCGCGGCCAGCAGTGAAGAATTGCTCAGGCCGTAGACCGGCGCTGTCACGTATGAGCCTGTTGCAGTGGCATGGTTGCTGGCTGTATCCTCTGCGACGACGGTGATGGTGTGCTCGCCGCGCGCAGGGTCCGCGCTTACGGTTCCGCCCCACGTGTCGATTGCCCGCAGAGCCAGTGCGCTGCCGGATGCGGTTACGCCAGCGACGCCTATGTCGTCCGTGACGGAGACCGTTACGTCCAGCGTCTGGCCCGCCGCAGCCAGCGAGGGCGAGATTGTTACGGAGTTGATCGTAGGCGGAGTCGTGTCCGTCGGCGTGAGGAGCGTGAAGCGGACTGCGTCTGCTACTACCATTGTGGTGGCGGGTTCGCCGGTTGCGTTCGTAAGCTGCACATAGCCGGACTTGCCGACGGCGAACTGCTTTTGACCGATCTCTCGCCATCCGCCTCCGCCTGTGGTCTGATCGACCAGGACTAATGCTGATCCTCCGCTATAGTTGATCGTGAACGGAGCTTTGGTGGATTGGTTCGGAGCCTGCGGGTACCAGACCGAAACCGAGTATATGCCTGGCACGTCGATGTCCGGAGTCCACCTCGCAATGCGGCCGGGGCTAATGGAGCAGCCGCCGTAGCGATAGTCCACGCCATACTTGTCCGGAGCGGACGTGCCGGTTGACCAGCCAGTCGTCAGCATGGCGGACGGGTTGTCGATGATGAAGTCCGTCACGAGCGACGTGGATACGACCACTGACGGGCATTTGGCCGACTCATTGCCATGTAGGTCGTAGGCCGAGACCTGATACGCGTAGACACTGCCCGAGGTCGCCGCGGCATCGGAGTAGGACGTTCCCGTCAGCGTGGCGAGCAAGGAACCGTTGCGATAGACCTTGTAGCCGACGACTCCCACATTGTCCGTGGCTGCCGACCAGGACAGATCGATGTGGTTGATGTCTATCACTGTCGCCGATAGATTCGCCGGCACCGAAGGGGCTTGCTCGTCGGGCATCAGATCGAGGACCTGAATGTCCTTTTGGACGATCGGACCGAACCACGTGATATACTCGCGGGTCATCTGCCAGTCGGTGTGATATGTGCCGATCTGGCCGGGCGCGGTCATGTGGATCGTGAATGTGTAGTCCTGGCCGGGTTCAACCTCGGTGGGGATAGTGATCCGGGTCTGCGTCGTGAACGGGTCGCTATCGCCGACGGCGCCCAGTCGGAACCGCTGCGCCTCGTTCCAAAGCACGCCCGTATTGCGCAGCGTTATGTGGACGTCTCGAGATTCGAACCTGTCCATTACGGTGGGCAGGTCGTCACTGGCGACGCTGTAGGAGTACAGGCCGTAAGTTGGCGTGACGCCGAAGTAGGTGCAGATGCCCTTGTAGGTGGCCCACATGACCATCGACCGGAAGACGTTGTCCTTGAGGTACAGGCCGTCGCGATCGCAGCTATCGTGGAACCCGAGTTCCACCAGCACGGCGGGACGATGGGGGATGCGCGTCTCGGCGAAGCCTCCGGCGGAATCCTTCACTCCTCTATCGCTCCAACTCGAGTCCGTGTACTTGGTTCGGATGGCGCTGATGAGTTCGGTCTGTATGTCCTGGGCGAGCGTCTTGCTTACGGCGGCGTACGCGGCGTGGTCCGAACTGCCGTCATAGAATGTTTCCGTGCCGTTGGGACACCCCGTGCCGAAGCAGTCACCTGAGAGCGCGTTGGTGTGCATGGCAATGTGGACATCCGAGTTGTCGTAATCCGAGGCTACGGGCCGAGAGCGGATGTTGTCACTGGACTCGCTGCCGCCCGAGGCCAGGTTGCAGTCGCCGGATGAGCTGGCGTAGACCGAGCAGGGATAGCCGATGTGCTGGAGCCAGTAGGACCCGGACATCATCCACCAGGGCGTGTTATTAGCGGGCGGGTAGGTCCCGGCGTTCTTGTCGAGGCATCTGTAGTTGAGAGTCGTGGCCCCGTCCTGCCGCAGGTAGATGTCGAGGTAACGTGTGATCTCGACGTTGTGATAGTCTTCGCGGTCGAGCCCGCACGTCACGGGCCGATCGTTGGCCCATGAGTCGCCGTCCCAGAACAGGCCGTGGCCGGGTGAGAGCGAAATCTTCTTTCCGGACAGCGCGCCCAGTGAAGGCAGCGGTTCGGCCTGCGCTTGTGGTCTGGGAGCGATCGACGGCGGCGGCGGGACGTAGTCGCTGAGCGGCTTGCCTTCGACGGTTATCCTAACGCTTGCCGACAGGCCGGTGGCCATGAGAGTGTAGCGCACCTGCTCGAATATCGATTCCAGCCGCTTGTCGTCCATACCCGCCGACAAGACGGACTTCGACAGGTCCACCGTTGTGTAATCCTGGTCGGCGATGAGCGATAGGACACGTGTGCCCGGTGGCACATACGACCTAAGCCCAGCCGGTGGAGCTGCGAGCGCACCGATGGCGGCAACGGGCGAAGTGATCTCCGGGACGTTGACGCCATACGGCGTGCCATCAGCGTTGTAGTAGAATACGACGGCGGCCGCAGTCGGCCCAGCGGTCGCGAGCAGGCAGAGCAGTACAGCCGAAGTCATTGCAGCCCAGCTACGCATATGTCCCCCCAATGATGTGCTTGGGACGCACCCCAAGCGTTTCTGCGCATCGGCGAATGCCGCTAGTAGATGACAGTTATTCCGCTCAGCTGCGCTTCGAGCTGAGGCGGGCTTGTGCTGCTATTGTAGACGCCCACAACAGACACGAACCTGCCGGCCGAGAGGCCGTGGCCAGGGCAGCTGACGCGAACCGGCGCGTGTGAGCCGTCGCTCACTTCGAACGTGTGATTGTCCAATATGGTTACCGCGCCCCACGTCTTGAACAGGTACCGCGTCGCGCAGGTCGCGGCGAGTGGCCCCGCCAGTCCCGAGTTGCCGGCGCCGAGGATTCGCGTGGTGAGGTAGGTCTGGCCGGTGTTGGTGGACCTATTTCCCGAGGCATCCGCCGCAGTCACGGTGATCGTATGCTCACCAGGCTGCGGATCGGTCGGGATCGTTCCCGTCCAGATGGCGCCTCCGGTGTTCACGAGAGCCGTTCCGCAAGCCGTGACGGCGGTGACAGCGACGTCGTCCGTTGCCGAAACCGTGATTGTGGCGGGGACTCCGCCGCAGACGAGAGGCGGGCTGACGACCACCGAGTTGATGGTCGGCGGCGTGTTGTCTATGGGCCTGACGTACTGGAACTGGACCGCGTCGGCGACTACGTAGAAAGAAGAGGACTCGCCGGTGCTGTTGGACAGCTGAACGTATCCGGACTTGCCGGCTTCCAATGGCACGAACGCGATTGGGTTCCACTTGCCGCCGTTCGTCGTCTGATTGACCTCCACGGTGGTCTTTCCCCCACTGTAGCTGACCAGGAATGGGGCTTTGACAGAGCGGTTTGAGCCGGACGGGTACCAGACGGAGACCAGGTACTGGCCCGGGACGTCGATATCCGGAGTCCATTTGGCCAAGCGACTGAGGCTGGGAGAACAAGCCCCGTAGAGATAGTTGGGGCCGTATTTGGTTCCGTCGGTCCCGGTTGTCCACGATCCCACAAGTGCGGCCGCGTCGTTGTCCACCACGATGGTCATCGCCGGGGGAGTGGTTGCCGATGCTGCGTTGCTCTTGGCGGACTCATTGCTGTGAGAGTCGTACGCGGTGACCTGATAAGTGAATGTGTCGCCCGAGCTTAGGTTCCTGTCTGAGTAAGTCGTGGTCACTGAGGTCCCTATCATCGAGCCGTCGCGATATACCTTGTAACCCACGACCCCGAGGTTGTCCGTTGACGCAGTCCACGAGAGATTGATCGTGCTCGCGCCGGAGAGGGTGGCGGTGAGGTCAGTGGGCGCCGACGGCGGCTCGTCGTCGGGCGTCGGATCGAGGACGGTGATAGACTTGCTCACGGTGGGCCCAAACCACGTGACGCTCTCGCGCAGCATGCGCCAGTCGGTTGTGTAGGCGCCGGGCGTCATCGGGGCGGTAAGATTGAACGTGAACGTGTAGGTGGCGCTGGGCTCGACCTCGCCGGATATCGTGCTGCGAGTCTGCGTTGTGAACGGGTCGGAGTCGCCCACCGCGCCGAGCCGGAACTGCCTGGCCTCGCTCCACAGCACGCCTCGATTGCGGAGCGTGACATGCACGGTCTTGGTTTCCCCGCAGTTCATGGTGTCCGGGATGTCGTTGGAGACGATTTCGTAGGAGTAGTAGTCCCATGTCGGTGTTACGCCGAAGTAGTCGCAGACGCCCTTGTACATGGCCCACATGCAGGTGGATCTAAAGAAGTTGTCCTTGAGGTAGGCGGCGTCTCTGTCGCAGCTGTCGTGGAACGCGAGCTCGATGAGGATAGCGGCGCGGTTGGGGATGCGGATTTCGCCGAAGTCTCCGCCGGAGTCAGCAGTGCCCCTGTCGTACCAGGAGGAGTCTGTGTACTTCGTCTTGATGGCGCTTATGACCGCGGCTTGCACTTTCTGGGCCAGCGTCTTGCTTACTGCTCCCCAGTCGGCGTGCTCGCTGGAGGTGTCGTAGTAGGTGATGGTGCCGTTTGGGCAACTGGTTCCGTAGCAGTTGCCCGCCAGGGCGTTCGTGTGATGAGATATGTAGATGTCGCAGTTGTCGTAGTCGGAAGCCAACGGGCGAGAGCGGATGCCGTCGCCGGTCTCGCTTGCGCCGGAGCCGAGGTTGCAGTCGCCGGTGCTGTTGGCATAGACCGAGCACGGGTAACCCTTGTTCTTGAGCCAGTACGGCGCGGACATTCTCCACCAGGCGTTGCCGTTGGTGTAGTTGCCGGCGCTCTTGTCGATGCACCTGTAGACCTTTGTGGTGGCGCCGTCCTGGCGGAGGTAGATGTCGAGATAGCGGACGATCTCGTCGTTGTGATCGTCCTCGCAGGCGAAGTCGCAGTTGATTCCTCGCTCGTAACCCCAGTAGCTTCCCAGCCACACCTGGCCGTGGCCTGGTGACAGCGCGATCTTCTTGCCGGAAAGTCCGGTGACGGAGGGCTGCGGCTCGGTCTGCGCCTGTGCCTGAGGATTGGTCTCGATGGGCCGCAATGGCGGCAGATACTGGTAGAGCGGAGTGCCCTGCGCCGTCATCCTTATGCTTCTGGACAGACCGAACTGCTCGAGGGTGTTGCGTACCTGCTGCGCGATCAGTTCCAGTCTCGCCTCGTCTATCCCACCTGCAACGAGGTTCTGTGAGAAGTCCACCGCGGTGTAGTCCGCCTCGGCGATGAACGAGACGACGCGCGTACCGACGGGGAGCGCGGAGGCGTAGCCACTGGGCGGAGACGCCAGCGCGTTGAGTGCGGCCACCGGCGACGTTATGTCCGGCACGTCAATCAGGTAAGGTGAATTGCCGCCGTCCAGGTAGCATACAGCGGCGGAAAACGCGGGCGGGGCCGCCAGCCAGAGACACACAGCGACGGCGGCCAAGGCGAGAACGCGGTCGGAAACACAGCCACGCATTGAGCTTTCCCCCCTCTGGTGTGGCGCTCGTCGCAGTGCGAGCGGCTGACCAGGCACACAACGTCAATATAGCAGCCAATCCGGGGCTAGTCAACCCGAATGTGGCTGCTATATGTTTGTTCCATTATTCGGACAGGAGGGGGAACTCCGTGATCCTGAGCTTGGCGCAGCCGTAGGGGATCAGGGTCAGTTCCTCGAGCGGCTCGGACGACTGAACCGGGCTCTGCGGCAGCGGGCCCGCCGAGTTGGATACCATGGTCCACTCAGGTATTCGGCGGCCTTTGACTTTGATCTCGATCGGCGACGTGTCGGGGCCGTAGACGACATCTCCGACGTCCTTTATGACGACCTTCGCCTGCGGGTTCTCGGGGTCGATGGCAAGGCCGTAGTTCCACGGCGTGGTCGGATAGACAGCGTAGTTGGCGTGCGGCTCTTCCCCACCGAGCTTCTCCCAGCGCTCGCCGATCTTGAGCGAATATACGAGCGGCCCGCGTTTGACCGTGACCGAGTCGTGGAATCGGCGCTCGACCTCGATCGCCATCGGGAATGTCAGCACTATCGCGTCTCCGTCATTCCAGACTCTCTCGACTGTCGCGAATGTGCCGGGCTCGACGTCCTTCGGCTGGCTCAGGATGGCAGGTTCGCCGTTGACTGCTATAGTAGCGCCATTCGCCCAGGCCGGAATTCTAAGCCGAATGGGGAATTGAGCGGGCGACGACGTGCGGACGGTCATCCGGATTGTCTCTTCGAACGGGTAGTTCGTGTCCACGTCGATGGTGATCTCTTTGCCCCCGCGAACCTTCGCATTCACGCTGCACGGGCCGTAGGCAACTGCGGCAAGGCCGTCGTCGTCGGTCGCCATCCACAAGTTGGCCGCAAACTTCGGCCAGCCCTGATGCATATTGTACGTGCAGCAGCGGTAGTTCGGCTCGAGCCCGAATATGTTGGAGTCGTCGCCGTTGTTCGTCCAGGCCCGCTTATCGACCGTGCAGAGGACCTGATTGGCTTGCTGGTCGTATTGGTGCGTCCACATGTCGGCGGAGAACGTTGCCGGCAGCGCGTTGTAGGTGATCTTCTCCAACCTGTCGCCGAACGCGGGGTCGCCGAACACCTGCATGAGGTTCTCAAGCGAGAACATATACTCGACAACCGAGCACAGCTCCGTGCCCTGGACGGGATCCTTGCCGGCGTAGTGCTCGTCGCCTGTGAAGACGCCCGCGGCCGTCCCATGGTACTTGTCCAGCATCTCCATGCACTTCCAGGCTGCCTGCTTATGCTCTTCCCAGAGGGTCAGCTCATAGGCCACGGCGGGAGTCTTTACCGCCATCGCGTTGTTGACGACGTGGGTTGGATGCGGGTATGCGAGTCCTTGCTTCTGAGTGTATGCGAAATCGAGGAAGTGGCGGGACCAGTTGTAGCCCTGATGCATCAGCTCGCGCGCTAGTTCGAGCAGGGTGGGGTCGCCGTTGCGATTGTAGAGCCAGATGATTCCAAGAACCGTATCGGCCCATCTATACACGGCCCACGATTGCAGGTGGCTGGCGGGCAGTTCGCGCCTCATGTAGGCAAGGAAGCGCTCCATAAGCGGGATCACTCGCGGGTCGCCGGTGGCCTCTTGATACTGAGTGAGGACCTTCAACGTGATGCCGTAGGGCCACCAGTCGGTAAGCGGTTTGGGGCCGAAGCGGCCGGTCTCGTCCTGACTCGAGATCATCCAGCCCAGCCATTTCTCGACCTCGGCGAGCAGTTCCTTGTCCTCAAGTAGATAGGCGAGCGGGACGAGTCCGTCCATGTAGTACGGACCGCCCTCCCAGCTCTCGCCGTCGCCGCCCAGCCAGCCGCTGTTTGGCCCCAGCCAGTCGTAGAACTTGGGCAGGTTGCCCGTGAGGCTGTGCGCCTGTATAAGGAGTTGCTTCCTGAGCCAGCCGGAAGGCTTGACGCTTCCGAGTGGAAGGAACGCGAACGCGGTCTCGGGGAGCGGTTGGCGGTTCGAGGTATAGTATGAGTTCATTGCATATCCTCTGCATTCAGGCATTTCTGAGAGCATCTTAGCGACCCAGCGCTACATCTCCTACTTGTCGGGAGACATTGAACGGGTTTGAAGCTCTTCATTGTTGGGTAGTCTGCTGAGGCAGAAAGCTGTGCTGTGCACATTTGTGGCAGGCAGGAATATACTCGCGGCGCGACTAATACTCGCGTTGTGGGCGTATGGCGGAGCCATGGACCTCCGACCTCTGACCCGATTCAAAGGAGCATGCATCGACTATGAAGAGAATCGCCGCCTTGATACTGATCGCAGCGCTGGCGCTCGCGCTGGCGGGCTGCGGAGGCAAGGAATGCGCCGTCCCGAAGACCGTAGCCACCGTCGATGGGAAAGCCATTTCCGGAACGGACTACTACGACTACCTGAACATGAGCTTCGGCAGGCAGGTCCTGCCGATGATGATCGAGCAGCAGGTCCTGCTGAACTGGGCTGCCAAGGAGGGAGTGCCGGTCACTGACAAGCAGATCGACCAGCAGATGGAGATGCTCAAGCGGGACGGAAGCTACGATGATCAGGTAGAGAGCGCCGGTGGTGTCGAAGCGCTCCGAAGCCGCTATCGTGAGCTGCAGGCCAGGACGAACCTCGGCGAGAAGATGTATAAGTTCACCAACGACGAGCTCATGACCACATACAACAACCCGCGGGTCAAGTCGCGTTACGTCCACGGGCCTCGCAAGCGTGTGGCCGTGATTCTGAGCACCAATTCGGCTCAGATAGAGAAGGCCGACAAGGCGATAGCGAATGGCATGGATTTCGAGGCGGCGGCTGCGAAGTTCGCTGACCCGATGTTCATGATGAGCGGGACACCCAAGACATTTGTCGAGAAGGGCAAGGGTCCCGAGGGTCTGTGGAAGGCAGCCGATGAGACCAAGGACGGAGCAGTGAGCAAGCAGTTCAGCTTCGATCTGCCTCCTTATGGTAAGCTGTACGCGATCCTCAAGGTCATCGGCAGCCAGCCGAAGCTCGACCTGAAGTTCGATAAGGTCAAGGACGAGATCAAGGGTCTGACCGCGCTGCAAAAGACGATGAGCGACCAGGACTTCCAGAAGAAGCTCGAGGAACGGAAGAAGAAAGCCGATATCAAGATCGAGCTGCCGCAGTACAAGTATCTGGTGGATCAGATCAAGAACCCGCCTCCGCCTATGCAGATGCCGCAGATGGCTCCGAATGTGAAGCCGGGGCCCGCGCCGAAGCCCAAGTAGTCGCCCACGAATGACGGCATTTCGATTCCAGAGGGCCGGGGAGATTCCCCGGCCCTCTGCTATGTGCTACAATTGACGAATGACCACTCTAATCACTGACCAGCTCGAAATACCCGCAGCCGATCTCGGGATCGAGAACCCCATGCCACACTTCAGACACGCGAAGCCCAGCGCGCAAGTCAACGTGGATGACAGCGTGCCCCAAACCGACAGGAGCTACCTGGGGTGGGAGACCACATTCAGGGTGCTGCCTTACAGGATGCAGGACGGCTATGGGCGGGAGCTTCGTCCTCGGAGCTTCATGGCAATCACCCTGGAAAACGAGTATCTGAAGGCAGTGGTTCTGCCTGAGATGGGCGGGCGACTGGCCTCACTTACGCATAAGCCGAGCGGGACGGAACTGCTCGAACCGGTGACTCGGTTCCAGCCCGCCAATGTCGCGCTGAGAAACGCATGGATCGCGGGCGGCATCGAGTGGAATACGCCGCTGATGGGACACCACTATCTCACTTGCGGGCCTGTGTTTGCGGCAAGAGTGGTTGGTGCGGATGGCGATCCGGCGCTGCGACTCTACGCGTGGGAGCGTGTCAAGAGGTTTGCTTACCAGATCGATCTGCACTTGCCGTCGGGGTCCGAGCTGCTGTTTGCCCACGTCCGGATCGTGAATCCCCACGATGTCGAGATTCCCATGTATTGGTGGACGAATATCGCGGTTCCTGAATCGCCTGACCGAAGGGTTATAGCGCCGGCGGACTCTGTCATCCACAACGTAGTCGGCGGGCTGGCGTGTGCGAAGCTGCCGATGCTTGGTGACAAGGACCTGACCTGCCCGACGAGCATCGACCGGTCCAGGGAGATGTTCTTCAGGCTGGATGAGTGCGCTATGCCGTGGGTTGCATGCGTTGACGGTCGCGGTGAGGGCCTGATCCACGCTTCCACCGCGCGGCTGTGCGGGCGGAAGATGTTCGTGTGGGGCACGGGCCGGGGTGGTCGGCGGTGGCAGGAGCATCTGCTGGGACCGGGCCGGGCCTATCTGGAGATACAGGGCGGCCTTGCGCGAACCCAGTTGGAGTCAGTCCCGATGCCGGCGCATGCGGAGTGGGCTTGGACGGAAGCGTTCGGCCTTGCGCGTGTCGATCCCGCCAGGGCTCACTCATCGGACTGGGCAGAAGCACGAGGCGCCGTCGAGCAGGCGTTGGATGGGTTACTGACCAGCCGGCAGCTCGAACAGCGGGGTATGGAGTTTGCGAAGACGGCCTGCGCCGCGCCGGATGAGATGCTGTCTGTCGGCGAAGGGTGGGGCGCTTTGGAGGCGATGTTTGAACCGGCGAGTGACAGCGCTGCCGGACTTTGCTTCGGCTCCGAGAGCATTGGCGAGGACCAGGCACAGTGGCTCGCGCTGCTCAAAGAAGGCCGCCTGCCCGAGCGTGATGTGCTCGACGAGCCGGGGCACTACATGATCGGGCCGGGGTGGAGGAAGTTGCTGGAGGAGTCCATAGCTCGCGGCGACAGCGACCACTGGCTCGGATGGCTGCACCTCGGCGTGATGCGAATGGAGGAACTCGACGGCGAGGGCGCCAGAGCCGCCTGGAATCACTCGATCGAGCGTGCCGCCAACGGTTGGGCGTATCGGAACCTGGCTGTGCTGTCCGAACGCGAGGGCGATCTCGATTCCGCCGTCGAGCTTATGCGGCAGGCGTGGGACGTTGGGCCGAGGATCGCGTCGCTGGCGATAGAGTTCGCCGGAACGCTGGAGCGAGCCGGTAAGTGGGATGAGCTGCGCATGTTAGTCGATGAGCTGCCCGGAGCCATTCGCGCTCACGAGCGGATACTGATCGCCGCCGCCAAGCTCGCGCTGCACTTCGACGATCTCACTGACGTTGAGGACATCCTCAGCCACGAGTTTGCAACCATCCGCGAAGGCGAGGTTACGCTGACCGATCTGTGGTTTGCGTGGCAGGCCAAGCTTGCGAGCGAACGCGAGGGTGTGCCGGTCAGCGAGGAGTTCAACGCCCGCGTGAGACGGGAGCTTACGCCTCCGCTCGCGATAGATATGCGCATGTCCAGCTAGGCGTAACCTGAGCGTTGACAGGCGCTGATGGTGTGTCCTATACTCAGCGCATGAAGACTGCAACGTGTTTCCTGATAGCAGTGTTGCTCTTGGGCATCGCAGTCCGTTCGTCGGCAGGGGAGCCGCCGTTCGCGGTGCGGGCGATATGGGTCGATGTCGGCTCATACAATACCCAGCAGGCCGCGGACAAGACGCTGGACAAGTGCCGACGCGCGAAGGTCAATGTGATCCTCGCGAGTGTGATGGCGCACGGCGCGCTCATGCACAAGTCCACGCACTTCCTGCACACCGTGGTAGCCAACGACAGATACGATCCCCTCGGCTATCTGATCGAGAATGCGCACGCTTCCGGTATTGAGGTTCATGCGTGGTACTCGGTGTACTACGAAGGCGTCAAAGGCCTACAGCCCGCGAGGCCGGAATGGCTCTGTACGGACATCGACGGCATGCGGATGGCGGATTCCTACTTCCTGTCGCCGCAGATACCCGGCGTCAACGATTATCTGCTCTCCGTGATGAAGGACTCGCTGGCCTACGACATCGACGGTATCCAGCTCGACTACATCCGCTACTACGGCAGCCTGTACGACTACTCCGAGGCCGGTCGCAAGCCATTCATCGAGTCATTCGGCTTTGATCCGGCGGACTTCGTGGATCATGCCGAACGCATCGTGCCTGCGGACAAGGACCGGTTTCCTGTGCGTGTCCTGAGAAACGACAGCTCAAAGGGCAAGCCGTGGGAAACGAAGTGGATCGAGAGCCTGATGGATCGCGCTGGCGTCGGGTTCGGATTCGTGACGGAGAAACCGGCCAACCTGGACGCGCTTCGCGCGCCGGGCGCGATTGTGATGAGCCGCTACTACGACGTCAGCCCGGAGATGGCCGACGCGATCGAGCGCTACGTCAAGCGCGGTGGCAGCGTGCTCTGGTTGGACGCTCCGACCGTTAGCAAGAGTCCCAAGATAGCCAAGGTGCTCGGGATCAAGGCCGAGGCCCGCTGGCTGCCGGAGCAGTGGCGGAGACTGGAGGCCGTGGGGGACCATCCGCTATCAAGGCGGGTACCGGGGACGCAGTTCAGGGCCACGTGCGAGTACGCTCCGCGGACTGACGGTGGGACGATCGTTGCGCGCTTCGACACCGGCCAGCCGGCCGTGATCGTCAATCACTACGGCGCGGGGCGGACAGCTCTGGTCTGCTTCAACGCCGGCGGGAGCACGGGCGAGTGCGCACCGCAGCTTGTTAGCGGCATTGTGGATTGGCTGCGCTCGGATTCCGGCGTGACGATGGATCGCGACAATATGGCCGCCAAACGGGCACAGTGGCTGAAGTGGCGGGCCGATCAGGTGACGGATCTCGTGCGCCGCGTCCACGACGCCGTAAAAGCGAAGAACCCAAAGCTCGACCTCTCCGTGGCGGGAGGCTTCGGTGGGACCGAGTACTACACGTGCATGCGCGACGGACGGCGCTGGATGAGCGAGAACCAGCTCGACTTCGGCAACCCTATGGACTACTGTGACACCCTTGAGGACCTGCGGTACGACCTGGCGGTCCACAAGGCGAGCGTGCCTGCGGAAAAGCTGGCCGCCATCTACCCGGGCCTCGGGCTGTACACGCGCAAGGCCGTCAATGGCAAGAATCAAACCATTTCCCAGGACGCGGACGTCCTGCGGGATCAGCTCAGAGTGCTGCGCGAGGAGGGCTACCGCGGGTTTGCGCTCTTCTGCTCGGCGCAACTCAGCGAGGATCAGATTAAGGTGCTCGCGGACGTGGGGGGAAAGTAGCATGAACTGGTACGCGATGATTGCACTCGCCGGGTTGCTGGCCGTTTCGGTTTCTGCCGGTGCAAGTGAGCGGCCTGGTGGGATCGGCGTCTATTGCAGGCTGACGAACGTGGTCAAATCGCCGAGCCAGCTTCGGGACACTATGAAGCGGATGAAGGCGGCCGGCATCGACTTCATATTGCCGTCGGGCAAGGGCACTTCGGGGATGGTCAACTGGGACTCGAAAGTTGCGCCCAAGGCTATGGTCGGCGACGCGACCTACATGGATACGGTGGTCAAGTACGCGCACGCGGCGGGGCTGAAGGTGTATCCGGTGTTCTGTGTCTGTCCCGAGGGTGGGGAAGGCAAGCCGGACGCCGTGTTGGAGAAGAACCCCTCGTGGGCGTGGTTTGCTGACGGCGATAGGCGCGGCTACATCGACCCGGGCAACCCCGACGCGAGGCGATATGAGGCGTCTCTGATGGCCGAACTTGCGGCGAACTACGACATCGACGGCATCAGCCTCGACTATATGCGCTGTCCGAACCGCGTGGGCTATACGGACACCGGCAGGGCGGAGTTTGTGAAGAAGTATGACGTCGATCTTGCGAAGATCGTGGATATCGGCTCGGAGACGCTCGACACGGAGGGAGGCAAGAAGGCGATCAATGAAGTGCATGCCTCAGCTCGAACAAACCCCATCTGGCCGAAGTGGAAGAAATGGCGGACCGAACAGCTCAACACGTTCATGGGGGAACTGCACGCCGCCGTGAACAAGGCCAAGCCCGGGCTGCCGATATCGAGCTATGTGTGGGGATATCATACCTACACCGGCAGCTTCGAGACCTGCCAGGACTGGGTTTCGTGGATCGACAAAGGTTGGTTGGACTGGATCAACCCGTCCGGGTACCGCTACGATGATAAGGCGTTCCTGGAAGCCGCGCGGCTCAATCGCGCGCACGTGCGGAAGGGATTTCCGTTCTACATCACCATCGGCGTCCTGACCAGCCACGGCAAGCTCTCGAGCGCCGCCGAGATCAGGCACCAAATGCAGATGGCGCGCGATTGTGGCGCGGAAGGCCTCGTGTTTTTCACGTGGGAGTCGCTGGAGCCGTTCGCGGACGAGGTCGGGCCGGACATTCGGGCTTGGTCGGCCAATGAGTGACCGCCGGCGCGGCCGATCAGTCTACTATGTTGTCATTCACAATGTGTCCATCCTTCGGGTTGTAGACGAGCGGTTTCGCGGCGCAGTGGCGGATGATGTTGTCCTTGATGATCCAGTTCTTGCAGTTCTTGCCCAACGTCAGGCCGGACTTGCACTTGACCGAGTTGGAGTCCCAACTGAAGATCTGATTGCTGGTGAACGTGAAGCTGTGCGCGTCGTGGGCCTCGACCGCGTTGAACTTGCCCGAGGCGCCCTCGGAGTTGGTGTGGATCGTGTTGCCGGTGATGATGTTGAGCTGGCTCCCGTCGCCGCCCTTCGGGTCGCCGATCATGATTCCGGTCTGCCGGCTCTGTTCGAAGCGGTTGTTTTCTACCCGGTTGAAATTCGCTCCGGGGCCGAGCTGCAGCGCGACTGTATTGCCCCAGTGGTAGTTCATGGTATAGGTGCCGGCTGAGGAATGATCGAGGCGCGCGCCGGTTTGGGGGTTGCGGCCGGGGCCTGTGCCGAGCTGATTGCCGGTGATGTAGAAGTCGTTGTTGTTGGCGCTGTAGATCTGGTCGCCGAGGTTGTTTGTGAGCCAGCAGTTGCTGATGGTGTTGGAGGACATCGGCGTCTTCGGGCTGCCCTCGTAGCGGATGCCGGACTCGGGGAAGAAGTCGATGTGGCAGTAGGCGACGACGTTGATGCCGCTCCATTCGCCGTTGCGATAGACAATGCCTGAGCCGGTCTTGGCATCCTTGTCGCCCTGCAGCGTGAGGCCGTGGACGCGGCAGTTCCAGCAGTTGCCATCGAACACAATCGCGTCGCCGCTGCCTTTCCTCTTGATCACAGTGCTCCATCCGCTGCCCTCGATGTTGACCTGGCTCTTGGCTTTGAACACGAGCGGCTCCGTGATCTCGTAATCGCCGGGCTCGATGGATATGATGCCGCCGGTGGCGGGCATGGCGTTCACGGCCGCGATCAGGCCCGCGGTGTCTGAGACCTTCCAAGAGGGCGGGGTGTCCGCCGCCGATACCAGCGTCTGTCCTGCGAGCGTATACGCGCAAACGGGAAGCAAGATCCATCGCTTAGTCACAGTCTTCTCCCTCTTTGGCTCTCTGCGGAGCCACTGTGCGTGGTTTGCACCCGGAGTATAGCCGCATCAGGGTGCAGTTGTCAACAAGCTTGCTTGATCGCGTGTACTGGCTGCACACACCGTCCAACCCCAGGGGTGTGACTTGGCGGCGGATCGCTACCCAGTCCTAGGGACGTGTCAGGGTTCGGCTCACGGCGTCTTCGTTGTTTCGCGACTTCGGATGTGCTCTTTGATCCCAGGATTATGCGGCTCACGCATAATCCGGGCTAGCTCCGTGGCCTGGCTGCGAGCACGCACGAAATCCCGAAACAACGCAAAGAGGGTTGGCGTGAGGGTCGAAGCGCCACGCTGACCTCACTTCAGCATCCACCGTGCCCACAACTCATCCGCCAATCTCGAAACCAAGTCCGGCTGCCAGAGGAGAACGGGGGGCGCACAGCGAATACACCGGCATGAAGCGGCGCGACATCGACGTGGACAACGCCACGCCTCCGAACCCGGTTCCGGGGCAGCCGGCGGGTGGGCCTTATGACTACGACTGGGTGGGCAATCGCATCCATCCGCCCGCCGAGCCGAACCCGATGGCCTACAACGCCGCCGACCAGCTCCTGACCTGGCCCGGCATGCACACCTACACCTACTATCCCGACGGCAGCCTGCAATACGAGCGCAACGCCGCCGGAACGCTGACGATGAAGTCCTACACCTACACGCCGGACGGCTTGCTCGATGAAGCGGAGTTCGACTTCACGAACCCCACGACTCGCAGGTATCTGGCAAACACCTGGGATGCGGACAAGAACCGCGTGCAGTACGTGTCCGGGACGAAGGTCGGCGAAACCCGCACGCCCGAGCACACCCACACCCTCGTCTACGACACCACCGCCGGCATCCCCGCCGTCATCGCCGAGGACGCCGCCGTCCCCGCGAATGGTGTATACTATATCCGCGAGCCCGGCGGCGAACTGCTCGCCATGATCGATCCCGTCAAGGGCATCAGATACTATCACTTCGACCAACTCGGCTCGACACGGCTGTTGACCAAGAGCACCGGCGACGTCACCGACGACTACGCCTACGACGCCTACGGCGCCCTTCTCGCGCACAACCGTCACGCGGATTCGGTCGATCAGCCGTATCAGTACGTGGGGCAGTTGGGATACTACACCCACTGGCAGGAGCCGGGGTTTGCGCTGTTGCAGTTGGGGGTGAGGTTCTATAGTCCTGCGGTCGGATCGTTCACACAGCACGGTTCACCATACGGCTATGCAGCAGGCAACCCGTGTGCCAATGCACAGCCTCGGGGGCGGCCGAAGAAGCCGGTTGGTCCGTACGATACATGCGTCAAATCTTGCACCAATGATGATCTCGTTGTCGACATGATGTGGCCGGGGGGGATGGACAAGGTTATGGGTGCAGTTGCCGGCTTGTGCCCAGGCGGCTGGCTTGCAGGCGCCATCGCCGGCATAGTGGGTGGCGAAGGCGGCGCACAGATAGACCACCGGATGAAACACAAGGCGGCTGATAAAGTGTGCAGGATTTTCTGTGCCGAGAGGCAGAAGCACCATAGAGGCTGGGACTTCAATGACTTCAGAGGATGGTATGAGAAATACTACCTGAAGTACCAGTGCGGGGTAACACCTCCAGGTTGGGACCCGGACTGCTACAACCTGCCCGAGCCATATCGCAGCCGTTGCATGGGCGGTGAGCAACCGCCTCCTGGATATTAGGCTCCAATAAGTCTGTCTTCTTGTGGGGAACTTGGCCTATCACGGGACGGGACACTAGTGATGATTCTGATTCGTGCGGGATGCATCCTACTAGCAGTGGGCGCGTGGCAGCTTATTTGGTACCGCGTGTTGTGGCGTCGACTGCCTGTTGAGGACAAGGCGTTAAGGCGGGAACAGCACGGCTGCTCATATCGCGTAGGCAATGGGGTGGCTGTCCTGGTCGGCCTCTGCGTGGCTGATTGGCTGTCTGCGATGCTTGGATAGTCTTCTATGCCTCGGGGCTGCACCCGGCCCCGATATTGACGGCAAAGCGTAAGGACAGATGCGTCGTGGGCTCGCCTTTCGCCCCGACGCAGATGTCCGGCTGCTATCCACGGGGCGCGCAAAGAATCGATCCGAGGTATCTGTTGGACTCGATAACGCACAAGCACGGGCAGACGACTCTTGCGGCCATCGGCTATCCCTCGCGGGACGACGCCGGCAGTCCGCTGTCGATGACGGACTGGACAGGGAGTTGGTCGTATGGCTACGACGCGAACAACCGTCTCATCACGGCCACGCCTCCGAACCCGGTTCCGGAGCAGCCGGCGGGTGGGCCGTATGGTTACGACTGGGTGGGCAACCGCATCCATCCGCCCGCCGAGCCGAACCCGATGGTGTATAACGCCGCCGACCAGCTCCTGACCTGGCCCGGCATGCACACGTACACCTACTACCCCGACGGCAGCATGCAATACGAGCGCAACGCCGCCGGGACGCAGACGATGAAGTCCTACACCTACACGCCGGACGGCTTGCTCGATGAAGCGGAGTTCGACTTCACGAACCCCACGACTCGCAGGTATCTGGCAAACACCTGGGATGCGGACAAGAATCGCGTGCAGTACGTATCCGGGGCGAAGGTGGGCGAGACCCGCACGCCCGAGCACACCCACACCCTCGTCTACGACACCACCGCCGGTATCCCTGCCGTGATTGCCGAGGATGCCTCCGTCCCCGCGAATGGCGTATACTATATCCGCGAGCCCGGCGGCGAACTGCTCGCCATGATCGATCCCGTCGCGGGCATCAGATACTATCACTTCGACCAGCTCGGCTCGACTCGGCTGCTGACCGACACCGACGGCGATGTCACGGACGACTACGCCTACGACGCCTACGGCGCGCTGCTCGTGCACAACCGGCACGCCGATTCGGTCGATCAGCCGTATCAGTATGTGGGGCAGTTGGGTTACTACACCCACTACGAAGAGCCGGGGTTTGGGCTAATGCAGTTGGGGGTGAGGTTCTATGATGCATCGGCGGCAAGGTTTGCGGAGAGGGATCAGATCAAAGTGGCCGGATCAAGCGAGTACTGGTACGGAATCGGTTGCCCGACGCGAATGACTGACCCGAGCGGCCGCCAAGCGCTGACCTATCCTGTATTTGAGGCAGGAAGCCGGTGTTCAGACCCGGACCACGGTCCAAATGCTGCGAGGCACATAGCTATTGCGCAGAGGTACGTGAAGTGGCTGGTCCAGAAGCTCGGCCTCAAGACGTGCCCAGCAAAGATGAAGGTGCACTGCTACATGAAGATCAAGTGCACCTTCAGCAGACGTCAGAACAGGGAGTGTGGAAGGGCTGGATGGCACAGCGGGTGGGATCACATGCACGTGAACTTTGCCCCTCAGTGCTCGAACGCATACTGCATTATCCTGCACGAGATGATCCATAACTGCACAGGTGCCTCAGAAGGGCACAAGCTCCACGGACAGGTAGGCATACCCGGCTGTGGTGCCGGATTCGGCGAAGTCGACCCCAACGAGGACTACCAGCCTGATCCGGACTTATAGGGACTGGAGGGGAACCAATGCGGTTGAACAAGCGGGCATTGGCGGTGGCCAAGGTGACAGTTCTGGCTTGCACCACAGCGTACCTCGCGGTCTTGATTTTTGCTGTGCTCGTTGGCGAATGCTACAATCTCGCGCGCATCGATGAGCCGGGCGTGGGGCTGCGGCGTCTGCCGCTTCTTGTGTGTCTAGCCACGACATCAATGGTCGCCAGTAGCCTGATTGGTATGCTGCGCCGGTGGCTAGGCAAGGCAGGGGTGGCGCTCGCCTCCTTGGCGGTCTTGGCCTGCGTTGCCGCAGACGGGCAGGAAGAGCTCTTCTTGGCTGGCCTGCTTCCGGGCGCGGAATGGGCGCTGCTGTCCATTCTCACCGTGCTGCTGGCGGCGACGCTAGGTGCGCGTGCAGTGACCGGTGGACAAGCTAGTGTGCGCGTCCTGATTCCTCTAGCGGAACTTGCGGGTGGCTCAGCAGCACTCTGGTGGCTGTGCAGATGATTCGATGTTGAGGTGTTTCGGATTTGAGGTTGGACCACGGCGTGATCGGTCTGTCCACTGAGCCGCCAACCCAACCGGAAATCCCGAAACCAAGTCCGGCTGCCAGAGGACAACCCGGCGCGCAGAGCGAACACAGCGGCATGAAGAGGCGCAATGTGGATGTGGGCTACGACGAAAACAACCGCCTGACCACGGCCACGCCTCCGAACCCGGTTCCGGGGCAGCCGGCGGGTGGGCCGTATGACTACGACTGGGTGGGCAATCGCATCCATCCGCCCGCCGAGCCGAACCCGATGACCTACAACGCCGCCGACCAACTTCTGACCTGGCCCGGCATGCACACCTACGCCTACTACCCCGACGGCAGCCTGCACGAGGAGCAGAACGCCGCCCTTACGCCACGCGGAACTGTCGGCCAAGCCAGGTGCAATGGAACGCGCGGGTAGGCCCAGTCCGGGCGTGAATGCACACATATTGCCCAACTCCCCTTGGCGCCGCCATGCATCTCGCACCAAACAGCCTCGGATCCAGGAGAATTCCCTCGACTGTCTTCTTCTTGGAGTCCGCCTTCATCTCTACGACGAACTGCTTCGTTCTTTCGGGATTTCGGATGTGCTCAGTCTGCCGGGTCGCGCCGCGTTCAATACGAAGTGGAACGCCTGGGTCTGTGGATAGCCAAAATCCCGAAACAACAAAATGGGCAGGCTGTTGCCTTGCCGATCACGCCTCCCGAGGAGCTGATCTGAGTTGTGCGCCCCTGTTTCGGGATTTGGGCCGAGGATGGAGCCGGCTTCCAGGAACAACCAGGGCGTATGCAAGGAGCAAGGCGGGTGGATAGCCAAAATCCCGAAACAAGTACTCCGAAGCGCAGCCACCGGCCTTCTGGACGCCGCAGATCTCACCCCATCTCTCTCCCTGCCAGGGCGAGGGGGGCGTCTCCGTCACCCACACACCCCACGACTCTCACCTGGCGGTGGCTCGCCGTCTGGACGCTGAAACAAGCTCAGCATGACAGCCCCCCCATGAAAAGGTGTATATAATCAGCTGACAACGGTTGACAACTGCTAGCGAACACTGAACAGATCGAGAAGCTCAACGTCCCACGTGAGGCTGTCGATGTTGAAAAGCATTGTGCGGGAGGCCCGTGCGGGCATACAGCGACGCGGCTTCGCTGCGCAGTTCGTCGCACCGAGGCGCCGTACGGAGGCACTGCCAGACTATGGCGTTGTGGACCGGCTGGCCGGCATACCTGTCCCAGAGGACCGTCGTCTCGCGCTGGTTCGCGATGCCGATTCCCGCGATGGACGCAGCCGGGACCTCCTGCAGCACCGCCTGCACTGCCTCGCGAACGCTCTGCCAGATATCCTCAGGGTCGTGCTCCACCCATCCCGGCTCGGGGAAGTACTGAGCGAATTCGCGATGGGCCGAGGCGAGTTGGCAGCCGCGCCTGTCGTAGACGATCGCGCGGCTGCCGGTTGTCCCCTGGTCTATCGCAAGCATGTTCATCTGGTTCCCGGCCAGGTGTGCTGGAAGAAGTGCCAGCCGCCGAGGCGCTCGGGGTCGCCGGGGTCGTCGGCGAGCAGTTCCTTGTAGTTCGCCGATGCTTTCCTGAACGCGTTTGCGTATTGCTCGATCACCTCGGGCCGGTAGTGCTTGAACCACGGGATGTGATACACGCGCTTGCCGATGCCCTCGCTGATAGGCAGGCTGCCCTCCGGTTGGCGGACGTCGCGGTCGGAGTTGGCGATGCGGGTTGGCTTGCCGTGGCCGTAGACATCGCAGGTGTTGAGCAGCGGGTGAAGATGCAACGCGGAGTTGCAGCCGGGCGAAGCAATGCCGCCCTCAGCGCGAACTGCCTCGCAGAATCGCGTCACCGAAAGCCCTTCGAGTTCTTCGGGCACGTAGTGCCCGTGCGCGGCGTACCAACCGCCCATAGTCGAGCCGGAATCCCCATCGGGTCGATGCGCTCGGACACCTGGCACGCCTTCGAGCAGGTCCCAGAAGTAGTTCATCGACTTCTGGATCTCGATGATGCGCTCGGGGTAGTACTTGAGCTGCACGCGTCCCACCGCCGCGCTGATCTGGTGCATGCGGTGTTTATAGCCGCCCAGTGGGAGCCCGGCATAGGCTTTGAGGTACTCCGTCTCGATCTTGTCCACGCCGTATCGCTCGTAGAGGCCGAACGCGGCGGCACGTTCGTAGATTTCCTGATCGTTCGTGGTCAGCATACCGGCCTCGCCGACTGCCAGCGACTTTCCCGCCATCAGCGATGCCGCGCCCACGTCCCCGATACCGCCGACCATCCGGCCCTTGTAGAGCCCGCCCTGGGCGTGCGAGACGTCTTCGATGACTCTGACGTTATGCCTGCGGGCGATATCCATAATCGGGTCCATATCGCAGGGGTGGCCGAGGTAGTGGACAACGAGGATCGCCTTCGTTCGGTCGGTGATGCGGTGCTCGATGTCGTTTGGGTCGATGCACAGCGTGATGGGGTCTATCTCGGCGAAGACGACCGTCGCGCCGAGGCTGAACGTCGGAAGCGCGGACGCCCAATAGGTGACGCTTGGACAAATCACTTCGTCACCGATGCCGACCTTGCAGCCGAACATCGCGGCGTGGATCGCGGCGGTGCCGTTGCACGTGCCCAGGGCATACTTGGTGCCCTGCCAGTCGGCGTATTCCTTTTCGAACTGCATCGTGACGTCCGAGCCGGACATCGCGCCTCTGCGGAGCACATCCAGCGCGGCGCTTTCATCTTCCTCGGTGATGATGGGCCACTTGAACATGTCGCCCGGATCAAGGGTTACGCATTTGCTGCCGCCAAACAGAGCCAGATCAGTCACTTCACATCCCTCCCGCGGCCCTGCTTCATTGCAGGCCGCCACTCCTATTCCCTATTCCGCCTCTTGCATGCGCTTTCCTACCTGTGCGGCCATTCGCGGAGTTGGCGGCCCATCGATTCCTCGAACTCCTCCCAGTCCCATTGGCGGGCGGCCTGGGCCATGCGCCGGCGGCGGATCACGAAGGCGACTATTACGAGGATGGCCATCACGCCGCTGCCCAGGGCGCCGAGCGTTCGATAGATCTTGTAGACGGCGAACTTCTTCGAAAGGCTCCGATTCAAGCCCGCCACGAATTCGTCTTGCGATTGGCCGGCAGCCCTGGCAAACGCTTTGTCGAATGAGGCTCTCCGGGCCAGTTCACCGAGCAGCACGCGGGGCGCGTCGGGGCCGCGGCGCTTGATGAGGTATCGCATGGCCGAGGCCGATTCGGCGTACGCGAGGTCGGTGCTGTTCTTGGGGAATGTGGTCTTGAGGCTGGAAAGCGGGATCAGGCGGTCCAGGGCGGCCGCGTCCGCGAGCAGCTCGTTGTCGGCGTCCGGATAGTCTTCGGATTCGTACTTTGCAAGACCCTCGTTTGCCCACAGCGGCAGCTCGCCGGCCTTGTCGCCGAGTATGCGAAACACGACCGCGTGCGTTATCTCGTGCGCGAGCACTCGCCTCACTGTCACAAATGCGCCGCTCGCGTCCACGCAGATGCGCTCATCGCCGGATCGCGCGACGCCCACCGTGAAGTCGTTGTCCAGGCCCACTTCATCTATGAACGAGAGGTGCGTGGGATACACCCACAGCGGGAACCGGTCTCCGGGCTGGAGGTCGTACCCGAGAGCCTTCGATATGCGCGCTAGTTCGTCTTCGGCTGTGTCGGCTGTAGACGACGCCAGAAACTTGTGCGGGGGATCGTAATGCACGACGAAGTGCGGTGTACTCATCCGCGCGGTGAGGGTCGTCGCGCCAGCAGGCGCGGCGGCAAGCAGTATGAACAGAAAGCAGACGGCGAGCAGCGGACGCAGCAAAGCCGGAAGCCTGGAACTGCGGGCTTTAGCCCTATTCCTTGCTCCCTGTCTCCTCTTCTTTGACTTTGACAACCAAGAGCGAAATGTCATCGTGCGGTTGTTCCGCGAATTCCGTTGTGGTGCGGATGACCTTGTCCGCGAGTTCATCGGCCGATAGGTGCGAGTTGGCTCCTACGAGCTCCTTGAGGCGATCAATGCCGAACTGCTCGGTGATTCCAGCCTCGATGATTCCGTCGGAGCCGAAGAAGTCAATGTCTCCCTCCTCCAGGTGAACGTCCACCTCCCCGTAGTCGGTCTCGGTGACGCCGAGAACCGGGCCCGTGGGCGGCACGTCCACGCACAACCCCTCGCGACAGAAGAACACCGGCTCGTGGCCGGCGTTGACAATGGTCAGTCTGCGGGTCTTCGGTCGCAGCCAGCCGTAGACCATCGCTACTATGATATCATGCGGAGTCTCCTTCACGAGCACCCGGTTCGTCTGCCGGATCACTTCGGACGCGGATTTGGACCCCCGATAGTAGCCGCCGGATATGAACTTCACTGCGGCTACCAAGGTCGCCGCCGCCACTCCATGCCCACTGATGTCCGCGAGCTTGAGCGTGACGACACCGTCGTTGGGGTAGTGCTTGACGCTCCAATAATCGCCACCGACCTCCATCGCCGGGACAAGGCGTCCAGCGAACTCGAAGCCCGGTATCCGAGGGATCTCCTTGGGCAGCAGATGACTCTGGATGGCCTTGGCAACACGGAGCTCGTTGGAGATGCTCTCCGCGCGGGTGTGCCGGAGTGTGCGTTTGAGCATGTCCGCTCGCGCCTCGATGAACGCAGTAGATATGGTGTTGGCGAAATGCACCAACGCGCGGCAGTCGCAGAGTCCGGTCGCGGATGAGGGCGACTCTGCGGTCTCCATTATCGCGTCGAGGAGGCAGTCGCGGTAGAGATCGGTCAGCCGACGGACATTGAGGTGCGGAACCGCGAGGCTTGCGATCTCGTAGGCCGTCTTGTAGATGTCCTCGCGAGCATCGTCGAAGTCCGCCAGAGCCTCACTGTAGCTCAGCAAGAGCTCCCAGACGAGGCCGTCGGCGAGCGTGGACGGTTTCTCGCCGCGCTTGCCAACTTCTCCCAGCCAGATCTTGTGTGCCCGCTTCTGCTGGTAAAGGACGGTTTCGAGCTTCTCGCCGGCTTCCATCTCGGTGCTCCCGTTTGTATCATACCCGATTTGGCGGAGGTTGCTGAGCGACGCCGGGAGGGATGCGGGATGTCCGCGGATAAGTCATCGCTCGGAGGAAGATATGGTGTCTAGCGAACAGCAGCCAGGTAGGGGAAGCGTGTGTCCGGCCAGATACGCGGGGTTTCTTGCCACGTCTCTGAGAAGACTTGTTCATGACCCCGAGAAGATACTCGCTGGGCTGATCGAGGAAGGGCAGGTCGCGGTCGATCTCGGCTGCGGTCCGGGCTTCTTCACCGTGCCGATGGCGCGGCTGGTCGGCGAGCGAGGGCGCGTGATAGCGGTGGACCTTCAGCAGGAGATGCTCGATATGATGATGCGAGCCGCGGAGCGCAGAGGCCTCGCATCGCGCATAAGGCCGCACAAGTGCGGGAATGACGCGATCGGCGTGGCCGAAAAGGTTGACTTCGTGTTGGCGTTCTATGTGGTTCACGAGGTGCCGGATGTCGAGCGGTTTCTGGGAGAAGTGGCGGCGATGCTCAAGTCCGGAGGGCGATTTCTGTTGGTCGAGCCGAAGCTCCACGTGACAGCAGGTGCATTCGCGAAGACCTTACAGATCGCTAGAAGCGCGAATCTTGCGCTTGTCGCCGAACCCAAGGTCTTTTTCAGTACATCCGCTATACTGCAGAGAGTCGATGGTTCTGAGTCGTAGTCTTGGCTCGCTGCGTGTGGAGGATCACCGTCGGCTCAGTTCCTCGTAGACCTCGTTGTAGTACAGCGCGTTTTCAACGGGCGTGTTGGGCGGGATGTGGTTGCCGACGGCCATGAAGAATCCTGGGCACGGCTTGCCTATGGCCATGCAGCGCTCGACCTCGGCGCGGATATGCTCGCGCGTGCCGGAGAGCAGTATGCGGGTGTCGGCGTTGCCGATGAAGACGTGCGTGCGGCCGTAACGCTCGGCGATGCAGGCCATGTCCGTCGTCGGTTCCATCACGAAGCCGTGAACTCCACAGTCGGCGATATCGTCGATGAACTCCGTGTAACTGCCATCCGACGTAAACATAATCCGCTTTCCGCTCTCGACTAACGGCGCGAGTTGCCGTTTGATGTTCGGGAAGACGTAGCGGCGATACCAATCCGGACGGAATATCGCCCCGGACGTCCAGACCATGTCGTCGTGGATCATCACAACGGGCACGTTCGCGCTGGCGAGCGCATCGAAGTATTGCTGAATCCACAGTGAGTAGCGGTTGGTGAGTTCTCCGAAGCGATCCGGGTCCGTCCCCGCGGCGGTCAGCAGCAGGTCCCAGCCGAAAAGATCGATCAGGCCGGAGACCAGCGTTATGTAGATGCCGGTCATGTTCACGGCCTCGGGGAACGCGGCGCTGTTGGCTCTGTAGTGCGACTCGAACTGCTCGACAACGCCTGCGCGATCGATGGGGCCGAGAGCCTCGAGTGGGTCGAACGCCAGCACCTGCTCCGGCGATTCGAACGCGCTGCCGATGTCGTCGTCATAGTCCACGCCGCCCGCCGCGTAGACGGCGTGGCCCATGCGGGTGTGATACTTGCCCAGATGACCGCGGCTGATAAGCGTGGACCAGATGAAGTCATAATTCCAGGCTCTGATGAACGCCTGGGAAGCGGTGCTTCTGACAGCAGGCGGGCTATCGACGCGGACGTCGATTCCAGTCACGGCCTTGATCAGGTCCCAGTGCATCTCCGCTGAATACTCGGTTCGCGGCACACGCGCCGGCATCTCAAGGTGCAGTGCGGCCCAGCCATCAGCAAATGACAACGCAGTCTTCTCTCCGTCAGGGTGCTTCGGGGCCTAAGCACTGCCAGGACCCCCTAACACCGCGCTAATGCAGTGTTATGCAGCCGACACCCGTGGACCTTCTCGAAAGGAGGGCGACGCCTCTGTTCGAAGTGCAGCCGCGTCGGAGAAGAAAGGCGATCATCCGTACCTCTCCTGAGCTAACGGCGCAGTCAAGAGCGGTGTCGCCGTCACCGGTGGTTGCGTCCAGGTCAGCGCCCTTCGAGATCAGAAGCTTCGCCATCGGGATGTCTCCGGCTCGCGCGGCCTCATGGATCGGGCGCCATCCGCCCATACAGACGCAGTTGGCCAAGTCTGGCTTCTTCTCCAGAACGCGTTCCGCAGCCGCCAAGTCGCCCAAGCCAACCGCGGACTGGAGTTCGCAGATCTCGGCCTCGTCAACACCCGGGATGGCGTGATGAAGCCGCAGCATTCCAGCCTGTCGGACAACGACCAGGCCCGCGACAAGCGCCATGGTCAGGGCCGCCGCCCACAGCAGAGTCATGAACGATCGCATTGCAGGGTCGCTCCTTGCGCAGACGGGCACAACCGTCATATTCTGGCGACCTTCCATAGTCCAACGGCCTCCCCTAGCGGCCCATCGAACCCACGATACCTTAGACGTAGCAAATGAGCGAATCATTCACCCTGAGTGCAACATATTTGTAGCTAGAGTGAAGCGGACCACGTGTTATCGCCCGCGTGCAGGTCGAGTTTGAGCCTGTAGAAGCCGCCGTCTGTGTCCCAGTCTATGACCTGCGGCCAACGTGTGATGCCCGAATCGAACGCTTCGCTTGCGAGAACGACCTCCGCGGTGCAGTTCTTCGGCGCGGTGATCGCGAGTCTGATAGCCTTGCCGTCTCGATAGTCGGCCGAGAAGAGAAGGCCGCAGGCGCCCGCCAGACCCTCGAATGAAGCGTTGCCGAGGTTGTCCGGCAGTTTCGGCAGGCATGTCACGCCGTTGTCTGTTACCTGCAAGAACAGGCTGTTCAGTGAGAACACAAATGCGCCCGCGCTGGTCGTGAAGAATGGGCAGCTGTAGTCGCCCTCAAGCCCCAGACTCTCGACTGGTATCAGCCCCGGCCCTGTTGCGCCCTGCGCTTCGACGAGAAGTTCATACGCGCGGTCGGCATCTCCCAGAAGCGAGTAGGCGGTGGCTACGTGGGCGGCGGTCCACAGCCATCGTCTTTGGCCGTAGGCCGGCGTGTCGCCGGGTTGCAGTCCGGACTCCGTGCGCACTGCTTCGCAGAACGAGTCGATTGTTCTTCGGGCGATCGACGATCCCGAATCGACTCTGAACGGGAAGACCGGCCCGACCTCCGCGATGTGCCTGTGCTTAGCGCCCTCGGCCGTCAGATAGCGATCTCCGAGTTCGGACTTTGGGAGATTGTGCCGCAGCTTGGCCGCGGCCTCACTCCAGGCTGCGAGTTTCGATGGGCTTTCGCCCATTGCTTCTCCCTGCGTGTGTGCGAGTTCCAGGCTTCGGATCGCGGCGCATGCCGTGTATAGGCCATTATCGACCGGACATGTCGTCTCATCGTAGTCCGTGCAGGGCTTCATCCTGGCGAACTCGCCGTCGGGCTCGATCATGTTCAGCAGGAAGTAGTCGGCGATTTCCCTGAACAAAGGATAGAAGTCGCCCGCACGCTCAGGCTTGCCCTCGTAGATGCAGAGCTGCCAGGCCGTTTCCGCGAACTGGCCCATGTGGAAGTGCTCGTCGAGCCAGTGCCCGTAGGGGCTGCCGTCGCGGCCGTCCTCGAGACTCTCCCATGCGTATTTCGCGCCCCTGTATCTGCTTCTTTCTACTGCCTTGTCCAGCGTGCGCAAGCGGTAGTTGGGAATCCTGCGAGCGAGGTCGGCATGCCCGCTGCTTATCAGGCCGAGAAATGGGTAGAGCTCGTCGTGGAACGTGCGCGCCTCCCACATCGCCGGCGAGACCGCGGGCGGGATGCTCCAGGGCGTGCTGTTGCTGCGAAGATCGTAGAGACACATCAGCCGAAGCGCCTCCAGCCCGGCGTTGCCGAGGTTCAGGCGGCTGGTCTGGTGGAAGTCATTCCATTGCTGCTTCTGCTTCGCAAGCAGGCTTTCGAATGTCCACGAGGACGGGGTTCCACGATAGGCTAGCTTGTCACCGACGCCCCACAGAAACGACACGCTTTCGGACCTGCCCGGCTCGATCGCGAATTGCCAGGCCGATGTGAGGGTAGGGCCATCGCCGTGCACCTCGATCTCACGGTCGCACAGTAGTTCGACTGCGCCGAGGTGCGTCCTCTCGACCTCATAGCGTATGCGTCCGCCCTTGGCATCGATGGACTCGAAGTGAAGTGCGCACTGATCGGGCAACTGACCTTCCCAGTCGCCGAACGAGTAACGCAGCACAAGCTTTCCGGCCAGCGCTTTGCTGCCAGTGTTGGTCAGCGTAGTCCTAAACGCCGCGGAGTTGGAGTCCAGGCAGACGAACGAGACCGTCTGCTCGGACAGCGAATCGTGCGTACACGTGGAGATCAGAACTCCCTCATCAGGGTGCAGCTCTTGCTGGTAGTCGCCCAATTCGACTGTGCGCCCGTCAACGATCAGGGTGCGCTTCAGTTGCCCGAACCGCACGAGTGGGGCCGTCGCGCCGCCGAGCCGGCGTCCCGCCAGGCAGAAGACCTGCATTGCGGCATTAGGTTGGTCGGTGTGATAGCCCGTGGGGCCGAATGCGGTTACGAGTTCGCCGTTGCCCATCAGCACGGGCCTCGCGAATCGGCAGGTGTGATCGGTCGTGAAGAACGAGGAATGCTCCATCTGACTACGCTCCCGGATACTGCGTTTGTCCTCTATCGTTGCACAGCAGACAGCGCGGTGTCAAGGCGCGAAGTACCCGGCCAGTCTTGATGAGCAATGGTCCGCTCGTTCATACGGTTCTGAGCGCAGCGAACCAGGAGATTCCTCGCTGCGCTCAGAATGACAACTTGCTCACCGGGCTCGAGCTCATGCATTGGGTCGCCTTCGGTTCCGTTTCAGACCGAGGCTATCCCAGCATCTCCAAGGCTCTCACCGCAATATCCTCCGCGGTCAGCTTGAATAGCTTCATCAGTTCCCACGGCTGGCCCGATTCGCCGAAAGTGTCGGCGACACCGATTTGGCAGATGCGCAGAGGTTTGTCATGTCGCGTCCTTGCGGCGGCGACGCCGGCAATGATGTTGCCGAACCCCCCGACCTGGTGCTCCTCGGCCGTGATGATCGTGCCGATCTCCTCGGCGGCGGCGATTACGGCGGCCTTGTCGAGTGGCTTGATCGTGTGCATGTTGACGACACGCGTTTCGATGCCCTTCTCGCGCTTGAGGATCCAGGCCGCGCGCATGGCCTCGGGAACCATCGGCCCGCAGGCTATGATTGCCAAAGATTCGCCCTCATTCCTATACTCGCCCGAAAGGACGTGCTCGAAAGCGTCGGAAAACTCTGGCTTCTCGCCGCGGAATCGTACAACGTTTGCGGTTCCGAACTTATACGGAGTTGAACTCGTTGTCACGATGGGCGTCGCTTCGCGGGCGTAACGGATATACGCCGGCCCGTTGACGTCCAGGACACATGCTTCCGTGCCCTTGTCCGTCTCGACGCTGTCGCACGGGACTTCGAGATGCATGTTCGGCAATACGTACATCAACGCGATCTCTTCGAGTGACTGATGCGTGGCGCCGTCTTGCCCCACGGAGACTCCACCATGCGCGCCCGCGATCTTGACGTTGAGGTTGCCGTAGCAGATCGTTGTGCGGATTTGGTCCCAGGGGCGGCCGGACGCGAAGACGCCGTAGGTGCCCGTGATCGGAATCTTGCCGTTGAGGGCGAGGCCCGCCGCGACCTGCATCATGTTCTGTTCCGCGATTCCCACGCTGAACACTCGGTCCAGCCGCTCAGGGTGATCGGCCTCGAATTCGGTGATGCAGATGGATTTGGAGATGTCGGCATGCAGCGTGCAGATGCGCTCGTCATTGCCGATTCTCTTGAGCGCGCGGCCGAATCCCATGCGAGTCGGGTCCATCTCGACCTTCATATCCTGACCGTCATTCCACCAGTATGAGCGTGCGAATCGAGGGTGCTTGGAGTCGATCTCGGCTTCCATCTGCTTAGCCCATTTTCCGGCGGTCGCCAGGAGTTCGTCGACTTTCGCCGCGGGTAGGGCAGGGGAGCCGATGTCCGCAAGCGCTGCGTCGAGCTGCTCGCGGCCCTTCGTGGCGACTCCGTGCCAGCCGGCCTGGTCCTCCATAAACGACACGCCCTTGCCCTTGGATGTGTCGCCGATGATGACGGTAGGCTTGCCCTTCGTCGCACGAGCCTCAGCAAGCGCATCGATAATCTGGCCCATATCATGTCCGTCGATCTCGATCACGTGCCAGCCAAAGGCGCGGTACTTCTCACCGAGCGGGTCGATGTTCATCACGTCTTCGACGCGGCCGTCGATCTGGAGGCGGTTCTTGTCGACGAACGCGCAGAGGTTGTCCAAGCCGAAATTGGAAGCGCTCATTGCTGCTTCCCACACGCTGCCTTCCTGCTGTTCGCCGTCACCCATGACCACATAGACTCGCGCGTCGCAGTTGTCGAGCTTTTGTGCCAGCGCCTGTCCTACTCCGATCCCCAGCCCCTGACCCAGCGATCCGGTACTGACCTCAACGCCGGTGAGCTTGAGGCAATGCGGGTGCCCTTGAAATGGGCTGCCGCACTTGCGTAGTGTGACGACATCGTCCATGGGGTAGAACCCGGCCGCCGCGAGGCCTACGTAGAGCGCGGGAGCCTTGTGGCCACCCGAGTAGATGGCACGATCTCGGCAATGCCACTTCGGGTCTTTGGGATCGAGGTTCATCTCGTTGAGGAAAAGCGCAGCCGTGAAGTCCATCACCGAGAGGCTTCCGCCGGGGTGTCCGGTCCCAGCGGCGTGGATGGCTACGAGAGCGTAAGCCCGCATGTCGCGGGCAGCGGATTTCAGTTCGTCAACTGACAACGTCATCGTTGTACCGATAGGCGCCAAAATGAATTCCTCCAGTTTGTGCCCCCCGGCCTAGTATACCGGGGCATCGGTGTGTGGTCAAGACCATGGCAAAACAGCGAGGGAATGCTCCCTCGCTGTCTGGTAAATCCGTATTGCCGATATTGCGATCTATGCCTTTCGGCGTCTGAACAGGAACGCTGCGGGCAGAAGCATACCGGCCAGGCTAAGGACGCTCGCCGGCTCAGGCACATAGTAATACGTGACGCAACCGGTCAGACACGCTGAAGTGACCTGCGATGCATACGTATTCCCGCCCGTGTTGGTCAGCCACGTCTGTGTGTAGCTGCTTGCTGGCAGAGCGATGGTCCCCAGACCCGTGAACTCGTTGAGCACGGTCGCGGAAGTGAACTCCTCGGAACTAACACCCGACTGCGTCAGCATTCCGGAGCCAATGGACTGGTGGCCGTTCAGGCTGTAACCGAACAGCGAACTGAACAGGTCGAGCTGAGGGGCGTTCATGTTGCCCCCCGCGTCCTGGACCGATATCTGCAGCTCAGTCTTTGCCGTTCCGCTGGACGGGCTGTCGGAGTCGTTGGTGATCGTCAGCACCGTACTCATGGAGCCCGAAAGGTCGATCTTGACTTTGACGAGCGTCCCCTTGGACGGGTCGAACTGCTGGAACGACAGCGTTCCGGTCCAGTCAGTCAGGGTTACCGGGATCGGCGTGCTCGTGTTGTACGAAATCGACTGAACTGCCGCAAAGGCGAGCCCAGGTAACAGGGCCAGAATAGTGATAGCCGCGATGAATGTCCTTCTCATATCCCTCTGTCCTCCTTTCTCTCCCTATCTAGGCGCCGTCGCCAACGAGGCGCCACTAACTGCTAAGCTTGATGTAAACGACTGCAAATATCGTGCCAAACAGGCGAGCTCATCCATAAAATGGCTGCTTGTTTGGCGACCAGGCTCGTCGCCGCCCCAAAACAAGCACGGTCGGCAGGCACATGCCAGCCAGACTGGCCGCGTGCTCAGCGTGCAGGCACTCAACCTGGGGGCCACTTGCTTTGTTATGGGAGTCGATTGCTGTGCTGCCGGGCGCAGCAAACTTAGCGTGCGCGGATGAGTTCGGATGCGTAGCGCGCTCGGATGCGGCGGTGTGCGCTGCTGCGTGAAGTCAGCGGCTCCAGGCCACGCCTCCTAAGCAGTGGATGGGTTTGGAGGTCGCAGTCCATGCTGCACTTGCGGAACTTGCGTGACCACGCCGAGTCTCTCTTGGCCGCAAGCGGCTTGACGATCCACATCATCAGGCAGTACAGCGCGACCGCGCTTGCGAGCATCCCCAGCGCGGAAGCTTCTGGGTCGGCAGTCGGTGCAGCGGGATCGAGGTATGCGCTCAGTCCTGCAGGGCTGAATGACGTCGATGCCGGCGACAGCGTCGATCTTAGCCTCACGTCTGCCGCCACTGCATTCGCGACCTGCTCGATCGCGCCGACATACGCCCGAGACTTCGCTGCGTAGCTCTCACCCTGCGCGGTTTCGATCAGATACGATGCGTAGCCTATAGCATCGTATCTGCGATGCAAAAGGCGGGCGTCGCTGGCGCCGCTGTCCTTCACGAGCATAAGGCCGGCAGCGTGCGCCATGCGTGTTGCAAGATCGGCTATTGCGTGGCGTCGCGTTGCTAGCCGGCATCGCGGGATTTCGACGCTGTTCTCAGGCACCGGTGAAGGCCCGGTCCACTCATGCGCGTCGATGATCGCGTTCGGCCGCCAGGTCTTGATGATCGAATGCACGTACTGTGCCTCGCACGTTCGCAGACCCGCCCAGTCGCGGTTCATGTCCGCGCCGGTGGAGGTCAACCTGGTGTGCGCCGCGATTCCGTCGGGGTTAGCCATCGGGACCACGACTATCAGGCACCTTCGGGTGATGTCATCTCGGAAACCCGCGGAAAGCTGTCGGCTGAGGGTCAGTACTGCCGCCACGGGATTATACTCGTCGCCGTGCTGTCCGGCGATAATCAGGACGCGGGCCTTGTCGCTGGGAGGTACGGAGAAGTCGGAGATCACGTACGCCGGAATCCGCCTACCCGCGCCCGACTGGCCGAATGGCAGCAGCCTTACGCTTGGCGACTCGGAGAGCAATCGCACGCGTTTCATCCCATCGTCATACGGATTGGCGTGGGCGCGCGGCGCCAGGGTGGCCAGAACGAAGACGATGGCGACAGCGCGAACGAGTGCAAATACGAGAACCTGGCGTGTCTTTATGCCTGCTACCTGTGCTCCGTCTCCCGCATTCACTGCTGCTTGTCCATGAACGTCGGGACATCGTGGGACAGCGCGGGGCCGTAGGCCGAATCGAGTCTGCGACGCTGGTTCGACCGCCGAAGCGCCATTGAGGTCGCCTCGACGCGGCTTTTGAGAAGGGCCTCGCACTCGCCCTGGCAAGCGAGGACCTCCTCGGCAATTAGGCGAGAATCCTCTCGCAACGCCATTACCGAACGGGCCAGTTCGACGAGTTCGTCACTTGCCGAGTTCGCGGCAGCCAGGGCCGCGCTCAAGAGCGATTCCTCCGATACCCCGTCTGAGCATAAAGAGGAGAAGTGCTCAATATCGCTGTCGCGGCGCTGCAGGGCGTGCGAGATGTCCGGCGTATCCGAGCCCGCCAGTGTCGTCTTGATCTCGGCGCTGACCGCCGATATGCGCATCAGCGCCTGATTGCGCGCTGCAAGCAGGGATGTGTAGGCCTTCAGCGACGCTGCGAGCTCTTCTCTTGTTGACCAGTGCTCGGTCACGCCGCTTCCTCCTGCATGGCGTCACGCTGGAGAATCCTGTCGGCTTCCGCCCAGGATTCGCGCAGGCTGCTAAGTATGTTGATTGCCTCGGTGACGGCTGACTCATCAGCATTTAGGTTGCCGTGGGCGATCTTCTCGATCACGTACAGGTAGAGCGAGCGCAGCCTGGCGACGAGTTGAGGGTTTGCTTCTTCGTTGAGTGTGGCCAGTAGTTCGCAGACCAGCGCGAGCGCCTTGTTGAGGTTGGTGCTCTGCTCGTCGATCCGCGCCTCTTTCATCGTCTCAAGACCGATCCGGCAGAAACGAATCGCGCCGTCATAAGCGGCCAGCAGCAGTTTTGCAGGTGGCGCCGTGGCCAACTGGTTCTGCTGATACTGCGCGTATCCATTGATGGGCATGCTCCGAATACTCCTGAAACTCCTGGATGCTTTCCTACTTCTTGTTCATTGCGGAAATCTGTGACGCAAGGTAGTTGCCCTGGTCTTGAAGCTGTGCGAGCTGGCTCTCCATCGCGCTGAACTGGGCAGACAGCCTGTCTTGCTGATCCTGCAGACGGGTATCCCAGTCTGCTATGCTCTTGTCGAGGTCCGCCATCTCGGAATTGAGCGAGTCCTGGGCTTTGCTGACGATCCCCGAACTCGAACACGCCGCGGACAACATGTCACGCATAAGCGTTCCAATGCCCTTGGTGTAGTACACCCTGGTCGACATTGGGCCGTCGCTGGTTACCATTACCGAAAAGCCTGTCTGTGGCATGCCGTTTGTCGACGGCTTGGCCGTGAGAACCTGTCCGTATCCTGTTGCGCTATCGCCGTTGATCGTGCCTACTACGTCCAAACCCAGCAAACCGACACCCGGTCTGGTTGCTTCCGACTCGCCACCCGGCGAGGCTGCGCTCACTTCTTTGGTGCCGATTCCAGTAGTTGCGGCCGAGTTGTCGTCAGCGTTGGAGCGGGAGCTGAACGCGGTTATGTCGGTCGCGCTGCCATACATGACCGAACGAAGTGTCAAGAACGTGTTCTCAGAAGGAACATTGGAAACCGTTCCGTCTGCCTTCGTGGCCACGGCGGCAACGCCGCTGGTCGCGGAGTAGCTGTTGATGCGGTCTACGATCTGGCTCAGCGTCATTTCCTGAGACAGACTGATGGCGGTCGTGTTTCCGTTCTTTCTGCCGACAGTGAGGGTTTCGCTGTTCCCGAGCCCGCCGACCGGAACTTCGTATGCCGCAGTGACCTGAGCTCTTCTCGCGGCCTGAGTAACATCGACACTCCACCCCGTAGGGCCGGACGATTGCGTGTCGGCGTTGGAGGTGACATAGGAAACATACGAGCTGTCCGACTGCATTCCGGCTGCGAACAGACTGGTAACCTTATCCGGGGCCGTATTGATGGCGTTGGTGAGCGTCGAGTCTTCTATCTGAAGGCTGCCGGACATGTTGAGCGTAATTCCCACGGCCGCGAGGGAGCTGAAGTCCTTGTCTACGCCAGGCACGGTCTGTGTTAGCGTGCTCATCAGCGACTGCTGCAGGTTCTGCAGGTCCCAGTCGCCCAGCAGCGGTCCACCCTGGCCGGTCGTCGGGTCCACGACGAACTGATCCGAGATCGCTTTGTTCAGCTCATTGAAAGCGGAAACGAAGTCCTGGATAGCCGTCTTCGTGGCGGCAGTGTCTCTGGACACGTTTACGGTGAGCATCTTGCCTGGCGCGGCGTCAACAAGATTGAGAGTAACGCCCGGGATGAGATCCGTGATTGTATTGCTTGCCTTGTGCACCGCGATGGCGCTGGCGCCGCTGCTGTCTCCGAGTTCTATGTTCGCATCTCTTCCGGTCTGCGTAACCGTGGAGAAGTCCAGCGACGTGGCGCCGCCGTCTACAGAGAACTGCGATGCCTCGCCGGTCGTTGTGCTGGTAAGCAGAAGCTGATAAGAAGGGCTTGATGATGTGCCCGTGTTGACGATCGTCGCCTGCACGCCCTTGTTGGCTTTGTTGATCGCGTCGCGCGCACCAATGAGGGTGTTGTTGTTTCCATCGATACTGACTGTGAAGTCCTTGGAGGTGTCGCGGTCGGGACCGCTTCCGAATGTGAAGCTGAGCGTCCCCGTGCCAATGTCGGCTGTGGTGCTCGTGAATGGGGTAGGGGGATCGCCCTTTGCTTCGCCCGCGATTTGGTGGGCTTGGGCGCGGTTGACCACTCTGATGTAGTATGTGCCGACAGCGGCGTCAGGGCCGGCTGTCGCGGTCAGGACTCCCTCATCACTCGATTTGACGGTGTTGGACGTGAAGGAATTCTGTGTGGCCAGTGCGGAGGCTTTCATCTGCACTGTGAGTACCTTCGTGTTGAGGTCTTGCCAAGTAGCCAGTTTCAGCTGATCCGTCGTCTTCTGGTTCTTGAGCTGATTCTGTGGCCGCTTCGCAAAGTCCATGATCTTCGTGATTATATCGTCGGTCTGCAGACCCGAAATCACGCCGCTTATGGACATAGTGCCTGCCATAGCACATCCCTCACTTCCGTATGTCTTCCATATAGATAAGGCTTAGCGACCGCGAGCGACGATATAGATTTTGGTGCGGTCGCTTCAGCCTCTATCTTTCAATGTCAGGATCGGGGACCGCCGGAAGCGGCCCCCGATGCGACTTGCAGCCTACGACAGCAGTCTGAGAAGCTGCTGCGGGGCCTGATTTGCCTGAGCAAGCATAGCAGTGCCGGCCTGCTCCATGATCTGGTTCTTCGTGAAGTTGACCATCTCCGCGGCCATATCCGTATCGCGGATGGTGGACTCGGAAGCAGAGATGTTCTCCTGCGCGATGGTCAAGCTGTTGATGCTACTTTCCAGAGTGTTCTTCTGGACGGAACCCAGGTTCGCTCTCTGGCTCGAGATGTCGGTGATGGCCTTGTCGAGGACCTTGATCGCCGACTGAGCATCGGTCTGCACGTTGATCTGCGAGAGATCAGTCACTGACGAGCCGTTCGCCAGTCCAAGCTGGTTGGAGGCGACGGAGGCGATATTCATCTGCCTGGTCTGTCCGGCATAGGCGCCGACCTGGAATGTCAGAGTTCCGGCGGTGACGTCCATGACGCCGTTGCCGCCGTTGAGGGCGGCGGGTGCCGCCGCTGCCACGGCGTCCGTCAGTTGGATGGAGTTTCCGAGCGTGTCCTTGAGGACCGTTCCCGTACCGCTTACCCAGCTGGCGTCGGAGACGTTAGTCGTGCCGTCGCTGTAGAAAACACTAGCTCGGACATCCAGACCCGCCGCGGAAGCAGTGGCAGCGCCGTAGATGTTGGTGCCGCCGGTCACGATGATCTTCTGGTCGGAACCGTAGGCCTTCTGGTCGAGCTTGAGGTTGAAGTCAGCGCCGTCGGCCACCTTGGATGCGACTACGCCAGTCTGGTTGCTCTTTGCATTGATGTTGGCTACCGTCGCGTCCTCGTTGGCGCCGCCCTGAATGGTCACGCCGTTGATTGTGATGGTGCTGCCGGACAGGTCAGCATTGATGTGCGCTGTGCCGGTCAGCGTTGCCTTCGTCGCGGCTTGAGTGGTCGTGATCTTGAGGTTCGTGGCGCTGGCTGAGATGTTCGCCTTGGCGATGTCAACCGCGGCAACGCCAGCGTAGGTTGACGTGCCCACTAGACCTGCCGAGCCGTCCAGCAGTTTCTTGTTACCGAACTGGGTCTCGGAAGCGATCTTGTTGATCGACTCGATGGCCGACCGGATCTGCGACTGGTCAGCCTGGATGGACGCTGCGTCGTTGGCGCCGCTGTTTGCCGCGTGCACCGCGAGGTCTCTCATCGAGCGCAGGAGCTTGTTGACTTCGTTGAGGGCTCCCTCAGCGGTCTTCACCATGTTGACCGCGTCGCCCGCGTTCGAGATTGCCTGGCCGAGGCCGCTGACCTGGGCCCGCAACTTCTCGGAAATGACGAGTCCCGCCGGGTCGTCGCCGGCGTTGTTGATCTTGAAGCCTGACGACAGTCGCTCGATGCTCTTGTTCAGTGAGCTGTCTGTCCCCGCCAGGTTTCGGTGCGCCACCATTGCGGCACTGTTGTTGTTGATTCTGAGACTCATGTTCTAATGTTCCTCCGTGACTTGATCCGCCTATCCTTGGCGTAACGTAAGACTCCGGGCGCTAGCTAATGGAACCACTCCGCCTGCTGCGCGCCCGCCCAGCCGGTAGTGTGGCCGAGTCATCGGCCGACGAATCTTAGAGCGAGGCTGTCGAGAGCCGAATGGCGCATACTTACGTATCGACCGGCGCTCCACGCCTCATTAGCTTTTCGATTCACCTCCCCGCGTTATCTCTACCAGGAGGTTGTTCCACGATCCACATTGGGAAGCAATCATAAATCTGTAGGAAATCCCGTTACTTTTGCCAGGCACAAGAATGGGGCCCCCGCAGGGCACGAATCCGTGGAATCGTGTCTTGCAGGGGCCCCCGAGATGACTGATGTTGTCCGGCGAACTGACTACTGCAGCAGCTTCAGAAGCGTCTGCGGCGCCTGGTTTGCCTGTGCGAGCATGGCGGTGCCGGCTTGCTCCAGGATCTGGTTTCTGGTCAGTGCGACCATCTCTGCCGCCATGTCCGTGTCGCGGATCGACGACTCGGAGGCAGAGATGTTCTCCTTGGCTATGGTCAAGCTGTTGATGCTGCTTTCGAGAACGTTTCTCTGAACCGCGCCGAGGTTCGCCCTCTGGCTCGATATGTCGGTGATCGCCTTATCCAGGACCTTGATCGCGGACTGCGCGTCCAACGTAACATCAACGTTGGCAAGACTCAGAACTGCCGTGCCGTTGGCCAAGCCAAGCTTGTTTGCGCTCACAGCCGCCAGGTTCAGAGATCGCGTCTGCCCAGCGTAAGCACCGACCTGGAACACCAGCGTGCCCGCCGAAACGTCGAACTGCGCTCCCAGAGCGACGGGCGCGGGGCCGCCTGTAGACGCAGCCGCATCCGTCAACTGAATGGCGTTGCCGAGCGAATCCTTGAGAATCGTTCCCTCGCCGCCGACCCAGGTGGCATCCGAAATGTTCAGCCCGCCGGCTGTCTGCACCTGTGCCTGAACGTCTTTACCAACGGCCGATGCCGTGGCAGAGCCGTAGATACCTGTGTCGTTGGTGACGACGATCTTGGCGTTGGAGCCGAAGCTTCGCTGGTCCAACTGCAGGAAGCCGCCCACGGCAGAGGCCACAACGCCGGTCTGATTGCTTACGGCGTTGATGTTCGCAAGCGTGTTCGCCTGGTTTGTGCCGCCCTGGACAGTCACTCCGTTGATGGTGATGGACTTAGCCGACAGATCGGCCCCCAACGCAACGGTTCCCGGGCCAAGCTGCGCCTTTGTCGCAAGCTGGGTGACCGTGATAGTGACACCGGTCAGACTGCCGGTGATATTGGCTTTGGACACGTCCGCGGCGACCACTGCATTGCCTGTGACGTTTGCGGTAAGACCTGCGGAGCCGTCAAGCAGGTTCTTGTTGCCGAACTGGGTTTCCGTTCCTATCTTATTGATAGAATCGATCGCCGACCGGATCTGGGCTTGGTCAGCCAGTGACGAAGCACTGTCTGTCGCACCGGTGTTGGCGGCGTGCACCGCGAGGTCTCTCATGGAGCGCAGAAGCTTGCTTACTTCATTAAGGGCTCCTTCAGCGGTCTTCACCATGTTGACCGCGTCGCCCGCATTGGCGATGGCCTGGCCGAGGCCGCTGACCTGAGCGCGCAACTTCTCCGAGATGACCAGTCCTGCCGGATCATCGGCAGCGCTGTTGATCTTGAATCCCGAGGACAGTCGCTCAATGGTCTTGCCCAAGGCCGTGTCCGTGCTCTGCAGCATTCTGTGCGCGGTCTGCGCGGCAGAGTTAAGGTTAATCCTTAGACTCATACTAGGTTTTCCTCCTTGAACTCATCTGTCGAGTGCTGGCCCTGGAAAACGGTGTCATCGCATCGTTCCAGGTCCCGTGCTGCAGTCCCAGGGCGCGCATCCTCTGGCGTCGCTCTGCTGTGCATCTCACCAATGCATATATCGACAGCGACTTCTGGGGAGTTTAGCCCCAAATTCAGCAATCTCAGAAAAATGTTTGGGCTGCTGGCGGGAGACTGTGGAAGAACGGGGTTCAAGCGGGTTGTCATCAGATGAGCCGGCCCGGGCGGTGCAGGTTGGGATGTTCGATCTGTCCGGCCGCAGGAGTGCCGTGGACAGCAGTGCCGGCCATCCGGTCGGCGGTGGCCAGGCATCCTGCTGGGCCAGCGCCGTCGTGGCGGACGAGGGGAAGTCAGAAGGCGTGCAGTATCGCCGGCCAGTGCAACCTGCACGGGGCACGCACGGATATGGATGGCTCGGGCGAAAGCGACGGTCTACGTGCCTCGCAAGCCGTCCATCGTCTTCTGGGCAGTGTCTGCGTCCACGTCGCCTGCTGCTTTCACGTTCTCCGCGCGAATCTGCTCGAGCAGCTCCTTGCGGTGCACCGGTATGGACCTGGGAGCTTCGATTCCCAGACGGACCTGATCGCCGCGCACCTCGATTACCAGGATCTCGATCTGATCGTCTATAACAATCGACTGACCGACTTTCCTTGCCAAAACTAACATCTTGAGTGCATCCTTTCACTCTTCAGAAAAACGCGTGTCTCACTTTCGGTCCGCGACGCCCTTGTGGACTGCCGGTGGCAGTACGGACGGTCGCGGCGCATCGGCGGACCGGAGTGTCCACGATCGCATTTGCGTCACGCACCCAGTCTTCGAGAAGACAGCTTTCCCGTCCCGCCTCATTGGCTGCACGGGGGCCTCGCTTTGTCACGCGACCTTGGCCACAGCGGGCTTACGCTCCTGTCGGCCAATCAGCGGGTGACGCACCGGATAGCGCTCATCTTGTAAGACGACTTGCGCCGCAAGAAGGTTCTTGGAGTTGACGATTATCGGCGCCGCAAGATTGGCCGTGATCCGCTGCGCGTCCTTGTCGATGGTCACAATGGTGAGTACCATCGCGTCCTGCTCGCTGGTCAGATCCAGCCGGTCTGCGTCTGAGTCACTGATCTCGACCTCGTAGTCCTCAAAGAAATCCATCGGATCGATGGTCACGAACGCCAGTTCCGGGTCGCTCGTTGACTGAAGCCACGCAAATCCGTTACCCTCGCCGTGCTTGAGCAGGCAGAACTCCTTCTCCTCATCAAAGCCCAGCAGACCTCTCTCCATTCTAATGAGAGTGCTCTCATCAACCTCGATACTTCCGAACCTTGTAGTCCTGATCTCCATTTCTGATCCTTTCCTCTCTAACATCCTTCTTCATTCCGAATTCCGGCTATGGGGCCGTTCCCTACTGCCGCAGGCTCGCCAGCGAAAGATTCTGGGCCTGCGAGCTGACGCTCAGCGCAGCCTGATACACGTTCTGCTGAGTCTGCAGCCAGATGATTGCCTGCGGCAGATCAGCATCCTCAACATTGGAGAGCAGCTCGCTGAATCTTCCCTTGCCGTCGTCCAATATGCCCTGTGCTTTATCAAGTCTCTGCAGCCATGCGCCGACTCGCGACCTGCAGCTAAGCACGTTGTCGTAGTTGGCCTGTATGTTGGTCAGTTGGCTGCTCATCTGGTTGATATTGCCGGAAGCTATTGCGTCACGCACGTTTGCTATCATCGTGAACATGTCGGTGGTGCCCGCCCCGGCGCTGCCGTCGAAGTTGAACACCTTGCTTCCCGGTATTCCTGTCTGCACGCTCACCCAGTTGAGCACCTGGACCTTCCTCACGTCGTCGTTGCCCGTGTAGGTAAAGGGCGGAGGGCCAGCTTGTGCAGTCACCGCCGGTTGGCCGGTCAACGTGCCACTGAACACGTATTGGTCCAGATACCGCGTGTTTGCCGTATCAGCCAGATCCTCTGTTATGCTGTCAAGCTGCCTTATATAGTCCTGTCGGACCGAGTCCGACACAGACGAGTTCGCAGCCGCCATACAGATAGTCTGGACCGACTTGATCGCGCTCGCCATGCTGGCCAGCGCAGAGTCGGTCGTATCGAGCAGCGGCTTGCTGACTACACAATTATCGGCAAGTTGGTCGATAGTACTTAAGGCCGATCTTAACGTAAGCGCGCGGTCGGTTCCCGGAACGTCGTCCGACGCCTTCGAGATGCGCTTTCCGGTTGCGGCTACCCTCTGGGCGTCGGTAAGGCCCAGCGTCGCGCGCGATATGTTCAGAAGTGAGGTCTGCACCTGCATACTAAGCGTGGTTCTCATCTACCTACCTCCCAACCGATCCAGTCCTCTCGACCAATACGCCGAGCATTTCGTCCATTACGGTTATCACTCTAGCGCAGGCGTTGTAGGCCTGCTGGAACTTGATCATGTTGGTCATTTCCTCGTCCAGCGACACCCCTGATATCGACTGCTGCTGGGCAGTGAACTGCTGGAGCGAAAGACTCTGCGCATCCGACTGCTTCTGAGCAATGGATGACGCACTGCCGATGTCGCCGATCAGCTTTCTGTATGCCTGGTTGATCGAGACGCCCGTGAGAGGGTCCGGCGCGTCTCCGAGCCCGGCGATCTTGACGGCGATCTGGTTGTCCCCTCCGGCTCCAGTGGCTGAGGCCGCGATCAGCCTGGGATCGTTGAACACGCCAGGGTCGATTGCGATGTTGCTGGCTACCGAACCGGCGACAAAGAAGTCCCCTCCGTCGGCTCCGGTGAGCGTCTTGCCTGTGTGATGCGCGGCGTTGACCTGTTCCACGAGGCTTGTAGCAAACTCGTCGAGCTGCGACAGATAGCCCGGGATGATCGTCTCGCGCAGGTCTTCCAGTGCCTTTAGCTGGCCGCCCCGTATCACCACATCCTGGCCGTCGTAGGCCCAGCGTATTGCCTGGTTTCCATTGCCATCCACTTCCGTGATCAGTTGGGATGCGTGATTTCCTTGGACCAGGACCCTCCCACCGAGCGTGATGAGGAAGTCCGCGGTGCCGTCCCCGAACTGATCGATGGAGACGATCTTCGATAGCTCTTGTACGAGGCCGTCCCGACGATCGAGAAGCTGGTTGGTCTCTGAGCTTCCACCTGACAGCGTCCCGACTTCGCTGTTGATCTTGGCAATCTCGGCAGTTATCTCGTTGATGTTGCTGACCGCGTCCACTGCTGAGTAGTTCAGGTCATCTACTGCGGCGCCGATCTGCTTGTACAGGTATTGTATGCGCGAGCATAATGCCTTGGTGTTTTCGACAAGTGTCGTACGAAGCGCGACCGACTCAGGTGTGGTTGCGACTGAGTTCCAAGACGCCCAGAACGCATTGAGATCGACCTGCAGGCCGGTGTCTGATGGTTCTGCCAGCGCGGCCTCGATCTGCGAGAGCGAGTTCGCCATGAACTGCCATTGCGCGCTCGACTCGCCTGCCTGCATCAGACGGTGCTCGATCAGCGAATCGCGAACGCGCTGAACCGTCCCGGCCTGGACACCGGTGCTGATCATTGTGGCGCCTGTGCCGGTCGCTTCTTGCGATTGGGCGATAGGCAGGCCTTCGGATAGCCCCAGCCGCTGTCTCTTGTAGGTCGGGTCGTTGGCGTGCGCGATGTTCTGCGAAACAATGTCGAGCGCTGCTCGCTGGGCCGACAGTCCCGTCGTCGCTACACTTATTCCGAAGAATGTTCCGGCCATTGTTTACACCCGTGAGTCCAGGCTCAGCGCCGAGTTGCCTGCGCCGGCGCGGCTCGCTGTCTGCGAGTAAACCGTGGGCTCAGACTCTCGCGAGACTATACGCAAGCATGTTGTGATCACGTCGAGTCCGTTGCCAATGAGCTTCGAGTTGGTTTCGTTCACATCGCGGACCTGCTGTGACAGCCCCGGGATCCGCGCGAGTTCGTGTCGCAGATGCAGCGCGTATGGCTCTCCCACGATCTCGACGATTGCGTCGGGGCCGGCTGTCCCGATGTCCACTCCTGCTGCATCCGCGATCTGCGCAGCTATGGCTGCTGCTCGTTCGTCCGCCTGCGCGACCCTGCGAAGCACCTCATCCTGAGAAGAGCTTGTGGACGCGACAGTATCCAGATCGTTCTGAACGAGAGCATCCCGCTGCTGCAACGCGGTTGCGTGAGCATGTTCGAGCAGGGAGCCTACATCCTTGAGGCATTCGAGAAGGGCTCCCGCCAATTCTGCATGAGCCGGCATATCCTAAACCTGCCCTTCCACGGCGCTGTTGATCATTGCCGAGGCGATCTCAGTCGATCTGTGAGTCTCGCCCGAGTCCAGGAAAGTTCTCACCTCGGAAACCCTGTTCGGCCGAACACTTGGCAGCGCCATTGCGCAGGCTCTGCCGCGCTCCACAAGCGCCGAAAACTTGGATATCGTCACTGCGTCCCTCCTGGCGGAACATCCGTCCGGGTTCGCGCCGCTTATCTTCGAAGTCTTGCCGAGTTGGACTCCCCAAGCCCTGTGCACCCCGCCTGTCCTGTCTATCATTTCCTCTCACCTCCGCCTGCCGACCCAGCGGCGATCTCGCTCGTGAGTTGGCGGTAGAGCATATCGGCAATCCCCATCGATGAGTTCTTCGCTGCAGACTTGCCGATCTCGGTGTCCATCATCTCTTGAAATGTATCCTCTGCCGGATCCTTGCCGAATAGTTCGGACTTCTGGACGGTCTTCCGCATGCCCTTGAGTACTGTCGTCAGAAACAGCGCCTCGAAGTCGCGGCAGGCGTCCTTGAGCCTCTTGTCCTGCTTGCTGTCCAGCGCGCTCCCCCGCGCATCGTTGCGCGCGGTGCTTAGCGTCTGCGCGGTCCTTGCCGGATCGATGTTCATCAGATGATCTCCAGTTGTGCCTGCAGTGCGCCGGCTTCCTTGATCGCCTGAAGAATTGCGATCAGATCCCTCGGTGTAACCTTCAGTGTGTTGAGCGCGCGCACCAGTTCCTCTATGGTCGCGCCACTGGTGAGCTCGAGGACGTGCCCCGGCTCTTCCTTGACGTTCACCGTCGTATTCTGGGCTGTGGTGGTCTGGCCGTTTGTCACCGGGTTAGGCTGGGATACTTCAGTCTGTGTGGTGATCTCCACGACCAGCGAACCGTGTGACACCGCGCACGGCGTGATTCGTGCCATGCCGCCGATTATGACTGTCCCTGTTCGCTCGTTCAGGATTACCTTCGCGATGGTATCGGAGGTGACTTCGGTCGTCTCGATCTCGGATATAAGTGAGACGACATCACCCTGATACTCCTTGGGCACCTCCACCATCACGCTGTTGCCGTCGATGGCGCGGGAGTAGTGCCCGTTGAGCTTGGCGTCGATCGCTTTCGAAACGCGCGTCGCGGTTGTGAAGTCGTTGGAGTTGAGCGTCAGGCTCAGCGAATCCTGCGGCGCGAGATCGGTCTTGGTTTCGCGCTCGACCAATGCTCCGCCCGGAATCCGCCCCGCCGTGGGATGGTTCTTAGCTACCGAGGAACCGCCGCTGCCGGCGCTGAAGCCGCCGATGGAGACCTGTCCCTGTGCGACCGCATACACCTCACCGTTTGCCGCTTTGAGAGGCGTCTGCAGGAGCGTTCCTCCCTGAAGACTCCTTGCGTCACCCAGCGACGACACCGACACGTCGATCGTGCTGCCCGCCCTGGCGAACGGAGGAAGCGATGCCGTCACCATCACGGCGGCGACATTCTTCACCTTCATCTTATCGGCGGGCACGTTGATCCCGTACGAGTCCAGCATATTGGCCAGGGACTGGGCGGTGAACTGGGTCTGCTGGCTGTCGCCGCTTCCCTCGAGGCCCACCACGAGGCCGTAGCCAATGAGCTGGTTAGCACGCACGCCTTCGACGCTGGCGATGTCTTTCACCCGCACCGTCTGCGCCCCAGCGGCGGTTCCCACGACTGCCAATATGAGTATTGCTATGATTGCTTGTTTCATACCGCGACCTCAACTAGAAAAGGACCTTGAAGATCTTGCTTATGATGCCTTCCTTCTGTCTGCTGCCTATGGGGCCACTGCCGACGTGCGTGATCTGCGCGTTGGCGATGCACTCGGAAAGCACTGTGTTGTCGGTTCCTATGTCCTGCTTGCGGACGGTGCCGGTGAGTTTGACTTCTTCCTTTTCTTTGTTGGTGGCGACCATTCGCGTGCCCTCGATCTCGAAGTTGCCGTTGTCGAGGACCTTCGTGATAACGGCGGACATGCGAGTCGCGAACGAACTGGACCGAGTGGTCGAGCCGCTGGCCTTTACGCTGTCACCGCCGGAATACTGGAACAGCTTGATCTTGTCGAGAAACGGGCCCACACCGGGTCCGGTCTTGAGAGAACTGTCCTTTTTCGTATCCGTGGAGGCCTGCTGGCTGGACACCGCCGTCTCTTCGATGATAATGGTCACGATGTCGCCGACCTTGTAGGCCTTCCTGTCAGCGTAAAGCGACGAGGCCGGCGCACCGGACTTGTCGGAAGTGGGATACAGGGACTCGCCGTAAGCGACTGGCCCGAGGAGCGCCACTGCTATCAAACTTAATGCGATGATCCTATACATAGCTTGCCTCTCTGTCCCGTCATGCCGAACTCGATTCGGCATCCACTGGATCCTGAATCAAGTCCAGGATGACACGTCGTCTATCTTGCTATCTCGACTGAGCCGGCCGAGGTGACTCGCGCCCGCAATTCGTCGCTCGAAACACTCGATCTCACCCGGATCGTATCTCCGACACGCCCGTCCTGCCTGGCTTCCGCGCTCGTTCGGATGGCAACAGACCCGCACTTGACCGTCAGAGTCACCTGGTCGCCAAGCCTAACGTCCGGCGGCAGCGCGACATCCGCGGCCGTTATGACCGACCCCGGCTGAATGATTCGTCTTGCCACCCAGCCCTGCGGATTGCCGGCGCCAGCCGAGATAGGGTCCTTGATCTTTGTGATGTCGCGGGCCTCGGTCTTTGTGTTCTGATCCGTGAGCGCCTGACCCTGGTCGATGGTAGCGGCCGCGATGAGCACAACCGCGGTTGCCTTGATCCGCACTACCGCGGTGGTCGTGCAGATCGATCGACCGGCCAGCGAAGCCTCGATTGCCACGGTATTCACGCCGGTATGTATCGCGCTGCTGAACAGCCTTGGCTTGACCTCGATCGCTGGGTCGTCCGGCAGAACCAACTCGCGCGGGCTTCGCTCGACCGCGATGTCGTAGGTGAGGCCGTCCTTGGGAAGCATCTCGCCCGCGTAGTCCTTGACAAGATCCTCGAGTGTCTGCGGGCTGATGCGCGTGCACTTGCCGGTCATCGCGATCTTCGCTGCGCCGCAGACCTTAGCAGCGCCGAACCCGGCCGCGCTCAGCTTGAGCTTGACGTATTCGGCCTCGATCGTTCGTTGGGTCCCGGGTAGGGGAGCGCTCGTGATCACTACGGCCGACGCCTTGCCGGCTATGCTGCCAGGCCCTTCGACTGTGGCGATGTCGCCGACTGTAACAGGCCGCGATGTTGCGACCGCTGCACAAGAGTGCAGGGTTATCTTGCACACACTTGGACTGCGAGAGGGCGTTCCCGCATGGGCTAAGGCCCTTGCAAGGATCATCCCCGTTATTACCATCAGCAACAGAATCGCGCGTTTCATATCAGTCTACCTGCGCAGGTTGTTCGCGATGTTGAGCATCTCGTCAGCGGTCTGGATGCTTTTGGAGTTGACTTCATAGGCACGCTGGGCGGTGATCAGATTGACCATCTCCTCGACCACCTTCACGTTGGCCATCTCCACGTAACCCGACGACAGCTTGCCCAGACCGTCCTGGCCGGGCGTGCCGGTGATAGCGTCACCAGAAGCCTTCGTCGCCGTGAACAGATTTCGTCCCTGACTGAGCAGGCCGGCCGGGTTCAGGAAGTTGACCAGCTCGATGTTTCCGCACGGCTGAGGTTCCGTCTGCCCTTGCACGGAGGCCGTCACGGACCCGTCCTCGCCGACGGTTATGTCCTGAGCGCCGGACGGGATGGTGATCGCAGGCTCGAGTGCGTAACCATCAGAGGTGACGAGCTTGCCTTCGCTGTCCTTCTTGAAAGATCCGTCACGCGTGTACGCTACGTCACCGGAGGGCAGCCGGATCTGGAAGAACCCGTCTCCTTCGACGGCCAGGTCCAGCGAGTTGCCCGTGGCCACCATGTCGCCCGTTGTGAATATCTTCTGAGTTGCGCCGACTCGCGTTCCCAGACCGACCTGAACGCCGGTCGGTACCTGTACGCCCTGCGCCTGAGTGCCGCCGGCGGTGCGGATGGTCTGGTATAGCAGGTCCTGGAAGTCGATTCGGCTCTTCTTGAAGCCCGTCGTGTTGACGTTGGCCAGGTTGTTTGCCGTGACGTCAAGATTGAGCTGCTGGGCCTCCATCCCTGTGGCTGCTGTGTATAGACTACGGATCATGGAATGCTCTCCTGTTTGTCGTTCCTGTCACTGGGAGCGAAGCTACACTTTGCCCGCCTCATTGATGAGCTTGTCGAGGGTCTGATCCACGGACTGGACCACCTTCTGATTCGCCTCAAACGAGCGTAGGTTCGCTATCATATCGACCATCTCGCGCACGATATTGACGTTGGATTGCTCGAGATAGCCCTGCATTATGCGTGTCTTTCCTTGCTGGGCGCCGCTGATCTTGATCTGATCGACCAACTCGCCCTTGGCGTTCACAATCGAGCCGTCCTCGGTGACGGTCCATTCGCCGGGGGGCATCTTGATCGGGCCGTTCATGCCCTGCAGCTTTTCCCCGTCTGAGTTTGCCAATTCGCCGTCTTTGTCAATAATAAAGCTGCCGTTGCGCGTTTGGCGCGCGGAGTCGCCGGACCCAAGCTCGAAAGTGCCGGGTCCCTGTATAGCGAATTGGAGCTTGTTGCCTGTGGACACGACCGGGCCGTCGCTCGTATCGTTAGCGGTCTCTGCCTGGATACCGGCCGCTTGCACGGGGGACGAAGGGTAGGCCGGGCGCGTTGTCGTCTCGGTCACTGTTGCAGTAGCCGCATTCTCAAGCACCGCGGCAAAGGAGGTGTTGACCACGCGCAGACGTTTGAACCCCGGCGTCTGCGAGTTTGCGATGTTGTTGGCTATAACGTCCTGTTTGGCTGTCTGAGCGACCATGCCGCTCGCCGCCGAATAAAGCGCTCTTATCATAATCGTCTCCAGAGCAGGTATCGACAGTCCGGGCGCGCGGCTTTAGCCCTTTTGTGGCGTGCGATTTTACTGTAGACTATTGACAGCCCAGCCGATAACATGCTATTCATGCAGTGGTGGGTGTACCGCCTCACACCTGCCAGGCGTTGGCGTTCGCGCGCCAGATGGGGGAAAAATGAAAAGAAGAGGCTTCACGCTCATTGAGCTTCTCGTGGTGATCGCGATCATCGCGATCCTCGCTGCAATTCTGTTTCCGGTTTTCGTGAACGCGAAGGAACGCGGTAGGCAAGCACGATGCTGCAACAACCTGAAGCAGCTCACTCAGGCGTTCAAGCAGTATTGTGACGACTACAACGGCGTAATGCCCTCGCTCTGTGCCTCCAAGTCAGTACCTGCTGTCGAGTGGACGGGTTCGGTCAGGTCCGCTTCATCACCGGTCGATGTCACCAAGGGCCAGATATGGAACTGGGTGCGCAGCAAGGCCCTTTATCTGTGTCCGACCGACGAGCGCCTGCCCGCCGTGGGTGTCAAGTATACTCCTACAGGTGGTGCACTGGCGGGCCCGCCAAAGGATTATCCATTCTCCTATAGCGTTAACGAAGAGATGGGCAGCATCTACGGGGCAACCGGGACCGAGGCTTTCAAGAATAATCTCAAGCTGGATTCCGAGTCCGCTGGCAGGGCATCAAAAGTGCTCCTGTTGATCCACGAGAACCGCAAGAACCCGAAGATATCCGGCAGCGGCATCAACGACGGCTACTTTGCGTGGCGCACGGACTATAACGACTTGCCCAGCGACATTCACTATGACGGGACCACGTGCTCATACGTGGATGGTCACGTGAAGTGGATCAGCTATAAGCAGTTGCTGGCCGAGTCCGATACCGATCACAGAACCCTGAGCGGCGATAAGGCGAATATGTACTCCGAATGGCTTTCCAATACCCGCAGAGCGCGGGCCTTCGGCTACTAGAGGCGTATCCGTCTATAGGGCACGACGAGATTCAGTTACTACTAAGCCCTGCGGAGCGACGACGCGACCGCTGGACAGAGAGTTGGGTGGGGGCTACTATGAGACGAAGAGGTTTCACGCTGATCGAGCTTCTGGTCGTGATCGCGATCATCGCGATTTTGGCCGCGATTCTGTTTCCTGTGTTCGTAAACGCAAAGGAACGTGCCAGGCAATCGCGCTGCTGCAGCAACCTCAAACAGCTGACGCAGGCGATGTTCAGCTATGCCGACGACCACGACGGTTATTTGCCGATTTGCTCGCGCCGCCATATGTACCAGTACGGCAAGGACGCGAATGGCGGCGCTAACCCAGTTACCGTCGAATGGACAGGGACGCAATGGACCCAGTACGGTACCCCGCCGCAGGCAATTGATCCTAAGCAGGGGTCTCTCTATATGGGGGGCTACGCCCGAAGTGTCGCGATCTTCAACTGTTCCACGGATCAAGATCTTCCCGCATGGTACAGTGGGACTAGGATTGGCTGGAAGTTCACGACCAACCGCGCTGACGACAAGACCCACGACAGGAACGGTCTGCCGGGCGGCTTGGGGATCACCTACTCGGTGAACACGGATCTCGCTGACAAGTTCCCGCCCAACAACTGCAAGACGATCAAATTGTCGGCGGCGTCGGCCGGGCGGGCCAGCCAGATACTATTCCTGATACACGAGTCACGTGGCAACTCGGCCAATATGGGCCAGAACGATGGTATCTTTGTGTGGACGCCGGTCGGCGGTTCCAGCGACATACAGGACAAGATCCACTACGAGGGAACAACCTGCTCCTATGCCGATGGGCACGTCAAGTGGCTTGCCAACAAAGAGATGGACCGGTGTCGGAACGCCAATCCGAGCCCGTGGTGGCGCAACGCACACTTCTATGATCCTACGCCGTCGGACAACAGCTGGCAGGCATATGACTAGCGTGATCTAGTGCCGCGTACTGCAAGAGATACGCTGGAGCTACGCGGCGAACGAGGCGCTGTTCACCCGCCGAGAGCTGACGGATTCGATGGCCGAGTTCCATGGGAAAGCAGTCCGGGACGGAGACTGTCAGTTCATACGTGACCGGTAGAGCCGGCCGAACGGATTGGAGGGTGGATATGGCAAGACGAGGCTTTACGCTCATCGAGTTGCTGGTCGTCATCGCGATCGTCGCGATACTTGCCGCCATTCTCTTTCCAGTGTTCGTGCAGGCAAAAGAGCGCGCCAGGCAGGCGAAGTGCTGCAGCAACCTCAAGCAGCTGACCCAGGCGTTCTTCAGCTACTGTGACGACAACAACGGTTTCCTGCCCATGGGCAGCAGGCGTTACTTCTACAACGATGGCAAGGGCAGCTGCACCGCGGCTAACGCCATCGAGTGGACCGGCACGCAGTGGTCTAGCTGGTCCGAAAACACCTGCTACGCCATCGATCCTTCCAAGGGGTCGTTGTGGAGGTATGTTCGAAACAGGGCGGTCTACAACTGCCCCACGGACCAGGATCTGGTCACCTGGAGCGGGACGGGCGCGGCCAGCCCTGTTGGGTGGAACACCAAAGGCTCTTGGCCTCCCGGTCTGCCATCCGGATTCGTGCCGAACGGTCTTCCCGCCGGACTCGGATTGTCCTACTCCCTCAACTACTGCCTTGCGCTCAAAGACGGCGTTGATGTCGATCACAAGACAACCGTCAAGCTCGCCGCAGCAACTGCCGGCAGGGCCAGTCAGGTGTTGTTCCTGATCCACGAGACCCGCGGCAAGAAGGGGCAGCAGGCCGGCATAAACGATGGCTTCTTTTCGTGGCCCGGCGACTGGTTCGACAGGATCCATTGGGATGGGACAACCTGCTCGTATTCGGACGGCCATGTGAAATGGCTGCCGAACAACGAGATGAAGAAGTGCGAAGAGGCGAACCCCAGTCCCTGGTGGCGAAACTCGCGCTACTACCGCGTGGATCCAAACTGGAGCTATCACGACTAATAGCTTGATTCTGCGAATCTGAGCCCGTCGGGCGCTCGTATGCCTGACAGGGCCTCGATGACTACAACATATCCTTCAACGCGAGCGCGTTCCTGACGGCGAAGCCTCTGTAGTCGTTGTTGAAGTATACATACACGTCCCCGCGTTCGAGCAGACCGCGTATGCGCTCAGCCCATTGCTTCAGGTGGGCGTAGGTGTAGTTGCCCTCGGTATCCTCCCCGCCGGAGTGCATGCGTATGTAGGAGTAGTCACAGGTCGCCCTGATGTGCAGGGGCAGGCCGGGCGAATCCATGATGCAGTATGCCACACCGAACTCCTCGAGCATCGACCACACAGACTCACACTGCCACGAGTCGTCCCTGAACTCGAATGCGCTGCGCGGCGCAGGCAACCCATCAGGAGCTTGTCGAAGGATCTCCAGCAGTCCGCGAAGCCTGCCGAGGTCCACGTTCCAGTTGGGCGGGAGCTGATACAGCACAATGTTGAGCTTGGGCCCCAGCCCGCTCGCGTGGTCTAGCAGCCTATGCAAGGGCTCGTCGGGGTCCTTGAGGTGCTTGAGATGCGTGAGGTAGCGGCTCGCCTTGACAGAGAACGCAAATCCATCCGGCGTCTGTCTGCCCCAGGACTCGAAGGTATCCTTCTCCGGCAGCCGGTAGAACGAGTTGTTGAGCTCTACGGTATCGAACGACTCGGCGTAGTGCTCCAGCCACTTGCTCTGTGGCAGCCCCTCGGGATAGAACACACCCCGCCAGTGCTTGTAGTTCCAGCCGGACGTTCCGCAGTAGAGAGTCATCAGTCATCAGCCTTCTGCATCAGACTGAGTTCCCCTGAAGCCTCAACTTTCAACCCTCAACCACGTGAGCAACGCGTCTATGTCCGTCGGCAGCGGCGCTTCGAACGAAAGCCGTTCGCCCGTGATAGGATGGTCGAACGAGAGCGAGAACGCGTGCAGCGCCTGTCCCTGCAGGCCCTCAATGAGGCTGGCAAGGCTGCGCTGCTGCATCTTGTTGTACGACGGCGGAATCGCGCGTCTCGTGCCGCCGTACAGCGGATCCCCAACGACGGGATGACCGATAAACGAGCAGTGGACTCGGATCTGATGTGTGCGGCCAGTGTCGAGCTTGGCCTCTAGCAGCGTGAAGCCATCGAACCGCTCCGTGACCTTGAGATGCGTGACCGCCTCGCGGGCGGTATAGCGGCTGGTGTCTTTGATGACGGCCTGCTTCTGGCGGTCCGTCGGATGACGGCCGATCGGCGCATCGACGACGGCCTCGTTGAACTTCGTCGCGCCCCACACCAGCGCGATATAGCGCCTCTCCGCGGAGCGGGCCTGGATCTGAGACTGCAGAGACGCGTGCGCCGCATCCGTCTTTGCGACAACCAGCAGCCCGGATGTGTCCTTGTCGAGCCGGTGCACGATACCCGGCCGCTCGACGCCCCCGATTCCCGAAAGGTCGTCCGTGTAGGCGATCACGGCGTTTACGAGCGTCCCCGTTCTGCTGCCCGGCGCGGGATGGACGGTCATGCCTTTCGGCTTGTTGATCACGATGATCTGGTCGTCCTCGAACACTACCGACAGCGGGATATCCTCCGGCACGATATCAGCCGGCGCGGGTGGGGGAACGAGCACGACCACTTTCTCGCCGGGCTGGACCTTGTGTCCGGCCTTGGCCGTGACGCCATCTACCGTCACATACGATTGGTTGATAAGCCTCTGAATGTGCGAGCGCGACAGATCGGGCATGCGAGCCGCGAGATAGACGTCCAGGCGCGTGTTGCGAGCGGTATCTTCGACGAGGAAATCAGTTTGGTCCACGGAGGCTTAATTCGGCAGGTGAGGCGCGAAACCCTACACGAAGTTGAGCCAGGCGTCTTGGAAATCGAAGTTGCCCCGAACTTTCCGCGTTCGCCTGGCTCAAGTCCGTCGCCCGCGTGTCGCGGGCTCGTGGTAAAGGAGAAGGACCATCCGATCCTCCGTTGAGTGCTGACTTCGCGGACCGTAGCCCGCGAGGAGCAGCCAATCTCCAACCACCACAATGGTCGGACACTTATATATTCCCCAACCAGCCCTGCTTTACCTGCGGCCGGGCACGAAATTCAGCAAAAGTACTAGCTGGCCTCGTCACCCCGAGCGCACGCGCCGCTTCATTTGCCCATTTGCCAACAGTGCCTTCTCCGTGAGATAATGCCTGTGCTATGAGCCCATCCAAGGCAAGCGACTCCCCAAAGGCGTATCTTATCGCCGGCGACGACGATTTTCGCAAGCAGCGCGAGCTCGACGACCTCCTCGCCAAGCTCGTTGCGCCGGATTTCGCGGATTTTGACCTCGAGCAACTCGAGGGCGACTCCGCCACTGCTGACAGGATCATGGCAGGGCTGGGAATCCCGCCGTTCTCGTCGCCGAAGCGCGTCGTCCTGGTCAGATACGCAAACAAGCTGGGCGAGGACGAGCAGAGGAAACTGGCCGGCCGCTTGGAAGCCGTACCCGATTCCGGCTGTCTCGTCCTCATATCCCCCGCGCCCGAGAAAGTGGACGGGAAGCCTCGGAAGGGCAGCGAGGTGATCGGCGACCTGTCCAAGGCCGTGCGCAAAGTCGGCAAGGTGATACGCGTCGAGGAGAAGAAGGGCCGAGAGGGAACGGCTGATGCTCGCCAGTTCGCGCAGTCGCTGTTTGCCAATGCGGCAAAGAAGATCGACTCCTCAGCAATCGGGGCTTTTGTCCAACGAGTGGGCATGGACTATTCCGTGCTCAGCACTGAGGCCCAGAAGCTGATCGATTACTCGGGCGATTCGAACACCATCACGCAGGACGACATCGCGAAGGTCTGCAGCGAGACAGCGGAGGAGAAGGTCTTCAAGATGGTTGACGCCATCGCGGCCAAAAAGCCCGATGAGGCCATGCGCTTCCTCGACGAGCTCTTTGAGACGGGGGACAGGCCGGACTCTGACGCCCCCAAGACATTGGGCAATATCGCGCGCCTGTTTCGACTGATCTGGCAGGCCAAGATCCTGATCTCCGGAGGAGTCAGGGTGTTCAGAAAGGACTCAGTGCCCGCCGACCTCCGGGCCCTTCTGCCGTCCACCCCCACGGTGTTCAGCCTGGCTGAGTGGCAGCAGGATCGGCTCAAGACTCAGGCGCAGCGCTTCACACGGGAACAACTCGTGCGTTCGATCGAGGCGATCGCGGTTGCGGACGCCGCGCTCAAGGGAATCGAGGGCGACATCGACGATCCGCGCATGATCATGGAACTGCTCGTCCTGCAGTTGTCGAGGTAGCCTTACTCCATAACGCCGCTGCCGCCGCGGCCCCATCGAGGCTCCGTAAGGCTTCTTCGTCTTGCCGGTCATATATGGCATCATGTATGTACGTGTTGTCTGAGTGAGACAGAGTTGTCCGCCCGCCTGTTGCGGAAGCGCCGTGTGTGCTATAATGGATTGACCGGGGCGTAGCGCAGTTTGGTCAGCGCGCTAGTTTTGGGAACTAGAGGTCGCGAGTTCAAATCTCGCCGCCCCGACCATGAATCAAAATAAAACTGTTCTCTATGCGAAAATGGCCTCGTCGGATTCCGGCGGGGTTTTCGCGTATTTACGCGCACAAAGCAGGGGGAGCCATGCCTGCGGACGGCTTACTGATCCTGACAGACTCGGGCAGATGCGTAGAGCTCCTAGCGTTTCGCGATGCGTGATGTTGACCCAATCCGGTTATTTGGTTACAATACCAAATATGAGGAACAACCCGGAAATGAACAGACGAGCGTACGAAGAGAGAGCAAAGATCATAAAAGCGTTGGCGCACCCCAGCCGGCTTATGATGGTGGATGCGCTCGTGGAAGGCGAGAAGTGCGTCTGCGAACTGACCGAGTTGGTCGGCGCCGACATGTCTACTGTCTCCAAGCACCTGACGCTTATGCGGGAGGCGGGACTGGTCGACGACCGCAAAGTAGGTCAGCAGGTTTTCTACAGCCTTCGGGTTCCATGTATAGTGAAGTTCTTCGGCTGCGTTGAGGCGGTCATGGAGTCCAACGCCAAGGAGAAGATGGAACTTGTCGGCTAGACGGGGCGTATCTAGATGAAGATGAGCTCGTGAGGAGCTTTTCTTTTTTGCCGAGTAGTTGGTTATTGCGCCAACCTACCAACAAGCGCAACCTTATGTGGAGGATAATCCATGAAGAAGATTCAGATTCTGGGCACTGGCTGTGCGAAGTGCAAGACTCTTACCGAGAACGCTAAAAAAGCCGTCGAGGAGGCTGGGGTGGAAGCCGAGATCGAGAAGGTCGAGGACATCAAGGAGATTATGAGGTTCAACGTCCTTATGACCCCCGGCCTTGTGATCGACGGCGAGGTCAAGGCTGCCGGCCGAGTACTTTCCCCCGACGATATCAAGAAGCTCCTGGTGAGCTAGTGGAGGTTCCCGATGTCTAACGAACTACCTGGCCTGATAATGTGCGTCTGTACCGGCAAGTGCCCTGGATTTGCGAAGATGGATATCTGGGATTTCATCAACCGTGCGCGCATCGAGCTTCCCGTGGAATACGGCTTCATCCATCCCCAGCTCTGCGAGGAGGACGGTGATCGGTTCCTCGCCGACATGCTGAAGGCAGGCCGGAAGCTGGTCATAGCAGGATGCGCTCCGAACATGCAGACAAAGCTGTTCCGGGATGCCTTTGAGACCGCCGGAATGGATATCAAGGCTGATATGGTGCCCCTCGATATCCGCGAGATGACCACCGAAGAGGCGGTGCAGAAGGTCTCGGAGGCGCTTACTGAGATGGGGGTGGAGCAGGATGGCTGAAGACACCTTCATGGGCGTACCACGTGAGAAGATCGACTGGGCCCCAACCATCGACTACTCCAAATGTGACTTCTGCATGGAGTGCGACAAGTTCTGCCCGCACCAGGTATTCGAGCGGCGCGAGGAAGACCCCAAGCTGGTTGTTGCCAATCCCCACAACTGCGTTGTCTTCTGCCGGGCGTGTGCGAAGACGTGCGGGCCGGACGCAATCACGTTCCCTAACAAGCCTGACACCATCGCGGCCATCAAGAATATCCGCGAGGAAGAGGGCGAACAATGAAGCGTGCGGTCCTACCATGCAACGGCCTGGATAAGCAGCATGGAGTGCTTGCGCGAGAGCTGGCTCTGCGGCTGATGGAGACTCAGGGTGCGGAGGTCATCTGCCCTGTGCTGCTCAACAACTCTCCGGCCAGATATGAGAAGGCTCTTGCTGAGGCTCCGCTTCTCGTCATCGACGGGTGCCCCACTCGGTGCGCATCCAAGCTGGCCACTAAGCTCGGCTTGCGGGTTGACGACAAGCTGTTGGTCTCCGAGCAGGCAAAGGCCGCGGGGCTGGATGTTGGCGAGTCGCTGCGGCCGGGGCCGGTCGGGATGCAGTTGGTCGATGTGATGGAGGCAGGACTGGCCAGTGTGGAAGAGCCAGTCGTCGGTGAGGAGCCCTCCGCGAGCTTCGAGTCGCCGACCGATTACCTGACAGTCACCTACGACAAGTTCGTCTTCAAGATACCCGGCAAGGACTATCTCTTCAATGAGAACGACTGCTGGGTTCGTGTGATCGGCGATAGAGCCCGCGTGGGAGTGTCGGACTTCGTCCAGCAGAGCATGACCGACATCGTGTACTTCGAGCCCGCTGAGGTCGGCAGGAAGATCGAGCAGTTTGATGAGATCGGCTCGCTGGAATCGGGCAAGTCAATGATGGATGCTCTCTCCCCTGTCTCAGGACGGATTGTGGCGGTAAATGCTCAACTTGCTGACTCGCCCGAACTGGTGAACGAGGACCCTTACGGCAAGGGCTGGATAGCCGAGATCGAACTCTCGGATTTCGATTCGGACAAGGGGCTGCTTCTCAATGCGGACTCATATTCGAAGGTCGTTGAGAAGAAGGCAGCCGAAGCGCAACATTAGCCCCCTATGGAAAACCATGAGCGAGTTGGAAAGGACTATGAAGTGACAGCGGAAGGAAATGGTACAAAGGTCATCCTGATGCCCTGCAGCGGCATCGGAAAGGTCCACGGGCTCATTGCCCGCGAGGCCACTTATGCGGTGACGGACGGCTTGGCGCCGGAAGGTTCTGAGACTCTCTGCCTGGCCTTGCTGGTTTCCGGCGATGAGGAAGCGCAAGCCAAGATTCGGAAAGCCGATTGCATTGCCATCGATGGTTGTCCGAAGCTATGCGCTGCAAAGAATGTGGAGATGGCTGGAGGCAAAGTCATAAGATCGATCCGGGTGGTGGACGCGTTCAAGGACCATCGCGGGGCGGAGCCCGGCACTGCGACCACGCTTGCCGACGACGGATGGACAATAGCGCGGGAGATAGCCGCGGATATAGCAGGCTGCATTTGCGCGGGCACCGGGGAGGTGAAGTAGCTATGGCGGACGGCGAAGTGAAGGTCGGCATCATCTCCTGCAGCGGCGAGGAAATACCTGAAGGGACAATTTCTCGCCTTGCGACGCGCAGGGTCTTGGAGCTCATGCGTCCGGGCAATACCGTTACTATCTGCCTGCCGCTGTTCCTCGCGGGAAACGAGGCGGAGCAGGAGTTCGCACGCAAGCATCCCACGATCACCGTGGATGGCTGCGACAAGCTGTGCGCTAAGAAGGGTACCGAGAAATACAGCGGCCCGGTGAGCGCGGCGCTTGTTGTGTCGGATATTCTGAATGGCGAATGCGCCTGCTGCGCTCGTTCGGCAAAGGATCGCTCCGAAAAAGACAAGGAAGCCGTCTGGATGGTCTCCGAGGAGATCGCCAAGGCAGTTGATGCAATTCTCGCTGAGAACGACGGCTGCGGCGCCTCGGAAAACGGAGGGGATGGCGCTGAATGTGCGTGCTCCAAGCCTATCCCCGGCATAGAAGTGCAAGTCGACGGCAAGTCGGTAACAATCGCTGGGCTTGGTATGATCTTCGATCACCTGGCAGAAAGCGGACTCGCGGCTGATGGTTCGAGCGGCGATAAGCTGCTCGAGACGGTGCGCATCTATCACCAGATCGAGCCCGAAGAAGAGGACGACTACAAGGCGGCTCTCATATCAGCATACAAAACACACAGGAGGCAATAGGACTATGAAGAGCAATTGGTTGAAAGTCTCACTAGCGATGGCAGTGATCCTGGTCGTGGCCCTCGTTGTCACGACCGGCTACGCTGCCAACAACGACAAGCAGCCGGCCAAGCCCGCGGTCAAGCAACTCCCCAAGCTGCTCGATCTCGGCGCAACGAAATGCGTGCCCTGCAAGATGATGGTTCCGGTCCTCGACGAACTTGCCAAGGACTACAAGGGTCAGCTCGACGTCCAGTTCATCGACGTCTGGAAAGACCCGGACTCTGCAAAGAAATACAAGGTGCAGAGCATCCCTACCCAGATCTTCTTCGATGCCAAGGGCAAGGAGATTTTCCGCCACGTCGGTTTCTTCCCCAAAGAGGACATCGTCAAAGCGTTCAAAGATCACGGGGTAAAGCTCAAGGATCCCGTGAAGCCTAAGAAGTAACGCAAAGGGGCAGTAGTTTGAGACTATCATTCTTCAAATGGCTGGGCATTGTCGCGCTTCTGGTCGGGCTGATATGGCTTGCAAACACGGCTAACAGAAGCGTGCCGCAGCAGTCGAGCGGATGCGGGTGAGGGGCGACGCCACCGGCGCAGGTCGCGCCGTCAGTTCCAGTGCCGAAGAAGTGAATGCGCGGAATGAATGTCGGTAAGGAGTGAGGTTCAAATGAAGACGCTGCTTATGGCCATAACGCTTATCGCAGCGGTCGCCTCGTGCTCGGCCGCCGAAACTGTGGCGACGACCGTCGCGGCCGAGTATCCTTACATTTGCTCGGGAGCGCTGCGTGATGCCGTGCTTGCGGATCTCGCGGATGGGACAGTCGCGCAATGCGAAGGCATTACCGTGACGCAGAAAGATCTGGAAGCGCTGATCGACACATCGCCGGCTTCGACTCTGGAAGAGGTGAGGAAATTCCCTATCTACGCGCTGGAGCAGTATCTCACCAAACGTCTGATACTGATCGAGGCGAATGAGTGGGCGAAGGCAAAAGGGGAGAAGGATAGCACCGATGACCAACTGGTCCAGAAATATCTGGACTCCAAGACGCCCAAGTTCGAAGTGAGCGACAAGGAAGCCGAGGAGTTCTACAACGAGCACGTCGGGATGAGCGCGTTCGGCGGCTTGCCCTATGAGCAGATCAAGGGCGCTGTCGCCTACGTGGTGCGGGAACAGAGGATTTCCGATGCGCGGGATCAGTTGACCGGTTCGGCGGGCAAACGGCATAAGATAGTCGTGTCGGCTTCCTGGATGCGCGCGGAGCACGAGCGATGGGCAAAGAACCCGGTTGAGCAGGCCCGCCTGTCTGGCAAGCCGACTTATGTAAACTTCGGCGTTAATGGATGCTGTGACCATATGAACCCTGTCACCCAGGCACTGCAGTTGGAATATGGGGACAAGCTCAACGTTGTGTTCGTGCACGTTGGCGAGCAAGCGATATTGGGGGAGCTCTACGGCATCAACACAATACCGATCCAGCTCCTATTCGACAAGAACGGAAAGCTGCTGGTTCGGCACGTGGGCAATCTCACCAAAGAGCAGGTTCTCGCCAAGTTCGCCGAGGGCGGGGTCGACCTGAGCAAAGGAAACAAGAATGACTAGATTCACTCGACTGATCTTCGCAACCCTGTCGCTTGCGCTGCCGACATTCCCGATTGTGGCAGGCGCCGCCGATACGCCAAGTTCGTCGCCACTTGTGAAGGACTCATACCCGACTTTGACGACCGGTGCGCTTGCGTCGGCAAGGCTAACCGAACTGCCCGCTGGTGTCGTGCTGCAGTCGGGGCAGATCAAGATCACGCAGAAAGACCTGGATGCCGAGATCGGCAAGGCTCCCCAGGAAGTCCGCATGCAGCTCAAGCGGAATCTGTTCTTCGTGCTGGAGAACAAGGCGACCCAGATGTTTCTGGGTTACGAGGCGGCGAATTGGGCAAAGCAGAACAAGACGGCCGGCAGCGGGCAGGACGAACAGATCAAGTCCTACTTGTCGAGTCTCGCGGGCAATGTATCGGTGAGCGATGACGACCTCAAGAGCTTCTTCGACAAGAACAAGGACATGATCGGCGATGCCACATTCGATCAGGTCAAGGACCAGCTCAGGGATTACCTGCAAGATCAGAAAAGGCAGGATGCCGTCAGTGCGCACATCGCAGCGACAGGCGAGAGATACGAGATAGACGTCAACAAGACGTGGGCTGCGAAGCAGTATTCAGCCGCGATGGACAACTCCATCGACAGGGCCAGAAAGTCGGGCAAGCCGACGATGGTCGATCTCGGCGCTGATGGCTGCCGCCCATGCGACATGATGACTCCGATCCTGGAATCGCTGAGGAAAGAATATGCCGGCAAGGCTAATGTGCTCTTCGTGCACGTTCGCAAGGAACAGATCCTCGCGGCGCGCTATGGGGTGCAGTCGATACCCGTGCAAGTGTTCTTCGACAAGGATGGAAAGGAATGCTTCCGACACGTGGGGTTCTTCCCCAAGGACCAGATAATCGCGAAACTCGCGGAAATGGGGGTCAAGTGACTTGGGGCAGCTATTCATAGCTCTGACCAAAGCAATCGAGGGGTCAGCGCCCATTGCGCTCGGCGCATCTCTTCTGTGGGGCATACTCAGTGTGATTCTGAGTCCCTGCCATCTCTCCAGCATTCCGCTGATCATCGGATTCATCAGCGAGCAGGGCAAGCTGACGACGCGCAAGGCGTTCGGGCTGTCGTTTCTCTTCGGCCTTGGCATACTGGTGACCATTGGTGTCATCGGTGTGGTGACGGCAGCCATGGGCCGGATGATGGGTGACGTGGGCAAGTACGGCAACTATGCAGTGGCCGCAGTCTTTTTCATCGTCGGTCTGCACCTGATCGGGGTGATACCCATGCCCTTCTCGGGTCCCGGCAATGTCGGAATGAAACGCAAGGGGCTGTTGGCATCGTTCATTCTGGGCTTGGTATTTGGTGTTGCGCTCGGGCCGTGCACGTTCGCATATATGGCTCCGGTGCTGACGCTCTCGCTCAAGGTCGGAGCAACGAACTTCATCTACGCCTTCGCGTTGCTTGCGCTCTACGGAATCGGCCATTGTTCGGTGATCGTGGCGGCCGGCACCTCGACGGAAGCCGTCCAGAATTACCTCCAATGGAATGAGAAGTCAAAAGGCGCAACCATCCTGAAGCGGATCTGCGGTGTGCTGGTCATGCTTGGCGGGGTCTACCTGATCTATGCAGCGCCGTAGTCTCGATCAGCCGCCTCATGCCCGGCTGATCTGTTCATACGGGGATCTGGATGTGATCCGCTGGTCGGAGCCGACCGTCGAGACGGATCTGGACGTTGATGAACAGCTTGCTCAGAACGCGGGGCAAACTGGCAGGCGGATCCTGCGGCTGTGGTGGGGCAGCAATCCAACTGTTGTGCTGGGCTGCGGCGACAAGCCCGAAGCGGCCCTCAATGTCGAGGAGTGCGAGCGGCGTGGGATCGGCTGGGTGAGGAGAGTCACCGGCGGCGGAACGGTGCTGCAGACACACGGTGTGTTCAACTATTCCTATACCGCGCCCAGTCACAGGCGGATGGACATGCGGCGAGCGTTTGAACGCGGGGCGGAACTTATCGCAGGCGCTTTGGCTCAGTTCGGCGTTGACGCGCAGCAGCGCGGGATATCCGACGTCGCCGTCGGAGATTTGAAGATATCCGGTAATGCACAGGCGCGGAAGTGGGGGGCTGTCCTGCTGCACGGAACGGTTCTGGTGTATGTCGACTATGACCTGCTCGAGGCTGTGCTGAAGCATCCACATAGAGAACCTGATTACCGTCAGGGCCGTTCGCACAGGGATTTCCTCACCTCCTTGCGTGATCTAGGCGTGAATGCGTCGTTCGTCGAAGTGGAGCATGCTGTCGCGGACGCTGCGAGAAGACTGGCGCTAGAGGCAGATGATGAGTGATTGCCGTTGCAGTTGCAGGACGGACAATGAAGCGAGATTCGATAGAGTATCAGAGTGTGGTGTAAATTACCGTTGAGTTAGCAACGGCCACCGTGGAACTCCAATGTTGACTAAGACACAGGAGGGTTATCCACGATGGCCAACAACAGTATGACCGCGA